>Ga0136846_1239447_pt1 | contig 14390 bp, 11 predicted proteins | sample HopSoiMetagenom2_FD_96841 | JGI IMG/M metagenome (GOLD analysis project Ga0136846, IMG submission 96841) | Grasslands soil microbial communities from Hopland, California, USA - 2 Assembly 2016 (version 4) | ecosystem: Environmental > Terrestrial > Soil > Grasslands | place: USA: Hopland...
CCGCCCGGACTTCACCTGCTTCCAGGCGGGGAGCGAGACGGCGGCGATCGCTCGCGGCGTGGCGGCCGAGCTCGGGCCGCTGGCGAACACGCACGGAAAGCCGGAAGTCGGGCCGTTCGCGGAAACCAAGCGATAGCTCCGCGGCGCGGCAAGCCGCTGCACGGCAGAGGTTTACGCCGGCACTCCGGTAGTTTAGGGATTGGTCATTTGACTCTAGATACCCCTAGAGTCATAATATGACGTATATAATCCCTTGCTGCGCAGGAGACCCGGTTCATGAAGTTCAGGTTCGCGGCGACTTTCTGTTTCGTCTTCGCCATCACCATCCCGGCGCTCGCACAGACGCCCGGCGGTACCGTGACCGGCACCGTTCGAGACCAGCAGGGCGCCGGCATTCCCGGTTCCGAGGTCACCATCATCGGTTCCGACGCGACCTTCCGGTTCACGACAACTGCGGAAGGAGCGTTTCGTTTCCTTGATCTCGCGCCGGGCTCTTACAAGGTGTCGGCAGCGCTGATGGGCTTTCAACCCGCAACCCGCGAGGTGATCGTGGCCGTGGGCAAGACCGTCGTGGCGCCGCTTGAATTGCGCGTGGCGCCTGTCGCCGAAACGCTGACGGTATCAGTACCCGCTCCTGTCCTCGATCCGACCGAAACCGGGACCTCGACGACCGTCTCGATCGACGAGCTGACGAAGATCCCGACCTCCCGCGATCCGTTCGCCGTGCTCCGCACGGTTCCGGGTGTCCTGCTCGACCGGGTCAACATCGGCGGCAACGAAACCGGCCAGGCGCCGACAGTCGTCTCGAAGGGCACGCGCCCGCAGGACACCGTCTGGTCTCTGGACGGCATTGTCATCACCGACATGGCCGCTGCCGGCGCGCCGCCGACGTACTTCAACTTCGACAACTTCCAGGAGATTCAGGTCTCGACCGCGGGCCAGGATATCTCGCAGGCGACGGGGGGAGTCGGCATCAATCTCGTCACCAGGCGCGGCACGAACCAGTTCCACGGCGCGGCGCGCGGCTACTTCGCGAACGATGCGCTGGAAGCGTCGAACGTGCCCGCCGAGCTGCAGCCGACCGTGACGCCGGAGACGGCGGACCACAACAAGCAGATCTCCGATGTCGGGGCCGAGTTCGGCGGCCCTATTCGCTCGGACCGCGCATGGTTCTACGCCTCGTATTCGTCGCAGGATATCCAGCTGGTCCGGCGCGCGGGCGGTGTGGTGGATCGCACGACGCTGAACAATCCCGAGGTGAAGGTGAACTGGCAGGCCAGCACGAAAGACATGCTGAGCTTCGTGTACTTCAACGGCTCGAAGGTCAAGGACTACCGCAGTCCGGCGGTCCCCGGCATCCTGTTCGACGCGCCGACGGCTACGTTCCACCAGGACAATGCCTACACGGATTCCCCGTTCCACGGCCTGTGGAAGATCGCGGACGATCGCGTCATCAGCCCGAACCTGTTTCTCTCTGCGACCTATGCGTACTACAACACGGGCAATGCGCTGACGCCGATGGGCGGCATGGACCTGCTTGCCGGCCGGAGCCTGACGACCGCCCAGTCGTTCGGCTCGATCAACAACAGCATCAGCGACCGTCCGCAGCAGACACTTCGCGGCACCGTGCACTCGTTCGTGCGGACATCCGGGCTCACACACGACCTCGAGGTCGGCTCCGGTTTCCGTACAACGGATTCGACGATGCTGACGGAGTGGCCGGGAAACGGGATCCTGGCAATCGAGAACTCGCCGACCGACTTCAGGGCCCAGGTATTCCGGCAGGGCAATGGCGCGAATCGCGCGGAATACTTCGACGCCTTCGTCGGTGACAGCATCGCGAAAGGCCGCACGACGGTGAGTCTGGGCCTGCGTTATGACCACCAGTGGGGACGCGCGCTCCCGAGCGAGATCCAGGGCAGCAAGGCTTTCCCGAATCTCGTGCCGGGTCTGACCTTCGCCGGCTACGACTCGCCATTCGTCTGGAATACTTTTTCTCCGCGCGCGGGCGTGACGGTGGGGCTCGACGCGAGCGGCCGGACGGTTGCGCGCGCCTCCTACAGCCGGTACGCGAGCCAGCTCAGCCCCTCGCTGATCGGCGTCATCAATCCAAGTTCGGGCGTCGGCTCGGCGACCTATCGATGGGTCGACGTGAACGGCGACCATCTCGCGCAAACCAACGAGGTCCTGACCAACCTGCGCCTCACGCAGGCCGGCGGCTTCAATCCGGCCAACCCGACGGCCGTCGTTTCGGCGAACCAGGTCGATCCGAATCTGAAGGCGCCGAGAACCGACAGCTTCGTGGCAGGACTGGACCGCGAACTGATGCCGCACGTCGCGCTGCAGGTCAACTACAGTTACACCAGGACGACGGACCTGTTCGGGAACCTCGCGGCGAACATCACGCCGCGCGTCGGCGTGACGCTGGCCGACTACTCGGCCGGCCCGACGCTCACCGGCACGCTGCCTGACGGCTCGAAGTACAGCGTGCCCACCTTTGTCGCCAACGGCGCCAAGGTGGTGGCGGGCGGTGGTGGATTTCTCACCACGACGGTCCCCGGCTACTCGACCGACTACCACGGCGTCGAGGTGGCGTTCGTGAAACGCTTGTCGGACGGCTGGATGGGCCGCGTCGGCTTTTCGCTCAACAACGCGCGCGACCACTTCGAATCAGCGGCGGGACGCTACGACACCAACGGCAATCCGACGCCAACGCCGAACGAGCCCCTCGTCGACGGCGGCCAGTTCGCGCCGTCGAGCAGCGCCAGCAGCGGATCGGGCACCGTCTACGTCAACGCGCGCTGGCAGTTCAACGCCAGCGGGATGTACCAGGCGCCGCTCGGCATCGAAGCCAGCGGGAACGTGTTCGGCAGGCAGGGGTATCCGTATCCGCTGTTCCGGCAGCAGGCACTCGGCGGCGAGACGCTGTCTGTCTTGGTGACGCCGACAGTGGACTACTTCCGCTATGACAACGTGTGGGACACGGATCTCCGCGCGGCCCGCGCGTTCAAGATGCCGTCACTGACACTGCGTGTGGTCGGGGACGTCTTCAACCTGTTCAACGCGAACACGGTGCTCGTGCGGAACAACAACATCCTGTCCACGACGTTCAACCAGATCGCGCAGAACCTCAGTCCGCGTATCTTCCGCATCGGCGTCGAGGTGAAGTTCTAAGGCGCCTGCCGTTCGGCGTCCTACTTGGAGACGCCGAACTCGCGGACGGCCTCGCGGCCTTCGACGGGACCGCCCGTGTACACTTCCATGCCCATCGTTCGCGGGGGAATCGGCAGGCCCTTCGCGACGGCGTCCGCCACGCTTTTTTCGTACGCGCGCTCGCCGCTCAGTGCGTTTCCAACGGCACCGTTGCCTTCATGACAGGAGTATTCGTAGAGCTGGTAGCCGGGCTGCTGCGTGATCGTGAACCGGATCGTGAACGGCGCCGTGTACATCACGGGGTCGTCCACGCGGATGCGGTAGTCGATCATCTGCGGGTCGATGCGCGTGAACCGCTCGGTCAGCCGCAGCTTCTCGCTGTTGGGACCACTGAACCCCACCCGGTCGGTGAAGTTCGTCGTTTCCACGACCAGCGTGTCGCCCTCCCAATGCCCCCGCGCGTCGCCCATGTACTGCTTGATGGCGCTGCCGAGGTGCGGCCGGTTGTCGAGCGGGATGACGCGCGTGTCGTGGATCATCTCGTAGCTGATGATCACCTCGTCCGGCGTCTGCATGATGCGGAGGCCGTTGCCGTACAGGACCGGAAAGATCCCGCCCACGCCACGCGTGATGCAGCGGTCGTAGAGGGTGAAATCCTCGAAATCGTTGAAAGGACGGTTGCCGAATGTGCCGACGCCGAACGACGCGCGCTGCTTCGCCTGCCCTGCCGGCGTCAGCGCAGGCATCTGGCCGTCCGGCGGATCGACGAGAAAGGACGTGTAGCCAAACGTCCGGACGCCGAACTCGTTGCGCAGCACCGTCTCCTGGTTGACCGCACGATCGCGCGACGCTTCGTCACCCCCGGCCCGCCGCGCGAACTCCTCGGGTGTCAGTGATTCGCGGTCCTTCTGACTCGCCGGACGGGTGGTCGGGATGCCGCGCATGTCGTCGCTCGTCCAGATGCCGGACAGATCCGGATGTCCCCACGGCGTACGCGGCGCTTTCCAGTTCGGATCCTTCGCCTTCGCGGCCGTCGTTTCCGCCGGAATCGACCGCAGCCGCGACGGCGTCCGTGTGGGCCCGGGACCGAATTGGGCCAGTACGCGGCCTGCCATTCCCGTCGCGAGAGACAGACATAGCAGAGCGGTGAGGACGTGCTGTTTCATAGGGTCATTTTACGATAGTCCCGTCAATCACGAAGACCGCGTGAGAAGTGTATGCTGTGTCGCACCTGAGGTAGTGGCCATGACGAAAGCGTTCGTTGCGAAGTGCCTTCTGTGCGTCGCACTGATGATTGCCGCTCCGCCGACCTTTGCGCAGTCCCGCGATTTGAACATCTACTGGGTGGACGTCGAGGGCGGCGCCGCCACGCTCATCGTGTCTCCCTCCGGAGAATCCCTACTCATCGACGCCGGATGGGAGGTCGGCGATCGCGACGCGAAGCGCATCTTCGCGGCGGCCCGGCGCGCCGGCCTGACGAAGATCGACTACTTCATCCTCAGCCACTACCACGCGGACCACGCCGGCGGTCTCGTCGCGCTTTCGAAGCTGATGCCGATTGGCGCGTGTTTCGATCGCGGGGACTTCATCGAGGCCGCGAATCAGAAGTGGCGCGACGGCTATCTGAGCGTGTGCGGAAGCCATCGCACGATCCTGAAGCCCGGCGACAGGATCCCCATCAAGGGCCTGCAGGTCGACGTCGTGGCGTCTGACGGACGGCTCATTGCCGACCCGGTGAACGGCGGCGGCCAGACGAACCCGCTGTGTGCCACGGCGGAAAACAAGCCGAAAGACGTGCCCGAAAATCAACTGATGGTCGGCGCACTGATCACGTACGGGGGCTTCACATTCCTCGATCTGGCCGATCTCGACTGGGAAAAGGAAATGGAGCTGGCCTGCCCGGTGAACAAGCTCGGCCAGATCAGCATCTGGCAGGCGGGCCGTCATGGCGCGCTCGACGGCGCCGGCGCGCCCGGATTCCTGTACGCGGTGAAACCGCAGGTCGTCGTCGTCAACAACGGCCCTCGTAAGGGTCTCGGCGGGCCGTCGCCGGGCGCCGCCGCCCCGAAGTACGTGCACTACGAACGCATCGCGAAGACACCGGGCATCGAGGGGATCTGGCAGGGCCACCTGTCCCTGCTCGACAAGGAACACAACACCGCGGAGCCCATGATCGCGAACATCGAGGACACGGCGGACTGTCAGGGACATACCATCCAGGCTTCGGTTGCGCAGGACGGCACGTTCACGATCACTAACAGCCGGAACGGGTACCGCCGGACCTACACGGCCCGCGGCCGCGGCGTGGCTTCGTCCGCAGCAGGTTCGGCCGCTGCCGCACAGGCGGCCGGACCGGCCGACGCTCGCCCGGACCCCACGTTTTACGCCGTGTCTTACGTGGAAGCCATGGCGTCGGCGGCACCAAAGGCAGCTGCCGCGCTCAAGCAGTACCGCGCCGCGAATCGCACACGTGACGGGTTCGTCCGTTTCGACATCTTCGAGCAGGTTGGACGTCCGGGACACTTCGCGCTCTTCGAGGTCTGGCGGGATCAGGCCGCGTTCGACGCGCGAGGGCCATCACAGAAACAGCTGGCGGACGCACTCGCACCGATTCGAATCAGTGACTACGATCTGCGTCCGTATAAGATGCTGTCGGTGGGCCCCGCGCCGCGCGCGGCTGACGCCCGCGCCGTGTCGGTCGTATCGCACGTGGACGTCTCGCCGGATCCGCGGGTGGCGGGCATGCTGCGCCGGCTGGCGGAAGCCAGCCGCATGGAAGAAGGCAATCTCCGGTTCGACGTCGTCCAGCACACGATGCGCGCGAATCATTTCACAGTCGTCGAAACCTGGCGGGATCAGAAGGCGTTCGACGCGCACGTCGCGGCCGCGCATACACGCCAGTACCGCGATGAGCTGCAGCCGCTGACGGGCAGCCCGCTGGACGAACGGGTCTACAAAGCGATCGACTGACGGATCCGGCGGGCCGCGAGCCGCTCAAAGAGCGTCAACGCGCGAGGCTCGTGTGACAGAATACGGACATGTCTAAGTTGACCGTCGAAGGATACGGAACGTTTGAAGTGCCGGCCGACAAGCGGCTGGTGCTGGCCATAGAACAGGACGCGAAAGTCGACATCATGCATGCGTGCGGCGGGAACGCCCGCTGTACTACGTGCCGGGTCGAATTCATCGCCGGCGAGCCGTCGGCGATGACTGTCGCCGAGAAACAGGTGCTCACGGCCAAAGGGCTGAGCGGCGTCCGCCTGTCGTGTCAGATGTTGTGCGACCACGACATGGCCGTCCGGGCAATCAGCCGCCTCGAAGGTACCGGCCGCCCTGATCCGGGCCGCACCCCGGAGCCGGTCATCACTCCGCCGCCGCAGTGGGTGTAACGCTGCGATAGGTCCAGGGCGCAGGTGCGCGTGCCCTTGCGTCACCACACCGACACACCATGGGACGGGTATGAACCGCTGGCTTCCCGCCTGCCTGATGGCGCTTGCGCTGGCCGCCGCGGCGTCAGCGCAGCGGACCGGCACGGTCAATCGGCCGATCGCGTCGGGAGACGCACAGGCATTGCCGATGAATGCGATCGCTGAGCAGTACGTCAAGCTGGTGCTGGCTGTCGGCCAGCACGATGCGGATTACGTCGACTCCTTCTTCGGGCCGCCCGAGTGGCAAGCCGACGCCCGGCGAATCAAGCGGCCGCTCGTCGACATCGATGTCGACGCGGCGAGCCTGATGGCGGCGATCCCCGAACTCGCGGACGCCGACCGGCGCGATACGCTCCTGGTGCTGCGACGCGATTACCTGCGCCGGCAGCTGGAGTCGCTGCGAGCCCGCGTACGAATGCTGCAGGGCGCGCGTCTGACGTTCGATGAGGAGTCACGAGCGCTGTACGACGCCGTCTCGCCGACCCATCCCGATTCGTACTACGAGGCCGCGCTCGAGGAAATCGGGCGGCTCCTGCCCGGCAGCGGACCGCTCGTGCAGCGCTACGACGCGTACCGCCAGGCGTTCGTCATTCCGCCCGACCGGTTGGCGCGCGTGTTCGATCGGGCCATCGCGGAGTGCCGCACCCGCACGCGGCCGCACGTGCGCCTCCCGGACAACGAATCCTTCACCGTGGAGTACGTGAAGGACAAGCCGTGGAGCGGTTACAACTGGTACCAGGGCGGCTATCGCAGCGTGATCCAGGTCAACACAGACCTCCCGATCTACATCGACCGCGCCGTCGATCTCGCGTGCCACGAGGGCTACCCCGGCCACCACGTGTACAACGCCCTGCTCGAGCAGCGCCTGGTCCGCGAGCGGGGGTGGGTTGAGTTCTCGGTGTACGCGCTGTTCTCGCCGCAGTCGCTCATCGCCGAAGGGACTGCCAACTACGGCATCGAGGTCGCGTTTCCCGCAGACGAACGGGCGCAGTTCGAGCGTGACGTGCTGTACCCGGAAGCCGGTCTCGACGCCTCGCAGGCCGATACGTACACGCGGCTTCAGAAGCTGACGGACCGGCTGGCGTATGCGGGAAACGAAGCGGCGAGGCGGTACTTGAACGGCGAAGTCGATCGCGCGGGCACCGCCGCCTGGCTGGCCCGATACGCGATGATGTCGCCGCCCCGTGCCGAACAGCGCACGCGCTTCTACGACACGTATCGCAGTTACGTGATCAACTACAACCTGGGCAAGGATCTGGTGAAGCAGTTCGTCGAATCGCGCGCCGGCGCCGCCGATCAGCCGGCCCGCCGCTGGGACGAATTCGTGAGCCTTCTTGCGTCGCCCCGGCTGCCTTCCGGCCTTCGCGAGCCGGCCCGGTAGCAGCGCGAGGAGTCCCGGACGATTTGACGACGCTCCGAACGGTGACGGCCGATCGTGGAGACGCCGGCGTGCGCCTCGATATCGTCATCCGCCGCCACCTGAGCGACGTCCGCACCGCCACGCGCACACGCGTTCAGGCGTGGATCGAGGACGGCCAGGTCACGGTCAACGGCCGGATCGTCTCACGGGCCTCCACTCGAACGGCCCACAACGACATCGTTACCATTCAGTTCACAGAAGCGGCAAGGTGCCGCCCGGCCGCGTCTGACGCGGGGGACGCGCTCGCCATGCTGGACGTGCTGTACGAAGACGCGCACCTGCTGGCGGTCGACAAGCCGGCGGGCGCCGTCGTGCATCCGACATATCGTCACGCTCGGGGCACGCTCATGAACGCGCTGCTGTGGCACGCTCGTACATGGCCCGACAGTCAGCGCCCGTCGCTCGTCGGCCGGCTCGACAAGCTCACGTCTGGCATCGTGATCGTGGCAAAGAGCGCGTCGGTTCACGCGGCGCTCCAGCGCGTGATGACTTCGAACCAGAGCGAAAAAGACTATCTCGCGGTGGTGCACGGGAGGGTCAACCTCGCCCGGGGCGCAATCGATTTCCGGCTCGCTGTCGACGGGAACGACCGGCGCCGCATGATCGCGTCGGCTCGCGACGGGGCCCGCAGCCTGACACAGTTCGTTCGGATCTCGCGCGGAACAGAACTGTCGCTGCTTCGCTGCCGCCTCGTCACAGGGCGGCGGCACCAGATTCGCGTCCACCTGGCTGCACGCGGCTGGCCGATTGTCGGCGACCCCGTGTACGCGACCGCCCGCCCGGAAGAACGTTCAGCATGGACGTTCCCCCGCCAGGCGCTCCACGCCTGGCGCGTGGCATTCACGCATCCCGTCACGGGCGAGCGCCTCGCGCTCGAAGCGCCCGTGCCGCTGGACATGAAAAGGCTGATCGCGGAGGCGGACCTTTCCCCAACCGCTAACCTCTAACCTCCAACCTACCCTTTGACGATGTAGCCTCTCTTCGCCAGTAACTCGCGAACCCTCTCGCGAAGGTCGCCCTGCAGTTCGACGAAGCCGTCGCCCGCGGCGCCGCCCGTGCCGCACGCACGTTTCAGTTCCTGGCTCAGTTCCTTCAGGAAATCGGCGTTGTTCGGAAGGTTGTCGACGACGGTCACCATCTTGCCGCCGCGCCCTTTCTTCTCCATGCGCAGCTTCGCGACGATCGCACCGGGCCGGGTGGGCACGGAGGCATCGCCCGTGCGCGCGCTGCATTTGCAGTCGCGTTGGGGCCAGCCGCAGCGGGGGCACACCCCGCCCGTGGCCGTGGAGTACACGAGCTTGGTGTGACTACTCGCTGGACTTCTCTTCGACGCGGGCGGCACGCAGGATGTTGGCGAGGCCGTAGTTGCCCTCGTGGCAGCCGTACTCGAAGATGGGCCCCTGGGTTCTGGTCATCGGCACTTCGGCCGTCCAGGGCCGCGTCCACGTCGTGGGATCTTCGATCGTGAAGGTATAGGTGATCGCGTCCGCCGATACGCGGGTGAAGCGCTCGGTCACCTTGACAGCTGATGTCGAATTTCTGAACCGCACGCGATCGTTGAAGTTGGTCGTTTCGACGACGAGCGTGCTGCCTTCCCAGTGGCCGCGCGAATCGCCGTTCCACTGCCGGATGTTCTGGCCCACGTGCGGACGCGTCCCGTCAATCGGGATCAGCCGCGCGCTGTGAATCATCTCGGTCCGCACCACGACGTAGCCCGGACCCTGAAAAATGTCGAGGTTGGCATTGTAGCCGACGGGCAGGATGGGCGGACCGTCGTTCCCCCACGTGATGCACCGTTCGGCGAGCGTGCGGTCCTGATAGCTGTCCGTGCGCCGATCAGGACTGCCCGCCTGCGGCGGCGGCGGGCGGCGGCGCGCCTCGTCGGTCAGCGCGGGCAGGCGTCCGTCCGGCGGATCGACGACGAGCGATGTGCGCAGGCTGGACAGGCCCTTGTTGTAGTTCTCGTTCTGCCAGATCGCATTGTCGTAATGGAGGTCGTCGGCCGCCTGGCCGTTGAACTGATCGATCCGCTCCTTCTCGACAACCGCAGCCTCCTGCGGCGTGTAGAACTCTTTCGTCCCGAGATTCGCGGGCCGTTCGAGCGGCGTGTATGTCGCGTTCGTCCAGTTTCCCGTCAGGTCCGGCTGTCCGTCCGCCGTGCGAGGCATCGTCCAGGACTTCGACGCCCGGGCGGCTGTCTTCGGCGCGGGCGATCCGGCCGACTGCGCGCGCACGGAAATCGACGCGGCCGCGAGTGCGGCGAACACGAACAGCGCTGGTCGGGACACGGGCATTCGCATCGATCAGTCCTCGCTGCGATGAATTATATAGTCCGGCGCCGTGGCTACGGCAGATCTTTCGGGGCGCCTATCGCCTCGTCTGTCTTCACCGTGAAGTGCCTGAAATTGCCGTAGGTTGCCGTACCCGTGAGCTGGTATGTCCGCTTCGGCATGACGTATCGCTCGCGCATCTCAACCGGGACGAGAAATCCAACGACGGGCTCCGACTGATAGCTCACCTGAATCGTGCTCTCCACGTTCGACGTCTCGATGTTGAGCTCGGTCATGAGAATCCGCCCGCTGTCGGGTTCGACCCACACACGGCCAGAAGATTTCGCGGGTACTCTCGAGTTCCGGGAGTCGATGAGCGGCGGCGAACCGACTTCGCGGAAATGCAGGACGCGCACATCCACCGACAGCGAGAAATTCGACGCCTTCGGCATCCCGCGGGGTACGCCGGCACCCTCCGAGTCCAGCGTGAACTTGAATCGGGGCTGGTAGCGCGGATGCATGAACGACAGGGCCAGCACGGGGACGTTGACGTTCCGCTCGACACTGCCGATGTTGTAGCGCGAGCTCTCACGCATGATTGCGAAGGCCTGATCTCTCGACGCGGTGGAGGGATTGACGAACAGCGTCACCAGCCGCTCGCCGCGATCTCGCACGGATTCGCCGTCGACCTCGAACACGTCGCGGAACTGAATGAAACCCTGGCCGTCGCGGCCCTGGGCCTGTACGAGCAGCAGATCGGATTTGAGCTCGCGATGTGTCAGGTTGGGCCGGTCGGCAACGTCGGCGGTCTGCGCGTATTGCTCCTCAGCAACGATGCCCGACAGTTCGCGCTCGTAGCGGACGACGTAGTCGCCGACACGCGCGAGCACATCCGTGAGCGCGGGCCTGTCGGCGGCGGCGCGCCCGACGGCTGTTGTCGCGAGAACTAGACAGGCACAAGTGAGTCGCTGGTGCATACGGCGTGTCGGGAGCCGCCCGGGGGGGCCTCCCCGACGGGTCGGCCTACGGATTTCGCGGGGGCTGCGGGGCCGCCTGCAGCAGGACCAGGAACAGGTTGTTCGGGTCGCGGACGATCGCGACCTTCGTGGTGTTCCCGCCGCGACCCGGCAGTTCGACGGTGTTGCCTCCGGTCGACACCACCGCACCGCCATCCCGCTTCAGCATCGCGATCGCCTCGTCCACGTCGCGGACCTGCAGCTGCATGCGCGTCGAACCTGGATCCTGGATCGATGATCGGACGACACGGCGATCGACGCCCTTGAAATAGAGAAAATCGAGGCGAAGGCCGCTGGTCGGTATCTGGGCCGTGCTCAGACGGTACTGGCCGCCCTTGACGCCGAGCAAATCGAGGACGGACTTGTCGCTGTTGAACATCCCCGGCGTCAGCCCGCGGATGCCGAGCGCGTCCCAGTACAGGCGCATCGCCTTCTCGGCATCCTCCACCGTGAGCCTCACGCGGACACTGATGACATTCGGCGCATCGGGGCCGGCCGCCGGAGGCAACGGATCGGGTTGTGTGAGCTGGACGAAGTGGCCGTCCGGATCCTTGACGATAACGGCGCGAACCTTTGGCGAGGTACCGAACGTAACCGGAGCTCCCCCGGTCGTGACGACCGGCGCCCCCACCTGCTTGACGCGGGAGAGGGCGGCGTCGACGTCGCGAACAACGACGATCAGAGTGAACGCGCCAGGATCCTGGATTTGCCGCTCGAACGCACGGCCGCCGACCTTCTTCACTTCGACGATCTCGACGCCCGTGCGCATCGCGGGCGGCCGGCCGATCGTCCAGCGGATTTGCGCGTCGGGGAGGCCGAACATGTTTCGGAGCGCCGGATTCGCGTCGGCGTTGCTCGGCGTCGCGCCAACGTCGAGGCCCAGGCCGTCGCGATAGAACGCAATCGCCTTATCCAGGTCGCCGACGATCGGGCTGAAAAAATTGCCCGAGCCGACCACCGGGCCGCTCGGCACCGGCCCTGGGGCAGGCGCAGGCGCCTGCGCCCACGCGGTCGCCGAGACGATGACCGTCCCGGACACGATCGCGGCAGTCAGTACGCGCATCCCAATCTCCCCGCCGAATGTCGAACACAAGGCAAACGTAAAACGCAGAACGTTCCGGGCGGCGGCACTTTTCAGCGCCCTGCTACTCGACACCGAATGCCAGCAGCACATTCCCCGGCCGTCCCACGATGCCGCCGTAGCCGGAGTTGATGTAGAGCATGCCGTCCACAACGGCGGCGCCGGGCCCGTCCATGGTGGCTCCCGAGGCCTTCACGCCGTTGACCGTCTGGAACTCCCGATTGGTATCGAACTGCCACACAATCGTCCCATCGTCGCTCGCATAAGCCCGAAGCCCGCCGTCACCCGATCCGGAGAATACAATCCCCGGGATCGCCGTGAGCGCACCGCCCTGCGCGCCATTGCAGCCACGCGCGGCGCCGCACAGCTTGTCTGCGGGTGCCTTCGACCAGACTTCCTCGCCGGTGTCGATCTTGACGGCACGCATGCCGCCGGGCGTCTGCGAAAGCGTCCCGTTCACCCCGAAATAAGCGAGCTTGTCATCGACAGCACCGCCCCACTGTCCGCCGAGGCCGCTGCCGGCGCTGGTACGATATTGCCAGATCAGCTCGCCGTTCTTGTCGGGATCGAATCCGTACGCCATCCCCGACTTCGACTGGATGATGACGATGTCGCGGCCGTTCGTCCGCCTGGCGAGCATCGGCGACGCGGAGAAATCGTGATCCGGCCCCTGCTTCGCCGGGCAGCGGGGGTTATCCGGATTCTCGGGCTTGCAGCCCATCATCCAGACGTCATTCGGTGCCGGCTGCGCGACCCATTTCACCTTGCCGGTATCGAGATCCATGGCCATGACGGCATCGGTGGTCGGCTGCTGAGGATCCGAGTACCCGTTGCCGGTCGAGATGTACAGGGCGCGGCGGCGTGCGTCGATCGTCGGAGCGGACCAGATGCCGCCGCCGGACGGTCCCCACGCCTGCACGCCTTCTTTCGTGACACCACGCTTCTTCGGCTCCTCGGCGATCGTGTACGTCTTCCACACCACGGCGCCGGTGGTCGCGTCGAGCGCGGTGACGCTGCCGCGGAACGTGCAGCACTCATACGTGGGACGGCCGCCCTGCGCCTCTTCGTTCAGGCCGGCCATCGGCACGTACACGCGGCCGTTGAAGTAGGTCGGCGATCCGGTGGCGCGCGCCAGCGGATGATCGTCTGCCTTGCGCGCCCAGACCTGCTTGCCGCTGTTGGCGTCGACCGCGTAGGCCGTGGCGGCGCCATCCGTGAAGTAGATCGCGTACGACGAGCCGCCGCCCGCTGTCTTGTACTGTCCGACCGAGACAGCGGTCCGGATGCCCGACTGGGCATGGAACGCCCAGTAGGTGCAGCCTGTCTTCGCGTCGAGCGAGAAAACGTCTCCGCTCTCGCTGGCGACGAACAGGCGGCCGCCGACGACGGCGGGCTGAGAGCGCGCGGCCGTGACACCCGGAAAGCCGAACGCCCACTTGAGCTTCAGACGTGGGACGAGCGGCGCCGTCAGCCCTCCCTTGTCCGCCGGAACGAATCGCGTATTGGTGACAGTCCCGCCCCAGCCATTCCAGTTCGCGCCTTTGCCGGGATCGGTCATCGGTGGCGCGGTGGACGAGCATCGGCCCACCGTGGGCAGCGGCGTCGGCGTGCCGAACTTTCGGCCGGCGACGAATTCCGCGACGGCGCGCTTCTCCACGTCGCTCAGGTCCTGTGCCTGGCGGTACATGTTGCCCGTCGTCAGCGACGTGAGAATCGATTCGGGTGCAAACAGCGCGAGCGACTCCCGCGTCGGCGCGCGGTTTTCCGGGCCGGGCTGCGCGTGGCACGTCGCACACGTCTTCTGAAAGACCGCCGCGCCATCCGGCGCCGGCGCCTGGGCGAAAGCCGATGACGCACACAAGGTGAGGACCGTCGTCGTCGCGAGTCTCATACGAAATGTCTCCGTGGCGCCCGGCATCAGCCGGACGTCGTGTTGTCTATCCCATGGGTTTCGACGCGTCACGTCCGGCGGCCGACAGCCAGTGATACCGGGCCGTGTCGAGACCGGCGTAATCCGGATCC
>Ga0136846_1217051_pt1 | contig 14384 bp, 12 predicted proteins | sample HopSoiMetagenom2_FD_96841 | JGI IMG/M metagenome (GOLD analysis project Ga0136846, IMG submission 96841) | Grasslands soil microbial communities from Hopland, California, USA - 2 Assembly 2016 (version 4) | ecosystem: Environmental > Terrestrial > Soil > Grasslands | place: USA: Hopland...
CGTCCCTGATGCTCGAAACGGCAATTTGATTCCACGCCGAACTTGCGCGCGAAGCATCAGCGCCTCACCACCACCGTCCGTTGCTAGGGCTCACACTCATGATTTCGGTTGAGCTTCGAAGGCCAGCCTAAGCAGACTTCAGGCGCGCGCCCTCAGGTCGATGCTGACCATCGCCGTTGACGCCGAAGCAAACGCGAGCATTTTCGAACTCGCTGTGCGTAGAGAGCAGTCCGTCAGCCCCATGAGGCCCGCGGCTGTTCGCTATCATGGCCCTGCTAAGATCGCTTGCCGGATGCATTAATCTAAATGCCACCTATGCCACCTAGCAAACACCGTGTCTCGCAACGATTTCAAGGCACATTTGGCCAGCCGCGTCAGAGAGCCAGGCAGGCGCGCACGGGCGGTCGCCGCGCCCCATGCGTCAACAATACGGTTCAATTTTTTGGGGTGAAGGCCCCCGCAGCCGCCCTCATAGCCGACTCACCCATACTCTTGGACTGATCGGTCAACGACCGCATTTGGTCCTGAAAGAATTCGGACTGCAGCTTGAGGGCGTCCTGCATGTCCTTGGCTTGGGTCAACTTGTCGCCGAGGTCGAATGTCGCGCTGACATTGCGCTGCATAAAATTACAAACCTGCTTGGCCTGAGTGGCGATCGGCAGCGCCGAGGAATTCAGACCTTTTTCCAATAGGGCAAAATACTGCTCACTGGCCTGTCGAAGGCGGTCGAGTGCCTCGGTCAGCATCGCGCGAACATTCTCCGGTGAAGAATTCAAATCTGCCATTGTCTTATTCCTTTCGTACTGAAGTATAGTTCGGAACGCCTCCGAACCAGGCACCAAAATAGCCGGCATAAAGCGCCGGTAGTTCGAGATTCATCGAATGCCCGATCCCAGGCACAATCGCCAGGCGGCAATCCGTCATCGCCGCCGCCATGGTCCGGAGGTCGGCCGGAGCGATCCAGCCGTCCCGTTCACCCCACAACACCAAATGCGGATGGTCGAGCTCCGCCATCCGCAGCTCGAGCTCCCTGCTTTCCCGTTCGCGCGTGAGGTTGACAGGCGTTCCGATCCAGATGCCTTCCGAGACGCCAAAGGTCTGTTCCAGAACCCGCTCAAACAACGCCTGGATCTCGCCAAGCCCTTCGCGGAAGCGCGGGACCACGTTCGGCGCGAGAGACTCCGGCACGAAGAGCGAGGACGCCGCCGTCGCCATCATGGCCCGCGTCAGCTCCTTGCTTCTCATCATCGCGCGGAAAAGGCCGATCTGCTCGGCATTGAAGAAGAGGCCGAGTGGCGTGACTGGATCGAGTGCCAGCACCCGTCCAAACCGCTGTGGTTGCATCAACATCATCCGCGCTGCGATGATGCCGCCGGTCGAATGGGTCGCAAGATGGCAATACTGGATATCGAACGTGTCGAGCGCCGCCAACATGTCCAGCGCATGCTGCTGCATTGAATAGTTGGAGTAATCGGCCGCAGGTTTTGGCCGATCGCTTTCACCGCAGCCGCGCCAATCGATGCCGATCACGCGTAAGCCGGAGGGAAACAGCGGCGCGGCAAGTTCAATCCAGTCCTTGCTGGCGAGATTGCCGTGGATGAAGACAACGGTGACGTCGCCTCCCCCCCATTCTCGCCAGCCCAGCTGCACTTTCCCCGCCTGCACCCGCGGCATGGACCCATCCTACTTGTTCAGTCCCGCCGTCGGTGACGCACCGGCCGGTGTCGGCGCCACCGGCAAAGCTGATACGACGGCGCCCTTGATCATGCGATCGGTGCCGAGCGGCGAGCTAGTGTCGACCGTCCCCCTGGTTACGAAGTCCACCACATCGGCAGAATATTCGACTGGATTATCCGTGTGGATGAAGTGCCCGGTGTCCGGGTAGATCTTGAGCATCGGCCGGTTCCCCGCATTGGTCATGCGGGTCATAAAGGGCGTGATGACGTCGCGTCCGAGGTCGGTCAGCCCGTTCAGGCCAGCACCGGGAATGAATGGCTCTTTGTCGCCGAACGCCAGGAAGATCGGCGTTTTGATCTGCGTGAGCCGCTCGTAAAGGTTCTTCGGATCATCCTGCTGCAACTCCGCCACCATCGCGTAAATGTCGAAGATGAAGACGTTGGCCCACTGCTCCAATTCCTTCGGATTGGCCTTGGTCAACCCGACGCGCTGTTCGGTGTGAAAGCGGGCATCCTGGCTGTCGCTGTAGAAGTAGCCGCCCTTCGCCGCCGATATGACGCCGGTCTCGGGGTCACGCTTCTTGAAATAGAAGAAATCGCGGATGTTCTGCTCCGAACGCCCGATCTCCAAGGCCAGGATGCCGGTCTGGCCCCAGGTCTGCTTCCACTTTTCGAAGTCGCGAGCAAAGGAAGGGTCAAACAACGGTGCCTTCTTGTCCTTCGCGACTGTGATCTCACGAGGATACTGCTCCAGGCCGGCGGGCGCTTCGAGCGCGAGTCCCTGCAACGCTTCCGGCCAGGTCAGGGCGTAGCCCATGACGAGCTGGCCGCCCAGCGAATGCCCGAGATAATACGCCTGCTTGATGCCGAGCTGGTTGACCACAAGCTCATGCACGACGTCGCGCATATCCTGCATGGTGCGTGCCGGGCTCTTATCGAGATTGCCAGGCCCGGACATGCCGTAATGCGGCAGATCGGGCACGATCACGCGCAGGCCACTGCGCAGGGCATACTGGATGACGTTGCTGTACATGCCGCCGAACGCACCCTTGCCATGAATGATGACAAGCACCTTCGGATTCCTTTCGGTGCCGGCATACTCATCCATGTAGCCAATCTCCCAGGTCACGCCGTCACCGTCCTTCACGTTGGCGTATTTGACTGGATACGGATAGGTCACATAATCCTTCCAGAACGACTTCTTGGGGTCGATATTCTCGGCCACGCCGGGGACGCGGTAGTTCTTGTCGACGAACTTCTGCGCGCGGTCCAGGCTCGCCACGTCGTCCATGAACGCGACGAATTTCGGATCGTTCTTGCGGTTGTTGATCAGCGGGAACACGCCGTAATGGGCGACCGGGCTCTCCTCGGAGATGAGGTCTGCGCCCGGCACGGCGTCGACGGCCTTCTGAGCCAGCTTGAAGTTGAGCCAGAGGTCGTTCGTAATGTGCATCACCAGCGTGCGCGCCTGGATGCGGCCGAGATAAGCATTGACGTTGTGGGCTTCGCCGACCCGGTTGCGCCAGACCAGGTCGACCGCGTCATACAGCTTGGAGCGATTCATCACGTTGAGACCGGCCTTCTCGTTCGGCGCATCCCAATAGAAGACCTCGGGTTGTACCGACGCAAAGCTCTGGGTCGTCCTGTAGCCGAAATCATAGCCGGTCAGGCCGAGCACCGACCAGCCGAACGCCAGGCCGGGCAACGGATGCTTTTCCTTGGGCAGTTTGTAGTAGTCGCCATTGGTGGATTGCCACACCGGGTCGGACTCGATCGCCGCCGTCATCAACTGGAAGGTCCAGTTGCCGACGGGGTCCCCGGCGTCGGACTGCGTGGTACCGCCGATCGGCATCAGCGCGCCGATATACTCCGGATGCATGACGCCCCAGACATAGGTCTGCGTGCCGCCCATCGAAACGCCAGTCACAAGCGCCGCGCGTGCGACCTTGAGATGGTCGCGCAGCATCCGGTAATTGGCCTGGACCATGTCATAATAGCTGTACTGCGGAAATTTTATGCCAAGACCATCGGACGGCTTGCTCGCGCCCCAGGTGCCGAGTGGATCGACCATGATGACATAGTAGCGGTCAGTATCGATCGGCCGGCTCGGACCAATGATGGGCACGCCGCCCGACAGAGCAGCGCCCTTGACCCACTGCTCGTACATGTCGGTGGAGTCGCCGGAATAGTAGGAGTTGATGACCACCGCGTTGGTGATCTCGCCGGCCGCGTTGCGACGCGCATTTCCGACCGCGATGTAGGCGGTGCGCAGTTTGCCGCCGCCGAGCGATTCCAGCGTTGTGCCGCCCTCGCCGCCATTTTCCCATTTCGAAGGGTTGGCGAGGTCATATTTACCACCGAGTTTGAAATCGCTGATTTCGTAATATTTCTTCAACCCATCGTGCGGCACCTGCGATGAGCGCCGCGTGAACGGCTGTGCGGTGGCGACCGAAGCGCTTACTGCGAGCAGCAATAGTCCGATGAAAAGTCGCTTCATTGGGGTCTCCCTAAATCTTCCTCAGGTAGACGTGTCAGTTCGCCCACCCCTTCGGCATTGATCTGCATCAACGTCATCGCAATCCTTTCGCCCGAACCTGGATTTCGAAAGAACATTGAATGCAGTTCCTGACGCATGGCTCGCATCGTATCGGTTATGAGCTGGACGGCCCGAATAGCGCCCCGGCCTATGTTCTGGTCAACGGGCTTACACAGTATTCGGAGCTGTGGACCGTCCATCGCGACGCGCTGACCGGCAAAGGATTTCGTGTCGCAACGTTCGATCTGCTCGGCCAGGGCGCCTCCGACAAGCCGGAGCTCTTCATCAGCCAGGACGACCAGGTCGAGGCGCTGCGGCTGTTGATCGGCGAACTCGGCGACTGCCCGGTGTTCCTCTGCGGCATCAGCTTCGGCGGCCTGATCGCACTGCGCTACGCAATCGAGCATGGGGAAAAGCTTGCGGGACTGGTGCCCATGAGCACCTTCGCCGAGCTGTCGCCGCAGCTCATGCTGCTTGGCAATGCGCTGCGCACCGGCCTGATCCTCGGCGGCACAAGCTATCTGCAGGATTTGCTGCTGCCGATGAATCTCTCGGACGCCTGGCTCAAGCCGCTGCTCGGCAACCTCGACGCGGTCAAGCGGCAGGGCTGGCTTGTCAACGATGTCTATGCGCTGCAGAACCTTATGGAGTCCTTTCTCGACTTCAAGCCGTTGACGCCGCAACTGCCGTCGATCAAAACTCCGACCATGATTCTCAACGGCGAGTTCGATTTCCTCACGCCACGCTCGCTGCATGAAACGTTGCGCGTCCACATCTCCAACAGTTCGCTCGTCATCATTCCCAACGCCTACCACGCCTTCACGCTGGAAACGGCTGCGCTCACTGCAGATCTGCTGGCCCGCTTCGCCGAGGACGTGCTCGCGCAGCGTTGGCAAGGCAACAAGGCGGTCTGGATTGCTCCCGACGAGCCTGGAGGCGAGATGATCCCGTTTCCCGACGGCTACGACCATCTGCGCGCCATTCCGGTCAAGAGGTCGGCGTCATGAGCCAGTTCCTTGGGCCGCTCGATTCCGCTGGGCGCGTGCCGCCGCCGCAGCAAACGCGCGTTGCCGCCTTCCTGATCTCGGCGCACGGCGCGCTCGCCCGGCAGCTCGCCTTTGCCCTGCCCGGCCAAATGAATGCCGGCTGGCAAACCGAGCTGAACGCACAATTCCATCGCGAGACGGAAATCGTCTCGTTGCTGATGCGCGCAACCGCCTGGATTCCCGATTTCACGCTGCCTTACATGATGCTTGCGTGGGAGGCGGCCTGGCTGCCAAAGCCGGTTGCCGCGGTCGCCGACCAGAAACAGGCGATGACGATCGATATCGCTGCGCTCGGCCACGCGGTGCATGGCGCAATTCGCCCGGCCGCGCTGCTTCCGGTCGACGTGCAGGCGAAAGATCCGTTCGTCATTGCCCTGCGCCGAATCGAATTCGAGAGCAGCCGGCTGATCCAGGCCCAGATCCTGTTTCTCAAGAGCGACGATCTCAAGCCTATGCGCGAGCCCGTCAGCGCGGCCGTCGAAAATCGCCACCGGCAGGTCGGCAAATTGTGGGCCGAACTGCTCGAAGGTATCGGCGTCGGGCGCGACGCGGAGACCGAATGACGGCAGCTTGACTCAGATCAAGATGATGACCGCGGCAGCGCGGCAACACTTGTCACTGTCCAACCTTGGATCGATTGCCGGAGCCCGATTATGATTTCCGTTTCCGTCGAAGAAGCCGTCGCGATGATCCCCAACGGCGCGAGCATCATGGTCGGCGGGTTCATGGGCGTCGGCACGCCGGAGCGCCTGCTGGACGAACTGATGCGCCAGAAGAAGTCCAGCCTTTCCCTCATTTGCAACGATGCGGCCACGCCCGGTAAAGGTGTCGGCAAGCTGTTCGATGGCGCCCAGGTGTCGCGCATGATCGGCACCCATATCGGGCTGAACCCGAAAGCGCAGCAGCAGATGCTCGACAAGCAGACCGCCATCGACCTAATCCCCCAGGGCACCTTCGTCGAGCGCATCCGCGCCGGCGGCTGCGGCCTAGGTGGCGTGCTGACGCCGACCGGCGTCGGCACGCTCGTTGAAGAGGGTAAGCAGAAAATCGACGTGAACGGCAAATCGTTCTTGCTGGAGACAGCGCTGCGTGCCGATTTCGCGCTAGTGCACGCCTTTCTCGCCGACTATCTTGGTAACCTCACCTACGCGCTCACCGCGCGCAACTTCAATCCTGTCATGGCGATGGCGGCTGACACCGTCATCGTCACTGCCGAACACATCGTTCCGGTCGGCGTCATCGCGCCCGACCATGTCGTGACGCCTGGGCCGCTGGTCGATTACCTCGTCGCGAACGGGTGACGCATGGATGCACAAACCATCATCGCCCGCCGCGTCGCGAAGGAACTTCGCCACGGCAATCTCGTGAATCTCGGCATCGGCATTCCGACGCTGGTCTCCAACTACGTTCCTGAAGGGTTGAACGTGTTCTTCCAGTCCGAGAACGGGTTGATTGGCACCGGGCCCATTCCCGAGCAGGGGATGGCGCATCCTCTGCTGACCGACGCCGGCGGCAAGCCGATCAGCGCGCTGCCAGGCGCGGCCACCTTTGACAGCGCGATGTCGTTCGGCCTGATCCGCGGCGGTCATGTCGATATTACCGTGCTCGGCGGGCTGCAGGTCGATGCCGGCGGCCGACTCGCCAACTGGACCATCCCCGGCAAGATGGTGCCGGGCATGGGAGGCGCTATGGATCTCGTGAGCGGCGCCAAGCGCGTCATCGTCGCCATGCAGCACGCCGCCAAGGGCAAATCCAAGATCGTTGCGAAGTGCAACCTGCCGCTGACTTCGGCGCGCCAGGTCGACCTCGTCGTGACTGACATGGCGGTTATCGCTTTTCCCAGCGGCAAGGCCACGCTGCTGGAAACCGCACCCGGCGTGACCGTCGCCGAAGTGCTGGCGGTCACGGAAGCCGAGCTCGCCATTCCGGACAAGGTTCCGGAAATGAAGCTTTAACCCGGACAAAGCTTATGCGCATATTCAACGGTTTCGAAGATCTCAGAGCCTCCGTCGGCACAGAGGTCGGGGTCAGCGACTGGATCGAGGTTACGCAAGATCGCATCGACAAGTTTGCGGATGCGACCTGCGACGAGCAATGGATCCATGTCGATCAGGAGCGCGCGAAAGCGGAGATGCCGGGCGGCAAGACTATCGCGCATGGCCTGTTGTCACTGAGCTTGTCGCCCATGTTCATCCGCTCGGTGATGGGGCTGAAGGGCCTAAAAAATACGCTGAACTATGGCGCCGACCGCATCCGCTATCTCGCGCCGGTGCCGGCGGGCTCAAAAGTGCGCGGACGTGTCAGCATTGCCGAGGCCGAAGATGTACCGCCCAACGGATTGCGGGTACACTACCGCGTGGCGATCGAGATCGAGGGTGGCAAGCGCCCGGCCTGCGTCGCCGAGGTGATCGGTCTGCACTACAGCTGACTCACCCAGTTAATCGATGATGTGATAGCCGCCGTCAACATAGAGCACACTGCCAGTGATCAGCTTGGCGCCATCGAGCGCAAGGAAGGCGGTCGCCTTTCCGACGTCGTCGATGCTGACCAGGCTGCGAGTCGGTGCCTGCGACTGTGCCTTGTCCATCAATTCGTCGAACTCGGGGATGCCCGACGCTGCGCGGGTCGCTAGCGGTCCGGGCGAGATCGCATGGACGCGAATACCCTTCGGGCCGAGTTCGGCCGCGATGTAGCGTACGGCGGCCTCAAGTGCGGCCTTTGCGACACCCATGATATTGTAGTTCTTCACTACCATCTGGCTGCCGTAGTAAGTCATGGTGAACATGGTGCCGCCGTTCTTCATCAGCGGCTCGGCGAGATGCGCCATTCGCATGAACGACCAGCACGACACGTCCATCGTCTTCTGAAAACCTTCGCGATCGACATCGACCACGCGGCCGTGCAGCGCACCCTTCGGTGAGAACGCGATGGAATGAAGCAGGAAGTCGAGCTGTCCCCATTCCTTCTCGATGCGTTCGAATACCTTTTCGGTATCGCCCTCGACCATGACATCGAGCGGCATGAAGATTGACGACTCCAGCGCCTTCGCGAGCGGCTCGACGTGCTTTTTGGCCTTTTCGTTCAGATAGGTGACGGCGAGATCGGCCCCCAGCGCGCGGAACGCCTTTGCGCAGCCCCATGCGATGGATTGGTCATTGGCGATTCCGACGATCAGTCCCTTCTTGCCCTTCAGCGCGATGCTGGTCTCGGGAAAAACCGGGATGCTCATCACATTCTCTCGCGTTTGGGGGTTGGCGACTGCCGATTCAGGAGCAGCGTCAAAGTGTGCTGCGCAATCATCAGCTCTTCGTCGGTAGGCACGACATAAACCGGGATCCGGTTGTCGGCCCGCGTTATCTTTGCGGCGTTCTTTGCGTTCTCGGTCTGATCGAGCGCAACGCCGAGCCAAGCCAGCCTCTCGGCGATGCGGGCGCGGATCGTGTCCGAATTCTCGCCGATCCCTGCGGTGAACACGAAGGCGTCGAGGCCCTGCAGCGCCGCCGCCAGCATGCCGGCGTTGAGACCGACCCGGTAGGCGAAATAATCGATCGCGAACGCCGCGCGCGGATCCGAACTGTTCTCGAGCTCGCGCATATCGTTGCTGACGCCTGAGAGGCCCTTCAGGCCACAGTCGCGGTAGAGAAAATCCTGCACCTTGGTCGCCGACATCCCTTTTTCGGCAACCAGATAAAGCACGACGCCGGGATCGAGCTGGCCCGGCCGCGTTCCCATGGCAAGGCCATCGAGCGCGGTGAACCCCGTGGTGCTCTCGACGCTCTTTCCACCCTTCATCGCACACATTGAGGTACCGCTGCCGAGATGGGCGACAATCACGCGTCCGCCGGCGATCTCAGGCGCGACCTGCGGCAGGCGCTTGGCGAAGTACTCGTAGGAAAGGCCATGGAAGCCGTAGCGCCTGATGCCTTCGGTATGCAGCTGGTGCGGAATTGCGTAATGATCCGCCAGCGCATCATGATCGCGATGGAATGCGGTATCGAAACAGGCCACCTGCGGCAGCTCCGGGAAGTTGTTCAAGAGCGTTCTGATCGGCGCAAGGTTATGCGGCTGGTGCAGTGGCGCCAGCGAAACGTAGCGTTCCAGCCGCGTCACCATCGCATGATCTATCAGTACCGGACGCGCGTGATCCGGCCCGCCGTGCACGACCCGATGACCGACGGCAATCGGATTAATGCTGAGTTCCTCGCGCAGCCAGGCGCCGGCGACTGTCATCGCGACCGGCACGTCCGCAACAGCCTCGATCGGATAAGCCCGATCGACCAGCGGATCGCCACTCGGTCCGCTCGCACGCAATCGCGGCCGGCTGCCGATCCCCTCCATCTGCCCCTTTATCTGTCGCCGCAGCCCGCCGTCGCCCTCCACCGCGAAGACCTGGAACTTCACGCTTGAGGAGCCGGCATTGACGACAAGGATGGTGTCCATGGCGCTTACGCGGGGGCGATCGGTGAATTTTTGCGGCGCGCATCGGCTTGAAGGGCGGCAACGGCAGCCGAGGCCATACGCGAACGCGGCGAATCGGCCCGCGACGTCAGAACGATGGGCACGCGTGCGCCGAGCACGATGCCGGCACCGTCCGCTTTGGCGAAATAGGCTAGGTTCTTTGCGAGCATGTTGCCGGATTCCAGATCTGGCACCACCAGGATCTGCGCCCGGCCGGCAACCTCCGACTTGATGCCCTTGATGCGCGCCGCCTCGAGGTCGATGGCATTGTCGAAGGCGAGCGGCCCGTCGAGCAATGCTCCGGTTATCTGCTTGCGGTCAGCCATCTTGCACAGCGCAGCCGCCTCGATGGTGGACGGAATCTTCGATGTGACCGTCTCGACCGCGGACAGGATCGCGACCCTGGGCATCGTGCCGAAACCAGTCTCGTTGAAGAGATCGACGGCGTTCTGGATGATGTCACGCTTGACGTCGAGGTCCGGGAAGATGTTGATCGCGGCGTCGGTGACGAACACGGTCTCGGCATAGGCCGGCACGTCCATGACGAAGACGTGGCTAATGCGCCGGTCGGTGCGCAGACCGCCGACCTTCGCGGTGACAGCCCGCATGATTTCGTCAGTGTGGAGGCTGCCCTTCATCAGGACCTCGCCTTTGCCTTCGTGGATCAATTCCACGCCCCGGGCGGCGGCGGCGGCCTCCGTCGGCGGTGTGTCGACGATCTCATAGCCGGAGATGTTCAGGCCATGCTTGGCGGCGACGTCCTTGATCCTGGCCGCGGGCCCGACAAGGATCGCCCTGATGATTCCGGCGTCCGCCGACTCGATCGCGCCGCGCAACGAACTCTCGTCGCAGGGATGCACTATTACAGTGGTCACCGTGGGGACGCCCTTGGCAATGGCTATCAGGCGGTCATATTTTGATCCCGGCGGCTTCGCGCTTGCTGCGGCAGGCTTGACATTCATATTTTCAACTCCGAATCCCTGCTTCAGGTGCTATGACGCTCTCACCTTCGGATCGAAAGGGACCGTATTCCCCTCGAGTCCGAACAACCCGGCAACCTGCTTCAGGCGCTTTGCTACCTCGCCAGATATCTCTGCGCTGGCCGACAGGATCTGCTCGATTGACGAGAACACCTTGCGGCGCTCGTCCTTGTTGTCGGGCAGGAGCCTTGGTATCGCCGCAAGCGCGGCCTCCCTATCCAGCAGCAGCATGAAGAACTGCTCGCGCACCAGCATCTTGAACTCCGCTAGTGTAATCTGCGCGGACTCATCGGTCTGGCGAAGCTTACGCAGCGCCTCAAGGCTGCGTTCGTCGACCATGCCGCGGGCCGACCCGACATAGAGCAGCGCGCGGATGCCGGCTTCCCTCAATCCCCCCGATCCAATTTTAGATTTAAGCTCGGCGATGCGGGCCTCCAGGAGTTCCCGGTAGCTGGCGTCCATTTCGCGTTTGCGCGAACCCTTGGACTCCGGATCGACGCCGACGGCGGCCTGCAGTGCGGGCGAGCCATAGACCGCAAGGAACAGCGCTTCGCTGAGCTTCTCCTGGGAGTCGCGCCATTGATCCAGCGAACTTACGATTTGCTCCGATACCTTTTGTTGCAACGAAAGGAACGGATTGTCCTTGGCGACCGGCTTGCGCTCCTCGCGCGCCTTGTCGGCGGCCTTCGCCACCACCGGCATAATGGGGTTGTGGCTGCTCAACATCTCGTATTGCAGGCGAAGCGGATGCCAGTCCCGCATCAGCTCGGCCATCTGTGGCGTCACCATGGACTTGACCCAAGGCTGAACGTACTTCTGGTAAGCCTGCAAATTCATCTCAGAGACCCGCTTGGCCGTCTCGAACCGCCGCTCGTCTTCCGCCGAATTGCCGCCCATGGCGCGGATGTCGTCGAGCGTGCGCGCCTCGCAGCGCATTACCCACTCTCCTGCCGAAAGCTCGCTATTTAGGGTGTCGGGGCTCCTCGCCTCGAAGGTTGCTTCATAAAGACCAGGCGGCAGCACATCGATCAGGTCGATGTTGCTGGAAAATTCCGCGTGTTCCTTCTTGGCCACACCGCCCGAGACGAAGATGCCGAGATGGCCGATAGTTTCGTGAACGGTGTAAACGATCGTCTGCCCATAAGCTCTGATATCATCCACGTCGGCGTAGCAATCGAGGATCCAGCCCAGGGCCTGCTGCGGCGGCGTGACGTTGTCGCCCTTGGAGCAGAACACTACGATTGGTGATTTGATGTTGCGGAGATCGACCGTCTGACCATCGGAAAGCTTGATGTTGCCCGCGGCGAGGTTGTTGCCGACAAACAGTTCATCGACGATGAACTGAATCTCCTCGGCGTTTAAATTGACGTGCCCGCCCCACCAACGTTCGAATTCAAGGTAACGATCGGCCTCACTGTCGACTTGGGAATAGACGTTGTACTGCTTGGTCCATAGCGTGTTCGAGGGATTTTGGCTCTCGAAGTTCTGCACCAGCCACGCGCCGTCGAACTTCCCGGCCCCGAGATCGCTTGTAAGTGCCGTCAGCCAGCTTCCGCCCAAGAGGCCACCTGAATAGCGCATCGGGTATTTGCCGTGCACCCCCGCCCAATAGGCAAGCGGCGCGCCGGCTATAATGAGCGGTCCGAACAATTCCGGCCGAAGCGAGGCAAGGATCATGACCGCCCAACCGGCCTGACAGTTGCCGATCACGCACGGCTTGCCGTCAGCGTTAGGATGCCGCTCGATGACCCTTTCGATGAAGATCGCTTCGGCGCGCGCGATACGTTCGATCGTCTGTCCCGGCATGGGTTCGGGCAGGAACCCGATGAAATAACAGGGATGACCCGCCTTCATCGCGACCCCGATCTCGCTGTCGGCCTTAAAGCCTCCGATACCAGGTCCGTGGCCGGCGCGCGGATCGACAACAATGAACGGCCGGCGCTTGAGATCGATCTCCACGCCTTCGGGCGGGATGATGCGCACCAACGCGTAATTGACCGGCTGTTCCAGCTTGCGGCCGTCGATGATCAGTTCCGCCGCGTAGCTCAGGACGTGCGGCGCGGTTTGGTTGACATGTTCGCGATATTGGTCGCCGCGCCGACGCATGATGTCCAGAAACAACACACTGCGTTGGCCAGCATCGACCATATATTCGACTGCCTTGGCGACGACCCCCGACATGGGGCCACCTGGCAGGTTTGGACTTTCCATCGACATTTTCTAACCTCGCTGTCGCATTCAATTAAAGGAGCGTAGGATAGCTGACGTTGATGCAGGTCAATAGTCTACACCCGCTCCCCGCGCCCCGCCCCGCTCGACGCGGATCAGGCTAGCCTTCGGAAATCGCCGTTATGCACGCGAATTCGACGTTTTTCGAACTGTCATCGAGAAGTTCTGCTGCATTTCAAACGTTGAGCCTTTGATTGGGTGGCGGCAGAAGGGCTATCGAAAGAGCCGATAGAGCTCGGTCATATCCCGACGGGCGTTATCCAAGGCGCGTCCCAAGTGTTGCGGTTGTCTCGAGGAAGGCTGAAAGGCTCGACCGCCTGTGCCGCTCTGCACGAAACCGGAATTCTAGTAGAGCGATCTCTTGCTATCTGCGCAACTGCTAACCTCTCGATCGCTGATCTTGGGATCGCCAGTGGCTGGAAGCTCGATAAAGCCCCGGCTTCATCTCAGATGGGTGGGACCTCCGAAAACATGAAGACCTTCACGAGGCCCGGACTTCTAAAGTCGGGGTCGGTAGCGCCAGCCCGCCGACAAAATCTAGTGGCGTTGCGCGCTGCCAGTCAGACGGCTTCCGCTTTCGATGAGCACCAAGTCTCGGCAGACGATGTACGGCGGCCCTATGATGGGCGCCGATGCCCTTCCTTAGCCACGGATCCAACCGGGTAGCGCTACGATTGCCGGAATCCATGTGGACGTTTACGCATACCTCTTTGCCCAGCAGCTCCCGGTAGCTGGCGTCCATTTCGCGTTTACGCGAAGCCGCGGACTCCGGATCTACGCCCACGGCTGCCCTCAGTGCAGGCGAGCCATAGACGGTAAGGAACACTACGATACGCGCCGAGGGTACCCGCAAACGAGCTGCCGAAGCTGCCCATGGAGGCCGATCGGCTGAGGCGGAAGGCATGATCGCTGCAGATGGAAGCCTTTGGCGGACCGGCGCACCCATCGCCAACGATCGGGCCACGTCTTAACGGCGGGCTAGGTTGGCTCGAGTGGAATGTAAGCGTTGTAAAACCCGCGCCAGCCTTCCGCTCGATGCGATGCGCGGCCCGGTCCACCACCGAAAGCAGACATCACACCGAGGGATCCAGAGGTCCGATTGGTGCCATGAAGGGACTGATGCGCGGCAGCAAACGGCATCTCTATTCAATTACCTTGTCGGCGCCCGTCAGTTTCTGTTTTGGCAAGCTTCCTTCGCCACGTAGCGAGCCCGAATGGGTCTTCGCGAGCAGCTAGCCTGCGGTAAATGCGAGATCGTCGGCATGGAGCGCTGGTGCTCCACCGCGTCTTTGCGCGGGGCCCGCACCCGATCCAGTCGCGAGCGACGTCCCCACCCCGGCATAGATATAGTGATCACCGAAGGCCTGCTTTAAAGCAGCGAAGGTGGGCTCGCCAGTACAATGACCGGGCGTGACGTTCTCCACTTGAACGTATCCTTGAGCGTCCCCACGATTTTGGC
>Ga0136846_1220676_pt1 | contig 14383 bp, 7 predicted proteins | sample HopSoiMetagenom2_FD_96841 | JGI IMG/M metagenome (GOLD analysis project Ga0136846, IMG submission 96841) | Grasslands soil microbial communities from Hopland, California, USA - 2 Assembly 2016 (version 4) | ecosystem: Environmental > Terrestrial > Soil > Grasslands | place: USA: Hopland...
GACTCCTGGCATAATGTAGCTTTTGTAGGCGGGGAAATAAAAAATCCCCGGAGGAATATCGGGTTAAGTCTTTTTTTAGGAACCGCGATCGTCACCATCATTTATGTGCTCACCAATATTACCTATCTCGCCGTATTGCCTTTGTCAGAAATTGCAAATGCACCAAAAGATCGTGTAGCCGTTTCCGTATCACAGGCAGTGCTGGGAAATACAGGCACGGTACTTATTGCAGTAATGATCATGATATCCACTTTTGGTTGTAACAACGGGCTTATACTAGCGGGTGCGCGGGTGTACCATACCATGGCGAAAGATGGCTTGTTTTTCAAAAAGGCGGGCGATTTAAACCGTTCTGCGGTGCCTTCCTTCGCACTGTGGATACAATGCCTCGTGGCATGCTTATGGTGTCTCAGCGGCCGTTATGGCGATTTACTGGATATGATCTCTTTTGTGGTGGTGGCCTTTTATATGCTTACCATAGCAGGCATCTTTATCCTGCGGAAGAAGCGCCCGGATGCCGACCGGCCTTACAAAGCGTTTGGATACCCGGTGTTGCCGGTGCTGTATATTTTAATGGGTATTGCTTTCTGCGGACTGCTGTTTGTTTATAAACCACGATTTACCTGGCCGGGACTATTTATAACTTTGTCCGGTATACCCGTGTATTATTTTGCAAACAGGAACAACACCCGCGATAACGCATCTATCAAAAAAGAAAATATAACCACCGCTGATTCTTCTTACTAAATTATCTGTCAACCAGGGGGACTATCAAAAAATAGTCCCCTCTTTTTTTGTGCCTTCCCCTATAAGCGTATCCCCTACGCCTTTTCGAAGTATTAATATATAATTAATCCAGTATTATAACCAGGCAAAAAACTATACATGTACATTTACAAAATTCGTTACCTTTCTGACAGAAACTGATGCGATGTTATGTAGACATGTAATTCCTTTTCTGAGTAAGCATTACGACGTGCCATATTGATCATGTGAAAGACCAACTTTTTTTCATCTCTTTTGGGGATCCAGTGAATTATATAAAAAACTGCCTCCAGCGGGCAAATGTGCAATAACGATTTAGCAACTTTTATTTTATAACAACCAAAAAACTAAACGACAACACGAGAGACAGGCCGTATATCTGTTCCATTCACGTTTCTATTCAAGTTCACGTCTTATTCATTAATTATGAGGTACTCATTCACTGGAAAATTATGCTTTCTGATGGTCTTTCTATGCGCTGCCACCAGCGCAGTATTTGCTCAAAAGACCCTTACCGGAAAAGTTACCGGCGCGGCAGACGGTGCAGGTCTGCCTGGTGTAAACGTAATCATAACCGGCACCGCCAGCGGCGCCAGTACTGATGCAAAAGGGAACTACACCCTTTCTTTACCACCGGGTGCTAAATCGGTTTTGTTCTCGTTTATCGGATACGAACCGCAAACGGTTACCATCGGTGAACAAACCGTTATCAACGTATCACTGGCCGCAGCCACCAAAGGATTAGGTGAAGTAGTGGTAGTAGGTTATGGTGTGCAAAGTCGCCGCGACGTTACCGGTACCATCGCTTCCGTTAAAGGAGCCGACATCAAAAACCTTCCTGTATCAGATGCCGCGCAAGCCATCCAGGGCCGCGTAACAGGCGTGGATATTGTACGGTCGGATGCAGCCCCCGGCAGCACGCCTGCCATCCGTATCCGCGGTACAGGTACCATCAATAATGCCGACCCATTGATTCTGATAGATGGCGTGCCGGCAGGCGGACTCGCAGATGTAAACCCTAACGACATCGCCTCCATGGAAATACTTAAGGATGCCTCTTCCTCCGCAATATATGGTACCCGCGCCGCCAACGGTGTGGTGATCATTACCACCAAAAGAGGAAACTATGGAGAAAAACTGAAAGCATCGGTCAACTTCTATCGCGGCGTTACCAATACCATCCGATATATCCCCCTGCTCACCGCACCCGACCTGGTAAAACTGAAACAGGAACGCTATACCAACGATGGCGTGGCAATAGAGCCCATCTGGCAGGATCCGTATTACGCCACCCAACGCACCGACTGGCAAAAAGCATTGTTCGGTTCCGGCGATATTACCAATGCAGACGTGAATCTGCGCGGTGGCAACAACACCTCCAACTATATGCTCAGTGCCGGTTATTATAATGAAAATGGTATCATCACCAATTCTTATTTCAAAAGGTACTCAGTACGCATTAACTCAGAACACAAGCTGGGTAAGCGTTTGAAAGTAGGTGAAAATCTGCAGCTCACCTATAAACAAAACAGCGGCCCGGATACCTACTCCTCCCAGACAGGCCTTATTTTCAGCGCCCTGCGCTTTAACCCCGCCATCCCCGTTCACAACCCCGATGGCAGCTGGGGCACCTCCAAAGCCAGCAATGAACTCGGTGATATCAACAACCCCGTATACACCGCGGAAACCACCGACACCTGGACCAAAAACTATCGCATGCTGGCCAGCGTATACGCAGAACTGGAAATCATGGATGGCCTTACGCTGCGCGCCAATTACGGCTTTGACGGCAGTATGATGAACCAGTTCAACTTTGCACCTAAAGTACTGGATCAAACCAGGGCACGCGATCATGCGGAACTTTTCAATCGCAGCGAAAGCCATAACAACCAGCTGAGCGAAATTTTCCTTACCTACAATAAAGTGCTGGCGAACGTACATCACCTCACTGTTACCGGTGGCTACTCCCAGCAAACCTATAACGGCTCCTGGAACCAGGCGGAAAGATGGGGCTTTAACGATGAATCAAAAGACCAGCTGGTACTGAGTAACGGTAACGATATTCACGATGCAAAAGGCAATTATTTTAATGCCAACGCCATCGCATCCGGGTTTATCAGGGGCTTTTATGGCTTCAAGGATAAATACCTGCTCACCGTTACCTTCCGTGCAGATGGCTCGTCGAAGTTCTCACCGGATCAACGCTGGGGCTACTTCCCCGCCTTCTCCGCAGGCTGGCGGATTTCAGATGAAACCTTCTTTAAAGACAACGTAAAAGCCGTAAGCAACCTGAAAATCACAGGTGGCTGGGGACAGCTGGGTAACCAAAACGTTACCGAATTCCAGTATCTCGCGCAAATAGATAAAGACCGCCGCTATAACTTCGGCGAAACCGCCTACACCGGCGTATGGAACTCAAGGCTCGCCAACCCCGATATCACCTGGGAAAAGGCCGAAATGACCAACATCAGCCTGGAAGCCGGCTTCTTCCACGATAAACTCAATACCACCATCACCTGGTTCAACAAAAACACCAAAGACATGCTGGTACCCGCTCCTGAAATGGACCTCCACGGCACTTCCGCCATCCCCGACCGTAACCTCGGTCAGCTCAGCAACAAAGGCTGGGAAGTGGAAGTAGGCTACCAGGGCGGCAACGACAAGTTCCATTACAATGTAAGCGCCAACGCTTCTTTTATTAAAAATGAAGTAACCAAACTATACGACCCTTCTTCCTATATCGGTTCCACGCCCTATGGCCGGCAGGGACAGGAAATTTCCCGCACCTATGTGGGCCAGCCACTGGCCTCTTATTATGGCTGGAAAACAGGTGGAATCTACCAGACCGCTGATGAGATCAACAATGATCCCAACATCAGCAAAGATCCCAACAAAGCCAATATCAAACCGGGTGATGTGCGTTTCCTCGATACCAACGGTGACAATATCGTAAATGATAAAGACCGTGTAAACCTGGGCAGCCCCAATCCTAAAATGGTATACGGCATCCAGGCCAACGCGGGTTACAAAGGATTTGACCTCAGCCTTTCCTTTGCAGGTGTGAGTGGCGTAAAACTTTACAACGCCGATAAAATGCAGGGCATGGATCCCAATTATCCATATAACCTGTATGCAGATGCGCTGAACCGCTGGCATGGCGCCGGCACCAGCAATTCCGTACCAAGGATGACCCTGGGCAATGCCAATCAGAATAACCGCACCTCCGACCGCTTTGTGGAAAACGGTGATTACTTCTCCCTGAAAAACGCATCGCTGGGTTATACCATTCCTTCCAAAGTATGGGGCCGCAGCGGCATCTCAGATATCCATGTATACGTGGCCGCACAAAACCTGTTTATCCTCACCAACTACTCCGGTTTAACTCCGCAGCTGGGTTATAACTACGGTACCGGCGATGGCAACAGGCAGAGAGGAGTAGACGTAGCCGCCTATCCGCAGGCCAGGACCTTTACTTTTGGCGCTACCCTCAACTTTTAATTCACGGCAACCTTAAATTAACTACTATGCAACGGATCAAATATATATTAGTACTCACGACATTACTCTTTGCCGGCTGTAAAAGCGTACTCGATGTATCTCCCAAAGGAGTGTACAGCACCGGTAACTACTGGCGTAACCAAAGCGATGCCCTTGATGGGGTAACCGGTATCTATAATATTTTACTGGAAGAAGATTATACCGGCTTTAATGAGTTTGTATTCGATAACTGCTCAGACGACCAGGTACGCGGCGGCGACCACGATTACGACGGCGTGATAGAAGATTTCACCTACGATGCTTCCACCTACAGCGTACGGGTAGGATGGAGATGGAAATATGAAACGATTAACCGCTCCAACAACGTGCTGATCTATGTTCCTAAAATTACAGACATCGATCCGGACATCAAGAACCGTTGTCTCGGTGAAGCACACTTCTTCCGCGCATTCGCCTACTGGCGCCTGCTGCTGATCTATGGCGAAGCTCCTATCATCACAGAAGATGATGTGCTCAAATCTTTCTATAACAAACCAAAAGTAACCGCCGATGAACTGCGCGCCCAGATAGAAAGCGATCTCCTGGTCGCCACCGACCAGCTTCCTGAAACCTACGACGACGCCAATAAAGGCCGCGTAAGCAAAGGTACCGCCTGGGGACTGTTGTGTAAACTGTATATGAACTGGTCGAAACTGGACAAAGCCATCGAATACGGCAGCAAAGTAGTTAGCAATACTAACTATAAACTGGCAACAAACTATGCCGATAACTTCAGTGTAGCCACCGGCAACAATTCAGAAATGCTGCTCGCCGTTCAAACAGTAGACGGAAACGGCTACTCCGATTTCATCACCTATCATGCTCCACGCAACTGGAACGGATGGAGCTTCTTCTACCCTACCAAAGGACTGGTAGATGAATTTGAAGCAGGCGATCCCCGCAAGAATATCTGCATCATGCAACCCGGTGATAAGGTAAATATCGGTACCGGTATTGCTACTTATGAAGCATCAGCTTCCTGGAGCGGTTATCACTACAAAAAGTTCTGTAGCTGGAAACCTTCCGGCGGACTGGACTACTCCCTCAAAACACCGCTGATGCGCGCCGCGGATATTTACCTGCTGGTGGCAGAAGCAAAGATCCGGTTAAACGGCCCGGGCGCCGGCGACGCGGAACTCAATGCCGTTCGCAAGCGCGCTTCCGCCAGTTTACCGGCCGTTACCAATGCCGGCATGGCAGCCCTGATGCATGAACGCAGGGTGGAACTGTGCGGAGAAAATGAACGCCACCAGGACCTCCTGCGCTGGGATAAAGCCAACCTCGTAGATATCGTGGCACTGTACAAAAAGCCCAAGCTGGCGTATGATGGTACCGTGATTACAAGAGGCGGAGCCCCACGTATCTTCACCAAGCCTAAAAACTACTTCTTCCCGATGCCGCAACAGGAAATCGACAGAAGCAAAGGCACACTGGTGCAGAATCCGAATTATTAGCGCAGGAACCGCCTTCGGCGGTTTTTAAATTGTCTTGGAGCACTGATTACGCTGATTATACTGATTTTAAGGATTTGATCAGTTTTGATTTTATTGATTAAGGGAAATATAAGCGGATATTTAAAAGACTTCGGGGAGATATAAGCAGATACACTCGCTTAAATCTCCCCGAAATCATTTATAAAATCAAAACTGATCAAATCCTTAAAATCAGTATAATCAGCGTAATCAGTGCTCCAAGACAATTTCCCCGCCGAAGGCGGCCCTCGGCTTACTTTACCGAAAACTTATACACCGTTGTTTGTGAAAACGTTTCGCCCGGTTTCAGGATTACGTTCGGGAAAGAAGGTTGATTAGGAGAATCGGGGAAGTGTTGTGTTTCCAGGCAAAGCGCCGCGTTCTGCACATACTTCTGTCCGTTACGTGTATTCGTGAGCGTGCCATCCAGGAAGTTGCCGGTATAGAACTGAATACCGGGTTGGGTGGTAGCTACTTCCATATAACGGCCGCTGGTGGGGTCGTACAGGGTAGCAATGGTTTCCAGCACACCTTCCTGTTTGTCCAGTACCCAGTTATGATCATAGCCGCCTTTTACTTTGCCGATGTCAGCACCGATCTTTTTGGCAGTGGTAAAATCCATCGGGGTACCTTTTACCGGGTCCAGTTTGCCGGTAGGGATCAGCTTATCATTTACCGGGGTATAGCGGCTTGCCTTCAGCGACAGCTCATGTCCGAGGATGGTGCTGTCTTTTCCCGCAGAAAGATTAAAGTACGCGTGGTTGGTAAGATTTACCGGGGTCGCCTTATCGGTGGTTGCCTTATAGGTGATCTGCAGGGCGTTGTCCGGTGTAAGCGTGTATACCACCGTAGCCTGGAGGTTACCGGGATATCCTTCTTCTCCGTCTTTGCTGTTATACACCAGTTGCAGGCTGCTGTCGCCCGCAGGAGTGGCTGCCCATACTACCTTATCAAATCCTTTCAGTCCGCCGTGAAGCGTGTTGCCGTTATTATTAGCGGCGAGTTTGTATTCCTTGCCATCCAGTGTAAACTTAGCATTGGCAATACGGTTGGCATAACGGCCTACCAGTGCGCCGAAATAAGGCTGGCCTTTTTGCTGGTAGCCTGAAAGTGAGTCGTAAGACAATACCACATTGCCTTTCTGTCCTTGTTTGTCGGCAGTAATGATATCTGTGATAGTACCGCCGTAGTTCAGGATCTTTACTTCCATTCCGTTTGCATTCTTCAGGGTATACTGCAAAACTTCCTGGCCATCTGCCTGGCCAAAGCTTTGTGGGCCAGCTGTTACAGCCGTTGCTGTGGAATCCTTACTTTCTTCCGTCTTCGCAGCATTGTTGTTGCAGGAAGCCAGCATGGTGCCACCGGAGATCACGAGGGCGGTTAGCGCCTTAAAGTTCATGTCCATAACGTATTTTGATGTTAAGTGAAAAAGAGTCACTAAATATCGGGATAATCCGGCTAAAGTCAAATATTTTTATTTAAAATTTATTGTCACAAGAACAATTAAAACGCGATTGATTAAAATACGTGTACTTTCTGTCAATAATTGGAAAGTAAGTATACACCGGGCGAACTAGCTTTAGCCTGTTAAATTCTGATGAAATGAAAAGACTGCTCCTTACGGGATTGTTGCTGGCCGGCAGCGTTCCGCTGTACTATAGCGCCTGTGCCCAATCTTATGTACCAGGGTGGAAAGAAAGCAAGATGAAAGTGTTGCCTACAGCCACTATAAAAGCATATCCGTTCCCGATAACGGACGTCACCCTCCTGGATGGCCCATTTAAAACGGCTATGCAGGCGGATGCACGATACCTTTTAAAAATAGATCCCGATCGCCTGCTGTCGGCTTTCCGCACCAACGCAGGATTGCCCGCAAAAGGGAAACAATATGGCGGCTGGGAAACCGGCGGACTGGCTGGCCACACCATGGGCCATTATTTGTCGGCCTGCGCCATGCAATACGCAGCCACCAAAGATACCGCCTATCTTAACCGGGTAGCCTACCTGGTAAGCGAGCTGGCACTGTGCCAGCAAAACCGCCACAATGGCTATATCGGGGCTTTCCCCAACGATAATAAGCTCTGGTCTGAAATCGCTGCCGGCGATATCCGCTCCAGGGGCTTCGACCTTAACGGCGGCTGGTCGCCCTGGTACACCGTACATAAAATTATGGCCGGCTTACTAGATGCATGGCTCTATTGTAATAACGCGGAAGCATTGAAGGTAAACAAAGGTATCGCCGACTGGACCGGTGACGTCATCAAAAACCTGTCGGAAGAACAGATGCAGAAAATGCTGATCTGCGAATACGGCGGCATGGCGGAAACACTGGTGAATACCTACGCCCTGAGCGGTGATAAAAAATACCTCGATCTCTCCTATCGCTTTTATGATAAACGTATCCTTGATTCACTGGCTATCGGGAAAGATATATTACCAGGTAAGCACTCCAACACCCAGATCCCTAAAGCCATTGCCAGCATCCGCAGGTATGAGCTGAACAAAGATCCCAAAGACGCGGCTATTGCCAGGTATTTCTGGGAAGTGGTAACCAGGGACCACTCCTATGCCAATGGCGGTAACAGCAACTATGAGTACTTCGGACCAGCAAGACAGCTCAATGAATCGCTCACAGATAACACCACCGAAACATGTAACACCTATAACATGCTCAAGCTCACCAGGCACCTGTTTGCACTGGAGCCACAGGCGCGTTTCATGGACTACTACGAAAAAGCATTATACAATCATATCCTGGCATCGCAGCATCACGAAACAGGTATGATGTGTTACTTCGTTCCGCTCCGCATGGGCGGCCACAAAGAATACAGCGATGAGTTTGAAACCTTTACCTGCTGCGTGGGCTCCGGAATGGAGAATCATGTGAAATACGGTGAAAGCATTTATTACCGCGGCGCCGATGGCAGCCTGTTTGTGAACCTGTTTATTCCTTCCGTACTTGAATGGAAAGACAAGGGCATTACAGTAAAGCAGGAAAATAAGCTCCCGGCAGATAGTCGTATAACCCTCACCGTTAGCACTAAGAAAACAACCTCATTTACCCTTCGCATCCGTAAACCGGCATGGGCAAGACCAGGTATTACACTGAAAGTAAATGGTACGGAGCAATCCCTGCAAACAGATGAAAGCGGATACTTCGTGGTTACCCGGAGCTGGAAAAACAACGACCAGGTAACGCTTACCCTGCCAGCCGATGTGTATACAGAAGCGCTTCCCGACAATCCTAACAGGCAGGCATTGTTTTATGGCCCGGTGTTATTATCCGGTATACTTGGAGAGAAAGAACCCGATCCGGTAAGCGGCGTTCCGGTATTGGTAGCACCTAACGGTCAACCCAACACCTGGATCAATCGCAGCAACGACCCCGGCACACTGGTGTTCCGCACTGCCGGCACCGCAAAACCGATGGACGTTACACTTACGCCCTTTTACCAAACCCGTAATGAGTATTACACCGTATACTGGGATGTGTTTACGCCGCAAAGCTGGCAGGAACAACAGGGAAAATATGCAGCGGCTAAAAAAGCGCAGCAGGAGCTGGATGCGCGTACTACCGACATTCTTCGCCCGGGTGAAATGCAACCGGAACGTGATCATGAATTCACCGGCGAGAAAACCAGCACAGAAGAAGAACATGGACGCAAATGGCGCATCGCATGGCTAGGAGGATATTTTTCCTTTAACATGAAAGTAGATCCCAACTCCCGTCATTCGCTGCAATGTACTTACTGGGGCATGGATAACCGGGGTCGTACATTTGATATCATCGTAGACGGCACTACCATTGCCACTGAAGATATCAACAAATTCAAGGAGAGCAGGTTCTATCCTATCTCTTATCCCATCCCTGAACATCTTACAAAAGGAAAGCAAAGCGTGAATATCCGCTTCGTACCAAAAGCCAATAACAGCGCGGGCCCGCTGTATGGCTGCAGAATGGTGAAAGAATAAAAGAACAGGCGTTAGCGGATTCACTCCGCTAACGCTGTTTTACTACCGGCCACCCGTTTTCCCATTGCAATAACTCCACTCTCAATGTTGGTTTTCCGCCGTCGCCGGCATCATAACCATGAAAAACGAGGTAATCATTTCCATTAAACGCTACTACGGCATTGTGCCCTACACCATGCCAGCGGGCATCTCCCGCTAATAGCAACGAGCCGCCGCCATCGGTCATTCGCCGGTTTTCTTTATCTATATAAGGTCCCTGCAATTGTGCAGATCTGCCCACCATCATTTTGTAGGTACTCTTTTCACCGCGGCAACAATAATCGAACGACACAAATAGATAATAGTAATGCGCTTTCTTATAAATAAAAGGCGCTTCTATAGCCGCATTGCCAGGTAAAGCATCTGCTATCCCTTCATCGCGGTGACGCGCGGCCAACGTGTACCATACCTGTGGCACAGCCGGGCGTGTAGCCGTACTATCCAGTTTAAACATTTTGATGCCACCCCAGAAAGAGCCGAAACTCAGCCACGGTGCACCAAGGCTATCTGTAATAAAATTGGGATCAATGGCATTCCAGTTATCCCTGCCGGGAACAGATTGTATCACCATGCCCTTATCAATCCATTCAAAATTGCGCGATTGGGGATCCAAAGTTTGGTTAACCGCCACACCAATGGCGGAAGTATTCTTTCCAAACGCGGAAACCGCATAATACAAATAATACCATCCGTTGTAATAACTGATATCCGGCGCCCAGGTGTGCCCTTTAAAGCCTGGCACAGCAGCCTTTGTCCAGGCGGGTGGCGTAGTAGATACCGGTGGTTGCTGATGCCAGTTTTTCATATCGGGAGATGAATACACCGTAATGCCGTTTCCCGTGCAAAACAAATACCAGGTACTATCCTGGCGGATCATTACCGGATCATGAACAAACTGCGCCTGGCTATGCCATGCGTAAAAAAGTAATATCCAAAGTAAACCCCGTTTCATGATCATTCTTTTTATAACAAAAAAAACGGCGGCAGAAAAAAACTTTCCTGCCGCCGTATATACTTGCCAGATGGCTATTTATTTATCTTCGCACGGATCACGTAAAAAGACCACGGTGCAATATCCGTACGGATTGTTTTTCCTTTGATGTCTATATTTTTTTCTTCCGGGGAGATGCCGGTGGGACGGTCCAGCGAATTAAGACCTTGAAGATCATCGCTACGAAGCGTAGTTAACTTCCCGTTGGCAGCAATGCTTTTTACACCCTGCACCGCCACTGCTACCGGCTTAACGGTAGCGGACGCGTTCACCAGTTTTATCACCAGTTCACCGGTGGCGTCATCTACTACCGTAGATGCATATACGCTATCTTGTCCGCTGATCACCTGGTTACCTTTCAGCATGGGTACCACTGCAGTGCCTTTGTTATTGGCATACAGTTTTTGCACATAATAGTTAGGGGTACCATAGGAACGCAGGTTATCAAACCAGATAAGGTCGGGCGTCCACTGCCATCCATCCACATGTGCCAGCAGCGGTGCATAGGAAGCCATTACCACTACGTCGGTGTTGCGTTCCAGTCCGGTCATGAAGGCGGCTTCTGCCAATGCCGACTGCCAGTTGTTTTTATTATCACCGTTGCCTACTCCTTTGCTGTGTGCGGCATATTCGCCGGCAAAGATCTTAGGACCTTTACGGTCGTAGGAATCATAGCGTGCTGCGTTGCTGAGGAACCATTCAGGAGAACTGTAATAGTGCTCGTCGAGGATATCTGCATTCAATTTACGCAGCGTGTCGTTGAGGAAAGTAAATCTATCGCCGTCAGGGCCAGGGCCAAGACTGTTTATCAGCTTGATGTCCGGGTATTTACTTTTGATAGCTTTTGCAAAAATAGTGTACCGTTCTACGTATTGCGGTCCCCACTGCTCGTTGCCTACGCCCATCATTTTCAGGTTAAACGGCGCCGGGTGGCCCATTTTTGCGCGCAGCGCGCCCCATTTGGAAGTTACGTCGCCATTGGCAAATTCAATCAGGTCCAGTGCGTCCTGGATGTAAGGGTCCAGTTCATTCACGGCTACCACTTCTCCGCTGTTAAACTGGCAGGCCATGCCACAGTTGAGGATCGGTAAAGGCGAGGCGCCTATGTCTTCCGACAACTGAAAATATTCAAAGAAGCCAAGTCCGAACGACTGGAAGTAATCCGGTGTGGCGCGATGTGGAAATTCGTTGTTCCAGCGGTTGATGATCAGTTCACGGTCGTTCACATCACCTACTGTTTTCTTCCACTGGTAGCGGTTTACCAGCTCGCGTCCTTCCACGATGCAGCCACCGGGGAACCGGAGAAAGCCGGGATGCAGGTCGGCCAGCAATTGTACGAGATCGGTACGCAGCCCGTTGCTCCGCTCCTTCCAGGTATGTTGCGGGAACAGGGAGATCATGTCAACATCTATCACTCCATTGCCGCTGAATGTTACTTTCAGCTTGCCTTTGGACGCGGTGGCAGCAGCGGTAAAACTGGCTTTATACTGCTGCCAGCTGCTGCCGGCGGGCGACACCGTGGTGCTGCCTATCTCTTTACCCGCATCATCGAGTAAGGTAACGGTGAGCTTTACCGCAGCGCCTTCCTGTTGCCGGGCATACAAAGAGAAATTGTACTGTTCGCCACTCTTAATACCCATGCCGCGGAAACCTTCATTCACTATTTCAAAACTACGTGTAGCCGGCATTGTTATCCTGGCAAAGCGCGGATTGGATGGGTGGTCTTCCTGCCGGTTGACGACCACTATCTGCCCACTAGCTACCGCGTTCCTTGGAACGCTCCAGCCCATAAGCGGCGTGCTGAATTCAAAGGAACGGTTCTTTACCAGCTCCGCATAGATACCGCCATCAGCGCTGAGGTTGATGTCCTCAAAGAAGATACCCCACATATTGGGCGATACCGGCGTTTTTATTTCGCCGGCCTTTACGGTAAAATTCAACGGTTGCTGGGCTGCCAACGGCGTGGTATAAACGCCCATGAGCAGTGATAATGCCGTAATAATACGTTGTGGTTTCATATAATTATTCCAGTTTTTTTCTTGCCCCGGATGGTTCAAACCCGGTGCGCACTAATAATTTACCCACTTTACCTTTTCGTTTATACCCCGTCGTTATGTTGCAGCATGTGCGGATCGGGAACAAAGTTCAGGAAGGCGTGGAAATTGGCGTTATACTTTTTCCGGTCGATCCTGTAATAAAAGGCGCCCTTCTTGGAGCTTAGCTTGTCTTTGTCCGCCAGCTTTACCAGCAATTTGGTAGAAAGGATCTTGCGGCTGAAATTACCTTTATCGAAAGAGATGTTATAAACAGATTCGTACAGGTGTTGTAATTGCGGGATGGTGAATTTAGCCGGCATCAGTTCAAGCAGCAGCGGGTGCAATGCAGCCTTATAGCGCAGCTTCTCCTTTGCCAGGTCTACCATCGCTTTATGATCGAAGATGAGGTCCGGGTGATGGTTAATAGGAAACCATACCGCGTGAAAATCCTCATTCAGCTGCTGTTTGTATTTCTGAATATCGATCAGTGCGGTGTAAGCCACCGATACAGTGCGTTCTACCGTATCACGGGAAGGGGAACTGAAGGTATGGAGCTGCTCCATATAAATGCCATCCAGTCCGCTGAGATTTTTTAACACCCTGCTGGCTGCATCTTCAGCGCTTTCGTGCTCCTGTATAAAACCGCCTACCAGGCTCCATTGCCCTTTACAGGGCTCAAAACCCCTTTGTATCAGCAGCAGTTTCATTTCCTGGCCATCGAAGCCAAAAATGATACAATCAACGGCGAATAATAACCGGGTCTGCTGCGAATATCTTTTCATAACAATAAATTAGGCGGTAAAAGTACAACGCGGATTTTGTCTTTCTCGCTGATTACGCTGATTATAATGATTTTCTTGATTTTTATTTTTTCTATAGTTCCGGTAAACCCTATCTAAAAATCGTGTAAAATCAAAAAGAATAAAATCAAAAAAATCATTATAATCAGCGTAATCAGCGAGAAAGACAACATTCGCTTACCAGAAGCGGATGTACAGCGCGGATAATAACAGCAATGTTATTACGATCAGCACAGTGGTTGCCGGGGTAATTTTGAACATAGCCTTATCAAGTACAAAGGCTTTCGGATTTACTTTTGGTCCGGCAAAGCTGATAACGATCATCACGATCATGGTAAACATAAAAGCCAGTCCCATACAGATGAGGAAAGGAATTTCGAAACCGCCTTTACCATTTGGATAGGCTGTATAGAAAATAGTTTCATGACCAAGTACGGCAGGTGCAAACTGGTTAAAGAACACACACAGCGTAAACCCGGTGATAATCCCTGCCACGGCAGCGGCGCCGGTAGTGCGTTTCCAGAACATACCCAGCAGGAACATGGCGAATACGCCCGGACTGATAAAGCCGGTATATTTCTGGATAAAGGTAAATCCGCCCTCACCGCCAATACCCAGCAAATCGTTCCAGGTAAAGAGGATGCCCAGCAACATGGCAGCTACTACGGTGATGCGACCAGTCCATACCAGTTTTGCTTCAGAGGCATCCTTCTTAATATATTTACGGTATATATCCAGGGTAAAAATAGTAGAGATACTGTTGGCCTTACC
>Ga0136846_1225802_pt1 | contig 14377 bp, 17 predicted proteins | sample HopSoiMetagenom2_FD_96841 | JGI IMG/M metagenome (GOLD analysis project Ga0136846, IMG submission 96841) | Grasslands soil microbial communities from Hopland, California, USA - 2 Assembly 2016 (version 4) | ecosystem: Environmental > Terrestrial > Soil > Grasslands | place: USA: Hopland...
CGGGCGCGCCGGCGCGCTTCTTCGATCAGCGCCTCGAGTTCGTCGTGCGAGGGCTCCGGCGGGGCTTCCAGGATCGTCGCCATGAAGCTAGTATGAATAGCACCATTGTTTCGTGTCAAGATCAGCCGCGAAGACACCGCCCACCTCCACCGGCAGGTGGCCGGGGAGATCCGGCGTGCGATCGCCGAGGGTGAGGCAGGGCCGGGCGAGCGGCTGCCGCCGGCGGTCGACCTCGCCGCGATCCTGGGCGTGAACCGGAACACCGTCCTCCGCGCGCTGCGCGACCTGCGCGACGAGGGGCTGCTCGAGTTCCGAAGGGGCCGCGGCGTAACGGTTACAGGCACCCCGCAGCAGGGCGCTGTCCACCGACACGCGCGCGAGCTCGTCGAGCTGGCGCGGCAGCACGGCTACCTGCGCGACGAGTTGCTCGCTCTGGTGGCCGACCTCGCCTAGCCGACCCCCCGCCGGAGGGATGCCGCCGCCTGACGCCGCGCCTAGCGTTGGTGGAACGGGAAGGAAGGGGTCATGCGGTTCACTCTCTACGGCGGTCTCGTCGTCCTGGCGGCGCTCGCGCTCGCGTTCGTGTCGGTCGCGCTGACGCTCAGGGCGTGACGGTCACGCGCACGGTCTGCAGCGAGTTGTTCGCGTAGCCACCGAGGTTCCACGGCGGCTCTAGCGGCTGCTCGTTGCCGGCCTCGTCGCGCGCGCGTGAGCAGAGAACGTGCTCACCGGGCTGCGCGTCCCAGCGGAACGACCAGCCGCGCCACGCCCAGGGCTCGCCGGCAGGCTCGAGCTCGGCGGGAGCCCAGCTGAAGCCGCCGTCGGCGCTGACCTCGACCGACGCGACCGGGGCGAGGCCCGACCACGCCCGGCCCTCGACGAGCACCTCGCCGGCCGCGACGGTGCGGTCGCGGCTCAGAAACTCCGGGATACCCGGCGGGACGAGCAGGGAGCGCGGCTGCATTCGGTCGAGCGGCACGCCCTCGTCCTCCTCGGTCTGGCGCAGGCGATACCCCTGGCGGTTCTGGTAGCCCCCGAACGGCTCGTCGAGGAACTCGATTCGCGAGAGCCACTTGACGTTCGTCATCCCGTACCAGCCGGGCACGACCAGGCGGAGCGGGAAGCCGTGCTGCGGCGGCAGGGGCGCGCCGTTCATCTCATAGGCGAGCAGGATCTCCGGCCGGAGCGCCTCCGCGAGCGGCAGCGCGCGCTGGAACTCCTGCTCCTCCCCGCCCTCCACGCCGCGGTCGAGCCCGGTGAAGAGCACCTCGACCGTCCCCTCGGGGATGCCGGCCTCCTCCAGCAGCGGCGCGAGCGCCGTGCCGCGCCAACGCGCGGTGCCGACCGCCTCGAGCAGCCAGGGCTGGCTGACCGGCCGCGGCTCCAGGCGCGCGCGGCCGTTGCCGGCACACTCCATCGTGACGGTGTGCTCGGCGGCGGGCCGGGCGCGCAGCTCGTCGAGCGTCAGCTCGAGCTCGCCGACGGTCAGCCGCCAGGCATCGGGATCGACGGCCGGGACGTCGTAGTGGATCAGGAGGTAGTGGAGCCCGACCGGGGTGACCGGGTACCGCAGGGCCTCGAGCGGCATCCCGTGGTTGCGGGCCGCGAGCTGAAGCTCCTCGAGGCTGATCCCCTCGGCCACGCCGGTGAGCCTATCGCGCCTGCAAATGAGCCGATCGGCCCATTGACGCCGACGCCGCCGACCCCGAGGCTAGCCGGATGAGCCAGACGCAGATCTTCATCTGGTGCGTCGTGCTGATCGTGCTCGAGCTGAACCACCTGAAGTGGATCTGGTGGACCTACTGGGAGTGCGCGAAGTGCGGCCGCAAGCACAAGGACTGCGGCTGCAGCTCCAAGTGGATCATGTACCTCTAGCGAGCACGCGCGTCACCTCCAGGCCGAAGCGCGCGTCGAACAGCGTCTCACCGCTGAGGAGCGCGTCGATCGCCGCGCCGTAGGCGCGCACGACGTCGACGCCTTCGACCGGTGGCCTCCGGACCAGGCCGTCCGCGCCCCAAAAGACGACCTCGTTGACGTTCGCCGGAGCGGTCAGGCTGAGCGCGACGCTGCTCGCCGCGCCCGAGTCGTGCCGGAGGGCGAGGTGCACCTCGTCGCGCGGGCCACGCACCGCCGCGACGTGCTCGACGGCTCCGAGCGCCGGCACGAGCGCCGAGAGCGCGTGCGGCCCGAGGTCCCAGAGCGCCCCGTGCTCGCGTCGCCAGGCCGACCCGGCAAAGGGACTGCCCGGCTCGAAGATCGAGGTCAGGAAGGAGACGCCCGCGCCGTCCCAGTCACGGCCGTCGACCTCGTCGCGGAACCAAGTCGCGAGCACTGGATCGAAGCGGTAGGTGAAGAAGACGACGGTCGGCGCACGCACGGCCGCCACCAGCCGCTCGGCGCACTCGACGTCGAGCGCCAGCGGCTTCTCGAGCAGCAGCGCCTTCCCCGCCTCGGCCGCCCGAACGGCAAGCTCGGCCTGCACGTCCGGCGGCACCGAGAACGCCACGGCGTCCACGGCGTCGAGCAGCTCGTCCAACTCGGCGAACGCGCGAGCGCCGTGCGCCTCCGCGAGCGTCGCCGCCTTGCCGAAGTCGCGCCCCCACACGCCGGCGAGCTCCGCGCCCGGGTGCGCGTCGATGCCTGCCGCGTGGGCCGTGTCAGCCCACTGGCTCGTCCCGATCAGGCCGAAGCGCAGCACGAGACCGACTCTACGCCCGCCGGTAGCGGCTGCACGCGTGGGCCCGCAGACGACATATTCCGCCGGTGCTAAGGCCCGACCTCCCGGAGCGGCGTGATCTCGTCGCGTTCGCGCCCTACGTCGCCGCCGCCGCCGTCTACATCGCGATCGGCATCACCTGGATCGACTTCCTGCTCTCGTTCTGGGTCGCCCTGGGCTATCTGCTCGTGACGGTCTGGCTGCTGCCGCTGGCGCTCAGGCGGCTGCGGTGAGCTGGGCCGCACACGACCTCGAGCCCTACGCCTTCCAGCGGCACCTGAACCTGAAAGTCGCGTTCGTGCCGCTCCTGATCGGCTCGTACGCGCCGGACATGATGAGCAAGTGGTTCGTCTACGGCATCCACCTCGGGCCGTGGGAGCTGAAGGCCGACAACCCGGCGCAATTCCACCGCGGCTGGCCCGGGGTCGGGTTCACCCACTCGTTCATCTTCGGCGCCGTGATCGCATTGATCCTGTGGAAGGGCTTCGGCAGCAAGCTCTGGGGGATCAGCTTCCTGATCGGCCACTGGGCGCACGCGCTCACCGACACGGGCGACACCGTCGGCACGATGCTGCTCTTCCCGTGGACGCAGCACTTCCACGTCGATGCGTGGGCGTACGCCGGCCAGACGGGCCGGCTCACCGACGCGGCGGCGTACTTCAGCGGCCTCGGCGGGATGTGGGACCTGGTCTGGATCGTCTACGGGTTCTTCAGCTGGCGCGTGCTCACCACCGCGTACTTCGACAACGTCATCTACCGCGCAGATGCTTTCTGGCCGTGGCTGAACCGCTGGGTCCCGCGCGGGGCGCTGCTGACGGCCTACCGGGTGGCGTTCTTCTACGGGACTTCGCGCTGGATCGCGTGGACGCTCTGGGCCCACGTCATCCACCACTACCCGTACGACCTCACCTGGGGCGGCCCGCACTGGGTGCCTGCGGCGCACCCCTAGGCGGACGAGGCGATCGAGACGATCGCGTAGGTGATCACGAAGCCCGCGAGCGTCAGCGCGACACGTAGCGGCGAGGTGCGGGCGTGGGCGGCGGGTAACAGGTCCGAGGCTCCCACGTAGAGGAAGAAACCGGCGTAGACGGCGAGCAGGTAGGCGAGCCCCTGCTCGGAGACGACGATCGTGCTGCCGACGATCGCACCGAAGAACGGCGCGGCCGCGTCGGCGGCGAGCCAGCGGAGGGCCTGCCTGCGGCTGCCCCGCTGCCGCAGCACGAACGTGACCGTGTTGAGGCCGTCCGCGAAGTCGTGGCTGATCACGGCGATGAAGACGAGCACGCCGGTCAGCGTGTCGACCCCGAACGCAAGCCCGATGCCGAGGCCGTCGACAAAGCTGTGCAGCGAGAGCGCGCCTGCGCCGAGGGCGCCGACGCGGTGGTGGGCGCGCGCCTCGTCCGGATCGTCGCGGTGGTGCAGCACGAGCAGGCGCTGGAAGAAGAAGAAGAGCAGGAACCCGGCCGCGACGAGCGTCGTCACCCGGCGCGGGTCGTCGATCCCCGACATCGCCTCCGGGAGCACGTCGAACAAGGCGACCGCCACCACGACGCCGCCGCTCAGCGCGAGCACCGTCTCGAGGTGACCGCGCAGCCGCAGCGCCGTCAGGCCGCCCGCGAGCGTCGAGACCACGGTGAAGAGCGAGAGGGGGATCGCGATCCAGCTCACGCGCACTTGCCGCAGACGCCGTAGAGGTCGGCCTCGTGGTGCTGCACCACGAACCCGTGACGGCGCTCGACCTCCTTCGCCGGCGGGGCGGTGCAGAGCTCGGTCTCCTCGACGGCGCCGCACGAGACGCAGACGAGATGGTGGTGGTGACCGGGCACGCAGGCGATGTAGCGGCCGCGGTCGAGGCGGCGCAGGCGCTGCTCCGACTCGAGCAGCCCGAGAGTGCGGTAGACGGTCGCGAGGCTGACGGGGGAGCCGGAGTCGCGGGCAGCCCCCCAGAGCTCCTCCGCCGTGAAGGCGTGCTGCTGCGCCTCGACGAGCTCGCCGAGCAGCCGGCGTTGTCTCGTGCTCTTCGCCGCCATCGCTCCAGCCTAACTGATAACGATTCTCATTCTCAGAACCGGCGCAAAGCGGCCACCGCACGGCTGTGCAACCATTCCGCCGTGAAGCGGCTCCTATTCCTCGCGCTCGTGGCATCGACAGGCGCGCTGGCGCTCGCGCCGCACGCGCTCGGAGGGATCGCGGAGTTGCGGGACGCGCGCGGGCACCTCATCGCAGCGGCCGGCGAGGGCGCATACGCGAGCTCCCAGGACGGCGGCTGGGCGCTGCGCTTCGACGCTGCCTCGCGTAGCGCGCGCGGCGTCTCGCTCACCGGGGTCACGCTCGCCGGCGGGATGGTCTACGCGGAGCGGATCTTCGTCCCCGCCCACGGCCTGCGCGGTGCGCGTGTCACAGGGCTCACAGTCAACGGCAAGGCCATTGCGGCGCGACCGAACACCCTCGTCCCGCTCGGGCCCGGGAGCTACCTCGTCGTCTTGCAGGAAGCCGTCGTCCCCGGTGAGGGCAGCGGCGTCGTCGGCCTGCGGCTCGTCGCGGGCGACACGTCGCTGGGGCTCGACCCTGGGTCGCAACTGCTGGTCGGGCTTGCACGCGCGGCGCTGCCGCCCGTCCGCGAGCACCACCGCGCGACGCGACTCTCGTGGCTCGCCCTCGGCGTCAGCGGGCACGGCGCCGACACGGGCAGCGCCGACCTCGCGCTCGCCGGGATGCAGTTCCTCGACACGCCGACCGACGGCTCGGTCGGCTCGCAGGCGGTGCGCATCGCGATGCAGTTCCTCGGCATCCCGTACGTCTGGGCCGGCGCCGACCCGGTCACCGGCTTCGACTGCTCGGGGCTGACGATGTACGTCTACTCGCAGCTTGGCATCCAGCTGACGCACTACACGGGCTCGCAGTTCTACGAGGGCGTACGCGTGCCGCCGTCGGCGCTGCGCCCGGGAGACCTCGTCTTCTTCCACCCGAGCTCCCGCGGCCCCCAGCACGAGGGCATGTACATCGGCGGCGGTCGCTTCATCCAGGCTCCGCACACGGGCGACGTCGTGAAGATCTCATCGCTGTCCGACCCGGGCTACGCCTTCGGCTTCGTCGGCGCGGTTCGCCCCTTCGGCGCCTGAGCGCCGGTCAGAGCCGACGCACCTCGACGGCCTGGCTGTCGACGAGCTGCGGCGTGACGCACCCGCCGACGGCGTAGAGGCGCCCGCGCGCCGCGAACAACGAGAGCGCGTGTCGCGGCACCCGCGGCGAGGGGCCCTGTCGCCAGCGGCCGGTGCTCGCGTCATAGACCTGGTAGGTGTGCTCCCAGACCGCGTGGATCTCGTCACCGACCGCGGTCGCGCCGAGCAGCTCCATCGGCTTCGGCAGCGAGGGACCGGCGCGCCAGCGATTGCGCGCCGGGTCGTAGATCCAGACCTCGCGCAGCACCCGGTCGCCCCGCCGTCCGCCGATCGCCCAGAGCTCGCCGCGGAAGGCGACGGCGGCGAACGCGTGCGTCGGGCGCGGCAGCGGCGCCAGCGCGCGCCAGCCCGCGGAGCCAGGCGCGTGCGCGAAGACGTCGCGCCGCTCGCGGCCACCGTCGTAGCCGCCCACGACGTAGAGCGCGCCTCCAAGCGCGACGGTGGAGTGGTTGAAGCGCGGCGCGGGCAGCGGCGGCCCTGACCGCCACCGGCGCGCGCCGGGCTCGTACACCTCGACGCGACGCGTCACCCCCTGGTCGGTCTGGCCGCCGGTGACCCAGACCCTCCCGCCCAGGACGGCGGCGCTCGCCGCCCGCAGCGGCCGAGGTAGCGGCTCGAGCGTCTGCCAGCGGTTCGCGCCCGGGTCGAAGCGCTGCACGAGCGCCAGCCGCCGGCCGGTGTTGCCGACCATCCCCCCGGCGACGTAGATCCGGCCGCCGAGCTCGGCGGCCGCCGAGTAGCTGCGCCGCTGTGACATCGAGCGCCCGAAGCTCCAACCGGGATCGCTGGGTCGAGAAGCGGCTTCGGCTCCACACCCGGCGACGACGAGGGCGACGGCCGCCAGGGCCGCCGCGCGCACTAGAAGCCCTCGGCCAGCGTGTGCTTGAGGCGGCGCCGCTCGGCCTTGCGCTCGCGCTGCCGCCGCGGGTCGGCGACGGGCACAGCCGTCAGGAGCGCCTTCGTGTACTCGTTCTGCGGCGATTCGTAGATCTGCTCGGCCGGCCCCGCCTCGACGATCTTGCCCTGGTTCATCACCGCGATCGTGTCGCTCATCGCGCGCACGACCGCCAGATCGTGGGCGATGAAGAGGTAGGTGAGGCCGAAGTCGCGCTGCAGATCGCGCAAGAGGTTGAGGATCTGCGCCTGGATCGAGACGTCGAGCGCGGAGACAGGCTCGTCGCAGACGATCAGCTTCGGATTGAGCGCGAGCGCCCGCGCGATCCCGATCCGCTGGCGCTGGCCGCCCGAGAACTCGTGCGGGTAGCGGTTGGTGAAGGTCGGGTCGAAGCCGACGACGTCGAGCAATTGCCGCACGCTCTCGCGGCGGCTCTTGCGCGAGCCGATCCCGTGCACCTCGAGCGGCTCGGAGACGATGTCGCCAACCGTCATCCGCGGATTGAGCGAGGAGTACGGATCCTGGAAGACGATCTGCATCTGGCGCCGCATCTTCCGCAGGTCCTCGCCCTTCATCTCGGTCAGCTCCTGGCCTTCGAAGCGGACGGAGCCGCCGGTCGGGCGCATCAGCTGCAGGACGGAGTAGCCAGTGGTCGACTTGCCCGAGCCGGACTCACCGACGAGGCCGAGGGTGGTCCCCTCCGCGATGCTGAAGTCGACGCCGTCGACGGCCCTCACGTAGTCGACCGTGCGCTCCACGAGGAAGCCGCTCCGCACCGGGAAGTACTTCTCGAGCCCCTCGACTACGAGCAGCGGCTCCTTCGACTCCTTCGCGCTCATACCGTCACCGCCGCTCGCTCGCCCGCAGGGTGCGCCGAGCGAACCCAGTGGCCGGGGCGCAGCTCGCGCAGCTCCGGCTGCTCGACCGTGCAGTAGTCCTCGAGGTTCGCGTACGGACAGCGCGGCGCGAACCGGCAGGCCGACGGCGGGTCGAGCAGGTCGGGCGGCCGGCCCGGGATCGAGATCAGACGCGCCTGGCGGCCGCTCTCGCCCTCGAGGCTCGGCAGCGCGCCGAGCAGCGCCTCGGTGTACGGGTGCTCCGGGTTGTCGAACAGCTCGAGCGCCGAGGCCTGCTCCACGACCTGGCCCGCGTACATGACGACCACGTCGTCGGCCGCCTCGGCCACCACGCCCATGTCGTGCGTGATCAGGATGATCGCCATCTGGTGCTCCTCGCGGAGCTCCTCGAGCAGGTCGAGCACGCCCGCCTGCACCGTCACGTCGAGCGCGGTCGTCGGCTCGTCGGCGATCAGGAGCTTCGGGTTGCACGAGAGCGCGATCGCGATCATCACGCGCTGCCGCATCCCGCCCGAGTAGCGGTGCGGGTAGTCGTTCAGGCGGTTCTGCGCCCGCGGGATCCGCACCTCTTCGAGCAGCTCGACGGCGCGCTTCTTCGCCTCCTCGCTGGAGAGGCCGAGGTGGCGGCGCAGCGACTCGGTGATCTGCGTCCCGATCGTCAGCGTCGGGTTCAGCGAGGTCATCGGGTCCTGGAAGATCATCGCGATCTCGTTCCCGCGCAGGTTCTCGAGCTCGCTCTCCTTCAGCTCGGTCAGATCCTTGCCCTCGAAGCTAATCGAGCCGGAGACGATGCGCGCCGGCGGCTTCGGGATCAGGCCCATGATCGAGAGCGCGGTGACGGACTTGCCGCAGCCGGACTCGCCGACGATGCTGAGCGTCTTGCCGCTCTCGACGTCGAACGAGACACCGTCGACGGCCTTGACGTCGCCCTCGCGGGTGGCGAAGTACGTGCGCAGGTCGCGGACCTCGAGCAGGGCCATGCTAGGTCTCCCTCGTGCGTGGGTCGAGCGCGTCGCGCAGGCCGTCGGCGATGAAGAACGCGCACAGGATCAGCCAGGCGATCGCGATGCTGGGGATCAGGATCATCGACGGGTGCGAGAGGTAGACGTCGCGGCCGTCCTGGGCGAGCGAGCCCCACGAGGCCTGCGGCGGGTTGATGCCGAGCCCGATGAACGAGAGGAACGCCTCGCCGAGGATCACGCCCGGCAGCTCGAGGAAGACGAACACGATCAGCACGCCGAGCGTGTTCGGCAGCAGGTGGCGGCCCAGCACGCGGTACCAGCGGGCGCCGACCGCGTGGGCCGCGCGCACGTAGTCGTTCTCTTTCAGGCTCATGATCTGGCCGCGGACGACCCGCGCGGCGGTGAACCAGCTCGCGATCGTCAGCGCGATCACCATCACCCAGAAGTTCACCGTCTGGAAGAGCTGCGTCACGATGATCGCGAACGGCAGGTACGGCAGGCCGTAGAGCGCGTCGAGGAACCGCATTAGCGCGTTGTCGACCCGGCCTCCGAGGAAGCCGGAGACCGAGCCGTAGACGATGCCGATCCCCATGATCGCGATCGTCGCGGCGAAGCCGATCCCGATCGAGACGCGCCCGCCGAGCGCCACCCGGGTGAAGAGATCGCGGCCGTACTGGTCGGTGCCGAGCGGATGGCTCCAGCTGATCGGCAGGTACGCCTGCGCGAAGTCGACGGCGTACGGGTCGTAGGGCGAGAGGATCGGCGCCAGGGTCACATAGAGCAGGAGGACGATGAAGAGCGCTGCGGCAATCAGCGCCGCCTTGTTCGCGCGGTAGCGGTGCCACGCGTCCTTCCAGAGGCTGGTCTGCCGGACGGGCGCGCCGGCGGTGACTCCGCCCTCCTGGCGAAGCGCAACTCGCTCGCGGAACTCCTCCTGCTGCGGGTTGAGGACCATGAGCTACGTCCGCGCTTCCCGCGTCCTCGGGTCGAGGAAGCCGTAGAGGATGTCGACGACGAGGTTGCCGATGATCACGATCACGGCGTAGAGAATCGTGAGGCCCATCGTCACCGAGTAATCGCGGGCGCTGACGGAGCTGACGTAGTAGCGGCCGATCCCCGGAATGGCGAAGATCGTCTCGATGATGAACGAGCCGGTGATCACGGCGCCCAGCAGCGGGCCGGCGGCCGTCACGACCGGGATCAACGAGTTGCGCAGCACATGCAGGCCGACCACTCGCCGCCAGCGCAGACCCTTCGCCCGCGCCGTGCGGACGTAGTCCTGCTGCAGCGTCTCGAGCATCGTCCCGCGCACGAGCCGGGCGAAGTACGCCATCGGGAAGAAGCCGAGCGCGATCGAGGGGAGGATCTTCGACTGCCAGGTTCGCCAGCCGCTCGTCGGCACCCCGACGTCCCACTTGACCGCGAAGTAGTAGATGAGCAGCGTCGCAACCAGGAAGCTGGGGACGGCGAAGCCAGCGTTCGCGACGAGCATCGCCAGGTAGTCCGTCGGTTTGTTCGCGCGTAAGGCAGAGATCATCCCGAGCGGGATCCCGACCACGATCGCGAACAGGAAGGCGTAGAAGCCCAGCTCGAGCGAGATCGGGAAGTGCGAACGCACGATGTCGTTAACGCTCTGGTTGCGAAGCACCAGGGACGGCCCGAGGTCGGCGCTGAAGACCCCCTTGACGTAGTTCGCGTACTGCTCGTACCACGGGTCCTTGAGGTGGAACTTACGGTCGAGGTTCGCCTGGATCGCCGCCGGCACCGCGCGCTCCGACTTCCGGAACGGGTTGCCCTTGATCTGACGCATCATCAGGAACGTGAACAGGATCACGAGCAGCAGCACCGGAATCGTCCAGAGGAGCCGCCTGATCACGAACTTCGTCATTGCCTCTCCCTCGCTTCGCGCTCGTCGCGAGGGCGGCGGCCGCGCGGCCGCCGCCCTCGACAGCGGTTCCTAGGTGTTGACGACCTTGACCTTGCTCAGGTCGAACTGGTCGAGCAGGTTGATGTTGAAGCTGTCCTTGACGGACGCCGACTCCTGCGTGAAGTACGTGTACCAGTAGATCGGGATGATCGGGAAGTCCCCGTTCGGCCCGGTCAGCATGTCCTCGGCCTGCGCGTAGAGCTTGTAGCGCGCGCCGTTGTCCTGGGTCGCACGCGCCTTCGCGATCAGCGCGTCGTACTTCGGGTTGCAGTAGTTCGTGTTGTTGTTCCCCGACTTGCACGTCCACAGCTCGAGGAAGTTGATGTCGTCGACGTAGTCGCCGATCCAGCCGAGGCGGTACGTGTCGACGGCCTTGCTCGGCGGCGGCCCGAGGAACTCGAGGAACTGGGCCCACTCCATCTGCTTGATGGTCGTGGTGATGCCGAGCTTCTTCCACGCAGCCTGGACCGCGATCGCGATCTCCTTGTGGCCGGGCGAGTCGTTCACGAACAGGCTGACCGTCTTCTTCGCGTTGGGCGTCTTGCCCAGCAGCTGCTTGGCCTTCGCCAGGTCGGCCGTCGGCTTCAGGTAGTCATTCTCGATCGTCGAGAAGCCGGGGATCCCCTTCGGCGAGAAGCCGGTCGCCGGGATCTGATCCGCCTGCGCGACGTGGTCGATGATCTGCTTCCGGTCGATCGCGAAGGCCATCGCGCGTCGCTCGTTCAGCGGGACGTTCTTCACGTTGATGCCGTAGTAGTAGGTGCCGAGGGCCGGGTAGTTCTGGTACGTGTCCTCGGTCTTCAGGCGCGGCAGGTCCGACGGCGGGATGCCCGTCGTGTTGACGTCGATCTCACCGGCCGCGAACGACTGCACCGCCGTCGTGCCGTCGGTGATGATCCGGCCGTTGACGCGCTTCAGGGCGACGTTCTTGGCGCCGCGCCAGGCGTTCCACTTGGCCAGGTCGATTTCGGCGTCGTGCTTCCAGACGGCGAGCTTGAACGGGCCGTTGGTGACGATGTGGCCCGGCTCGGTCCACTTCTCGCCCCACTTGTTGACGGCCTTCTGATTGACCGCCAGGAACGAGTGGTGCGCCGCCTGCTGGATGAACCAGGGCTGCGGCGCGACGAGCTTCACCTTGAGCGTGTACTTGTCCGGTGCGGAGACGCCGACAGCGGCCTTGAGCGCGTTGCAGTCGTCCTTCTTGGCGTCGCAGCCGTTGTATTCCTGCGCTCCCTTGATCCCGTAGAACTGGTACGCGTAGTCCGCGCCGAGTTCCGGGGAGAGCGTCCGCTTCCACGAGTAGACGAAGTCGCTCGCGGTGACCGGGTCGCCGTTCGTCCACTTGCCGTCGTGGCGCAGGTGGAAGGTGACGTTGGCGCCCTTCACGTCCCAGCTCTGCGCGAGGCTCGGGACGGGCTTGAGCGTCTTCGGGTCCAGCTTGACGAGCGGGTCCATGATGTTCAGGAGCACGTTCGACGAGGTCGTGTCGGTCGCGAGCCCCGGGTCGAGCGACGGTGGCTCCGCGCCCCACGACATCGTCAGCGTCTGGTTGGCGGCGAGGTCGCCGCTGCCGCTGCCCGAGCTGTTGCTGTTGCTGCTGCTCCCGCCACCGCAACCGGCAGCGACGAGCGCGGCCACGGCGACGAGAAGGGCTAGGGCGATCGGTGTTCTGGTTCGCATCGCTTGGGCTTCCCTCCTCGAATCGGCCGGCTCCATGCCGGCCTGGTGTCAGGCGATTACTGCTACCCGCCGTTGTGGCCGCCGCGACCTGGGAAAACCCCCATCTCCGCCCGGAAACCCCTGTATTTGCCGATTCTTTACAGAAGGTGGCGAGAGCGACCGGATTGGGCACCATTGCCTCATGTCCCTCTTCTGGCGCGTCTTTGCAACCAACGCCGCGGTGATCGTCGGCGCTGCCGTCGCGCTCGCGGCGACCCCGGGGCACGTGCGCTTCCCGAGCTCGGCGATGGAGGCGGCGATGGGCGTGCTGGTGCTCGCCGCGGTGCTCGCGGTGAACCTCGTGCTCCTGCGCCCGCTCTTCGACCCGCTCCAGCGCCTGGCCGGCCTGATGCGGCAGATCGACCTGCTGCGGCCGGGGCAGCGCCTCGAGGTGGCCGGCAAGGGCGAGATCGCGCTCCTCGGGGCCACCTTCAACGAGATGCTCGCGCGCCTCGAGGCGCAACGGCAGGAGTCGGTCACGCTCACGCTGACGGCCCAGGAGGAGGAGCGCCGGCGAATCGCGCGCAATCTCCACGACGAGATCGGGCAGACGCTGACGGCCGTGCTGCTGCAGCTCGACCGCCTCGGCAAGCGTGCCGGGCCGGAGCTGCAGGACGAGTTCGAGGAGACGGTCGAGACCGTCCGCGACAGCCTCGACGAGGTTCGCCGCGTGGCGCGCGAGCTACGGCCAGGCGTGCTCGAGGATCTGGGCCTCGCGAATGCCTTGCGCGAGCTCTGCACGATCTTCTCCGACCGCGCGGGGCTGCGGATCGAGCGCCTGATCGCCCCCACGCTGCCCCCGCTCGAGCCCGAGACGGAGCTCGTCATCTACCGGGTCGCGCAGGAGAGCCTCACCAACGCAGCGCGCCATGCGGGCGCGACGCGGGTCGAGCTGCGGCTAGAGCGCGTTCCCGGCGGCGTGGTGCTCCGCGTCAGCGACAACGGGAGGGGGTTCGCCGGCGGCGTCGTCGGCGCCAGCGTCGGCGGCCTGCGCGGGATGCACGAGTGGGCGCTGCTCGTCGGCGCCGAGCTCGACATCTCGGCTCGGCAGCCGAGCGGAGTTCAGGTGCGGCTGCGAGTGCCGGCGCTCGACCAGGGGGACCGGGCGGCGTGACGCGGATCCTGCTCGCCGACGATCACGCGATGGTCCGCCGCGGCCTGCGGCTCGTCCTCGACTCCGAGCCGGACCTCGAGGTGGTCGCGGAGGCGGGCGACGGCGCTGAGGCCGTCGAGCTGGCGCTCGAGGAGCCGGTCGACCTCGCCGTCCTCGACGTGACGATGCCGCGGATGACGGGCATCCAGGCCGCCGGCGAGCTCAACCGACGCAAGCCCGAGCTGCGGACGCTGATCCTCTCGATGCACGACAACGAGCAGTACTTCTTCGAGGCGCTGAAGGCGGGCGCGGCCGGTTACGTGCTCAAGGCCTCGGCCGACCGCGACCTCGTCGAGGCCTGCCGCGCCGCCGTGCGCGGCGAGCCGTTCCTCTACCCGGGCGCCGTCACGGCGCTGATCCGCGACTTCCTCGCGCGCGAGGACCAGAACGGCGACCTCGAGCCGCTGACAACCCGCGAGCTCGAGGTGGTGAAGCTGATCGCCGAGGCGCACTCGACGAAGGAGATCGCCGAGATCCTCGTGATCAGCCCGAAGACCGTCGAGCGCCACCGGGCGAACATCCTCGGCAAGCTCGGCATGCGCGACCGCGTCGAGCTGGCGCGCTACGCGATCCGCCGCGGCCTGATCGAGCCCTGAGGCCGGGGCCCGGCGCATGTGCGCCGAGCCCCGGCCCGAGGGCCTAGCTCTTGAACCTGAAGAGCGCCGGCCACGTGCTGCCGTCGACCAGCGTCACCCGCAGCTGCCGGCACGTGCCGGCCCAGGCCTTGTCGGTCTTCCAGCCGAGCGTGTATTGCCCGTTGCTGTAGCTGAGCGTGCTGCCACCGGGCGCGCTCGTCGGAGCGGCCGATCCGATCGGCGCGCCGGTCGTGCAGTCGACGCGGATCGACGTCGGTGACCCGGCAGCGAGGATCGTCAGGCCGCGGTTGCCGCCCAGCGCGAACTTGATCGGCACCACGCTTCCGGCCTGGTTGTCGTTCACCGCCGGCGGACTCGCGATCGGCGAGAC
>Ga0136846_1230148_pt1 | contig 14376 bp, 15 predicted proteins | sample HopSoiMetagenom2_FD_96841 | JGI IMG/M metagenome (GOLD analysis project Ga0136846, IMG submission 96841) | Grasslands soil microbial communities from Hopland, California, USA - 2 Assembly 2016 (version 4) | ecosystem: Environmental > Terrestrial > Soil > Grasslands | place: USA: Hopland...
CGATGCTCGGACGCCTGATGCCCCGCGAGGGCAAGTTCTTCGACCTGTTCAACGCGCACGCCGAGCGCATCGTCGAGGGCAGCCGGGAGCTCGCGGCGATGATTGGCACCTTCGACCAGCTCGAGGCGCACGCGCAGCGCATCGACGGCGCGGAGCGCGCCGCCGACAAGATCACCCACGAGTGCATCTCGCTGCTGCACAAGACTTTCATCACGCCGTTCGACCGCGACCAGATTCACCAGCTGATCACCGCGATGGACGACATCCTCGACCTGATCCAGGACGTCGCCGAGTCGATCGCCCTCTATGACCTGCGCAGCGTCACGCCCGAGGCCAAGCAGCTCGCCGAGATCTGCCAGCACTGCTGCGACCGCGTGAAGGCCACGGTGGCGCTGCTCACCAACATCAAGAGCTCTACCGCGATCCTCAAGCTGTGCGAGGAGATCGACCGCCTCGAGTCGGACGCCGACCGCGTGATGCGCTCGGCCATGTCGAAGCTGTTCCGCGAGGAGAACGACCTGAAGCAGGTGATGAAGCTGCGCGTGATCTACGACCTGCTCGAGTCGATCACCGATCGCTGCGAGGACGTGGCGAACATCATCGAAGGCATCGTCCTAGAGAACTCCTAAATGGACGGCTCCGCCGGCCAGCTCAGCCTCGGCATCCTCGCCGGCTTGATCATCGTCGCGCTCGCGTTCGACTTCATGAACGGCTTCCACGACGCGGCGAACGGCATCTCCACGGTCGTATCGACGCGCGTGCTCAAGCCCTACCAGGCGGTGGTGATCGCGGCGCTCGCGAATTTCGTCGCGGTGTTCATCTTCCACCTCAGCGTCGCCGCGACGGTGGGCAAGGGCATCATCGACCAGGGGATCGTCGACCACCACGTGGTGCTGGGCGCGCTGACCGGCGCCATCGCCTGGAACATCATCACCTGGTACTACGGCCTCCCGTCGTCTTCGTCGCACGCGCTGATCGGCGGGCTGGTCGGCGCCGGCGTCGCCAAGGCGGGCATCTGGTCGCTGCTGCCCGCCGGCATTCTCAAGACGGTCGCCTTCATCTTCGTCTCGCCGTTGCTCGGCTTTCTCATCGGCTCGCTGCTTTATCTCGCCATCGCCTGGCTCTTCGCGCGCTCGACGCCGAGCCGCGTCGATCGGCTTTTCCGGCGGCTGCAGCTTGTCTCCTCCACGCTCTACAGCCTCGGCCACGGCGGCAACGACGCGCAGAAGACCGTCGGCATCATCTGGATGCTGCTCATCGCCGGCGGCTACACCGGCGCGGACGAGTCGGTGCCCGCCTGGGTGGTGATCGCCTGCTACATCACCATCGGCCTGGGCACGATGTTCGGCGGCTGGCGCATCGTGAAAACGATGGGCCAGCGCATCACGAAGATCCGGCCGGCGAGCGGCTTCTGCGCCGAGCTTTCGGGCTCGATCACGCTCTTCCTCGCGACCAGCCTCGGCATTCCGGTGTCCACGACCCATACCATCACCGGGTCGATCGTCGGCGTCGGCTCGACGCAGTCGGTCTCGGCGGTGCGCTGGGGCCTTGCCGGCAACATCGTCTGGGCCTGGGTCCTCACCATCCCCTGCTCGGCCTTCATGGCCGGCCTGGCGTGGTGGGTGGCCCACGTCACGCTCGGGCGCTAGTGGTTGTGCGCGGGCCCGGCCGCCGTCAGCGGCCGCACCTGCAGCTCGGCCTTCACTTCGCCCGCCTTCTCGAACTTGAGCGTGAGCGGAAGCTTGCCGCCCGCGGTCAACGGCGCCTTCAGGTTGACGATCATCAGGTGCGGACCGTTCGGCTTCAGCTCGAAGGCGCCCCTGGCCGGAACGGTGTAGTTCCTGACCTCGCGCATGCGCGCGATATCGCCGTCCTTCGAGGTCACGTGCATCTCTACCCGGCTGGCGGCCGGCGTGCTTGCCGCCATCAGGCGGTCGGGCGCGGCGCCCGCATTGCGGATCGTCATGTAACCCGCGGCGACCTTCGATCCAGGCGCGGTCGCGCGCGCCCAGGCTGCATCGACGGTGACCTGCCCCAATGCGACGGGCGCTACCAAGGCCAGCAGAAGCAATAGCAATCTCATTTCGCCCTCTCCTTTTCCTGCAGCTCGCGCCACAGGATCTTTCCCGTGGCGGTTTTCGGCAGATCGTTCACGAACTCGACCACGCGCGGCACCTTGAACGCCGCCATGCGGCCGCGCGCCCAGTCGATGATTTCTTCGGCGCGAGCGTCGGGGCGGCGCGGCACGACGAGCGCCTTCACCGTCTCGCCGCGATAACCGTCGGGCGAGCCGATGACGCACGCCTCCTGCACCGCCGGATGCTCGTAGAGCATCGCCTCGACCTCGGCCGGCCAGACCTTGAAGCCCGACGCATTGATCATGCGCTTCAGCCGGTCGGTGATGAAGAAGTAGCCTTCCTCGTCGTAGTAGCCGAGGTCGCCGGTGCGGAAGAAGCGCTCGCCGTCGTGCTCGACGAAAGCCTCTCGCGTCGCCTGCTCCTGGCGCCAGTAGCCCTTGAAGACCTGGGGGCCGCGCACCACGATCTCGCCGACTTCCCCCGGAGCTTTTTCCTTGAAAGTTTCCACGTCCAGCACCCGGGCGTCGGTGTCGAAGATCGGGATGCCGGCGCACTGGCGCTTCGGCCGGTGCGAGGGATTGATGTGCGTCGGCGCCATGGTCTCGGAAAGCCCGTAGCCCTCGACGTAGGGCAGCTTGAACACCTCCTCCAGGCGCTTGGCGAGGGCGGCCGGCATCGCCGCGCCGCCGCCGCCCAGCACTTCGAGCGACGACAGGTCGTATTCGCCCAGCTTCGGGTTGGAGAGGAAGTCGACCAGCATGGTCGTGATCGCCGACCAGGTGGTGACGCGCGCGCGCTCGATCTGCATCGCCGCGCAGTCGCGGTCCCAGCGCGACAGCACCACGATCGTCGCGCCGGTGTAGAGCGGCGCGTTCATGCCGGCCTGCATGCCTGTCACATGGAACATCGGCAGCGCGGAGAGCACCACCTGGCCGACCTCGCCCTGCCCGCGCCAGAGAAGATAGGGCACCGTCGTTGCCTGCACGCTCGCGTGCGTATGGATGCAGCCCTTGGGCTTGCCGGTGGTGCCCGATGTGTAGGGCATCACCGCGAGGTCTTCGGGACCGGCACGATGCGGCCCGGCCTCGAGCTTCTCTCCTATGGCGCTTCCCCAGGATACGGCTGCGGTCGGCGTTCGCGGTGCCTTCACAAAGTCGGGCAAAGGCAGATCGATCGCTCGCGGCAGGTAATCGGAGTACGTGGCGACGATGACATGCGGCAAACCGAGCGGCGCAATGCGCTCGTAGAGCTCCTGGCCGACGATCGCCACCCGCGCCTGCGCGTCCTCGACGTAGTGGCGCAGCTCCTCGCTGCGGTTCATCGGGTTTACGGGCACGACCACCGCATCGGCGCGCAGGATGGCGTAGTAGGCCATGACGAACTGCGGGCAGTTCTGCAGGTAGAGCAGCACGCGCTCGCCCTTCGCCACGCCGCAGCGCTGCTGCAGATAGCCGGCGAGCGCGTCGGCGCCGATCTTGAGCTCCTGGTAGCTGACCTTGCGCCCGTAATAGTCGATCGCGGCGCGCTCGGGATGGCGCGCGGCACGCTCGACGAGGTTCTGGTAGACGCTGTGGCGCGGCAGCTCGAGGCTCTTGGGAACGCCTGGCGGCCAGTGCGGGAAGTGGCGCTGGAACATCACAACGCGTAGCGCGCGACGGCCTTCTCGTCCCACTCGATGCCGACGCCTGGCGTCGCAGGGATGTGCACGTGACCGTCGCGCAAGGCGACCGGCTGCTTGAGGAGCGGCTCGGCCCAGTCGACGAACTCGAGCCAGTGGCAGGTCGGCGTCGCGGCGAGCAGGTGGCAGCTCACCTCGGGGAAGAGATGGCTCGACATTTCGACGCCCGCAGCCTGCGCGAGCGCCGCGGCGCGCATCCAGCCGGTAACGCCGCCGATGCGCTGCGCATCGGGCATGACGTAGTCGCAAGCGCCGGCGGCGAGCGCCTGCGCCATCTGCTCCGCGCCCATGAAGTTCTCGCCGATCTGGATCGGCGTCTCCACTTCCAGCCTCACGCGGCTGCAGCCCGAAAAATCGTCGGCGCGCACCGGCTCCTCGATCCAGTAGACGCCGCCTTCGTCGTCGATCATGCGGCCCCGGCGCGACGCTTCGGCGACGGTGAGCGCCTGGTTGAAATCGACCATCAGCACGATGTCGGGCCCGATCGCCTGCTTCACCGCGCGCAGCGCCTCGAGGTCGGCGCGCGCGTCGGCGCGGCCAAGGCGCAGCTTGACCGCGCGGAAGCCCTCGGCGACCAGCTCGCGCGCCTCGCGCTCGAGCGCCGGGCGGTCCATGATGCCGAGCCCCTTGCTGTTATAGGCGGGGATCGGCCGCGGGGCAGCGCCGAGCAGGCGCACCAGCGGTTGGCCGAGCGCCTGGGCGTGCGCGTCCCAGGCCGCCATGTCGATCGCCGACATGGCGAAAAGCACGATGTTGTGCACGCCGAGCAGCGTGTGGCGCGCGCGCAGCTTGCGCTCGAGCTCGAGCGGCGCCACCTCGTCGCCCTTCACCATCTCGGCCATCGCCTCGACCAGCTTGGCGAGCGCCGGCAGGTTCTGCCGGCCGATGCCGAAGAGATACGAGCGGCCGACGACACCCTGGTCGGTCTCGAGGTCGACGAGCAGCAGGGCGGCGCTCGCCACCTGCCCCGTGCTCGTGGCGAGCGGGCGCTTCATCGGCGCGGAGACAGGTCTTGCTTTCACCTGCCTGATTCTCATTTCCCGGTAAAGCGCGGCTTGCGCTTTTCCATGAACGCGCGCCGCCCCTCGAGGTAGTCGGCGCTGGCCGCGCAGCGCTCCATCGCCGCCCGCATGCGCTCTGCATCGGGCTCGCCCAGCGCCTTGGCGTATTCCTCGATGATGGTCTTGGAGTTGGCGATGGCGAGCGGCGCGTTCTCGCACAAGGTCGCCACCACATCCGCGACGAACGTCTCGAGGTCGGCATCGGGCAGCACGCGCTGCACGAGGCCCATCGAAAGCGCCTCGGCCGCGTCGTAGCGCCGGCCGAGGAACATGATCTCCCGGGCGCGCGCGTGGCCCACGGTCTCCACCAGGCGCTTGTGCCCCTCGACGTTGTAGGCGAGGCCGAGCTTGGCGGCGGGGATGGCGAACTTGGCCGATTCGCCGCAATAGCGCAGGTCGCAGGCGAGCGCGATCTCGAGGCCGCCGCCAAAGCAGTAGCCGTGGATCATCGCCACCGAGGGTTTGAGCGAGCCCTGGATCGACTGCAGCACCCGGTCGAGCAGGCCGTCGTACTTGGCGACCGCGCCGCCCTCGGCGCGCACTTTGTCGAATTCCGAGATGTCGGCACCGGCGGAGAAGGCCTCGCTGCCGGCGCCGCGGAACACCATGCAGCGCACCTCGGCGTCGCGGTCGAATCCATTCATCGCCTCGGGAATCGCGCGCCACATGGCGCCGTTGATGGCATTGCGCTTCGCCGGCTGGTCGAACACCAGCCAGCCGACCGTGCCGCGCTTCTCGACGCGCAGGCTCACGGCTTGCCGCCGGGACCGTGGATCGACGCCACGGCGGCGCGCGGATCGCGCGTGCCCCATCGTCCCGTCTGCACCTGATGCAGGAAGGATTCGAGCAGCTGGTTGAAGAGCGCCGGCTCCTCGAGATTGATGCCGTGCCCGCTCTTCGGCAGCACGGCGAGGCCCGCCGCCGGCGCGCAGCGCTTCACGAACACGCTCGCCTCGAGGCTGGGCTCATCTTCGTCGCCCGTCATGACGAGCAGCGGCACCTTCAGGCGGGACAGCTCCGAGGCCATGTCGTAGAACGAGGGCCGGCGCGACTGCACGCCGAGCAGGGTGTTCATGGCGCCGGGCGCCGAATGCTCTTTGAACTGGCGCATGAACTCGTCGAAGCCGCGCGGGTCCTTGTTCTGGTATTGCACGCGCGCCGCGCCGACCCCGTAAGTGGCGACGAAATGCGCGATGCCTTTGGCGCGGATGGTCTCGGCGTTGCTGCGCGACTCCTGCTGGAACTTGGCGTGCGTGGCCGGATGCGACCCGTAGCCCCCGCCGGCGAAGGTGAGCGAGAGCGCGCGCTGCGGGTAGGTCAGGCCGAAATGCAGCGTGGCGTTCGCGCCCATCGACAAGCCGACGACGTGCGCGCGCTCGATGTTCAGGCCATCGAGGATGGCACGGATATCGTCGCGCGCGCGCTCCTGCGAGTAACGGTTCCAGTCCTCCGGCACCTCCGAAGGCGGATAGCCGCGCGCGTTGTAGGCGACGCAGCGGTAGGTGCGCGAGAAGTAGCGCATCTGCGGCTCCCAGCTGCGTGCATCGCCGCCGAACTCGTGCACGAAGACGAGCGGCGTGCCGGCGCCGGTTTCCTCATAGTGCAAAGCGACGCCGTCGTCGGTCCGGAGACTGGGCATGTGGCATTCTATGGCGATGAAAGCTGTCCTCTGCAAGCAGTTCGGCCCGCCGGAATCGCTGGTGGTCGAAGAGCTGCCCTCGCCCAAGCCCGGCGCGGGCGAGGTGGTGGTTTCGGTGAAGGCGGCGAGCGTCAATTTTCCCGATTACCTCATCATCCAGAACAAGTACCAGTTCAAGGCGCCGCTGCCCTTCTCGCCCGGCAGCGAGCTCGCCGGCGTGGTGAAGGAAGTCGGTCCCGGCGTGAGCGGCGCGCGGCCCGGCGCCCGCGTCATCGCGTTCACCACCTATGGCGCGTTCGCCGAGGAGGTGAAGACCGAGGCGGCGCGGCTGCTGCCGCTGCCGCAGGGCATGGACTTCGTCACGGGCGCGGCGTTCCTGCTCACCTACGCCACGTCCGACCATGCGCTGCGCGACCGCGCAGCGCTGAAGGCGGGGGAGACGCTGCTCGTGCTCGGCGCGGCGGGCGGCGTGGGGCTCGCGGCGATCGAGATCGGCAAGGCCCTCGGCGCGCGCGTCATCGCCTGCGCCTCGAGCGCGGACAAGCTGGCCGTCTGTCGGCAGCACGGCGCCGACGAAGGCATCGATTACGCCACCGAGGACCTGCGCGCCCGCATCAAGGCCCTCACGGCAGATAAAGGCGTGGACGTCGTCTACGATCCGGTCGGCGGCCCGTACAGCGAGCCTGCGTTCCGCTCGCTCGCGTGGCGCGGCCGGCTGCTGGTGGTCGGCTTCGCCGCGGGCGAGATTCCCAAGCTGCCGCTCAATCTTGCGCTCCTCAAGGGCGCATCGGTGGTGGGCGTCTTCTGGGGCGATTTTGCGCGCCGCGAGCCGCAGGGCTTCGCCGAGAGCGTGCGTCAGCTCGGGCGCTGGTACGCGGAGGGCAAGCTCAAGCCGCACGTCTCGCAGACCCTGCCCTTCGAGCGCGCCGCCGAGGCCATCCAGCTGCTCGCCAGCCGCAAGGCGAAAGGGAAAGTCGTCCTTACGATGGGGGCGTAGCGTCCCCGGGTCCCAGCGGTCTTTGCATGAACACGCTGTCGACCCAGCGGCCGAACTTGAAGCCCACCGAGCGCAGCGTGCCGACGCGCAGGAAGCCGGCCGCGGCGTGCAGGTTGATCGACGGCGCATTGGCGCTGTCGCCGATCACGGCGACGATCTGCCGATAACCCAGCGCCGCGCAGCGCTCGATCAGGATCTTAAGGAGCACCGTGCCGACGCCGCGCCCCTCGAGGCCTGCGCGGACGTAGATCGAATCCTCGAGCGCGTAGCGATAGGCCGAGCGGGCGCGATAAGGCGCGCAGTAACCGTAGCCGGCGATCTCGCCGCCGAAATCGGCCGTCAACCATGGAAGGCCACGCTTCACGACATCATCGAACCGGCGCCGCACCTCGTCCAGCGGCGGCGGCTCTTCCTCGAAGGAGGCGAGGCCGTGCAGCACGTGGTGCGCGTAGATGGCCTGGATCGCCGGCAGGTCGTCGGCGGTGGCGGGACGCACCTGCACCCGCTCACCGAGAATACGCGGGCTCCTCGCGATCCAGGCTGCGCTTGAGCGCGGCGAAATGCGCGCCAGCGTACTTCGGAGCGTCATCGCGCATGAGCTTGTAAGTGTTCTTGATAACTTCAGGCCGAACGGCGCGAAGCTTGCCGCCCATCATGCGCGCCAGCACCTGCAGCCGGCACGCGCGCTCGAGGTAGTAGAGCAAGTCGAAAGCTTCGGCAACCGACGGGCCGACCACGATCACGCCGTGGTTGGCGAGGAACATGACGCGCTTGGTGCCCAGCGCACGCGCCAGGCGATCGCCCTCGGCGTTGTCGACCACGAGACCGTTGTAGACGTCGTCGTAGGCGATGTCGTCGTGGAAGCGCAGCGCGTTCTGCTCGACCATCTCGAGCCGGCCGCCCTCGAGCAGCGTCAGCGCCGTCGCGTAAGGCATGTGGGTGTGCAGCACGCACGCGGCGTGCGGGCTCGCGAGGTGGATGCGCGAATGGATGTAGAACGCGGTCTTCTCGTATTCGGCCTCGCCGGCGAGCACGTTGCCCTCGGCGTCGAGCGCGATCAGGTTCGACGCCGTGACCTCGCTCCAGTGCAGCCCGTAGCGGTTGAGGAGGAAAGTCCGCCCGTCCAGCATCAGGCTGAAGTGATTGCAGACCCCTTCGTGCAGGTCCATGCGCACCGCCAGCCGGAATGCGGCGGCGAGATCGACGCGCGCCACGCGCTCGAGATCGAGATCGATCGGCTTGCCCATGGCGCGCATTATAGTGGCGGCATGAAATGGCTTTGCCTTCTGCTGACGGTGTCGCTGGTGGCGTGCTCGAAAGTCACGCCCGAGAACTACGCGAAGCTCCAGGAGGGGATGAGCGAGCCGGAAGTGGCCGCCGTGCTGGGTGCGCCGGACGAGTCGACCAGCCGCGACGTGCTCGGCATCTCGGGCACGACGTCAGTGTGGAAGGGACGCGACGCGACGATCACCGTGCGCTTCGTCAATGGCAAGGCGGTGCTGAAGACCTACGACAAGCCTACTGGCGCGAGTTCGGACCGTTCAGCTCGCTGACGCGCGCCTGGCCGGTGACGATGCCGTCCTTGACGCCCATGCGCAGCGCCCACGGCTGCTGCGCGCCCCAGTAATACTTGTATTCCCAGACCTGCGAGTCGCCCCGCACCGGGTAGATGTAATTCGGCGGCCCGATCATCCGGTGCGCTTCTTCGGCGGTGGTGCGGTTGTCGATGATGCGGTCGAAGTGCGCTTCGTCCAGCACCTGCTCGATGCCGATCAGCCTGCCATCGGTGCCGAACTCGGCGCGGAAGGTCTGGCGGCCGACGCGCCCGCGCGGGTAGAACCAGGCTTGGCCGCCCTGCGGCAGCGCGACGATCTCGGCCGGCTTGCCCATCTCGGTGCGCACCGCCGCCTCGTCGGCGCCCGGCCGCAGGCTGCGGCCGTCGCTCGCGCAGCCGGCGAGAAGCAGGATGAGTAGGAGACGCCTCATGAGGGTTGGACACTCCCGGGGCGCGAATATTCCCTAGTCGAGCTTGATGTTGGCCGCCTTGGCGACGCGCGTCCAGCGCTCGATCTCGGTACGGATGAAGGCGCCGAACTCCTCGGGCGTGCTGCCGGTGATGTCGATGCCGGAATCGGTGAGGCGCTTGCGCACGTCCGGCTGCGCGAGCGTCTTGCGCAGGTCGGCATTGAGTAGCTTGACGATGTCGGGCGGCGTGCGGCCGGCGACGACGATGCCGCTGATGCTCAGGACCTCGAAGCCGGGAATGGTCTCGGCCACCGCCGGCACCTCCGGCGCCGCCGGGCTGCGGCTGCGGCTGGTGACGGCGATCGCCTTCGCCTTGCCCTGCTGGATGAAGCGCAGGATGCTGTAGATCGGGTCGAGCAGCAGGTCGATGCGCCCGGCCATCAGCTCGGGGTAGGCCTGCGCGTTGCCCTTGAACGGCACGTGCAGCATGTCGATCCCCGCCTCCTGCTTGATCAGCTCGCCCGCGAGGTGCATCGAGCTCCCGGAGCCGGGGGAGCCGTAGCTCAGCTTGCCGGGATTCTTCTTGGCGAGCGCGATCACCTCGCGCAGGTTGGCGGCCCCAAGCTCGGGCGAGCCGGCGATCATGATCGGCGAGGTGCCGGTCAGCATCACCGGCGCGAGGTCGCGCAGCGTGTCGTAAGGCAGCTGGCGCAGCGCCGGCAGGATCACCAGCGGCGTCACCACCACGCACAGCGTATGTCCGTCCGGGTCCGACTTCGCGGTGTAGTCCATCCCCACCGCAGTGCCCGCGCCGGGCTTGTACTCGACGATCACCGGCTTGCCCCACAGCTGCTGCAATGCCTGGGCGAGGACCCGCGCCTGGATGTCGACCGCGCCGCCCGGTGGATTGGGCGAGACGATGGCCACGGTCTTGGTGGGCGCGAAGCTCTGCGCCGATGCGCTTGCAGCCGCGAGCGCGAGCAGGATCGAAGCGATCAATCGCATGGTCAGTTCCCCTCGGTAAGTACCGCGCCCTTGGGCAGCGGCGCGACGTTGCGGCGATAGATGCCGAGCCAGCCGCGCTCCTCGCGCCGCGGATGCGGCTTCAGCCGCTTGCGCCGGCGCGCCAGCTCGGCGGCGGCGACGCGCAGGTCGACCCGGCGGCGCTCGACGTCGATGGCGATCGCGTCGCCGTCGACGACCAGCGCGAGCGGGCCGCCGGCCGCGGCCTCGGGCGAAACCTCGCCCACGACCAGGCCCTTGTTGACCAGGCCCGACAGCTGGCCATCGGTGATGACCGCCACCTTGTCGCCGAGGCCGGCGCCATCGAGCGCGAACACGATGCGCGAGGCGCCGCCCATGCCCGGCGAGCCGGTGACGCCCAGCCCGCGCACCACGACGACATGTCCCGCGCGGATGCGGTTGCGCTTGAGCGCCTCAATCGCCTGGTCGGAGCTGCTGAAGCAGATCGCGCGTCCGGCGAAGCGCCGCGCCTTGGTGGGCGAGATGCCGATCTTCACGATGGAGCCCTGCGGCGCCAGGCTGCCGCGCAGGATGACGAGCGCGGGCTTCTTCGCCACCGGCCGCGACATCGGCCGTATCACTTCCGGGTTCTCGACCCGATAGCCCTTCAGGTTCTGCGCCACGCTGCGCCCCGTGACGGTGAGCGCCTTGCCGGAAATGAGCGGCTCGAGCTGCTTCAGCACCGCGCGCGCGCCTCCGGCGGCTTCGAATGCCTCGATCGACTCCTCGCCGACCGGCCGCACGCCGGCGAGCACCGGCACGCGCGCGGCGAAGCGCTCGAAGAGCTTGTAGACGTCGAGCTTGAGCCCGGCCTCGAGCGCGACGGCCTGCAGGTGCTTGACGGTGTTGATCGAGCCGCCCACCGCCAGCACCGCCATCGCCGCGTTCTGGAATGCGCCGCGCGAGAGAATCTGGCGCGGCTTCAGGTCCTCCTCGACCATCGCGACGATGCGCCGGCCCGCGGCGCGCGCGAGCTCGAGCATGCGCGCGCTCATCGCCGCCACAGGCGTGCTGCCCGGCAACGCCATGCCCAGCGCCTCGGCCACGATGTGCATCGAGTTGGCGGTGCCCATGCCCGAGCACACCCCCGGGCCGCGGATCGCCACGTCGGCCTCGCCCGCGAGCTCTTCGATGCCCATGCGGCCGGTGGCGACATGCATCGAGTGCAGGAACACGTCCTCGATGTCTACGTGCCGGCCGCCGCGGCTGCCGCTCGCCTGGTAACCGCACGCGACCACGATGGAGGGAATGTTCAGGCGCGCAGCCGCCATCAGCTGGCCGGGCACCGTCTTGTCGCACGAGGCGAGCAGCACCATGCCGTCGAGCTGCGCGCCCTCGACCTGCACCTCGATGTCGTTCGGGATCAGGTCGCGCGCCGACAGGATGTAGCCGCCGGCGTGGCCTGCGCCGGTGATGAAGTCGCTCGGCGCGGCGGTGCGGCACTCGAAGGGCAGCGCGCCGGCGGCGCGCACCGCCGCCTTCACCTCGGCGGCGACGTCGTCGAGATGGCTGAAGCATGCCGCGAGCTCGGAGGAGCTGTTGACCACCGCGATCTTCGGCTTCTCCATGTCGGCCTCGGCGATGCCGAGCGCGCGGTAGTGCGCGCGGCGCACCGCCCAGAGGTACGAACCGCGCGGGAAATTGCTGCGTAGCGCGCGTTTCATCCGACGTTGTGCTTCAGGCGCTCGCGCAGCGCGGCGCCGTCGAGCTTGTGCACGCTGCCCTTGCCGGCGAGGTCGAGCGCGTGCGCCGCGGCCGCGCCCATGGCGATGCACGGGCCCATCACACGCACGCTCGAGAGCGCCGCGGCGTCGCCGTCGATGCAGCGGCCGGCCGCGACGAGGTTGTCGCAGTCGGGCGGCGTCATGGCGCGCAGCGGCACGTAGTGGATATGGTCATCGCCGAAGGTCTCCCACACGTAGCCCTCGGGGCGGTCGTGCAGCTCGATCGGCCAGGAGGTGCGCGCCACCGCGTCGGCGAAGCGCTTGCCTTCGCGCACCTCGTCGACCTTGATCTGATGGCTGCCCACGATCCAGCGCGTCTGGCGGATGCCCGGCAGCCCGTAGCTTCGCAGGCGCGCGGACTTGAAGAGCTCGGGATACTCGGCGCGCATGAAGCCGACCACCTTGTCCGCCTCGTCGCGCCCGATCAGCGCGTTGCGCGAAGCGGCGAAGGGCTCGAGCGGCGTCTCGACGTGCGTCAGGTTCATCACCGCCGTGCCGCGGCCGGGCGAATAGAACACGACGCCCGCCTTGCGCGCGAGGCCGTACTGGTCGGCCTTGTCGCGCAGCCGCTTGTCGAAGGCGTCGCGCTTGGGCACGTGCGCCTCGTCGATGTTCTCCAGCACCACCATCTGCGTGCCGTAGAGCGGGACGTCGGGCTCGCGGCAGGGCAGCCCGGCCATGAAGGCGAGCGCCGCGTCGCCGCTCGCGTCGACGAAGCCGTCGGCCGCGACGCGCACGTCGCCGTAGCGCGTCGCGAACTCGAGCTCGGCGATGCGGCGGCCTTCCCACACCACGTTGCGCAGCGTCGCGCCGAGCAGCGGCGTGATGCCGGCCTCGAGCACCTTCTTCTCTACCCAGCGCGCCAGCGCCACCTCGTCGTAGTAGACGACGGTGGTCATCGGCCCGACGTTATGGTGCAGCGCGCCTTTGGCGCCGAGGTCCTTGAGAATGCCGTCGGCGATGCCGTGCGTGAGCTGGAACCGGCTCGGCCCGTTGGAGAACAGGCCGCAGAAGGTGCCGATGATCGAGTTCACCGCCTGGCCGCCGAGTGCGGGGAGCCCGTCGACCAGGACGACCTTGCGGCCAAGCGCAGCGGCTTCGAGCGCCGCCGAGGTGCCCGAGATACCAGCCCCGAGAATGCAGATGTCGTACTTGCCTTTCCAGGGAGCGCCGCCCTCCCTGCGCACGGTGCGAACCGGTATTTCCTTTTCGTAGCGGTCGGCCATGCCCTAGTCGAACTTGATGTTGTTCTCGCGCACGGTGCGCGTCCACGCGTCCCATTGCGATTTGTGGAAGGCGGCGAGCTCCTCGGAAGTGGAGGCGTGCGGCGCGAAGCCCTGGCGTTCGAATTGCTCGCGGCTGTCCGGCTTCTCGAGCACCGCCTTCACGGCGCGGCTCAAGCGAGCAGTGGTGTCGGCGGGCAACTTGGCCGGCGCAAACAGCGCCGCCCACGGATCGATCGTGATGCCGCGGATGCCGGCCTCGGCGGCGGTCGGCACCTCCGCGAGAAGGGGGCTGCGCGCCTCCAGCAGGGTCGCGAGCACGCGCACGCGCCCCTCGCGCGCGAGCGGCGGCACGCCGGTGCCGGTGCCGAACATCATTTGAATGCGGTCGGTCATCAGGTCGTTGAGCGCGGCGGCATCGCCCTTGTAGGGCACGTGCACCATCTCGAGCTTTTGCGGCGCGAGCAGCTGCACGCCGGCGAGCCGGGCGGCGCTGTTGCTGCTCGCGTAGTTGAGCTTGCCGGGGTTCGCGCGAACGTGGTCCAGGAACGCCGCCACGCTCTGCGCCGGCAGCGTCGGGCTGACGACGAGGAACATGGTGAAGCTGCCGAGCCGACTGACGGGCGTGAAGTCCTTGAACGGATCGTACGGCGGCGGCGTGCGCGCCGAGGGTATCGCGACCATTGCCGTATTGGTGCCCATGAAGAGCGTCGTGCCGTCGGGCGGCGCGGTGCGCACGGCGTCGGCGGCGATCACGCTGTCGGCCCCCGGGCGGTTCTCCACGACGACCGGCTGGCCGAGCTCCACCGCCAGTCCCTGCGCGACGATGCGGACCGTGATGTCGGCCGCACCGCCGGGAGGGAAACCGACGACGATGCGTGTCGCCTTGCCTTGGGCATTGACCGAAAGCGGAACGAGGAGGGCAGCGAGAACGAGTAGAAATCTCATGACTTCTTGGTGACCTCCACGATGCCGTTGTCGCCGTCGA
>Ga0136846_1221255_pt1 | contig 14375 bp, 12 predicted proteins | sample HopSoiMetagenom2_FD_96841 | JGI IMG/M metagenome (GOLD analysis project Ga0136846, IMG submission 96841) | Grasslands soil microbial communities from Hopland, California, USA - 2 Assembly 2016 (version 4) | ecosystem: Environmental > Terrestrial > Soil > Grasslands | place: USA: Hopland...
CGTTTTGCACAAACGTCGTCGGCACCGACAGCAGGGCAAACCCCTCGGTGATGACGAGCGGCTGGACCAGCTTCAACCAGGCCCTTTGCTGGGGCGTAAGGTTGGGGAGCGTGGAACCCCCATTGAGGGCTTCGCCGGTGTCGGAGTCGCCGTTGAGTTCGGCAACGACGTTGTTCCAAACGGCGACGAAGGGAGGGTCGGGGTCAGCTGTCAAGGACGGGTACCCCCTCGAGGCCGATCCGGAGACGGCCAAATGAACGATGACGAACTGTCCACATAGTTATCCACAGGCTGTGGAGACAGGACAGCCGTCGTCGCTGTGTTGTCTACGGGCGGGAACACCGCAGGCCGGGGCTCGTCACAGTGGTAGTGCGGACTGTGGGCTCGCGACTGTGTGGGCATCCCCGCTTCGTTGTCTGTCGCCGTTTTGTTATCGAAACGGCATTGGCAGAAGCTAACAGTTTTCTCTCCGAGTGCCAACCGTTCTGCAACATTCTCGGGGGTAGATTTTTGCCCCGTTGAGATGCGTGACTGCTGTGACGATTGTGACACTTTGCGCACCGCTGGAGCGAGGTTTGACCCAGGGAAATCTCGTCAGTACCCTCGAACAGTCGCCCGAACGTGGCGATACGGCTGCGACCCAGGATTCTCTGGAGACCGCGCCGGTTAGCAAGCAAGACGGACGAGCTTACCAACGGCAATCGCGTCCCCACGGTATGAGGATTCATCGGCGTGGGTTGCGGTTGCCAGACGCAACAAGGAGTGGACAGCCGTGGCCAAGGGCAAGCGGACCTTTCAGCCCAACAACCGGCGTCGGGCGCGGGTGCACGGGTTCCGGCTGCGGATGCGCACCCGGGCCGGCCGGGCGATCGTGTCGAACCGGCGCGGCAAGGGTCGCCGCAACCTGACTGCGTGATTCGACGCGGGATCTAGCGCGGTGCTTCCGGCTCGGTACCGGATGACGCGGTCGACGGAATTCGGTGCCACCGTCAGTCACGGGGTGCGGGCGGTGCAGCCCGATCTCGTGGTGCACGCACTGCGGTCTTCGGGCGACAGCGGCGACGACGGACCTCGCATCGGTTTGGTCGTTTCGAAATCGGTTGGGAGCGCGGTGCAGCGGCATCGGGTCGCCCGTCGGCTGCGACACGTCGCTCGCACGGTGATCGACGAACTGAACGCCGGTGACCGGGTGGTCATTCGGGCGCTGCCGGGCAGCCGGCACGCGATCTCGGCGCGGCTCGAAGAGGAACTGCGGACGGCATTGCGTCGGACCCGACCGCGCAACGGGGCGCCGAGCCGATGACCTCAGCTCGTTCCACCGTTGTCCGCGGCGTGATCTTCTTAATCGAGCTGTATCGCCACACCATCTCGCCGATGCGCTTACCCGCGTGCCGGTTCAGCCCGACCTGTAGCGAGTATGCCGTCGAGGCGCTGAGCGAGTACGGCTTGATGCGCGGCGGTTGGCTGACGATGGTGCGGCTGTTGAAGTGCGGCCCGTGGCATCGGGGAGGATGGGACCCGATACCCATGCGCCGCGGCGCCTCGCATGTGCACGACAGCGAGGACGGACGAGCCGGCGACGACCGCTGGGATGCCCCAGCGCTGCGAGGAGAGAGCAAAACGCGTGTTTGATTGGTTCAGCCTCGACGTCATCTACTGGCCGGTGTCGGCGATCATGTGGGTCTGGTACAAGGCGTTCGCCTTCGTCCTCGGCCCTTCAAACTTCTTCGCGTGGATGCTCGCGGTGATGTTCCTGGTCTTCACGCTGCGCGCGATCCTGTACAAGCCGTTCGTCCGCCAGATCCGGACGACGAGACAGATGCAGGAACTGCAGCCACAGATCAAGGCGCTTCAGAAGAAGTACGGCAAGGACCGCCAGCGGATGGCGCTGGAGATGCAAAAGCTGCAGCGCGAACACGGGTTCAATCCGCTGATGGGTTGTCTTCCCGTACTTGCCCAGCTGCCGGTGTTCCTCGGGTTGTATCACGTGCTGCGGTCGTTCAACCGGACTGTGACCGGAGGATTCGGCGGCAGCTTCGGGCCGCACCTGACGGTGGAACAGAACAGGGCGACGGGCAACTACATCTTCAGCCCGACCGACGTCGGTCACTTCCTGGATGCGAACCTGTTCGGCGCCCCGCTGGGCGCATCGATGACGCAGGCGAACGGTCTGGATGCATTCACGGAATTCAGCCGAGGCGCCGTGATCGGAGTCGGCCTGCCGGTGATGATCATGGCCGGCATCGCAACCTACTTCAACAGCCGGGCATCGATCGCCCGGCAGAGCCCGGAGGCCGCAGCCAACCCGCAGACGGCGATCATGAACCGGCTGATGCTGTACGTGTTCCCGTTTGGCGTGGTGGTCGGCGGGGTGTTCCTGCCGCTGGCGATCATCTTCTACTGGTTCGCGAACAACATCTGGACCTTCGGCCAGCAGCACTACGTGTTCGGGAAGATCGCCCAAGAGGAAGAGGCGAAGAAGCTCGAGGCACAGGAGCGGCGGGCGGCCAACGCGCCGCCGCCGGGCGCCAAACCGAAGCGGGCGCGCAAGGCGCAGACGCCGACCGTTGACGGTGAGGTGTCGGATTCGGTGACCGATGGCAGCGCGACCGATGGCGAGGCGACCGATGCGTCCAGTGCCAAGCCGACTGGTGGTAGGGCGGCGGGCAACACCGCACCGCGCCCAGGAGCGACTCCGCGCCCGGGAGCGCGGCCCAAGAAACGGAAACGTTGACCGGAGCACTATCCGGTGGGATGAGGGAGAGACAGACATGACGGACGCCGAAACGACCGAACGCAGCGACGAGTTGGTGGAAGAGGAGAACGGCGCGGAGAGCGCACCTGCGGCCACTGACGATCTGGAAGAGCGGTTGGTGGCCGAGGGCGAGATCGCCGGCGACTATCTCGAGGAACTGTTGGACCTGTTGGATTTCGATGGGGACATTGATCTGGACGTCGAGGGCGACCGCGCGGTGGTGAGCATCGACGGCGGCAGCGACCTCAACAAGTTGGTCGGCCGCAAGGGCGAGGTGCTCGACGCGCTGCAGGAGCTGACCCGGTTAGCGGTGCATCAGAAGACCGGTGAGCGGAGCCGGTTGATGCTCGACATCGCCCGCTGGCGTCGGCGGCGTCGCGAGGAGTTGGCGGCGCTGGGCGACAAGGTGGCACACCGGGTGCTGGAGTCGGGGGAGCGAGAACAGCTCGCGCCGATGACGCCGTTCGAGCGCAAGATAGTTCACGACGCGGTGGCCGCTGTCGATGGCGTGCACAGCGAGAGCGAGGGCGTGGAGCCGTCGCGGCGCGTCGTGGTTCTGCTCGACTAGGGATCAGAGTTACACGCATGTAGTTCGTTGCCGAGGCTGCTCGTTCCGGCCCGGGAGATCCGGAGGATGTTTCACGTGAAACATGTGGAGGTGTCCGCGGCGCCCGGGGCGGCAGAGGCCATCTTCGGATCCAGGATGGATCGAGCGCAGCGGTACGCCGAGATCTTGGCCGGCGCCGGCGTCGAACGCGGACTCCTCGGGCCGCGAGAAGTGGACCGGCTGTGGGACCGCCACATATTAAATAGTGTCGCCATCGGGGAACTGCTGGATCCCGAGGAGCGGATCGCCGACATCGGTAGTGGAGCGGGCTTGCCCGGGATACCGTTGGCGTTGGCCCGGCCGGACCTTCGCCTGACGCTCATCGAGCCACTTCTTCGCCGCAGCGACTTCCTCCTCGAGGTGGTCGACGATCTCGATCTCGAGATCACGATCGTCCGGGGGCGGGCCGAGGAACAGTCTGTGCGACAGCAAGTGGCGGAGATGGACACGGTTGTCTCCAGGGCGGTGGCATCGCTGGACAAACTGACGATGTGGAGCCTGCCGCTGCTGCGTCCCGATGGACGCATGGTGGCGATCAAAGGCGAACATGCGGAGGACGAGATCCGGGAGCACCGGCGTGTGATGGCGGCGCTGGGTGCGGTCGATGTAAAGGTAGTGAGATGTGGCGCGGACTACTTGGATCTACCCGCGACCGCGGTCGTGGCGCGGCGCGGCGGAACGGTTCGAGTAGCGAACCGGCGGCCACGAACGGGCAGGAGAAGAGGATGAGTCCGGTTCCCGACGGCGTACCTTCGCCCGCCGATGCGACGCAACGGCCGGATGTTTCACGTGAAACATGGACATCGGCTCCGCCCGACTCATGGGCCGACGAAGCCGAACTAGACACGCCCATCGGGGCCGAGGCGGAGCGCGCGGTGCGCCTCATGCACGCGGCCCAGGGACGGCTGCCGCGCCCAGGGCGGCAACGCGTCTTCACCATCGCCAATCAGAAGGGCGGCGTCGGTAAGACCACGACCGCCGTCAATGTCGCCGCCGCGCTCGCTCTGCAGGGGCTGCGGACCCTGGTGATCGACCTCGACCCCCAAGGGAATGCGAGCACGGCGCTCGGGATCGAACACCGGCCGGGGACGCCGTCGTCCTATGAGGTCCTCATCGGCGAGATCCCGTTGCAGGAGGCAATCCAGCGCAGCCCGCACAGCGAGAGGCTGTTCTGCGTGCCGGCGACGATCGACCTCGCCGGCGCCGAGATCGAATTGGTCAGCATGGTGGCTCGCGAAGGAAGACTGCGCACCGCGCTCGCCGAACTCAAGAATTACGACTTCGACTACGTCTTCATCGACTGCCCACCGTCGCTGGGCCTGCTGACCATCAACGCACTCGTCGCGGCACCCGAGGTGCTGATCCCGATCCAGTGCGAGTACTACGCCCTCGAGGGGGTGGGGCAGCTGCTGCGCAACATCGAGATGGTCAAGTCGCACCTCAATCCGGAACTGAACGTGACCACCGTAGTCCTCACGATGTACGACGGCCGCACCAAGCTGGCCGACCAGGTGGCCGCCGATGTGCGGTCACACTTCGGCGAGAAGGTGCTGCGGACCGTCATCCCGCGCAGCGTCAAGGTGTCCGAGGCGCCCGGTTACGGCATGACGATCCTCGACTACGACCCCGGATCGCGGGGTGCGCTGAGCTATTTGGACGCGAGCCGCGAGCTTGCCGAACGAGCTACCCAGGGACCAGCCCGATGAGCGCTTACGCGAAGAGGAGATAGTCATGACCCAACCGACACGTAAGCGAAGCGGCCTGGGTCGAGGCCTCGCCTCCCTCATCCCCACCGGTCCCGCCGAGGGGGACGGGGACTCGTTCGGACACCGGATGGGCGACGCGGCCGCGGACGTGGTGATCGGCGGGCCGCCGGTCGCGGGCGCCGAAGTCGGCGCCGTCTACCGAGAGATCGATCCGTCGACGATCGACCCGAACCCGAGGCAGCCGCGCCAGGTCTTCGATGAGGAATCCCTGGCGGAGCTCGTTCACTCCATTCGCGAGTTCGGCCTCATGCAGCCGATCGTCGTGCGGGCCGTGCCGGCTACGCCTACCGCCGCGCCGCGGTATCAGCTCGTCATGGGGGAGAGGCGCTGGCGCGCCGCCCAGCAGGCCGGCCTGGCCACCATCCCCGCGATCGTGCGGGAGACCGCGGACGACAGCATGCTGCGCGACGCCCTGCTGGAGAACATCCATCGCGTCCAGCTGAACCCGCTGGAAGAAGCGGCCGCCTATCAGCAGCTGCTCGACGAGTTCGGCGTCACCCACGATGAACTCGCCGCCCGCATCGGCCGGTCCCGCCCGCTGATCACCAACATGATCCGATTGCTGCGGCTGCCGATCGCGGTGCAGCGGCGGGTTGCTGCCGGCGTGCTGTCGGCCGGGCATGCCCGCGCGCTGCTGTCCCTCGAGGGCGGCGCGGAGCATCAGGAGGAGCTGGCGGCTCGCATCGTCGCCGAGGGTCTGTCGGTGCGTGCCACCGAGGAGGCCGTCACGCTGGCGAACCGCGACACCACCGCGGCGCCGTCCGCACCTCGCCGCAAGCCGATTCACATGCCGGGTCTGCAGGACGTTGCTGAGCGGCTGTCGACTGCGTTCGATACGCGCGTTACGGTCAGCCTTGGCAAACGCAAGGGCAAGATCGTGGTGGAGTTCGGATCGGTCGAAGACTTGCAACGGATAGTCGACCTTATGAGTTCGTCGAACAGCTGACCTACGACACGAGGTAATTACGTCACTGTGACACAAACCGGTCCAACAAGTCGTCGTCACGCCGCTTACGAAGGAAAACCCATGTGCTGCAACCGGATTCAATCTGAGCGCGCTGGCCGATGAGGGAACCCGGTGAAAGCGGGCCTTCGGCGGCGCGTGCTTCTATCCTGGAGTGGCAGCCGTGCATTTCAGCACCGTGTAGAACTCGGGGAGTTTAGTGGCAGCGCGAATAACGCCTCTGCGTCTCGAAGCGTTCGAGCAGCTGCCCAAGCACGCCCGCCGATGCGTGTACTGGGAGGTGGATCCGTCGACCCTGCGCGCCGACGATCACCTGAGCGATCCCGAATTCGAGAAGGAAGCCTGGCTGTCGATGGTCATGCTGGAGTGGGGGTCGTGCGGCCAGATGGCGGTGCACTGCCGCGACAGCGACGTGAGGGCCGGCGACGAGGAGGATCCCGCGATGCCGCTCGGCGTCGGAGACAGTCCTTGCCTCGGATACGCGTTCTACGCGCCGCCGGGTGCGGTGCCCCGTGCGCGTCGGTTCCCCACCGGGCCGGTGAGCGCCGACGCCGTCCTACTCACCTCACTCGGAGTCGAATCCGGCCATGATGTCGAGGCGATGTCCCGTCACCTGATCGCGTCGGTGGTCGGCGATCTCGTCCGCCGCGGCGTACGCGCGCTCGAAGCGTTCGGGCATACCGCCGAGGTGACCGAACTCTCGGATCCTCGACTCGTTTCGCCTGAGTTGCGGCCCGTCGTCGAGGTGCTGGGGGACTGCTCGGTTGAGCAGTGCGTGCTGGACGCCGACCTGCTCCAGGACACCGGCTTCGTCGTCGTCACGCACCACCGGTACTTTCCGCGGCTGCGGCTCGAACTAGAAGAAGGGTTGGGCTGGAAGGCCGATGTCGAGGCTGCGTTGGAGCGGCTGCTGGAATCCTCACAGCTGCAACAGCCGGTCGGTGCGGGCGTGGGTCCCTGCGACTGAGATCCGTAAGCGGCGGTTCGTGCCGAGTCGATCAGCTGGGGCTGACCCGACCGGCCTGCTCGACCGACAGTTCGTGAGCCAGCAGCTCGGCGAAGGTGAATGTGCCCGTCGGCCGGTCGTTCTTGCCGAGCAGGTACAGTCGCTTGACGGCGGCGAGGACGCCTTCAGCGATCGAGTCGCGGGCCGAGGCGTCCACGAGCATGCCCCGGTCGCGCGGGTTGCTGATGTAGCCGACGTCGACCTGGACGGTGGGCATCCGGGTCAGCCGCAGCAGGTCCCAGGTCCGGCCGTGGGTCCGGCAGTCACGTAATCCGGTGCGCGCCACGACTTCTCGCTGAATGAAGTCAGACAGCATGCGGCCGATGGTGGACACCGACCCGTGCGAATTGCCGAAGTGAAACGACGCCACACCGTTGGCCGCCGGGCTGACGTGATTGGCGCAGCGCAGGCTGATCATAAAGTCCGCGCCGACGGTGTTGGCCGTCGCGGCGCGTTCGACGTCGGACGGGGCACGGTTGACCGGCCGCGACAGGAACGTCTCCATACCGATGGCCGTCATCCGACCTTCGAGCCGACTTGCCAAGTCCCACAGGATGTCTGCCTCGCTGATCGGCCCCGCCGGCCCATTCATGATCAGGCCGTGATCGGTACCGCCGCGGCCCGGATCGATGATGATCCGTTTGCCAGACAATCGTGGCCCGGAGCGACGAACCAGCTCCTCTTCGCGGATGGCGTGTGGCGAGCCGCCGGTAACCCGCGAGCCCAGAAAGTACAACGAGCGCAACGTTTCCGGGCCGCAGATACCGTCCGGATACAGGCCGTACTCGCGCTGATACGACATCAGCGCATTGTGCGTCTGCAGGCCGAAGTGCCCGTCGACGAGTCCGGTGTAGAACCCGAGGTCCTGCAGCCGGGCCTGCAGCGTAGCGACGTCGTCGCCGTACATCGGCGCACCGAACTGGTGATTGAGTGTGCGTGCACCCAACCGGTACGAAGCCTCTTTCAGCGCACGGAAAGTCGCCTCGCCGACGATGCCGTCGACCAGCAATCCGCGGTGCTGTTGGAACGCGCGCACGGCGTGGTCGAGTTCGTCATCGAACAGATCCACAGCGACGCGCCTACCGGTGGTCAGGTCGTCGTCCGGGCTTTCGATCATCCCCAACGCCGCCAGCGCCGCCCGGATCTCGGTGACCGCACCCCCGCGGTCGCCGCGACGCAGACTCGACATACTCGACCCTTTCCCGGCTGCCTTGCGGGCCGTCGGCTGTCAGCGTCCAACGGCGCTGACAAGGCAAAGACAGCTAGGCAGCATTGTCGCAGACGGTTCTGGATTTCGAGAAAACCCCAGGCGGGTGTCCGGCCCGCGAATCGCGGCGTTAGACCACGTCAGCGAGCTCGCGCAGCAGTGCGGCCTTGCCTTTCGCGCCGACGATCCGCTTCACCGGAGCGCCGTCCTTGAACAGGATCAGCGTCGGGATGGACACCACCTGGAAGTCGCGCGCGGTCGCGGGGTTGGCGTCGACGTCGAGCTTGGCCACCGTGAGGGCACCTGCCTTCTCGTTGGCGATCTCCTCGAGCACCGGAGCGACCATCTTGCACGGACCGCACCAGGTGGCCCAGAAGTCCACCAGCACCGGGGTATTGCTCGACAGCACGTCGTCGGAGAACGAATCGTCGGTTACGGCGACCGTTGCGGAAGTCTTCTCGGTCATAGCTGTGCTCCAATCAGATCAGTGCTGTCATCGGTTGTGGCAGAGGCGGTTTCAGCGAGCCAACGCTCGGCGTCGATGGAGGCCGAACAGCCGGTGCCTGCCGCGGTGATCGCCTGGCGGTAGGTGTGGTCGACGAGGTCGCCGCACGCGAAAACCCCATCCACCGACGTGCTCGTGGTCCGGCCCTTGACCGACACGTAGCCCTCCGGGTCGAGGTCGACCTGACCACGCACCAATTCCGAGCGCGGGTCGTGGCCGATCGCAACGAACACACCGGTGACGGCGAGCTCCGACTCTTCGCCGGTGACCGTGTTGCGCAGCCGCACACCGGAAACCTTCGGATCGCCCTCGATCGCGGTCACCGCGGTGTTGGTGAGGAACGTGATCTTCTCGTTGGTGCGGGCCCGCTCCAGCATGATCTTGGAGGCGCGGAAGTCCTCGCGGCGGTGGATGAGTGTGACGCTGCGGGCGAACCGGGTCAGGAAGGTGGCCTCCTCCATCGCCGAGTCGCCGCCGCCGACCACTGCGATGTCCTGATCACGGAAGAAGAATCCGTCACAAGTGGCACACGTGCTGACGCCCATGCCGATCAGCGCTTCCTCACCGGGCACGCCGAGGTGTCGGGCGGCCGCACCCATCGCCAGGATGACGGCGCGTGCCCGGTACGTCTCGTCGCCGACGGTGACGGACTTGACGGGTCCGTCCAGGGAGACCGCGTCGACGTCCTCCATCCGCAGATCCGCACCGAAGCGCAGTGCCTGCTCGCGCATCTCGTCCATCAATTCAGGACCGGTGATGCCCTCGCGGAAGCCGGGATAGTTCTCCACCTCGGTGGTGGTCATCAGCGCGCCGCCGAACTGGGTGCCTTCGAACACCAGCGGCTTGAGCTGTGCGCGGGCCGCGTAGATGGCTGCCGTGTAGCCGGCCGGACCTGAGCCGATAACGATCACGTCATGAACGGTGGATGAGGAGGTCATACGAGCCTTTCTGCCGTATCGCGTCGGCATGGGTACAAACACCAGCGTATGCCCCGGTGTTCCCCGCGGCTTGCAGGACAGATTACGGACGGGTGACCAACGTATTGGCCAGCAGGCCGGTGTGAGCTGGATTGCAGTCCGGTTCGACGACGACCGCGACGACCATTCTCGGCGTGTCGGCGGGCAGCAGCATCAGCACCGCGGGCCGTCCCTGCATGTCGACTGTTCGTGCACCCAGCACCGCCGTCGCCGCCGAGTAACCCAGCCCGGACAGACAGGACGCGCGTCGTTGCGGGTCCGCGAGCGGCCCGTAATCGGGGCTGTGTGAGAGCAGGTCGACGAGCTGTGGACCCGACAGTGGGAGGTCGGTCACCGGCCGCGACACGGTGATCTTCTGGGCCGTCGGCCCCGCAGACCGCGTCGGCGCCTGATCCCGCACCAGCATCGTCCCGCCGACCACCACGCCCACGACCACCGCTGCAACACCGGCCACGAGGGCGACCAGCTGCCACCGCGGCGTGTGCCGAAGTGAATGTGCGGGCCCGCCGGGCGACTGGGGCGCCGGCTCGGCCTGCAACGCAGCGCCAACCCGCGCGGTCACGTCGGCGGAGACGTCGGGTGCGGAGGCCTCGTCGATGCCGAGTTCGGCAAGGTCGCGGCGGACCCGGTCGAGTGAGGCGAGCATGTCCGCAGCCTGAGGGTCGGCGCGAACGCGCTGGCGCAGCGCCGCGGCGGTGACGTCGTCGAGAAGACCCGCCTGAAGGTCGGCCAGCAACTCGGGCGTCAGCGGCTCGGGGTCGTGGCCCGCGTCGTTGTCCATCGCTGCCCCCGCCGGTTGCGCCACACCCTGACGCGAGCCAGTCTCCACCACGAACGGTTAGACGGCCGCGGGATCGTCGTGGTTCCCCTCGGTCGCTGCGGCGGCGCCGGCGTTGAAATACTCGAGCGCCTCGGCCAGCTTGGCCCTGGCCCGTGAACAGCGGCTCTTCACGGTGCCCTCGGCGATGCCCAGCATCCGCGCGGTCTCGGCCACCGAGTAGCCCTGCATGTCGACGGCGACGACAGCGGCGCGCTGTTCCACGGGAAGCCGCAGCAGGGCCCGCTCCACCACGATCGCGGTCTCCACCCGCGGTGCCGGGTCGACCACACGGCAGGCGTCGTCCTCTAAGGCGGTGGTGGGGTGCGCCCTGTGCCGCCGCAACCGGTCGAGGCACGCGTTGACCACGATGCGGTAGAGCCAGCTGCTGACCGCTGAGTCATGGCGGAAGGCGGGCGCACTGCGATGTGCCTTCAGCATCGCGTCCTGCAGCGCATCCGCGGCGTCTTCGGGGTTCCGGCTGCTGATCTGCGCGAGCCGGTACAGCTGACGGTGGTGTCGATAGAACAGCTCCTCGAACGCGTACCGGTCGCCGGCGACGTGCGCCGCCAGCAACTCGTCGTCTGACCGGTCGATTCCCCCGACGCTCCCCACAGCCGAACACTAAACGGCGCCGAGGGTGGGTCCCGACACTAGTTTGCGGCGCTGGGGATGGAGGCGGTCACGCCGCCGGTCAGGACGCGGCCTGGAGCGTGATCTCCGCGATGTCGGACCGGCTCTGGCCGTTGACCTGGCCCAGCGTGGACACCCACACCAGCACGTTGGATGTCGGCGACGCGTTGTCGACCTTGATTGTGTTCGTGCCGGGCTTGAGGGTGGTGGCCTGGCTCAACTCGGTCGTGTCGGTCAGTGACGACGGCGTCGGCGTCTGCGACGAGCGGATCTCCACCGCGGTGCCCGTGCTGTTCAGGTTGATGGTGACCTCGCCCAGCTTCGTCGGCGCTGCCAGCTGGAGCATCAGCCCGACGCCGTTCTTGAAGTTCGGGAACGGCACCGGATCCGTATAGGTGTCGATGGGCCATACCGTCGAGGCATTGCCATCGATGGCCAGCGCGGCCTGATCAGGTGCATCCGGTTCGCCCTCGGGTGAAAACACCGTTACGCGAACGGGTTTGACGGTCTTTCCGCTCGAGCTGTCGCCGCCCTCTGCCGACGTGGTCGGCGCGTTCAGGCCCAGTTCGTCGCCGCCGAGCCCACCGCCGACGTCGCCGAAGATCCGGCTCAACACCGACGCCAGCACGATCAACGCGACGACGATGATCGCGCCGCCCACACCGAGCCCGATCATCAGGCCCCTGCGGCGGCGCGACGCGGACTCGGGGTCGCCGGCGGGCGCACCGCGGAAGCGCGACGCCGGCGGGAGCCCGGGTTCGTCGACGGGGGCGATGAGCTCCGTGCGGTCGGCGATGGCGGTGGCCTGCTGCAGCAGGTTCAGCAGGGTGGGCGCGCTGCGGATGCCGCCGCCCTCCTGCACCGCCCGCGCCGCTGCCGCCGAGATCTGGAACGGGATGTCGCGGTCGACGGCCCGCGGTTCGATCGGCTGGCCCGCCGCGTCCAGCTCGGCGGGCGCCAACCCGCTGCGCACGCCGGACTCCGGCAGTGGCCAGCGGTTGATCAGCAGCGCGTAGAGCGCAGCCCCGATACCGCGGATGTCGTCCTCCGGCGTGGCGTCGGGCAGCGTCGCCGGGAACGCCAGCGCCACGTCGCCCTCGATGCTGACCCGCACGCGGCTGGGATGGTCGATCGACAAGGCGACACCCGACCGATGGGCGGCCTCGGCGGCTGCGGCCAGCGATTGGATGGCGCGGGCCCCGCCGATCGGCGACGGGGACGTCTCGGCCACTTCGGGCAGTGACCCGCCGCGGACCCATTCCGAGACCACCAGCCCGCCGGAGCCGGTGCTGGCCACGTCGAGCACCCGGGCGACGCCAGGCATGTCCAGCCGGCTCAGCTTCAGCGTGCGAGACAGAATCTCCTGCACCTGCTCGTCGGGCAGGGTCGCGTCCGGGTCGACGAAGGTCAGCGCCACCTGCCGGTCCAGTGCGGTGTCGAGCGCCTGCCAGAACTGGAGGTTGGGCGGTCCGCCATGGAAGACCAGGAGCCGGTAGCGGCCGCCGCCGATGGTGGCGCCCGGAATGAGGTGCACGTCCTCGTCGGAGGTCGCAGACTCGATTGGCGGTTCCCGTGGCGGCGCGAATGCGACCGGTTCTCGGGTCGGGTCGCCGCCGTAGTCGGCGGGCGGGCGGCCGGAGACCGGCATGGGCGCGGTCCCGTTGGCGGGCTCGGCGAAGGGTGCGGTCGCCTCGGGCTCCCGCACGTCGTGGTCGATGCCGTCGACCGGCACGTCGGGCGCGAAGTCGTCAGCCGGCGGCCGAGCCGCCGAATCAGATACCGACGGGCGCGGGATCTTCGTCGTGGCAGTGCTGTCGGGGCCCGCGGCGCCGGTCGCTTGGTCGTCGGTCACCGCTGGTCCCTTCCTCAACCCCTCCCCGGCAACCCCGGCCGGAGGTCCGCGCCGGGCCGCCGCGGGGAATTGACGGTGGCGTGACGCGAACGAATTCCTCTGATCAGAGTACGTGAGGGGGCGGCCCGGCTGTGACCGGTCGGCCGGGGTGGTTGGCGGTACGGCTACCGTCGAGCGCCGGCCGAGGCGGCGCTGGACGGCAGCCAGTGCGGACTGCGCGTCGGGCACTCGGGCAGCCAACATCACCCCGGCGATGATCGGCACCATGATCAGGCCGAGCACGAACAGTCGCAGCAGTGAACCGCCGCCGCCCCAGTTGCGGGTCAGCGACTCGAGCCCGAGAAGCTGATCGATGACGTGGGCGACGAGGCCCGCGATCAGTGATGCGGCGACCGTGACCAGAATGGTGCGCACCACCGCAAGGCTGATGAGCCGTCCGCCGGGGGGATTCAGGCTGGCGCGCAACAGGAAGTAGCCGACCGTGGCGCCGGCCAGGAAACCAACGCCGTTGGCCAGCCCGAGATAACCCGCCACCAGTTCCCGGTCGTCGGTCAAGTAGGGCGCAATCAGCGACGCCACGATCTTCACGGTGGTGATAACGACGATCAACAGAATTGGAGTCCACGGCTGCTCGCGTGCGTAGAAGACCCGAAGCTGAAGCAGCACAAGGGCATACGGGATCAGCGTGAAGGCCGACAACGTGATCGCCATGCCTAGGTAGCCGGCGTCGACAGCACCGAAGTTGCCGTATGCGAACAGCGCGCTGCCGATCGCCGGCCCCCCGACGGTCATCATCGCGACGATCGGGATCAGCGTGACCATCGTCAGCCGGGTGGCCAGCGACAGGTCGGCGAGCACGGCAGGGGTGTCGTTCGCCGCAGCGTTGCGGCTCAGCCGCGGCATCACCACCGTCAGCACCGTGACGCCGATCATGCCGAACGGCAGCATCAGCACCAACCAGGTGTAGTTGTAGATCGCCGGGCCGGAAGCCGCTGCCTGACTTGCGATCTGATTGCCGACGATCAACCCGATCTGGCTGATCAACACGTACAGCACCATGGCCGCCGCCATGGTGCCGAACTTCTTGAGCCGGGCGTCGATGCCCCACAGCGGACGTAGGCTGATCCGCTCCTTGCGGATGGCGACCAGAAGCACCGCGGTCTGGGCGAACACGCCGAGCGTCGTGCAGATGCCGAGCACGAGCAGTTTGGCGTTGCCCATCTCGACGGGGTTGACCGAAAGTTCGCCCGGTACAAGGAGATACAGGCCCAGCGTGGCGATCGCGA
>Ga0136846_1238090_pt1 | contig 14375 bp, 11 predicted proteins | sample HopSoiMetagenom2_FD_96841 | JGI IMG/M metagenome (GOLD analysis project Ga0136846, IMG submission 96841) | Grasslands soil microbial communities from Hopland, California, USA - 2 Assembly 2016 (version 4) | ecosystem: Environmental > Terrestrial > Soil > Grasslands | place: USA: Hopland...
GAAGCGCATCCAGGCGGCATGCCAGAGTCTGACGAATCACGTTCTAGGAATTTCAGACATCAAGCCCGAGGAATTTCTGGCACCCTTTCAGGGTGCAATTAGCCCTTTCCAACTGTATCCGGTGGTCAGCCCCTTTTGCCCTTGCTGACCATCGGCTACCTTCTGCCAACTCTTCGAGTTGGGCTACAGCTTGTGATTACAACAGATATTTCTCGTCGTATTTGATTTTGTGCTTTTCCAGAAGGTCTTTCAATTCGTCAACAAAAGTGCGCTTTCGATGATGCTCTTCCTGCCTTCGTATGTACCGAATGACGGAATCCATTTGGCTGAAGCTAACGGCGAAGATGGCGTAACCCTCCTGCCACTGAAATTGAGGCTCTTTATCCTGCGCCCAAACGGAACTCGCTTTCTTGAGTTCGCGCACAAAATCGGAAATGCAATGCGACGGCTTGAGGCCCAGAAGCGCATGGACGTGATCCTCAACTCCGCCCACCTCCAGCATCACTCCTCCCAAACCCCTGCCTGTGCCTCCGAGATATTCGTGAAGTGTTGGTCGCCACGGTGGTTTGATGAAGGGTCGCCGTTCTTTGGTCGAGAACACCAAATGATAGTGCAAACTATAAAAGGTTGAGCCCATGGCGGAAATCGTATTCACGGTGGCCGTCGAGACAAGTTCAGATCAACCCGAAGGGTTGAAAGAGGGTAGCCGGTGGTCGTCGAGGGCAAAAGGGGACGACCACCGGATCAGTGCGCGCCATGGATCAGCGCATCCCGGAGGGATGCCAGAAGTCTGGACGAACGGCGTTTGGGGATCAGCCGTTAACCTTCCCGAACCTCTGGCACCCCTTCGGGGTGCAATTAACCCTTTCCAACTGTATCCGGTGGTCAGCCCCTTTTGCCCTTGCTGACCACCGGCTACCTTCTGCCAACTCTTCGAGTTGGACCTCAGGGCTATCCCATGACGGCTCGACACGGTCCTTGCCTCGTGCTAGCCATGCCTGATGAAGAAATACGTCGCGGAGGCGCTGGGGACATTCGCGCTGGTTTTTGCGGGCACGGGCGCAATCATCATCAATGAAGCGTCCGCGGGCGCCATCACGCACGTCGGAATTGCGCTTACTTTCGGCCTGATCATCCTGGCGATGATCTACACAGTCGGCGACATCTCGGGCGCGCACTTGAACCCGGCGGTCACGCTCAGCTTTTGGACGGCGCGGCGGCTGCCGGGCGGAGAGGTTGCGCCTTACGTCGTCAGCCAGGCCGTGGGCGCGTTCATCGCGAGCGGCCTCCTACGGCTTCTGTTTCCGCAAAACAAACTGCTGGGCGCAACGATGCCGGCTGGAACCGACCTGCAATCGTTCATCCTTGAGTTCGTCCTCACGTTCGTGCTGATGCTGACGATCCTGAACGTCTCCACCGGCGCGAAGGAAAAAGGCATCACGGCCGGAATCGCCGTCGGCGCGGTGATTGCACTCGAGGCAATGTTTGCAGGACCAATCTGCGGAGCCTCCATGAATCCAGTGCGTTCGCTGGCGCCAGCGCTGGTGTCGGGCCACCTGGAACATTTGTGGCTTTATCTCGTTGCGCCGCCGCTGGGTGCAGCCGCCGCGACGCTGGCCTGCCGCTGCATCCGGGAGGAAGGTTGCTGCTGTGCTCAACCTCAACGATAATTGTGTTTATGAAGAAGCAGGTCCTGTTCGTTTGCATCCATAACAGCGCCCGGAGCCAAATGGCGGAAGCTTTTCTGAATGACATTTGCGGGGAGCAGTTCGAAGCTCAGAGCGCCGGCATCGAACCGGGAAAACTCAACCCTATTGTGGTCGAGGCGATGCAGGAAGTGGGGATTGATATCTCAGGCAACCGCACGAAATCCGTTTCGGAGATGCTCGAATCAGGCAGGAGGTTCGATTACGTCATCACAGTTTGCGACGAGACGAGTGCGGAGCGCTGCCCGTATTTCCCGGGCCCGACAGCACGGCTGCATTGGGGCTTTCCTGATCCGTCAGCGCTGCAGGGCTCGCAGGCGGAGAAACTCGCGAGGACGCGGGAAATCCGGGATGCGATCAAATTGAAAGTGGATGAATGGTGCGCAGAGGTGTGCGCGAGCGTTGCATGAACCCACGCCTTTTCATCATTGCAATCTGCTGCGGGCTGGCGAGCCAATTGGGATGTTCCCGCGACCAAAGCGCTGCGCCCAGTTCAACTTTTTCAAAGCCTGCTAAGTCTGCCGAAGCAGCCGCGGAGTTCGCCGCCGGCCTGGCAAATGACCAATGCGAGAGCAAATATCGGAAGCGTCCGTTCAAAGCAGACCAGCATCAAGCTGTGCTGCGCGACGGCACTTATTCCTGGGGCGGCCTGGATGTTGGCGCTCCTGGTGGCTTCTCCGCGCTGGTAACTTTTCGTGAGGACGGCACTGCTCCTCATGTGGAGGTCTATTTTTCCAGTGATGCGCTCGCTGCACCAAGGCTTCACTAACGATGGGACTGGATTGGTGGATTTGTGGATTTGTGGATTATTGGAGTCATGGCTTAATTTGCGGCAGTTACTCAAGGTGTTGCTGCTGCGCCTGGGGGTTCGCCGGTTTTTCACTACTCAGCACTCATTGCACTCATTGCACTCATGCCTCTCATGGCACTCGCACTTCCCCACCACTCCACCGGTCCAACACTCCACCTCCCTCACCGCTTTGGCGCTGCTGGCGGTTCGCTTGAGCCGATGGCGCGTTTGAGAGCGTATTGAGCTTTGTTGTGTTCAGCGATGGCGGTGACGTAGGCAGAACGGGCCTGGGTCAGTGCTTGCTGGGCTTGAATATCTTCGAGGACAACGCCGACTCCCAGTTGTTTGCGTTCACGCGTGAGGCGCAACGTTTCGTTGGCGGTGTTGAGATTATTCTCCGTGAGACGGATCTGGGCGGCGGTGGATTTTACGCGAACGAGGCAGGTGACAACATCCGCAATAATTGCATCCTTGAGTTTGGTTTGATTCAAGCGCGCCGCAGCCAGCCTGGATTTGCTGCTATTGAGTTTGCCCGAATCAAACAAACCGCCCGGACCAATGCGCCAGGTGACTCCGAAATTGTAATCGCCGACGGCGCCAAAGTTGCTGGTGCCGCTGTCGGGTCCGCCCCCGAGCCCGCCGCCGAATACCTGCGCGGAGAGGGAGGGCACGAGCGGCCCGTAGAGCGCGCCATTTTTCGTCTCCAGCGCGGCGGCGACATTCGCCTGGCTTTCCTTCAGCTCAGGCCGTGAGTGCAGGGCGCGCTCGAGGAGCGGTTGGATCGGCGAGTTGGTGATGAAAAGGGTGAGCAGTTCGACCCCGCTGCTTTGTGGAAGCAGCGCGATGGTGGAATCGAGATGCAGATTCCGGCTGAGATTGACGCCGCTGAGGCGTTGCAATTCGAGCGCCTGTTCGAGGGAGATGCGATATTGCTCGGTCTGGGTCTGGACGCGGAGTTCGTCCCCGCGGAAGACGATCCCGCCTGCAACCCCGGCGTGCAATTGCTGCTGATAATCCTCCGAAACCTGAATCGCCTGGCGGGCGACTTCGACGAGCGCGCTGGCACGGACAAGTTCGAAATAACCTTGCGCCGCCAGCAGCACAGCCTGTTGCCGTTGCGATTCGAGTTCGTAATCGGAGGCTTTGAGCAGTTTTTTTGCAGAGCGCGAATTGTAAATGGCATCACCAATCGGAATCTGCGCAGTCAGCGCAGCGCCGGGCGAATAGGATTGAAAATGGGCGTCGGAGATAATGCCGGAGGGAACAGCTTGCGCGACTCCGTCACGCCGATGATAGGCCAGGCCGGCGGTGATCCAGGGAAAGAACTGTTCGACAGCGCTTCGACTGGCAGCCTCCGCCTCGTTCAGATGCTCCTGGGCGATTTGGACATCGAGGTTTTCCGCTCCGGCAAGTTGCAGGGTGGTGGGCAAATCAATCAAACGTTCGGCGTTGGTTTCCTGCGCAAAAGCGCAGCGCGGCGGGGCGAGCATGCCGGCGGCAAAAACCAGGATGAGAAGACGGCAGGTGTTCACTTCGCCTCCGACACAGTGATGGGCGCACCGTCCACCAGGGTCAACTTGCCGACGACAATGACCTGGTCACTCGTGGAGAGCCCGTTAAGAACTTCGACGCTCACATCATCATTGAAGCCAATCTGGAGCGGTTTCTTTTTGGCTTTGCCCCCATCGTCAACAAAGGCGAAGGCATTGGCCTTTTCCATGACGAGAGCGTCAACCGGCATGAGCATCGTATCTTTGTGCAGGTCCACTCCGACCCTCACCATGGCATACATGGAGGGACGCAGCAGCAGGTCGGGATTCGGCAAATCGGCTTCGACCAACATTGTTTTGGTCGCGTCATCGAGCGCATAAGCCATCCGGCTGATGGTCGCGTCGAACGTTTTCCCCGGAAGGCCTTCGACGCTGATTTTGACCGGTTGCCCCGTGCGGGCCAGCGGCGCTTCAACTTCGGGCAGGGCAACTTGCGCCCGGACGGTGTTAAAATCGGCGATGGCGACGATAGCGGCAGTTTGCGCGGCGCTGCCGGAGGTCGCGGAGGGAATGAACGCGCCCGGGTCCACGAAGCGAGCGGTGACAATTCCTGAAAACGGAGCGGTGATGCGCGAATACGCGAGCAAGGTTTCCGTTCGTTGGATATTGGCCTTCGCGATTTCCAGCCGACCCAGGGCGTCGTCAACAGATTGGGGAGTCACGAGGTCGGGCGCTTTCTTTTGGGCGGCGTTGATGCGCTCGTAATCGCGCTCGGCAACTCGGACTTCGGCTTGGAATTTGGCGAGGTCGGCCTGCAGTTCGGGGACCTCAATTTTGCCGAGCGCCTGTCCAGCCTGGACGCGGTCGCCTTTGTCCACGCTCAACGACTTAAGGTAGCCGGCGACTTTTGCGTAGAGAGTAGCTTGCTGATTTGCGCGGATGGTGCCCGGCAACTTTACGTAACGAACGATATCGCCGCGGCTCGGATGCACGACCTTGACCTCGACTGGTTTGGGCGCATCCGCGCCCTGCCCTGCGCCGACCGCCGCCATCAGCAGCGTGCCAGCGAGAGCGATTTGCGAGCAGGTTGAATTGATCATATTTGTATGCCCACGACTCATGAAACTTTGGCCGCGGAATCAAAATGCGCGCTATGCGAATCGTTCGGGTCGAGCGAAGGCGATTGCGCCTTCGCGCGGCCTCGCAACAATCCGAAGACGGCCGGCAGAACCAGCAACGTCGCCAGGGTGGCGACCAGCAGACCGCCAATGACAGCGCGTCCCAAAGGCGCCGTTTGACCGCCGCTTTCGCCGAGGCCGAGAGCCATCGGCACCATTCCAGCAATCATGGCGCAGCTTGTCATCAAAATTGGGCGCAGGCGGCTCCGCGCAGCCCGGGTGACGGCCTCACCGGCGTTGTCCGCTTGCGTGCGCTCGCGCTCGGCAAAAGTAACGAGCAGAATCGCATTGGCCACGGCGACACCCACCGACATGATCGCGCCCATCGCGGATTGGATGTTGAGCGTCGTGCCGGTGGCCCACAACAGCAGCACGACACCAGCGAGCACCGCGGGCAATGTCGAAACGACTGCCAGGGATAGCTGCAATGATTGGAAATTGGCCGCCAGCAGCAGGAAAACGACGACGATAGTCACCAGCAGGCCGGTGCGGAACCCGCCGAGGACCTCGCGAAGCGGCACGACTTGCCCCCGCAACGCGACGCTCGTCCGGGCCGGCGGAGCACCTGCTTCCGCGAGAGCGCGTTCGAGTTGGCGAGCGACGCTGCCGAGGTCCGCGCCGTGAATGTTGGCGGTGATGCTGACGACTCGCGCCATGTTGTAACGTTCATATTGTCCAACGGCGGTGCCGGTGCTGACATTGGCGACGTTGCGCAGCAAAACGGATTTGCCGCTTCCGGCGGACACGGGAACGTTTTGCAGGTCTTCAAGCGAAGTGGTTTTGGTTTGGGGAATTTGGACCTGCAGATTGTAACTGACACCCGAGCGCGGATCGGCCCAGAAATTTGCGACCGTAAACCGGCTGGAGGTGGTTGCCGGCACCAGAGAACGCGTGACGTCGCCAACCTTGACGCCGAGCAGGCCGGCGCGCTCGCGGTCCACGTTGACGTCCACCGTTGGAAAATCGAGCGACTGGACAAACTGCACATCGCGCAATGAAGGGATGTTCTTCATTTTCTCGAATATTTTGCGCGCGTGTTCTTCGCTGGTCGGCAGCGAGGGTCCGCTGACCGCCACCTCAATCGGCGTGTTGGCGCCGAAACTCATCACCCGGTTGACGATGTCGCTCGGCTCGAAAGAAAAGCGGACGTTCGGCAATTCGTCGCTGAAAACGCGGCGCAGGCGCTCCTTGAAATCCTCGATGCGAATTCCGGCTTCTGGCTTAAGTTGCACCGCGAGCCAGCCTTCTTCCTGACCGCCATTCCAAAGGTAAATAAGATTAACCGGGTAATTGGCCGCGTGAACCCCGACCAGGCCGATGGTGAGCGCGACGTTCCCCGCGCCCGCCTCGCGTTTGATCAGGTCCAGGACCTGGAGCGCAATGGATTCTGTTTTTTCCACGCGCGTGCCCACCGGTGCCCGCAACCGCAAAGCGAGCTGTGCGGCGTCGCTTCGCGGAAAAATGTCCACACCGAGCCGCCCTCCCACCAGCCAGATCACCAGGGCCGCTGCCCCGAGGTAAACCGGCACGAGAATCCATCGCCAGCCGACGCTTTTCTCGACCAGGCGTTCATATCTGGTTTGGAATCGTTCGAAGGCGGTGTGCTTCACGGGTGCGGCCGGCGCATGGCGTTGCAGTATCCACACGCTCAACACCGGAACCAGCGTGCTGGAAAGCAGATAAGACGCCACCATGGAAAAGCCAACGGCCAGCGCCATCGGAACAAACAGTGCTTTGGCCGCGCCGGTCATGAAAAATGCCGGGATGAACACCGCCAAAATACAAAGCATGGCGAGCAGCCGCGGGAGCGTCGTCTCTATCGTGGCATCGAAGGCAGCGCGAGCCAGCCGTGCGCCACCGGACAGATGCGCATGAATGTTTTCGATCGCCACCGTGGCTTCGTCCACGAGAATGCCGACGGCCAGCGCCAACCCGCCGAGCGTCATCAGATTGATGCTCTTGCCGCTGAGCCAAAGAGCGAAGATCGCCGCCAACAGCGATATGGGGATGTTCAGCACGACGATCAAAGCGCTCCGCCAGTCTCGGAGGAAAAGCAGCACCATCAATCCGGTCAGGATCGCCCCAATGATTCCTTCCCGGAGCAGATTCTTGATCGCGCCCATCACGACCGGCGATTGGTCAAACTCGTAGCCGACTTTGACGTCGGCTGGAACTACGCTCTGAAATTTCGCAAGGTTGCCTTTGACCAGCTTCACCACGGACATCGTTGAGGCATCAGCACGCTTGGTGACGGGGATATACACCGTGCGGCGTCCATTCACGAGCGCGTAGCTGGTGACAATGTCGGAGGCGTCCTCAACGGTGGCGACGTCGCGCAGGAAGACCGCGCCGGAGGAACCGGTGCGCAACGGCACGCCTTCGAGGTCTTTGATGTTTTTGACGACTGCGTTCACCGGCACGATGGGATATTTGTCGCCAAGATTCATGTTGCCGGACGGGCTGATTATGTTGGCTTGCGCCATCGCCTGCACGATTTCATCGGGCGCAAGATTGACGGCCCGCATGCGGTCGGGTTTGACGTTGACGAGGATGGTACGTGCGCTGCCGCCAAACGGCGGCGGCGCGGAAACGCCCGGCAACGTGGCGAAGAGCGGCCGCACTAGATTCAGCGCCGCATCCTGCATTTCGCCGACGGTGCGATTGGTGTTGTCGGTCGAAAATGTCAGGTAACCGACCGGCACACTGCCCGCGTCAAACCGCGTGACGAAAGGGGAGACGGTGCCGGGCGGCATAAACGCGCGCGCGCGGTTGACGTACCCGATCACTTCCGACAAGGCCTGGGACATGTCCGTGCCCGGATGAAACTGCAGCTTGATGATGCTGGCCCCTTGAATTGAGCGTGATTCGACATGCTCAATGCCCGTGATGTAGAGAAAATGGTATTCGTAATAATAGGTGAGGTAACCCTCCATTTGGGCCGGGTCCATGCCGCCGTAAGGCTGCGCAACGTAGATCGTGGGAATGCCGAGCGGCGGGAAAATATCGCGCGACATGCGATTAAGCGCGAGCCCCGCGCCCAGCACGATAGCAACGACGACCACGACAATCGTCAATGGCCGGCGCAAAGCTGTCTGGACCAAATTCATGAATCTGCAGGAGCGCGGGGAAGCCTTGCATTGCTGCAACTCCCGCGTGTTGCAGGTCGTGGGCTGTTCAAACGCTCAATCACCGATGCGGACAAGCGTTATTGTGCCCTCGCTCGCATGTCAAGCAAGCCGTGCTCTGTCGCCATCGGATTGCCCGTCATTCGCAGAATGGAGCGCGGACATTCCTGTCCGCCAACGCCCCGACTGTCCAAGCATTGCCAAATGAGATATCAAATCATTCGAACGATGAGTTTATGTCTCGATGGCGGACAGGAATGTCCGCGCTCCATTCTGCCGGAGAGAACTCGTCGTGGGCAGCGAATCCGTATTGCCACCGGGCGATTTGTGGCAATGACTCACGCAGGTGCTGCTGCGCCTGGGCCTCCACCCTCCACAGGCGCGGTCCGGGGACTTTGCAGTCCCCAGCCCACTTCTCCACCACTCCACCACTCCACCACTCCATATCCTTTTCAGAACTGCACCTGGATGCGGCTAAGGATGACTTTTTCGTCAGCACGATTTCCACCTGAGGCGCCGCCTGTGAACCAGGTTTGCTCGTAATCGAGCATCCATTTGACGCTTTGATTGAGGTACCAGTTCAAGCCTACGCCCCACGAAGTTGCTTCGCCGGGGGATTTGGTTTTGTCCGCGAAAATGACCGGCTTGGCCGCAGTGCCAAAATTGTCAAAAGTTTCCGCGTCCGCTTTGAAGCCAGTCACGCGACCAGCGAGTTCAAGCGCGCCCCATTGATGTTGTCCGGGGGCAAATGGATGCTTCGGCACTACCCCGGTAAACGAAGCCTTTTCGCCCGTCAACACAACTGACGCCGCGACCTGCCAGGCGGAATTATCCAGCCGCTCAGCCGTCTTTCCTTTTTGCAGTTGTTGCGAAGAAATAACGTACTCCGCCAGCAAACCGAACGGTCCCCAATAATAATAACCTTGAGGCAAAATCCGCTGGCGCTCGCCATGTGCGCTGACGCCCGTGCTATAAGTGAAGAAAGTTTGTTGCCCGATGGTCTTGTATGTGGGTGCCAAGCCGTCCTGGCGTCCGAATGTGCCGGCGACACCAAACCCGAGTCCTTGCAGCGGCTCGACGGTTGCGCGTTTGAAGGGTTGGAGAAACAACCGCCCCGCAACATCTTTGGAATCGCTTTCATCGGAGTCATCGCTGCCACCATCGGAGGCACCGTTCAAGACAGCGGCTTCATAGTTGAGGATGCCACCGAAGAAATCGCCGTGCAGCGAGACGCCGATGTCGCGATTGGGCGCGAGCGATGTTGGAAAGGCGCGCTCCACGAAAGTGAGGTCGCGAGCCGATTGCAAACGCTCAAGGCCTACCGGTGACTTGAACTTGCCGGCGCGAACACTCAGCCAGGGAGCAAAATGCGCATCCAGGTAGGCATCCTGGATCACCGTTTTGCCCTGGCCGAAATCCGGCATCAATTTGAAATCGTAGTTCTTGAAGACCGTGCCTTCAAATACCGGACGCACACGGTTCAGCAAGAATGTGTCGGCGGCGCGGTTATTTTGATCATTAAAATAAAATCTGCCATCTCCCTGGATGTAACCGCGAACTTTGAGGATGAAGTTTTCATCAGCGGAACTGAAGACGAATCCGCCGGCTCCGAGGCTGATTTTCGGCGTCGCTTTGGCTGCATTTGCGGCGCTCACATCCTGCTGTTCCTGATGCTGCTCGAGTGCCTGAACCTTATGGTCGATGTCGTCGAGTCGCTGCACGGCGTTTGTGCCCGCCGGATGCAGCTGGTTGGACTCCAGCGTTTTTACTTTTTGTTCAAGCTCATCAATTCGGCGCTGCAGCTTGAGGATGATTTCGAGCGTATTCGTATCATCCGCCAGTGCCGGAAAACCAAACCAGCTCGCTCCCAAGACAATCCCAATAACTGCCGCTTTCCTTAATCTCATAGTTTTTCCCATTAGAATCAGCATCCAAACGTTCAGATTTCCTAAAGGTTCCTGCAATTTTCGAAGACAATATTCCAAATCTCTATTATGTCAATAGGGATTCTCATGTTACTCAAATCACCGCAGCCTGTGCTCGGATTGAGCCCCGCGCTTCATGAACAGATTTTAACGTTGCATTCACCCTCTCCTAATCCACGCTATGATAACCTCATCCAGCTTTATACCGAAATTGGATCGCATGCGAATGCTGGTCGTAGAAGACGAAAAGAAGGTGGCCGAGTTTGTCGCGCGAGGACTGCGCGCCGAGCGCTTCGCCGTGGACATCGCATTGGATGGCATCACCGGTTGGGAGATGGCGTCCAGAACGAATTATGATCTGATCATCCTGGACTTGATGCTGCCGGGCATGACCGGCACCGAAATGTTGCGGCGGTTGCGCAAAGAAAACGGCAGCGCTGCGGTGCTCGTGCTTACGGCTCGCGATGGCACGAGCGACAAGGTATCTACGTTCGAAACGGGGGCGGATGATTATCTCACCAAGCCATTCGCATTTGCCGAGCTGTTGGTCCGAGTGAAGGCACTATTACGGCGGCCGCCGACGACGCGCGGCCATTCGCTGCGCGTGGGCGACCTGGAAATTGACCGGCTTACGCAACAGGTGCGCCGCGCCGGCAAACGCATCGAGTTAACTTCCAAGGAGTACGCGCTGCTCGAATACCTGGCTACGAACGCTGGCCGGGTGCTCTCGCGAACTATGATTGTGGAACATGTCTGGGATGAGAGCTTTGAAAGCCTCACGAACATCGTCGATGTCTACGTGCGCCACCTGCGCGCGAAAATGGACGAACCTTTCCCGACACGCTTAATCCACACGGTGCGGGGCGCGGGCTATTGTTTGAGCGAGGATGCCGCCGGATGAACACGCGCTCATTAAAGTTTCAATTGAGCGTTTGGTACGCCTCCCTTTTGACTGCGGGACTGGCGTTGCTGGGCATCATTACCTATGTCGCGCTGGAACGGTCGTTGACTGGCGCTCTCAAGGAGAATCAGTTCCGTCGCGCCCGGCAAGTTTCGCAGTTACTGAGCGAGTTGCTGGACAAACGGAACGCAAATGCTGCCGGCCCGGAAATCGAGGCCAGGTACGCGCCGGGTTTGAATGACCGATTCGTCCGCGTGTCGCGGCGAGATGGCGCGGTGATTTATCTTTCGCCCCGGCATGAAAGCCAAACTTTCAGCCCGGCAGCCATTGGCCCGCCGGCCTGGGCCGACAAAGCGGAATCGGCCCGAGTAGTTCCGCTGGAGGGCGGCCGCAAAATGATGCTGGCCGGGCACGTTTTGCAAACTGCCAATGGCGAAAGCTACCTGGTGGAGTCCGGCGCGCCGATGGACACGGTGCAGAGCGATTTACGGCATTGGCTGTTCTTTCTGGGTATCATGCTGCCGACGATTGCCGCGCTTGGGCTGGCCGGCGGTTATTTGCTGGTAAAACGCGCGCTGCTTCCGGTGGATAAGATCGCGGCGACAGCCGAACGAATCAGTTCTCACACGCTGAGCGAGCGGCTGCCGGTTCCGCAAAATGGAGATGAGATAGAACGGCTCACCACCGCGTTGAATCACATGATCGATCGGTTGGACGCGGCGTTTCAGCATTCGCGCCGATTTGTGGCCGATGCGTCGCATGAATTGCGGACTCCTTTGACCACGTTGCGCGGCGAACTCGAAACGTTGCTGCGCGATCCGCGCTCCCCGCGGGAATGGCGCGAACAACTGGGGAGCCCGCTCGAAGAGGTCGAACGCCTCGCGCAGATTGTGGAAGGTTTGTTCGCCATCTCACGGCTTGATGCCGGTGAAGCCGCGGCCGAGTGGGTGCCCTTCGACCTGGCGCAACTGGCCATTTCGACAGCCGACCAAATGGCGTTGCTCGCTGAAGACAAACAGATTCATGTCACCTGCACTGGCTCGATCGGAGTCTGGGTGCAGGGCGACCGCGCAAGGATGAGACAGGTGGTCGTCAATTTGCTCGATAACGCGATTAAATACACGCCGCCGGGCGGCTCGGTGACTTTGACCGTGCGCGCGCAGGACGCCAAAGCTGTGCTGGAAGTCGCCGATACCGGCATGGGCATTCCATCCCACGCGCTGCCGAAAGTCTTCGAGCGGTTTTTCCGTGTGGACAAAGCGCGCTCGCGCGACGAAGGAGGCGCGGGGCTCGGCCTGGCGATCGTTAAATCCATTTGCACCGCCCACGAGGGACGAGTCGAGGCAAACAGCAAACCCGGATACGGCAGTCAATTTCGCGTGGAACTTCCGCTCGTACCCGCCGCCCCAAAGAGCCAGACCCTGGTCAGCAAAAATGAACACTGAAACTCCCACGACAACAACGAGCCCGCCTGCAGCCGTGCCATCGCCTGCACTAATGCCGCAGCAGGCAACTCCCACGCCAAGTCGCGCCCCTCGTCGTCTTGATTGGCGCATCGTCCTCATCTTTGTTCTACTGGCAATTTCAATTCCCGTTTTGCTCATCGTCCAGCATGGCTCGAAAAATAATCCAATTCCCATTGCCTCCTCGACCGCCCAACGTGTCGCCGCCGCGAGAGTAACTCGTGAAGACCTCTTCAATGAGGTCAGCGTCTCCGCCGAATTTCGGCCGTTTGCGCAAGTCGAGCTGCATTCAAAAATTTCCGGCTACGTCGAGTCCATCAGCGTGGACATCGGCGACCGGGTCAAAGCAGGACAACTGCTCGCGAAGCTCGAAGTCCCCGAACTGAAGAATGAACTCGATCGAGCGTTAGCAGCTCAGAAACGCGCCGAAGCCGATTACAAAGATGCGCATCTCGCCTATACACGCCTCCTCGCAGTGGAAAAGGCGCATCCCAACCTTGTCGCGCAGCAGGAACTCGATGCGGCCGAAGCCAAAGACAATATTGCCGAAGCTCAAATTGCGGCGGCCAAAGCCGAGAGTGAACGCTATCAAACCTTGCAGGCTTACACGAAAATCTCGGCGCCCTTCGATGGCGTCATCACGCATCGCTATGCCGACCCCGGCTCGCTCATTCAGGCCGGCACTTCTTCCGATACCCAATCCCGCCCGCTCGTGCGGCTGTCCGATAATTATAAACTGCGTCTTGATTTTCCCGTTTCAGTCTCGCTCCTCAAAGAATTGCGGCTCGATGATTCGGTCGAAGTTCATCTCGATTCGCTGGGGGGCAAGGTTTTTGAAGCCAAAATCTCCCGCTGCACCCGCAAAGTGGACGAAGCCACCCGCAGCATGATGGTCGAACTCGAAGTGCCCAATCCGAATCTGGAAATCGTCCCGGGCATGTACGCGACGGTGGTGCTCAAAATGGAACGGCGGCCAAAAGCGCTCACCGTTCCGACCGAGGCGGTGGCCATCGGCGAATCCTCCAGCGTTTACCTCATCAACGCGGCCGACGAAATCGAGGAGCGTCCGGTAACTCTCGGTCTGGAAACGCCGCATAAATGCGAAATCGCTTCTGGTCTCAAGGAAGGTGACCTCGTGATGCTCGGCAGCCGTTCGTTGGTGAAGCCCGGGCAGAAAGTGGAAACCAAAATCAGCACCCCCCTGGCGAAGCAATGAGCAACCCCAGGCCGCCATTATCTTTCGCCCAACTCGAGGCCTTACGCCGGCTGGATGCCTGCACCCTGGCCAACGCCATTGAGACCTTCCATAAACGCCTGCGCAACGAAGGTTTTGCCGACCATTCAATCCGCTGCCTGATTCCCCGCTTGCAGCCGATGTTGGGGTTTGCGGCTACCATCAAAATTCGTGGCGCCGCTCCCCCAACCACCGACGGCGCTTACCCCGACCGCACCGATTGGTGGGATTACGTTGTTTCGCTGCCGGCGCCACGGGTTGTCGTCGTTCAGGATGTTTCAAGCCGGCCAGGGCTCGGCTCGCTCGTCGGGGCAGTGCACATGAATATTCTCCGCGCGCTCCATTGCGTTGGCGTCGTGACGAATGGCTCTGTCCGCGATATTCCCGCCGCCGAACACGCCGGCTTTCATCTGTTTTCCGGCAGCCTCGCGGTATCGCACGCTTACGTGCATATCGTCGAGCTCGGCAGGCCGGTCGAGCTCGGCGGCTTGAAAATTCATTCCGGGGATCTGCTCCATGGCGACCTTCACGGTGTGCAATCGATTCCAATCGAGATCGCTCCA
>Ga0136846_1225874_pt1 | contig 14373 bp, 15 predicted proteins | sample HopSoiMetagenom2_FD_96841 | JGI IMG/M metagenome (GOLD analysis project Ga0136846, IMG submission 96841) | Grasslands soil microbial communities from Hopland, California, USA - 2 Assembly 2016 (version 4) | ecosystem: Environmental > Terrestrial > Soil > Grasslands | place: USA: Hopland...
CGGCCGAAGACGCCCTCGAAGAGGCCTTCGATCCTGTGCTCGATGTTCCTGAGGACGCTCATCCGCGCGGAGTTATGCCCCGCAGCCGAACTCTAACTCCGAGCCCTCAGCGCCACGACGGCACAGGTCGCCCACGCCGCGAGCACGAGCGGCGCGGCTGCCACGGCCGGCACCGGCAGCAGCGTGATCGCGATCATTCCGGCGCCAAACCCCGCGATTCCCCACGGGCCGCGGGCCCGCGCGTACGGGAGCGCGACCGCGGCTGCCGCCAGGGCGAGCGCCTCGAGCGGCAGCGCGGGGTGCGCCTGCAGCGCGCGGACGAGCGCTCCCGCGACGGCGAAGGGATCGTCGCTGCCCGCGATCCCGAGGCCCCGCTCCGGGGTGGCGCCGGTGAACGGCAGCGGCGCCTGCCGCAAGCCGGCGACGACACCGGCAAGCAGCGCTGCCGCGGCGACCTGCGCGGCCCGGCGGGCGCGGCTCGCGATCGGCTGGGACGCGAGCGGCAGCAGGCCGAGGGCGGCGAGCGGTGCGAGGAGCGGCCCGAGCGCCAGGAAGAGCCCCTCGCGCGGCGCCCGCCACGAGACGGCGAGCCAGCAACAGGCAACCACGCCGTAGAGCAGGGCGAGCCCGGAGGAGATGTTCCCGAGCGGGAGCACCGGGACCGCGAGCGCGAAGGCGAGTCCGATGCGCGGGCGGACGAGCGTCAGCGCACCGGCGAGCAGTGCGAGCAGCGGGACGAACAGCTGCGGAAAGAATGCGAGCGAGCCCGCGGTCCAGCCGGCGAAAAGCGCCGCGGCCGCGGGTGCCGCCAAGTGGACGGGGACGCGAATCGCGGGCAGCGTCGTGCGCGTCTTGCGCCGGCGCAGGCGCTCGGCGAACGTGTCGCGCAGCTCCTGGGCGAGGTGCGCCGCCGCCGGCCGGGCGGCCGGGTTGAGCGACAGCATCCGGTCGACGAGCGCACAGAGCGGCTTCGGGAGGTCGGGCCGCGCCTGCGCGAGCGGCGCCGCACCGGCCTCGATCCGCCGCGCCGTCTCGAGCAGGGAGCCGTTCCAGAAGGGGTGCCAGCCGGAGAGCGACTCCCAGAGCATCGCGCCCACCGCCCAGATGTCCGCCGGCGGCCCGCCGGACTCGCCGTGAACGAGGCGCTCGGGCGGCACGTACGCCAGCGTGCCGGGCACGTCGCCCGTCGCCGTCAGCGATTCCTCCTCGGCCAGCTGTGCCAGGCCGAAGTCGAGCAGCCGTGCCGAGAGCTCGTCGCCTTCGGCGAGGAGCACGTTCGAGGGCTTGACGTCGCGGTGAACGATCCCGCGCGCATGCGCGTGTGCGAGACCTTCGAGCACCTGGGCCGCCGCCTCGACCGCCGCGGCGTCGTCGAGCTCGCCGGCGCGCAGCGCCTCGCGCAGCGTCTGGCCCGGCACGTACTCGTAGGCGATGTAGACGTTGCGCGAGTCGCGATCGAGGCCATAGGCGCGCAGGCAGCGCTCGTGGCGCAGGCGCGCGGCGGCCAGCGCCTCACGCTCGGCTCGCGTGGCCGCCTTGCCCTCGCGCGGGACGATCTTCAGCGCGACTTCGAGCCCGGTGCGCTCGTCTCGGGCGAGCCAGACCGAGCCGGAGCCGCCGCTGCCGAGCGGCCGCAGGGGGCGGTAGCGGTCGGCGACGAGCTCGCTCGGGGAGAGCGCAAGTGCTGGTTCTGCCACGGTTTCCCCGTTTTCGGCTCAACGTCGAGAGTCCTGCCCCAGCCGGTGCACTCGGTAGAGTGAGCCGACTTTTTCCTGCAAAGCAGGCCATGAGCGAACACGACAACGACATCGAGTTCGATTTCTTCGAGGACGAGCCGCCGACGCAGGAGACCTCGCGGACGGAGCGGCTGATCCCTCGTCGCGGGCCGCGCGGTCCCGAGCGCCCGCCGCGGACCCCGACGAACCTGACGCCGCTGCTCCGGCTGATCGGTTTGATCGCCTTCGCGATCCTCATCGTCGTCCTGCTCGTCTTCTGGATCCAGAGCTGCCGCGAGGCCGGCAAGGAGAAGACGTACAAGAGCTACATGACCAAGGTCTCGGAGGTCGCGGGCTCGTCCCAGCAGATCGGGCGCGGGCTCAGCCAGGCGCTCCTCGCGCAGGGGCTCAAGGAGGCGCAGGTCGAGCAGCGCATCACCGGCCTCGCCCGCCAGGAGCAGCTCGACGTCGAGCGCGCGCGCGAGATCACGCCGCCGGGCACGCTTCGCGACGAGCACGCGGCGCTGATCCAGGCCCTGCAGTTCCGGGTGAGCGGCCTGAACGGCCTCGCGAGCGCCCTCGCGGCGACGGCGAGCACGAAGGACACGACGCGCGCCGGCGCCGTGTTGGCCGCGCAGATGCAGCGGCTGCTCGCGAGCGACGTGGTCTACGACGACTCGTTCAAGGACCCCGCCGCCACCGAGCTGCGACGTCAGGGCGTGACCGGCACGAGCACGAGCGGCGGCCCGCTCGTCCCGGACTCGAACTTCCTCCAGAGCGCCGATCTGGTGACCCCCACGGCGATGGTGACCGTGCTCGGCAAGATCCGCGGCGGCACCGTCACGCCGAGCACCGGCGGCCTCCGCGGCACGAACCTCGTCTCCGTCAAGGTGCTCCCGCAGGGCCAGGAGCTCAGCACCACGACGCAGACGACGATCGTCGTGCGGACGAACATGACCTTCCAGGTCACCGTCGAGGACTCCGGCGACTCGCAGGAGGCGAACATCAACGTCAAGCTGACGATCGTCCAGTCCGGCAGCCCCGACATCGAGAAGACGGCGACGATCGGGTTCATCAGCCCGGGTGAGACGAAGACGGTCAACTTCACGAACTTCACGACTCCGAGCTTCAGCAGGCCGGCGGTGGTGAAGGTCGAGGTGACGCCGGTGGCGGGCGAGTCGAACACCGACAACAACTCCGCCGACTACCCGGTCATCTTCTCGGTCGCGTAGCCGGTGAGCGTCTCGAGCGCGACCGCGGCCTGGATCGCGCTCGGCGCGGCCGCCGTCGCGGTGCTGGCGCTGGCCGTGGTGCTCTGGACGCTCTCGCGTGTGCGCCGCGTACGCGAGGCCCAGGCGGTGCTGCTCGGCGACGGCAAGACCGACCTCGTCGATTTCGCCGTCTCGCTCCAGGGCCGGATCGACGACCTCCACCGTGCGGTCGACGAGATTGCCGCGGGGCTTGTACGGGTCGACCGGCGCGTCGACGGCTCGGTCACGAACATCTCGATCGTCCGCTACGACGCCTACGAGGACACGGGCGGCCACCAGTCGGCGTCGCTCGCGGTGCTCGACTCGGCGCGCAGCGGCGTGGTCGTTACCGCGATCCAGGGTCGTGACTACGCCCGGATCTACATGAAGGAGCTCGACCGCGGCCGTGCCTCGATCGCGCTCTCGCCGGAGGAAGCGGAAGCCGTCGAGAGGGCCATGTCGCGCTAGAGTTTCCGAGGCGATGCAGCAGGTTCTGGTCCTGAATGCCAGTTACGAGCCGCTGAACGTCACCACCGTGCGGCGTGCGCACGTGCTCGTCTTCAAGGGCAAGGCCGAGGTGATCGAGGAGCTCGAGCAGCCCCTCAGATCGGCGACGGGAGCCTTCCCGTGGCCGCACGTGATCCGGCTCGTCCAGTACGTGCGCGTGCCGCGGACGCTGCAGCGGAAGATCTCGCGCCGCGCCCTCTTTGCCCGCGACGGCTGGCGCTGCATGTACTGCGGCACCTCGAGCGGGCGGCTGACGCTCGATCACGTCGTCCCGCGCAGCCGCGGGGGCGACTCCGTCTGGGAGAACGTCGTCACCTCGTGCGCGCCTTGCAACATGCGCAAGGGGAACCGCCTGCCCGACGAGATCGCGATGCCGCTGCGGAAGCCGCCGCGCGCGCCCGCGCCGGTGCTGTTCATCCACCTCGCGACCCCGAAGATCCCGTATCGGTGGCAGCCGTACCTGAACGGCCTCGGCGACTCGCCCTCCGCCGCCGCGACCGCCTGATGTGACGCCGCCGCCGGGCGGCGCCGTACCTCCCACGGCATTTCGAACCGGGAGGAACCCATGAAGCTCGTCCAGATCGGCGCCGTCGTCGTTGTGCTCGCCGCGATCGCCGCCCTCTCCGGCGTCGGCCGGCCGGAGGCCGCGAACGGCTCCGCGCCCAATGCGCGCAGCGTCACGGTCTCAGGCAGCGGCGACGTCGAGGCGGTGCCCGACCGCGCCGGCCTCAGCGTCGGCGTCAGCAGCGATGCCTCGACCGCCGGGGCCGCCCTGGCCGCGAACGCGGCGAAAGCGGCGCGCGTGCTCGAGGCTCTCCGGTCGGCCGGCGTTGCGAAGCAGGACCTGCAGACGCAGGACGTCACCGTCTCGCCGCGCTGGGACGACGAGGGCGATCGGAATGGCTTCACGGCACACAGCTCGGTCGAGGTGAAGGTGCGCAGGCTTGGGCAGGCGGGCGAGCTGCTCGACGCCGCGGTCGCCGCCGGTGCGACGGAGACGAGCGGGCCCTCGTTCGATCGCTCCGATCGCGCCGAGCTCTACCGCGCCGCGTTGAAGGCGGCGTTCGCGGACGCGCGCGCGAAGGCGGCGACGCTCGCGGGCGAGGCGGGCGCGAGCCTCGGACGCGTCCTGCGGATCGAGGAGTCGTCGCAGACCGAGCAGCCGCTGCCCATGTACGACCGCATGGCGGCCGAGGCGAAGACCCCGGTCGAGCCCGGCAGCGAGCAGGTCGACGCGACCGTGAGGGTGACGTTCAGCCTGTCGTGACCGGCAGGCCGAGCTGCTCCCACTCGCTCCACGAGCCGGGGTAGAGCTTGCCGACGCGGCCGCTGAGGAAGAGGCGATGGAGCGCGACGCACGCGGTGACGCCCGAGCCGCAATAGGCGACGAGCTCGCCCTCCGGCAGCGCCGGCAGCGGCTCGTTCCAAGGCGCGTTGTGGGCACCGGGGATGCGGCCCGGGATCGCGTCGATCGGGTTTGGCTCGCCCCGGTAGCGCTCGGGGCGGCGGGCATCGACCACCACGAGCTCGCCGAGGCGCTCCGCGAGCTCGGGGGCGGTGACGGTGTCGTCCGAGCGCGGCCGTGGAGTGAAGTCCGCCGGCTCGACGGGCTCCTCGCCCGCCCGTAGTGGCCCGTGCCAGGCATCGAGCTCGAGCACCGCGCAGTCGTCGTGGCCGAAGTGGCGGAGCAGCCACCAGAGCCGCTCGGCGCCGCCCATGTTCCCGTAGGCGACGACGAAGACGCCCTTGCCGATCCCGGCGCGCGAGGCCGCCCTCGAAAAGTCCTCCGCCGCCGGAAGCGGGTGTCGGCCGGCGCGTCCCGGCGGCGCGGCGAGGTCCTCGTCCACGTCCAGGAAAGACGCCCCCGGGACGTGGCCGGCGAGATAGCGCTCCCGGCCTCGGCCGGGCGAGCCGAGCTCCCAGCGGCAGTCGACGAACTGGTAACGCATGGGAGAAATCTGCCGGAACCCGGAGGTCGGTGTGCGAGGATGGCCGCATGTCGCGGGCCCGCCTGGCCGTCGCCGTCCTGCTGGTCGTCGCGGGAGCAGCGGTCGTTCTACTCGCGAGCGTCGCGGGGGCCGGCACGAGCAAGCGCTTCCACTACTCGCACCGGGTCGTGGTCGCGGGCCTCTACGTCGACCACTGGACGCTCGACGAGACCTTCCCGTGTGGGCGCGTCGGCGATGGCACGGTCAGGGTCAGATGGAGCTTCAAGAAGCTGACGAAGGTGCGTCTCTACTACGACAAATTCGCGGGCGGCCCGAACGGCACGGCCGGGAGTTGGGTGCTCGGCTCACCTGCCGGCGGTGGAGTCGGGCACATGCCCTCGCAACCGGGGGTCGGCACGATCACGCTCGAGGACAACACGACGCAGCGTCCGCCGGACCCCGGCGACACCTGCGACGAGGCGACGTCCAAGTCGGACTGCGGCACGGTCCCGCTGCTGGGGCCGCCCCTCGTTGACGTGACGGGCGACGGCAAGCGCCGGCTGGTCGCCGACCTCGCGAGGGTCAACTTCGACCGAAGGGGCGGAGCGGGCCGGGCGGTCAAATGCTCGATCGGCCAAGCGACGACGTTCAACGACATCTTCTACAGCGGCCGCGCGAACGCAGGCAAGCTGGCGATCCCGATGGCGAGCGTCTCTGCGGTCGCCCACGCGCGCGTCGTCCGGGTCGTCGGCTCCTCGCACAAGGTGACCGGCTCCAGCGACTGTGCGAGTGGTGACGTCTGCAGCGACGACGTCACCCGCAAGGTGACGGTCACGTTCTCGAAGCTCTAGCCGCGGTGGCGACCGAGCGGAGCGACCAGCTACGGGATCTCGCCCGGCGCGTCGCGGACGCGCTCCCGGCCGAGGTGGTCGAGGAGGTCGTCGTCACCGGCAGCGTCTCGCGCGGGGTTGCCGACGAGCTCTCAGACATCGAGATGCTGATCGTGACGCCCGAGCCGCTCGAGCTGACTGCGTGCTTCGAGCATGCTCGCGCCGCCGGCCTCGAAGAGCTCGACACCTGGGGGCCGCAGGGAGGTCCGGCGCAGCGCGTGTTTGGCTACCGCGAGGGTGTGCCGATCGAGCTCGTCTGGTGGTCGCGCCAGCACGCCGACTCCACCGTCGACGCGATCCACGCCGGTGGTCCTGCGTCGTCCGCCGAGGCGATCGCGAACGGCATAGCGCTTCGGACGACGGGCTCGCTGTCGCGCTGGCAGGCGCGGCTCGACGATTACCCGGACGAGCTCGCCGCAGCGCAGATCGAAGCCGCGGCGCTGACCTGGGGCGGGTACGCGCCGGCGGGGATGCTCACGATCGCTCGACCGGGCGAGCGGCTCGCCCGTGCCGAGCGGATGGTGGACGACGCCTCGCGCGTCCTGCAGATCGTCTTCGCGCTGAACCGCGTCTGGCTGCCGACGAGCAAGCGGCTCGCGGCGCGCCTCGAGCCGCTGGCCGTCAAGCCCGAACGGCTCGCGGAGCGACTCGAAGACGCGTTCGCGGAGCCGGACCCGCGACGGGCGCTGCTCGGGCTGACCGAGCTGCAGCTGGAGACGGTCGCGCTCGCGCCCGACGGGCCGAACGTGAACCGGGCCCGCCGCTGGCTCGCGGCGGCAGCGCACGTGCTTCGCTAGCCGCCGACCTTCTCTCCGGCGATAGGCATTCGAGCCGGATCCTGAGAGTATGTGCCGGAGCGGACTGGAGTTTTCGATGCGGACAGTTGTTGCGGTATGCCTCGCGGCTCTAGGGCTGCTTGCGCTGAGTGGGGGCTCGGTCGCTCACGCGGTCGCTCCAGGCGAACGCGCCGCGTGCACCGTCAAGCAGAAGAAGCAGCGGCAGCACGCGATCGCCGCCTACCTGAAGCGGATGCCGAAGGATCGAGCCACGTACTTCAGGAGCCACCGCTCGAAGAAGCAGCGGGCCCGGTTCGTGAGGAAGCAACGGGCGCATCTCAAGGCCCTTCGGAGCGCGCTCGCTCGGTGTTCAAAGGGGCCGGTGAAGCCCGCGCCGAAAGCCGACCTTTCGCTGAGCATCTCCGCAGCCGGCTTCAACGAGGTGACCTACATGCTGACCGTGAGAAACGCGGGACCAGCCGCGGCGAGCGAGGCGACCTTGATCGACTCCCTACCGGCCGCCCTCACATTCGGTCGCGCGAGCACCACCCGCGGCACCTGCTCGGGGGGTGACACCGTCACGTGCGAGCTCGGCTCGCTCGCTGTCGGCGCCGAGGTTACGGTGACCGTGGTTGCCTGGACGCACGGAGGAATGTCCACTAACTCGGCCACTGTTGGCTCCTCGACCGACGATCCGCGGCGCGGCGACAATGAGGCAAGCATCGACTTCACCGTGCCGCCACTCCCACCTCCATCGAGTGGGCCGTCGTGCGCTCCTTCACTCGCGCGCGGACCGGTTGTCAGCATCGGCCATCCGAGCACCTATACGGAGGGCGCCACGGACTACAACGTGTTCATCCGCCCGCAGGGAACCGTCCGGACCCTGATGCTGTTCGTCGACTTCTCGGACGCCGTGGCAACTGAGACTACGACCTCGATCTACGACCAGACGGCACCCGCAGCTTCCGCTTGGTTCTCGGACATGTCGGGCGGCCGGGTAGCCCTCCAAGTCGAAGCGCACAACTCCTGGGTGCGCATGCCGCACCCCTCAACCTTCTACGGCCTCTCGACCGGGGGCTACAGCGAACAGTACGTCCGCGACGCCATCGCCGCGGCCGATCCGGCCGTGGACTACACCCCCTACGAAATCGTCTACATCCTTCCGTCCGCGGGCGCTGCGATCGATCGCGGCCAGTCGCCGTATGCCTTTGGCAGCGGCGGGCTCGTGACAGCCGAGCGCACGCTCCAGCACGTGACCTACGTTGGTCCCTCGTATCGCGCGCCGTGGGTTCTCGAGCACGAAACGCTCCATCACTTCGGCCTGCCGGATCTCTACGACTTCGACTCGATGGGCGGCTCTGCCAGGCACGTGGAGGGTTGGGACATCATGAGCAGGCCGCTCGCCGCGCTCTTCGCCTGGCACGAATGGAAGCTTGGTTGGATCGACTCTGACGCGATCCGCTGTCTGACGGGACCCGGCCAACTCGAGGAAACGCTGACACCGGTTACACGCCCGGGCGGGGTCAAGGCAGTTGTGGTGCAGACGGACGCCTCACGCGCCTACGTCGTTGAGGCGCGTGAGGCAGTCGGTCGCGATGCCGCGATCTGCGACAGCGGCGTGCTCGTGTATGCCGTCGACGCCACCGTCTGGAGCGGGTCGGGGCCGATCCGCCTGAAACCGGCGCCGAGCACCGTCAACGCGACGTTGCGGAACCGTTGCGGCCCGCTGTACAACGCGCCGTACGACATCGGGCCTGGCGAGGTCTCAACGTTCTCGGACGGGGACCTCCGCGTCGAGGTTCTGCTCACCTCGGCCGTCGGCTATCGAATCCGCGTGACCCGCCCGTAGCTGCGTCAGCAGGACGCTTTTCGTCGAGACGAGCAAGACGACCAGGCCGGCCGCTCGGCGAGGCAGGTCGGTCGCTACGCCGCTTCGGCCTCGGTCTCGGCCGCTGGAGTTGAAGACCCGAGGTCTAACGTCTCGCCGGCCATGCCCGCATGTTGCAGGTGCTGTAACGACTGGTTCCAGCCGCCCGGAACCGGGATGTAGAACTCCGGGTAGCCCCACATGCCGTGCTCCGAGACGTCCAGGCCGGCAGTCTCCGTCTCCTCCTCGACACGGATGCCCCAGAGGCGCTTCATCGTCCAGAGGCAGCCGAACGAGGCCGTGAACGTGAACGCGCCGACCGCGGCGAGCCCCAGCAGCTGGATCCAGACCTGGTGCAGCGAGCCCGTGTAGACGAAGCCGCCGCGGCCGGTGTCCAGCGTTGCCGCCAGCGCCGGCACCGCGAAGAGACCCGTGGCGACCGTGCCCCACACGCCCGAGACGCCGTGCACCGCGACCGCGCCGATCGGATCGTCGATTCCGATCCGCTCGACGGCCAGCACGCCGACCACCGCGATCACGCCGGAGACCAGGCCGATGACGACCGCCGCCCACGGGGCCACGAAGCCGCACGCCGCGGTGACCGCGACCAACGCGGCGAGGACGCCGTTCAGCATCATCGAGATGTCGGGCTTGCGCAGCACGAGCCAGGCGGTGATCGCTCCGCTGACGGCGCCGGCCGCGGCGGCGAGGTTCGTCGTCATCGCGACGTAGGCGAAGAAGCCGATCCGGTCGCCGGTGACGACGCCGAGGGTCGAGCCCGGGTTGAAACCGAACCAGCCGAACCAGAGGATGATCGTGCCGAGCACCGCGTAGGGGATGTTGTGACCCGGGATCGCGTTGCCGCGGCCGCCGTCGAACTTCCCGATGCGCGGCCCGAGCAGCAACGCGCCGGCGAGCGCGGCGAGCGCCCCCTGGTAGTGCACGACCGTCGAGCCGGCGAAGTCCTGCATTCCGAGCCCGAAGAGCCAGCCGCCGCCCCAGACCCAGTGCGAGGTGACGGAGTAGATGAGCGTGAAGGCGGCGGCGAAGACGAAGTAGACCCAGAGCTTCGCGCGCTCGGCCATCGCGCCCCACACGATCGCGAGCGAGACGCCCGCGAAGACGACCTCGAAGAAGTAGCCGGCCGCGCCCGGCACGGTCGTGAAGAAGGAGTACGGCGCCTGGCCGATCGAGAGCAGCGCGTCGACGGACGGCGCGAAGCCGCTCGTGCCGATCCAGCGGTTGCCGTCGCCGAAGGCGATCCCGAAGCCGACGGCCCAGTAGACGAGCGAGCAGACGCCGAAGATGAGGACGTTCTTGCCCGCGATGTGCGCCGCGTTCTTCATCCGGGTGAGGCCGGCCTCGAGGAACGCGAAGCCCGCCTGCATGAACATCACGAGCACGGCTGCGACGACGACCCAAAGGGTGTTCGCCGCCAGGAGCAGGTCGCTATTTCTCACGCCGCCTCCTCCGCGCGCTCGAGCGGCAGGCCCGTGCGGTTGTGCGTGACGTGCTCGACCTTCGTCGTCCAGACGAGGCCGTCGCCATTGTCATTGCCGCTGCGCGCAGCGTCGGCGATCGTCGCGGCGACGACCGGCGCCAGCTCGTCCGCGACGACGAACGCGAGCAGCGCCTTCGGCAGGAACCGCGACTCGAACACGCGGCCGCGGTACTCGTGCGTGATCCCGCGCTCGCGGCCGTGACCGACCGCCTCGACGACCGTCACGCCGACGTGGCCGGTCTGCTCCTCGACCGCGTCGATCACCGTTTCGACCCGCTCGCGCAGCACGACCGCCTCGACCTTCGTCATGTCACCACCTCGCTTCGTCGTTCCAGCAGGACCACGTCGCGCCAGACGCCGTGCACGCGGCCGATCCGCTCTTGCGTGCCGAGCGCGCGGAAGCCGAACCGCCGCAGCAAGGCGAGGCTGGGCTCGTTCTCGGGGAAGACGCCCGTCTGCAGCGTCCAGATGCCGCTGCGCTCGGAGCGCTCGATCAGCGTCGCGAGCAGCTCGGCGCCGACGCCCTTGCCGCGGTACTCCTCCGCCACGTAGGCGCTCACCTCGGCTACGCCTGCGTAGCACTCGCGGGGCGAGACCGGCACGAGCGCGATCCAGCCCGCGACGCGGCCGTCACGCTCGGCCACCAGCCGGTGCTCCGACAGGTGGGCGGTGTCCCACTCCTCCCACGACGGCACCTCGGTCTCGAAGGTCGCGTTGCCCGTGAGGATCCCCTCGTCGAAGATTCGCGCGACCTCCGGCCAGTCGTCCGCACGGAGGTCGCGCACCGTCACCTCGCCGCTAGGCCGCGAACGCGTCCTCGATCAGCGCGTGCGCGGCGATCGACTCGATCGTCTGCAGGATGCGGCCCGTGATGCGGTAGGGGTCCGCGAGCGAGTTCGGCCGCCGATCTTCCAGGTAGCCCCGGTGGCCGTTGGCCACGAAGCTGTGCGGGATCCGGATCGACGCCCCGCGATCGGCGACGCCGTAGGTGAACTCGTCGATCGCCGCCGTCTCGTGGAGGCCGGTCAGGCGCAGGTCATTCTCGGGGCCGTAGCACGCGATGTGCTCGGCACGCGCGTCGGAGAACGCGCTCATCAGCGCGGCGAAGTACTCCTCGCCGCCGGACTCGCGCATGTGCCCGGTCGAGAAGTTGGTGTGCAGCCCCGAGCCGTTCCAGTCCACCTCGACGCCGAGCGGCTTCGGATGGAAGTTGACGTCCACGCCGTACCGCTCGCAGAGCCGGAGCATCAGGTAGCGGGCGATCCACAGCTCGTCGGCCGCGCGCCTGGCGCCCTTCCCGAAGATCTGGAACTCCCACTGCCCCTTCGCGACCTCGGCGTTGACGCCCTCGATCGCAATGCCGGCCCCTATGCAGAGGTCGATGTGCTCGTCGACGATCTGCCGCGCGACGTCGCCCACGTTCTTGAAGCCGACGCCGGTGTAGTACTCGCCCTGCGGCGCCGGGAAACCCTCCTTGGGGAACCCGAGCGGCGAGCCGTCCTTGTACAGGAAGTACTCCTGCTCGAAGCCGAACCACGCGCCCGGGTCGTCCGGGATCGTGCTGCGGCTGTTCGACGGATGCGGCGTCCCGTCCGGCAGGAGCACCTCGCACATGACGAGCCGCCCGTCGTCCCGCGCCGGGTCGGGGAAGAGCGCGACCGGCTTGAGGAAGCAGTCCGAGCTCGAGCCGTCCGCCTGGCGCGTCGAGCTGCCGTCGAAGTTCCACAGCGGCAGCTGGTCGACCGTGGGCTCCGCCTCGAAGTCGACGATCTTCGTCTTGCTGCGCAGGTTCGGGACGGGCTCGTAGCCGTCCAGCCAGATGTACTCGAGCTTGAGCTTCATCCTGTTCCTCCCGGGTCTCGGACCAACAAAAAAGGGCCCACGACTCGCTAGTCGTGAGGCCCCGATGCCTCCGCGCGCGCCTTCGGCGACACACGCTTGTTGAGACCCTAGCGAACGGTCCCGACGGCGTCTAGCAGCGGCGCAGCTTCGCGCACGCCTGTCGGATCGGAATCGCGAAGTTGATGTTCTCGCCGCCGCCCGCGACGAGGACGCCGACGACGTTCCCCTCGCGGTCGAGTGCCGGCCCGCCCGAGTTGCCGGGGTTGGCGGCCGCGTCCGTTTGGATCGCGCGCCTCGTCACGCGGCTGACGATGCCCGTCGTCACAGTCCCATAGAGGCCGTAAGGGCTGCCGAGGAGCAGCAGCTGGTCGCCTGCGCGTGGCGGCCGGGTTGTCGGTGCCTGCCAGAGCGGTCGGGCGCCGGCCGGCTTCGCGCCGATGCGGATCACCGCGAGGTCGTGCGCGGGGTCGACGGCGCTGACTTCGCCGCTCCAGGAGCCGCCCTTGCGCGAGACCGTCACTTCGCCGATCAGGTGCCCCTCGACGACGTGGTTTGCGGTCAGCAGGTAGGTGCCGCTGCTGTCGTGCCACGCGACGAACCCGCTGCCGAGACCCGTCTCGGTCTCGATGGTGAAGACGCTCTTGAGGACGCGTGAGGCGATCGGCGCGATCCCGCTGTCCCGCCGCTTGAGCGTTTTCTCCGCCGACCCGACGCGGCCGGCGAGCGCGGCGCCGCGCGACTCCAGCAGCGTGACCTCCTTCCGCAGGTGCCCGATCTCCGCCTGGCGCGCGGTTCGCTCGGAGCCGAGCGCGGTCGACTGCCGGTAGAGGACGAACATCGAGGCCGTCAGCGCGGCCAGCGCGATGACCACCGCGAGCGGCGCCAGCGGCAAGCGGCGGGTGGATGCGTCGTCCCAGGTCTCGTCGTAGGTCACGGCGGCTCCCCTGCTCTATCGGCAGGCGGGCCGCCGCGGTGTAGCCCCGCGACTTGCCGTGCGCAGCGGGCCGAGGTACCCTCGCCGGGCGATGTTGCTCCTCGGCTGACTCCGGTTTCTGCGCGCACCGCCTCCCAGGCAGGTGCGCACTACCCGCGTCCCGTCGAGTTGGAGCAACACATGAAAGCCCTAGAAGTCCACAACCTGCGCAAGGAGTTCACTCGCCGTGACAGCCGCGGCAAGCGCCGCGTGGCCGCGCTTGGCAGCGTCACGTTCGACATCGAGCGCGGCGAGTGCGTCGCCATCCTCGGTCCGAACGGCTCGGGCAAGTCGACGCTCGTCCGCTTGCTCTCGACGCTGCTCCTGCCCGACGGCGGCAGCGCCGCCGTCTTCGGTCATGACGCGTTCAAGGACACCCGCGCGGTGCGCCGGCTCGTCAACCGCGTCTCGGTCGAGGCGAGCTTCTTCAAGAAGATGTCCGCGGCCGAGAACCTCAGCTATGCGGCGCGCTTCTACGGGATGCGGCCGTCGGCGACGAAGGATGCGATCCCGGAGATCCTCGGCCGTGTCGGCTTCCCAAAGGATCGCCGCGGCGAGCCGATGGAGAACCTCTCCCGCGGCATGCAGCAGAAGGTGGCACTCGCCCGCGCGCTCCTGACGTCGCCCGTCCTGCTCCTGCTCGACGAGCCGACGACCGGGCTCGACCCGCGTTCCAAGCAGGAGGTGCAGGAGTTCGTCCGCGAGGTGCGCGCCGAGCACGACGCCACCGTCCTGCTCTGCACGCACGACCTGGCCGAGGCCGAGACGCTCGCCGACCGCGTCGGGATCCTCGACGGCGGCGACCTGCTCTGCCTCGAGCCCGTCGATCAGCTGAAGGCCCGCTACAGGTCGTCGACGCTCGAGGAGGCGTTCTTCGCCGCCAGCGGCCACGCCTTCGAGAACGGCGACCGGGAGGACGACTGATGCGCACCATGAGTCTTGCGCTGCGGCACGAGCTCGTCGGCCTGAGCGGCGTGATCGAACGCAACATCTACCTCGTCAGGCGCTACATCTGGTGGGACGTCGCGTTCTTCCTCTGGACGGTCGCGAACACGCTCACGATCGTCTTCATCGCCAAGGGGATCCCGGCGGTGGGCGGCCAGATCGACGTCGAGAAGGTGACG
>Ga0136846_1238823_pt1 | contig 14373 bp, 5 predicted proteins | sample HopSoiMetagenom2_FD_96841 | JGI IMG/M metagenome (GOLD analysis project Ga0136846, IMG submission 96841) | Grasslands soil microbial communities from Hopland, California, USA - 2 Assembly 2016 (version 4) | ecosystem: Environmental > Terrestrial > Soil > Grasslands | place: USA: Hopland...
CGCCGAGCGCGACGAGGCCGCCGATCCACACGACGAGCATCAGGAGTGCTGCGTAGCGCAGCGCGAGCATCCGATCATTATAATTGACGCTTTGGACCGACTTCCGATCGCATGGCTCCCGTGGACCGCCGACGCATTCGCCCGCGCCGCACGCGAGCAGAAGCCCGTGCTCCTTTCCATTACCGCCGCGTGGTGCCGTGCGTGCCACGAAATGGATCGCGTCACGTACAGTGACGCGCAGGTCGCGCCACTCGTGCACGAGAGATTCGTGCCTGTCCGCGTCGACACCGACCGCCGCCCGGACATCAACGAGCGGTACAACCTCGGCGGATGGCCCACGACCGCCTTCCTGACCCCTGACGGTGATCTGATCGGCGGCGGCACCTTCATCACGGCGGATCGCATGCCGGCAATTCTGCTTCGCGTCGCCGAGGCGTTTACGTCGCGTGCGCAGGAAATCGACCGCGCCCGTGCCGCCGTGCCTGTCTCGCACGGCGAATCCGCGCCACCGGACGTGCCTGCTCTGATCGATGCGATCTTCGGCACGTACGACGAGGAATACGGCGGATTCGGCCTGGAGCCGAAGTTTCCGCATACGGTCCCGCTCCACCTGGCAATGGCGCTCTTTCGCGAGACGCACGCCGAGCGCTGGAGACAGATTGTCGAGCGCACGCTCGATTCGATGGCGAACGGAGGGTTGTGGGATCGAGACGGCGGCGGTTTCCACCGGTATGCCGCGAAACGCGACTGGCAGCTGCCGCGCGACGAGAAGCTGCTCGAGACCAACGCCCTGCTGCTGCGCGTCTATGCGGAGGCCGCCGTCCTCTTCGGCCGCAGCGTGGACCTCGAGCGATGCGCGGCAATTGCGTCCTTCATTACGACGAGGTTGCGATCCGAACAGGGAGGGTATTACGGCAGCGACGCCGAACACGTGCTCTATGCCGACGCGAATGCAATCGCCGCAGGCGCCTTGCTGGCAGCGGCGGCGGTCCTGGAAGATTCCGCGCTCGGCCGCGAGGCGCTCACTTCACTCGAGCGCGTGATCCTCGCGTGCTACAAGCCAGGATCGGGGCTGGCTCACTACTTCGACGGATCTGCCCAGGTCCGCGGGTTGCTCGTCGACCACGTCTCGATGGCAGCCGCGCTGCTCGACGCGCACGACATCAGTGATGGCGAGCCGTACCGGATGATGGCTGAAGAGCTCACGCACTTCATGGTGCGCGACATGTGGGACGCTGACGAGGGGGGATTCTTCGACCGCGCTGGAACGGCGGACGACGTGGGACTTTTACGGACGAGACGGAAGCCCTTCGTCGCCAATGCGGATGCCGCGATCGTGTGCGAGCGGCTCCAGCACGTGGGTCACGAGTTCGATTTCCGACAGCACGCGACGGCTGCGTTGCGCGCCGCGGCGCGCCAGGCGCCCGGGCAGGGTCCGCTGGCGGCGCACTACGTGCTCGCGCACCTGCACCTCCGCTCACGGTGATAGACTGGGCGACTTCTAGCCATGCATACCACCACTGTCGATTCACTGAGCACGTTGACCAACGAGCAGAACGGGCGGAACGCCGCGCTTCTCGCGCGGACGCCGCATCTCGGGCAGCGCATCGAATCGAGTGTGCTGCCGTTCACACTCGACCTGTCCGGCGGTGATCTCACCGCGGAGCAGGAAGTGACGTTGAGCGCGCTCGAAAAGCAGTCCGCGCGGACCGCAATCGAATCACTCGCCTCGCTCGCGAAGGTCAACGACATCGACCACCTGGGCGGCGGGCTCGAGCTGATCCCCGCGCTGCTGATGACGCTCGCCGTCACCGATTACGAACGATCGCACTTCACGATCGAGCACGGCCACACCAGCATCGGCTACTTCTCGACTCTCGCGACGCTCGGATTTCTCGATCGTGCCCGCGTTATCGACGGCTTCCGGCGGAGTCTCGACATTCCCGGTCACGTATCGTGGGTGCCCGGCGGCACCGAGCTCAGTTCCGGCCGCCTTGGCGTGATGGTGCCGGTCGGCACGGGCATGGCCCTGGGGCTCCGCGGAAATCACGGAGCCGGCAGTCACGTGATCTGCCACTGCGGCGATGCCGGCTGGATCTCCGGTCAGGCGCTCGACGGGTTCAATGGCGCCGCGGTGCATCGCGCGCCGATCACGTTCGTGATGCATCGCAACGGCATCCAGCTGTCGGGATCGACGCGCCACATCATGAATCAGGATCCGCGGTCGATCATCTCGAGCTTCGGCATCCGGATTCTCGAAATTCGCTCGCTGCTCGAGCGCCGCGCGCTGTTTGCCGCGTACCGCGAGGCGTTCACGTCGGCGCAGAACGGGCGCCCCACGCTGATCTACCCCACGGGGTGGGGCTTTCAGGGGGACTCGCCGTGCACGATCGAGGATTTCGGCCGGAAGTACGACGTGGTGGAAGAGACGCGCGCCTTCGCAGCGGAGAACAAGGTACCCGCCGACACGCGCATCTGGATCCCCGGATCGCTCATGAGTTTTCGCGACGTGCGCGCCATGCTCCAGTGCGTGTTCTACGTCAACGATCTTCCGGGCGGCGAAGCGCATCACGATGGCGGCATGAAAGGCCGCGATGCCCAGGCCGTCCTGTCGAACCGCATGCTGGCCACGACCACTGACGAGACCGCGCGCATCGAAGCCCTCCGCAAGCAGCCCGCGAGGAAGGTCGTGACGACCGCGCGTCCGGCGAAGGGCACGCCCAACCTGACGCTGACCGACGCGGACATCAAGGACGTGGCCTTGCCGGGCCCGGAAAAGCCGGTGAGCCCGCGTGCGGGATCGGAGGCCGCGTATGTTGCGGTGGCAAAGAAATACTCGAAGCAGCTGTTTGTCGTATCGGCCGACCTCAATCCCTCCACGCGTCTCGAGAAGGCGGTGAAGCTGATCCCGGCCGAGCATCACTTCGAAATGAGCATCGAGGAGCAGGCCGCGACGCTGCTGGCCGATGGCCTGGCATTCAGCAGCCGCAAGCCGCAGGTGAACGTGTTTTCGACGTTTGGCGCATTTCTCGAAGGCATCGCGCGCGAGGGCTTCGAGATGTGGAAGTACCAGCGCAACCTGACCGGCCTCAACGAGGGCATCAACGTCCTGATGCACTTTGCGCACGTGGGTGCGTGCACGGGCCGCGATCACTTCTCGGGCTGGAGTCTCGACTGGATCAATCTCGCGCTTGGCTACCTGCCGTACTTGCGCCGCTTCTACGCGCCGTCCGACGCACGCGCGGCGTTCCTCGCGGTGAAAGACGCGACCTCCGCGTACGGCGGACACATCGTCGCGATTCCGCGCGACAACCTGCCGGTGCTGACGCGCGGGGATGGCAAGACGCCGCTCTGGAACGCGACAGACGCATGGACGGCGGTGACTCCTTTCCGGCAGCGCGACAATGCCAGGACGGCAATCCTGACGATCGGCGCGCCGAGCTATCTCGCGGGAGAGGCCAGCGAGAAGGCCTCGACGCGCGGCGTGCCCGTCGACGTTTACGTCGTCAACGGCTTCCCGATTGATGAGCCGTTCATCGCGGACCTGACGCGCAAGTACAAGCGCATCGTGACGCTCGAAGACGGATTGATCGGCACCGTGGAAGCGGGGCTCCGGGGGTTTGCCGCGTACGTTGCGGGCAAGGTTGCCGGCACCACCACGGAGCTCGAGCACTTCGGCATCGTCGATCCCCAGATCGCGCCGTCAGATACATTCCAGGAAGTCTGGGCGCACTACGGCATGACGACTGAGGGGATCGCCGAGCGGCTGATGCGGTGAGTGGTGCCGGATGAAGCCGGCAGCCACGGAACTTCGGGGCAGCACGCTCAGTTGCACGTCGACAGATACAGCGCGTTGAAGAGCATCGGGAACGTCGCGTGCGTCTGCGCGCGGTGCTGCGGGCGCAGGCCGAACAGGACGATGCGCCCGGGGTTCATGTCGACCGAGACGACGGCGGCGCGACCGACCATCAGATCCTCCCCCTTCAGCCAGCCGGAAGCGACGACGTCATTGTTCGGATAGCGCGCGATGACCGACACCTTCTGAGAGGCGAAGCCTTCGACCAGGTTGAAGAACGGGCTGTTGTTGTAGAACCCGTACGTTTTTGGCGCAACGCCGTAGCCGATCGGATTCGTGGTGTCGATCTCGACGTTGACGATCGTGCCCGGCGCGAAGTGCTGATCCCGCGTCAACCCTGCCTTCAGGTTCTTCACAGGAACGCCGAACCGCTCGATGGCCAGATCCGAGGCTGCCCCGAGCGTGATGAGCGTGCCCCCCTGCGCGACGAATTCGCGAAGCGCGTCGACCCCCGGATCGCCAATGCCGCCGCGATATTCCGGCCGGATGTTCTGGCCGGTCGCCCCTTCCACGATCGATCGCGGAGCCTGATCCGCGAGAACGATCGCGTCGAACTGTTCGCGCAACTTGCCCGCCCGGATGCTCGCGTTGTGAAGCGGCGTCGACCCGAATCCGTAATGCTCGAGCACCCAGCGCGTCCAGCCTTCATCGATGTTTCCGCCCGCCCAGGGCTGGTACATCCCGATGCGCGGCGCGCGGAATGCAACCGGCGCACCCGCACGCCCCGGGGCACCGTCGGAGGCGGTCACCGACAGGCCGTAGTCCGCGGCCGCCTGTTCGATGTCGCGGCGTGAGATGCCCGTGACCATCACGTGCGACGGCGCGTCGAAGGCGAGCGCCGCTCCGTCTTTCAGGAGCGCGTTGATCGCCAGTGCGGTGTCGGGGCCCTTGTAGTCGAAGCCGAACCGCGCACCGTTGCCTTTCACGTCGCCCGCCATCTTCGGCAGCTCGGTAACGGGGGTCACTGGCACGGCGGCCGGATACGCGTTCTTCGCGAACACGCTGTTGACGCCGAGCAGCATGCCGAGCGACCACGCGGTCACATCGTAGGGCGACTCTGGCGCGGACGTCGGCGATCGGCGGACTTCAGGATACGTCTGCTTCTCGAGTATGTCCTTCGCGTACCGTGCGAAGACCTGGGTCATTGGAATGATGAAGGTGCCCGGCGTGTACCGCGTGCCGTCCGCGTCGAACGGCGCGTTCGCACGGAGCACGTCGACGCCGGCGACGCGAAGGCGATCGGCCAGGTGCGCGGCCTCGCGGACGTCCTGCTGCCCCTCGCTCGGAATCAGAATGGCCTTGATGTCTCCAGTGGTGCCCGCTTCAACGGTCTGCCGGTTCACTTCGTAGACCTGCCGGAGCAGCGTCTCACGCCGATCCGCCACGGTGTCGAGGAGCGCCATCGTCGCAATCAACTCGTAGTCGACGATGTCGCGAAGGGTCCAGCGGCCGCCCATCCAGGGACGGGGATACTCCGTGCGTGCGTTGACATCGGTTGGCGCGGGCAGGACGCCATCGGCCGCAGCTTCACCACGGCCCTCGCCTGGCGCTGTCGACGGGGCCGATCCCGAGTTCGTCGGCAGAGCGAAGTTCCCTGCAGGCGTTGCGTGTGACGGCGCGGCCTTCTGCTGTTCGATCGGTGCGGCGATACGGGCGCTTGCAACTTCCGTCAAGAGGCCGACCTCGTTGTGCCACCATCCGCTCCATGCCATGGCGCCCTGCCAGAAGTTCGTGTAGGTCGAGTTGTAGATGATGCCTTCCTTGCCGGCGGCCTCGAGCGCGGCAGCCTGCGACTGGCCCAGGATGGCATTCCATCGGTAGATGAGCGGGTGCACGTTGGGATTGATCGGATCCGCTGCCGGCATCACGAAAATTCGCGCGCCCCTGTTGTCCATCTGGTGTTCGTCGAGCCACACGGAAGGAAACCAGTCGTGCCACAGCAGCGTTGCGGTCAGCTGGCTCTCTTTCTGCGTGAACATGTACATGTCGCGATTGTTGTCGTGTCCGGCGTAGGAGTGGTAGAGGAACGGAAGCGGGCTCGCCGCGAAGGGCGTTCCGAGGTTCTTGTTGAACCAGTCCGTCACCATGATCTGCCCGTCAGGATTCAGGCTCGGCACCAGTACGAAGATCACGTTGTCGAGAATCTTCTTCACCTGCGGCGACGTGTCCGTCGCGAGCTGGTGCACGAGCTCCACCGCCATCTGCGACGCGCCAATCTCGGTTGCGTGGATGCTGCACGTGATGAGGATGACGACCTTGCCCCTGGTGTAGATCTCGTCACGCTCGGCTTCGGTGGGGGCGCCCCCCTGGAAGTACAGCTTTCGTTCGAGCTGTTTGTACCGATCGAGGTTCTTCAGCGTATCGGGGCTGCTGATTTCGAGCGCAATGAACGGGTTGTCGTTCGTGCTCTTTCCGAGCTCCCGGAGGCGGACGCGGTCGGTTGCCCCGGCGACCTGGCGCATGTAGCCGACGATCGTGTCCCACCGCGCGAGCTTGTTGTCCGTGCCGATCCGAAACCCGAAGTACTGCTCCGGCGTTTGAATCGAGGCGGCCGCCGTGGGCTGAGGCTGGGCCGATGTTCCAGTCGGCGAGCTGTAGAAGGCGAGAATCGCGATCGCGAACGCAGCGACGAGGGTTCGGCGGGCGGTCGAGCGGATCCGCATTCGGACGACTCCCTGTTCAGACGACTCCCTGTTCGGCAGCGGCACCCCTGAACAGCGCCGCGAACACCTGCTGCAGCAGCGCCGGGCGCTGCTCGATCAGCTCGAAGAATTCCTCGCGGTCGATCCGCAGCGTGACCACCGGGCGGGTGGCTTCAGCGGAGTGGCCCAGCGCGGCGCCTGTCATCAGCGCAGCCGCGCCAACGGCATCGCCGCTCGTGACTGACGTGCTGGGGCCCCCATCCAGCGACGCGAGCACGGCGTCGCCGGACATGAACACCCACAGCGCGGGCGCCGTCGACGCGTCGAAGAGCTTCGCGCCGCTCTCGAACGGCACGGCGCGCGCAATGCGCGAGAGCGCGAGCACGTCGGGCGCATCGACACGCGCGAACATCGGCACGCGCTGCAGGGCGAGGACCTTCTCGACGGGCGTCACGCCGCGGTCGGCGAGCTGCGCGTACTCCAGTCCGGCGCCGGTCGACGTCACGAGCGGCCAGGACTGCCGCCCCGCCGCGGCCAGGGTTGCGAACAGGCCGCGCACGAGCTCGGTGTTGTCCGCGAGCAGCGTCCGCAGCTGCTCCATCGGCAACGCGAGCGTGACGGCTGCGTCGATGGCGCGCACCGTTGTCCGCATGGGTAGCCCTTGTAATCCCTCCTCGAGGCCGAGCGCCGCGGGCGGCATTGCGCTCGACGGCGCCTCTCCCTGGTGCGCCATCGAGACCTGTCCATCGAGCAGGATGTGCACCGCATCGGCGACCATGCCTTCATGCGCCAGGACGCTTCCCGCCTCGTGACGAACCTGCCGCCCGCTTCCCGCGATCCGGAACAACTCGTCGATTGAAACCGATGCGAACAGCGGCAGCTGGCGCAGCCGTCCGGCGAGCGCCGCCGCCGGCAACGGCTCGCGCCAGAGCTCCCGTCGCCGTTCCGCGGACAGCCGCTGCTCGGCGAGCGCCCACGACGCCGCCTCGAAGACGAACCAGTCACGCGGATCCCGGTGCGCGAGCACGTGTTCGATGTCGCCGGCGAGCGACCATCGACGTTGTGCGGCCACCAGTTCGATCGCGACGGCGGCAACCACCTCGTCGTCGTCATTGATCAACTGCAGCAACGATTCCTCGAGATCGCGCGGCCGCGTCCGGAGGAGCACGTTGCCGCGACGGACCTTCTCCTCGCGCGGCAGGTCTTCGAGCGCTGGCATGATGTACTTGCGCAGCTGTCCGGTGAGCAGGTTGTCGAGGTATTCCGACGCGCTGGCGCGCGTCCGTGGATCACCGTGCTCCAGCGTCCACCGCGCGGCGGCAATGTCGCGCCATGGATACATGAGGCCGAGCAGCAGATAGGCGCGATTCAGCGCGCGTTCCATCTTCTCGGACAGCGCCTGCGCCAGCATCGAGTCGGCCGGCAATCCGCCGCGATCGAACAGGTTGTGAAAGAGCGAGAGATGCGTGAAAAAGCGGCGCGACTCGCTGACCGCCAGCGCTCCAATCTTCTCGGCCGGGAATGTCAGCGTGTCGTTGCCGCGTCGAAGCGTTTGAAGCGCCGCCACCGCCTTGTAACGCAGGAACCCGTCAGGATCGTCGAGTATCGGGACGAGCGCGTCGACTGACTTCTGCGATGAGATGCCCGCAAGCGTCAACGGAATGTGACGGCGCACCCAGAGGTCCTCATCCTTGTCTGAGAGGATGTAGGCGAGTGTCTCGATGACCGGTTCTCCGTAGCTGACGAGCACGTCGCGCGCGCTGCCTTTCAACTGCCGGTTCCTGAGCAGCGTGACGAGCGTGGGCACGAACAGGAAATCGCCGGCGCCGAGGTCGCGCACGCTGGCCAGCGCCTCTTCCGCCACTTCCGGCGCCGGGTCGTACAGCAGCGGCATCAGGAGCATGTGCAGGTCGGCGTGCCGTATCTGCCGAAGCGCCACCGCCGCGTCGCGGCGCGCTGGCCGCGTGGCTTCGGTCGTGTCCGACGTCAACTCGGAGAAGATCGCGCCGGCACGCGCCCGATCGTCGCGCCGGTCGCTCGCGGCGAGCGCGAGCGCGGCCGTCACGCGGATCCGCGGATCCGGGTCGTCCAGCATCGGGCGAACGACCGTTGCAGTATCCGCGTTCTGAATGGAGCCGAGCGCCGCGATGGCCGCCTGGCGGACCTGGCCGTCAGAATCGCCGAGCAGCCGGCGAATCTGCGGTCCCCACTGCTGCGCGATGTCAGGGCGCACCTCTCGAAGGGCCGCGAGCGCGCGCCGCCTGACGAGCGGCGACTCGTGATAAAGGAGCAGCGGCGTCACGAGGTGACGCTTGTCGAGCGACTCGAGCACGTCGATCGCATACACGACGCGCGTGGCGTCCGGATGCGACAATTCCTGCACGAGCGTCTCGATCGTCGACAGGTCGGCGCCGCTCAACCGCACCTCGTCGGGACGCACGTCGCGCCGCTGAATGCTGGTGCGGAAGGCCTCCAGGTACCCGCGCCGCGCGCGCAGCGCCATGAAAATCCACGCGACCGTCATCACCAGACTCGCGTAACTGAGTCGCTGCCAATCCAGGTGCAGTCCCCACGGTTTGACGAGAACGACCAGCAGGAGCGCACCCGCCGCCTTCGCGCCGCGGTCCACGGTTACGTCGACGAACGACTTCGCTTTGAGCTTGATGTCAGCGGGCAGCGGCAGGAACAGGATCTCACGTGTCGTCTTGTCCACGGTGTAGCGCAACGACTGGTCGAGCACACGCGCGAGGCTTGGCGCCCACAGCGCGCCGTTCAGCAACATCACCACGCCGGTCGTGCCGAGGCTGACCGGGAGGATCATCAGCGCGAAACCAATGCCGAGATACCGATGGATCTTGCTCGTGAGCCAGATCTGGATGAGGAACCCGATTGACGAAGTCCAGAGCTGAACCTGTCCGAGGAACGACGTGATGGAATCGGTCGCGCCCGCGCCCTTTGCCGCCGCCGCCGCCATATTGAGCTGCTGCTCGATGATCGCCGCGCCGACGGCCGCGAAGCTGATCACCAGCGCGATGATTTGCAGGTGTTTCGATTGGCGGAGCAGGAGGAATGCTTCGGTCGCGCTCACCCCCTTGCGGCTCTTGACCGGACCCGCCGCCGTTGTGCCCGGATCGACGCGTTCGCGCGAGATGATCAGTGCAACGAGCGCCGCGCTGAGAACCATGCCGACTGCGCTCGGGAGCAGCAGGTTTGTCGATCCGATTTGCCGCGCGAAGGCGGTGGCGAATGCTGACCCGGCGATCCCCCCGAGCGGCGCGCCGCCCCCGATGAAACCAAACAGCCGCTTCGCCTGACGAGGGTCGTACACGATGTTCGCGAGCGTCCAGAACTGGCTGATCAACAGGACGCCGAGAATGGAGGCGGCCACGTAAAAGGCAACCGAGACCCACGTCGCCGACGCGTGGAACAGCACCCAGAACGCGATGAGCATCGCGGCCATCCCCAGTTGTGTGATTGGCAGGCCCCAGCGGCGCGGCAGCCGTGCAATCAACCAGGAATATCCCGCCATCAGGATGCCGATCAGGAAGCCTGCCGCCAGCAGGACGTAAGGAAGGTTGTCCGCGCCCAGATCGGAAATGAACTTCGATCGCGACAGCGGTTTGATCGCGTTGTAAGACGCCATCGCAAGGAACGAGTACGTGAACATCATCAGCGCCGTCGCGCTTTCGCCTTCGCGGAGCTCTGCGACCGGCGACAGCAAGCGTCTGGTCATCGACATGGGAAAGCCTCGGGCGTGGGTTGCGTAACGGCGCGCGTTGCAAACACAAGCGGGTGCCTCGCGCACAGCAGGCTTTCAGGCCTGCGTGGCGGCCGCCTCGGGAGAACGCCCGCGCTGTTTCGTGAAACGCGTGTAAAGCCTATGTCATGCGTCACTTGAAGTAAACTGCCGGCTTCTATGGGCGCGCGTCTGCGGGGCTTTTTCGACATACGGTCCGGAGAGGCGCTGCCGGTCTTTCTCACCTTTCTCTATATCGCCGTCGTCGTGGCGGCGTTCCTGCTGGCGAAGCCAATCCGCAACGCCCTGTTCCTCCGCCAATATGGTCCCTACGCGCTCGTGTACGTCTACGCGGCCGTTCCGCTCGCGCTGTGGCTCTTCGTGCCGATCTACAGCGGTCTCGCGGCGCGGATCGGCCAGCGCGCCGTTACCGTCTGGACACTGCTGTTCTTCGCAACGAACGTCGTGATCTTCTGGTGGCTGTTGCGCAGGCATCCGTTCGGGATTCTGCCCGGAATCTTCTACGTCTGGGTCAACTGTTTCGGGGTGATTGCGCCGGTGCAGGCCTGGAGTTTTGCAAACTCGCAGTTCGACACGCGCCAGGCCAAGCGGTTGTTCGGCCTCGTCGGCGCCGGTGCATCGTTCGGCGCCATTCTCGGGGGATTTCTCGCGCGCGTGCTCGTGCGCCCTGTTGGCGGCGCGATCAACCTGCTCCTCGTGCTCGCGGCGCTCATCGCGGCGGCGGCCATCGTCGTGTTCATCGCGAACGCGAAGATCCGACGTCGCGGCCTGGCGCGGCGCGGCAAGGCGCATCGCCACCCGTTCGGCGAAACGCTGGCCGAAATCCGGAGGTCGCCGTATCTGCGCCTGATCGCCTTGATGGTGTTCCTCATCGCGATTGCGACGCAGTGGACAGGGTTTCAGCTGAGCGTCGTCGCCGATCGACGGCTGGGTGGCAACGCAGAAGCGCTGACGCGGTTTTTCGGCACGTTCAACTTTCTCCTCGGCATCGTGAGCCTCGTCGTCCAGTTGACGCTGACGGCCTCAGTGCTGCGGCGTTACGGCGTCGCGGTTACCATCCTGCTGCTGCCGATCGCGCTCGGACTCGGCACCACCGCCATTCTGGTGCTGCCGGCGTTCTGGCCGGTGATCGTGACGAACGCGCTCGACCAGGGACTGCGATTTTCCGTCGACAAGGCAACCTACGAGCTGCTGTACCTGCCAATCGCCCCCGCCGCCCGGGCGCGCGTCAAGAATGCGATCGATATCGTGCTCAATCGTGCCGGCGACGCGACTGGCGGTGTGCTGCTCGGGCTGGCCACGCGAGGGTTCGCCGGCCTGCCGGGACTCAATGTCGGCATTCGCGGGACCGCCGCGTTCAACCTCGTCCTGCTCGGGTGCTGGCTGGCCGTCGCGTGGCAGCTCCGGCGCGAGTACGTCCGCACGATCCACGAGAGCATCCATCGTCATCGGCTCGACGCGGAACGGCATTCAAGGCGTGTCCTCGATCGATCCGCCGTCACGGCCCTCGAACAGAAGCTGGCGGCGGACGATCCCGCTGCCGTCCGTTACGCGTTGACGATTGTCGAACAGGAGCCAGCCGCCGCATCGCGGGAGTCGCTCCACAGATTGCTGCACCACGACGACGCGGGGATCCGGCGGCACGCGCTCTCGATTCTGAGCGCCAGTGGTGACACGACGATCGCGCCGGTCGTTGCCGAGATGCTGCGCGATCCCGATCTCGCCGTGCGCACGGAGGCATTGCTGTTCCTCAGCCGGCAGGTGGGCGTCGATCCGGTGGCGCGCATCCAGGAGCTGGGGGAGTTCCCGGACTTCTCGATCCGAGCCGGCATTGCGGCGTTCCTCGCGTCGCCGGGGCCGGGCCGCAACCTGGACGCGGCACGCGTCATCCTGGAACAGATGGTGGCAGCCTCGGGGGCAGCCGGCGTCCGGGATCGCGACGAGGCCGCGCGCGTGTTGTCACTGCTGCCAGCCGTGTTTCCCGATCTCCTCGTCAAGCTGCTCGACGATGATGATCCGGCGATCGCGCGCACGGCAGTCCAGGCGCTCTCGCGTGCTGGCGCCGCAGGCGTTCCGCTGCTGCAGGACAGGCTGCTGGAGGAGGACCCTGCGCTGCGCTATCGGGTGATCGCCGCGCTGAACAAGTTGCGCCGCCTGCACCCGGAGGTCCAGCTCGATCGGAAACTTATCGAGCTGCTCCTGGCTGCCGAGATCGCGGGCCATTACCGATGCCACCAGGTGCTCGGCGCGGTGGGTGAGACGCTGCCGGCTGCCGATCCAGTGATCGTCGCCATGCGCAAGTCGATGGACCAGGAGCTCGAACGGATTTTCAGGCTCATGTCGCTCCTCTTTCCCGAAGTGGAGCTGCAGGATGCATATGTGGGGCTGCGCTCCGGGAACGCGGTAGTGCGGGCGAACGCGCTCGAGTTCCTCGACAATGTCCTCGAGCCGCGGTTGCGTCAGCTGGTCGTGCCATTGCTCGATCCGCAGACCTCGCTCCATGACCGCATAGTCATCGCTGATCGTCTCGTCGGCGCGCCGGTGACGACGGCCGAGGGGGGCATTGCCGCGCTGATGACCGATCCACGGCTTCGCGGGGTGGCGTCGGAGGCGTTGCGGCGCATCAGCCCGGAGGTGGAGGCTGAACCTGCTGGCGAGGAGCTGGAACCGGCGCCCGCAGACCTCGGGATTGGCGTCTGACGCAAACAGTCAGACGTAGTCGGACAGGCCCGCACCTCGCTGTTCGATCACCCTCAGGAACGCATCCACGACTTCCGGATCGAACTGCTGCTTGCGTTGTCGATCGATTTCCCCCACGGCCTGGGGCACTGGCCACGCTTCCTTGTACGGGCGCTGCTGTGTCAGCGCGTCGAACACGTCGGCGACCGCCACGATCCGTCCGGCGAGCGGGATCTCGGCGGCAGGAATGCCGGTGTATCCGTCGCCATCCCAGCGTTCGTGGTGATTGAACGCGATCTCCTCGGCGAGTCGGAGGAGCGGGAACTTGCCTCCCGAGAGGATCCTGGCGCCTATGAGCGTGTGGGTCTTGACGATCGCGAATTCTTCGCTCGTCAGCTTGCCGAACTTGAGCAGGATCGAGTCGGGCACGCCGATCTTGCCAACGTCGTGGAGCGGCGCCGCGCGCCGAATCAGCGTGATCTGCGAATCGGGGAGACCCAGTTGGCGTGCGAGGAGCGCGGACAGCTGGCCGACGCGCTGCGTGTGCTGCCCCGTGTTGTCGTCGCGGAACTCCGCCGCGACGGCAAGACGCTCGACGATCTCGATCTGGGCCTCCTCGAGCGCTTTCGTCCGCTCTCGGACCTTTGCCTCGAGCAGCTGGTTCTGGCTCTGGATCTGGAGATACAGCTGGCGCGTCTGCAGCAGCGTCTTGATTCGGAGGATGATTTCGTCCTGCTGGAACGGCTTGCTGACGAAATCCTTCGCGCCCCGCGACACCGCTTCCTGCCGCATCTCGGGCGTGACATCGCCCGACAGGACCAGGATGGGAAGGTAGGTCGCTTCCGCGATCTGGTTCAGCTGCGCCATCACGTCGAGCCCATTGAGGTGCGGCATGTGCAGATCCAGCAGAATCAGATCCGGCCGATGACGCACGTACAATGCAGCGGCTTCGCGTGAATCGGTCGTGCTCTCGAGCCGTGAAAAGCCGAACCGGTTCAGAATGCGGCGCAGGAGATCGACATTCTTCTCTTCGTCGTCCACGATCAGGATGCGCGCGTTCCTGAAGGGGCTCAGCATGGACCCACAGGCGGCGCATTGCCTATCGACTCGGCGAGCGGTGATTCCGGCCACAGGACCGGCGGCGCTGCAGTGTAGTCGGCATGCGCGAGACGCGCCTGGAAGATCGCTGTTTCAGACGCGTAGAACGTCAACTTCAGATAGTGCCGCGCGAGGATGTACATCTCGCCCGCGAGCAGGGCAAGCCACGGCGCCCGCCCCGCTGGACTGACCACGAGAGTCACCAGCGCGTAGGCGCCAATCAGCAGGAAAAACGCCACCGCATTCACCGCATAAACGGCCAGCACCCCGCCAATATTGCTGCCGACGAACCTGTAAGCAGCCAGCAACGCACCGATCGCACTCCGCCGGTCTTCTACGAC
>Ga0136846_1229342_pt1 | contig 14370 bp, 15 predicted proteins | sample HopSoiMetagenom2_FD_96841 | JGI IMG/M metagenome (GOLD analysis project Ga0136846, IMG submission 96841) | Grasslands soil microbial communities from Hopland, California, USA - 2 Assembly 2016 (version 4) | ecosystem: Environmental > Terrestrial > Soil > Grasslands | place: USA: Hopland...
CGGGCCGGCCGGCGGGGCATCGACGAGGTCGGTTACGCCATCGTGCTGTGGTCGCCGTTCGTCACCTTCGAGCAGGTGGCGAACCTGGTGTCGACCCGGACGTTCGCCATCGCATCGCAGTTCCGGCCGACCTACAACATGGCCGCCAACCTGGTCCGCCGGTATGAGCCCGACGAGGCCCACCACCTGCTGAACCTGTCGTTCGCGCAGTACCAGGCCGACCGCGACATCGTCCGCTTGGAGAGCCGGCTCGACCGCACGCTCGAGCGCATCGCCGCGGCGCGGTCACAACTCGTGTGCGACCGGGGCGACGTGGCGAGCTACCTCGATGCCCAGCGCAGGCTCGCCGATGCCCGAGCCGCCCGCCCATCGATGAGCCGGCGCATCGACGATGCCTTGGCCCGCCTGCGGCCGGGCGACGTGGTGCGCACCCACGCCGGCCCGGCGGTGGTGCTGTCGGCGACACCGCGCCGGGGAGCAATGCAGCTCAAGGTGCTGACCGCCAAGCGCAATCGGCACACCCTGGGGCCCGGCGACTTCGACACGCTGCCGCGCCCACTCGGCCGGGTGGAGCTGCCGGTGCCGTACCTCCCGAACAGCTCGAGCTTCCAGCGCCAGGTCGCCGGCCAGCTCCGGGCCGTCCGCCTCGACGACGCTCATGGCGACGACGGCTCCGGCGTCGATCCCGAGCTCGACGGCTTCGCGGCCGCGGTCGACGCCCACCCGGTGGCATCGTGCCCCGACCTCCCGTCACACCGCCGGGCAGCCGGCCAGCTCGACCGCTTGGAGCGCGAGAAGGCCACCCTCGAGCGGCAGGTCCGGGGGCGGTCGGCCACCATCGCCCGCCAGTTCGACCGCGTGCTCCGGCTGCTCGAGGATCGTGGCTACCTCGCCGGCTGGGCGCTGACGCCAAAGGGCGAGCAGCTCTCGCGGCTCTACCACGAGGCCGATCTGCTGCTCGCCGAGTCGCTCCACCGGGGGTTGTTCGACGGCCTCGAGCCGGCGGCGCTGGCCGGCCTGGTGTCGACGTTCGTGTACGAGCGGCGCGGGCCGGGTGACGGCCCGGCGCCGTGGTTCCCCTCGCAAGACGTCCACCGGCGGTGGGTCGCGCTTGAAGCGCTGTACGCCGAGCTGACCGAGGACGAGGAGGCGGCCGGGCTCCCCGGCACCCGTGAGCTCGATCCCGGCTTCCTGGCCCTTGCCTACGCGTGGGCCGCCGGCGAGGCCCTGCCCGAGGTGCTGGAGGACGAGGAGCTCTCCGGTGGCGACTTCGTGCGGGTGGTCAAGCAGCTCGTCGACCTGCTCCGCCAGCTCGCCGAGGTGGCGCCGGTCGCGGCGACACGGAGCGCGGCCGGGCGAGCGGCCGAGGCGGTCTATCGGGGCGTCGTCTCCGCCACGGTGGTGGCAGCGCCCGACGTACGGATGCCCCTGGTGGTTCCCGGTGACGATCCGGAAGGGTGAGGCGTGGGGCGTCGCCGCACCACTTCCTGCCGATGGTGTCGTCGTGCGGAGCGATGCCGAAGCCAGCGCGATCGTTGCCACGGCCCGCACGGCCGGGCATCCCGTGCCGGCGATCGGGCTCCTTGGTGGTGACCTGTGCCGGTCGCTCGGCGGGCGGGGCGACGCCCAACGACTGCGGTCCGCCGATGCCATGACGTTCCGGTGCGACCTCGGCGTCGTCAGCCTCGACGGCGAGGAGCACGTGTTCGTCGCCCATGCCGCCGCCCACCGCGGTTGGTGGCGGGGCCGGGCCCTGGTCGTGATGAACGCCGCATGGCTGGGGCGCTGGAACCTCGGCCCCAAGGCCCACCCCGGCGACGGCTTGCTCGACGTGTCCGTGGCATCGGTTCCCCGCGGGCAGCGACGCGCGGTCGAGCGCCGGCTCCGGCTCGGCGCCCATCTCCCGCACCCGTCGATCCGGGCCACGCGGGTGCCGGCGGGGGAGTGGGACCTGGGGCGCGCCACCCCGGTGTACCTCGACGGGGTGCGGGTGGGGCACGCTCGCCATGTCGTTGCCCGCGTCGAACCCGACGCGCTCACGGTCGTGGTGTGAACGGCGCGAACGCCTGACGCCTACGCTCGCCGGCGATGGAGGCTGCTGCCCTCAAAGCACGATTGTCGGCCCGGGTCGACGAGCTGGCCGAGACGCTGCTCGACGCGTCGCACGACATCCACGCTCATCCCGAGCTGTGCTTCGAGGAGCACCACGCCCACTCGCTGCTCACCGAGATCCTCGAGCGGCAGGGCCTCCATGTCACTCGCTCGGCGTTCGGTTTGGAGACGGCGTTCGAGGCGCGGGTCGGAACCGAGGGCCCGGACATCGGGGTGTGCTGCGAGTACGACGCGCTGCCCGGTGTGGGCCACGCCTGCGGCCACAACATCATCGCCGCCGCTGGTCTTGGTGCCGGGCTCGCAGCCGCCGCGCTGGCCGACGAAGTGGGTTGCCGCGTCCGGATCCTCGGCACACCGGCCGAAGAAGGCGGCGCCGGCAAGCAGTACATGGCCGACGCCGGGGCGTTCGACGACCTGGCCGCGGCGATGATGGTCCACCCCGCCGATGCCGACCTGCTCTGGATGGACACGATCGCGTTGGTGAAGGTCGACGTCGAGTGGTTCGGTGAGGCCGCCCACGCTGCCGCCTTCCCGTGGAAGGGGCGGAACGCCCTCGACGCGGCGGTGCTGGCCTACTCGAACATCGCCGCCCTGCGGCAGCACATCGAGCCCACCGACCGCATCCACGGCATCTTCACCGATGGTGGTCAGGCCTCCAACGTGGTGCCGGAGCATGCCGCCATGGAGTGGCTCGTGCGGTCGGCGACGGCCACCAGTCTCGAACCGCTGCACGCGCGGGTTGCGGCCTGCTGGGAGGCGGGTGCGACCGCCACCGGCTGCCGCTGCGAGCACCGTGTCGTGTCCCGCCCATACGCCGACATGGTCGACAACCCGGTGCTCGGCCGGTTGTACGCGGCCAACGCCGAGGCCCTCGGCCGGCCGGTGCAGACGCCCAGCAGTGCTCACCGCGTCCTCGGCAGCACCGACATGGGCAACGTGAGCTACCTGGTGCCGTCGATCCACCCGATGATCAAGGTGGCTCCCGCCGGGGTGTCGATCCACACCCACGAGTTCGCCGAGCACGCCCGTTCCGCGGCTGGCGACGAGGCCGTGATCCTGGGCGCCAAGGCCATGGCCATGACCATCGCCGATCTCTGGAGTGACGCGTCGTTGCTGAGCGAGGCGCGACGCTCCTTCGACCATGACGTGAGCGAGCGAAAGGGCCCCTGATGTACGACGGGATGCTGTCGGAGACGATCAACATCCAAGGCCATGGCGGGGACATGATCCCGGCGTACCTGGCCCGGCCCATGGACAGCGGGCCCCACGGCGGTGTCGTCGTCATCCATCACATGCCTGGTTGGGACGAGGGGTCGAAGGAGATCACCCGGACCTTCGCCCGCAACGGCTATCTCGCCATCTGCCCGCACCTGCATCATCGGGACGCCCCGGGTGCCACGCCCGACGAGGCCGCCGCGGCGGCACGGGCGGCCGGTGGGCCACCTGACGCGCGGGTGATCGGCGATGTCAGGGCGGCCGCCGGCGTCGTGCGGGCCTGCACGAGCAGCAATGGCAAGGTCGGCGTCATCGGCTACTGCTCGGGCGGGCGCCACGCCTACCTGGCCGCCGCCCAGCTGACCCTCGATGCGGTCGTCGACTGCTACGGCGGCAACGTGGTGATGGCGCCCGACCAGCTCAGCGACGCACGGCCGATCTCACCGATCGACCTCACGGCCCAGATCGGTTGCCCCCTCTTGGGTCTGTTCGGTGCGGAGGACCGCAACCCGAGCCCCGAGATGGTCGCCCAGATGGAGGCCGCACTTCAGGGAGCGGGCAAGGACTTCGAGCTCCACAGCTACGAGGGAGCCGGGCATGCCTTCTTCTCGGTCCACCGGCCCAACTACCGCGTCGAGGCCGCCGTTGACGGCTGGCAGAAGGTCTTCGAGTTCTTCGGCCGCCACCTCGCCTGAGCGACGGTCACGGATGCTGTCACACCGTCCCCGTACCATCAGCGGGTGACCCGAGATCCGGCCGTGACCGAACGATCGCAGGGGACCTCCACCTCCGCGTTCGGGGTCTCAAAGCGAGAGAACCACGACGCCACCGGGTTCTACCGACGGTTCGTGGCACCGGAGGTGACCAAGGATTCCCATGTCGATCCGGTCAAGGCGATCGACCGCATCTTCGTCGGCGACGCTCGCAGGATGATGGAGGTCGCTGACGACTCAGTCGCCCTTGTAGTCACGTCGCCGCCGTACTTCGCCGGGAAGGAGTACGAGGAGGCCCTCGGCCAAGGTCATATCCCGGCCACCTATGGCGACTACCTCGACATGCTCGAGGCGGTCTTCGCCGAGTGCGTGCGCACCCTCGAGCCCGGCGGCCGCATAGCCGTGAATGTGGCCAACCTCGGACGGAAGCCATATCGGTCTCTTTCTGCCGACGTCATCGGCATTCTCCAGGACCGCCTCCGGCTGCTCTTGCGTGGGGAGATCGTCTGGGTGAAGGCCCGCGGTACCGCGGGTTCATGCGCATGGGGCTCGTTTCAGCGACCGGGCAACCCGGTGCTGCGCGACCTCTCCGAGCGAGTCATCGTTGCGAGCAAGGGCCGGTTCGACCGCGCCCTCACCGCTCGGCAGCGTCACGATAAGGGCCTGCCGTCGGGCGCCTCGATGTCACGCGAGGACTTCATGGAGGCGACGACCGACCTGTGGGAGATCCCTGCGGAGAGCGCGACCCGACTTGGCCATCCCGCACCATTCCCGGTTGGTCTTCCCGAGCGGCTGATCGATCTCTACACCTACACAGGCGATCTCGTACTCGACCCGTTCATGGGTTCGGGCACGACCGCCGTGGCAGCCGTCCGCACCGCTCGTCACTACGTCGGCTATGACACCGATCAGGCCTACGTCGACGCGGCCGAGGCGCGGATCGCAGTCGTGCGCGGAGCGCTCGAGCGTCAGGAGATCCCGCCGCCTCGCGTCGTCCTACCGGCCATCCCGCTTCCGGCAGACAGCTCCGAGGACCCTCAGGCACGGGCGGTGCGCGAGGGCAAGGCCGCAAAGGAGATCGCTCGCCACGTGCTCGAGGCGTGCGGCTTCGAGATTGTGGCGACTGATAAGCCGGTTGGTAGCGGCGTCGAGGTCAACTATGTGGCCAAGGACGGCACTGAGAACGACTGGTATTTCGACGTATCGGGTGCCTTCACCAGTGTCCGCCCCGGACTCAAGCGCACCGACACGCTGTGGAAGGCGGTTGGGAAGGCCGCGGTCCTCCACGCGGCGAAGCGAAGGGTTCCCCTCGTGCTGCTCACGACCGACCGGCCGGCCGCCGGCACCGCCGGCGCTCTTGCCCTCGATGCCGTTACTGGACGCGACAAGCCGATCCGAGCCGTGATCGAACTCCTTTCCGCTGATGGTCAACAGCAGCTTCGGCTGCTCGCCAAGGGCTCATCCCGGCGGCGATGAGCGACTCGCGCCCAGCGCGACAGTGGCCGGGCCGAGTCGCCGTGGCCGTGACCCGCGGCGACCCACCTGAGCTGCTCATCGCTGACTCCGATGCCGTGCTTGGGCGCGTCCTGGCGCTGCAGCTCGTGGCCAAGACAGCCCCCGAGGCCTTCGGATCGCCTGGCGCTCTCGACGAGGTCCGACAGGCGCTGCTCGATGAGCGATGGGCCGATGCCGTCGTGGCATGGATGGATGCCACCGGCGAGGTCGTCGATGCCTATCCGGACGAGACCGTGTGGAGCGAGCGGCTGGTGGACGAGGAGTACGCGTCCGTCGAGATCCGGCTCGCTCCCATCTTCGACGAGCGGCCTTGAGTTCGTTTCAGGCGTCGGCCGGCCAACAAGGCCGGCACTTCGCCGATCAATGTGACCTACTACTCGATGGGATGGGGTACCACCGGGTCGGCAAGGTGCTCATCGCGGGCGTCGGCGTCGAGGTCGACTGCGAGGCGGTAGCGCCATCGGGCGCCCGGATCTGGTTCGAGTACAAGGGCAGCGTCCAGGGAACCCGACCAGGGTTGCTCCGTACTGACACGCTCAAGAAGGCGATCGCCAACGGTGCCCTCCTCAAGGCGACTGAGAACCCGCCCCCGTTCGTCGTGCTGACGTCTCATGCCCCGACGGGGGGTTCGGGGCTGGCGATGCTCGAGACGGCGGTCAGGCTCGGCTACCTCGACGATGTGGTCTGCATCTACGACCCGAGGCAGACGACGCGGCTCAGCAGCAGGTAGTGGACCGTCCCCCCGCTGGGCGCGGAGGCGGCCCTACCCTTGAGCTTCCTGTGTCGGCCTTCACCCCCTACCACCAGGAGACCTGGACCGACGCCGAGGCCGACGTGCTGCGCCGCTACGTCACCAATCTCGACGGCCCCGTCTTCGCCCTCGTCAACCTCCCCGAGGTGGTCAAAGGGGCGCTGTTCGCCCGCTACAGCCGCAGCCCGAAGAGCCTGCGCCGCCTGTTCCTCGATGAGTTCGTGGGCGAGCTGGAGATCGAGGACGACGCCGCCATCGACGCAACGGTGGGGCTGACCAGGGCCGAGCAGCTCTACGACACGGTCTTCCTCGAGTACGGGGACGACTCGGTGGCCCAGCTCGGTGGGGTGCACCTGGCGTGCGAGCAAGCCTCCAACCTGCTGACCAAAATCCTCGAGTGGGGCCGGCTGATGGCCTACCTCGAGCAGTCGACCCGCTACATCAACTACGACGCCAGGCTGGGCGGCCGGTACCGCTTCTACCGCGATCCGGCGATCCTCAGCTCGACGCTCGGCACACGGTACGTGGGCGACATGGATCGGCTGTTCGACACCTACGCCGAGCTGCTGCCGATCGTCCAGGAGTGGTGCCGGGAAGCGTTCCCGAAGGACCCGGCCGACTCCGACTTCGTCTACCGCCAGTCGATCCGGGCCAAGGCGCTGGACGCGGTGCGGGGCATCCTTCCTGCGGCGTCGCTGTCGAACGTCGGCATCTACGGCACCGGGCAGGGCTATGAGGCGCTGCTGCTGCGGATGCGAGCCCACCCCCTCGGCGAGGCCCGGGCCTACGCCGACCTCATGCTCACGGAGCTGCGGAAGGTCATCCCGTCGTTCCTCAAGCGGGTCGACCTGCCCGACCGCGGCGTCGCCTGGTCGGACTACCTCCGCCAGACCCGCGAGTCGACCGAGGAGGTCGCCGCCAAGCTCTTCCCCGACACCGATGTGCAGCCGGTGCCGGAGGTCGCCCTGGTCGACTGGGACCCCGAGGGTGAGGAGAAGGTGCTCGCCGCCATGCTCTATCCCCACGTCGACCTGCCCGAGCAGCAGATCGCCGAGCGCGTCAGGCAGATGACGGGCGACGAGCGGGTGGCCCTGGTCGAGGCCTACACCGGGGCTCGCCAGAACCGGCGGCACAAGCCGGGCCGGGCTCTGGAGCGCATCGCCTATCGGTTCGACGTCTGTTCGGACTACGGCGCCTTCCGTGACCTCCAGCGTCATCGGATGCTCACGATCGAGTGGCAGTCGCTGTCGCCCGAGCACGGCTACGAGGTCCCCGAGCCGGTCGTCGCCGCTGGTGTCGCCGACCGCTTCCACGAGGCCATGGGACGTTCGGCCGAGCTGTACGGGGTCCTCAACGAGCAGTTCCCGGCCTCCGCCAGCTACGCCGTCAGCCTGGCCTTCAAGGTGCGCTACTCGATGCAGTTCAACGCGAGGGAGGCCATGCACCTGCTCGAGCTGCGCACGGGGCCCCAGGGGCACCCGGCCTACCGGCGGGTGTGCCAGGAGATGCACCGGCTCATCGATGCCCAGGCGGGGCACCACGCCCTCGCCGCCATGATGCGCCACGTCGACCACCGCGAGCCCGGGCTGGAGCGGCTGGAGGCCGAGCGGCGGGCGGCGACCAAGCGGTCCCGTTGACGTACCATTTGCCCGGTTTCTAGGATGTGGGCCGGCGGGCGGCCGGAGGTACCCGTGCGCCTGCCCAGCTCTGCCACCGCCCTCTCGTCGCTCCTGGCCCTGGCCCTCGCCGGCTCGGCAGCAACGACCACCTACACGGTGCGCCGGGGTGACACCCTCAGCGCCATCGCCAGCCGGACCGGGCGGTCGGTGGGGGAGCTGGCCGCCGCCAACCGGCTCCGCGACCCCAACCGGATCTACGAGGGCCAGCACCTCACCGTGCCCGAGCGGGTGGCGCTGGCGGTGGCGAGCCCCTCGGCCCCGCTGCGCCTGATCTCGGCGCCCGAGCGGCTCGACCTGGTGCCGCTGTTCCGCCGGTGGTCGGCGGCCAACGGGCTGCCGGTCGACCTCCTGATGGCGATGACGTGGCTCGAGTCGGGATGGCAGAACTCCGTCGTCTCCGGCAAGGGGGCGCTCGGGATCGGGCAGCTCATGCCGGCGACCGTCGACTTCGTCCGGTCCGTGTTGATCGGCGTCGACGGGCTCGATCCTGGCGTGCCGGAGCACAACATCCGCATGAGCGCCCGCTATCTCGGCTGGCTGATCAAGCAAGCGGGTGGCGACGTCCGACTGGCGTTGGCCGGCTACTACCAGGGCCCTCGGTCGGTGCGCGACCGGGGTCCCATCCCGGCGACCGTGGCGTATGTCGACGGTGTCCTGGGCCTCCGCCCAGGATTCGCAACACTCGTCCGACGTTGACTCGTCAACCCCTTGACACCCCCCGGCCAGACGTGGAAGAAAAGGCGTTGCCTCGTCGTACTGGCGGGCGGAGGACGGGACGGGCCTCAGCGAGCCAAGTAGCAAACGCCGCGGGCACCAGCCTCCGGTGGTCCCAACGGCTCGCTGAGGTTCTCCGTCGCCAGCCTCGTGTGGCGAACGTGGCCGCGGTCGCTAGAGTCCCGCCGCCATGGCTGACGAAGACGACGACTTCGAGGAAGAATCCGACGCGGCGGAGGACCCCGACGAGGAAGTCCTCGACGACGATCTCGAGGCGGACGAGCTCGACGAGGACTTCGTCGCCGACGAGGTCGACGACGCGCTCGACGCCGACGACGAGGCTGAGGACGAGGTCGAAGCGCCGGTCGCCCTCGAGGACACCGACGACGACGACGACGAGGAGGTCGAGGACCCCGACGACGTGGAGGCCGACCTCGACACCATCCTCAAGGACCGCCTGGTGGCGGTGGAGGATGAGGAAGACGAGGAAGAAGAGGAGCCGGCCGACCCCGAGGACAAGAGCGACGGGGGCAGGGTCCGGCCCAAGGCACCCGGTGAGTTCGTGTGCCAGTCGTGCTTCTTGGTGAAGCACCCCAGCCAGCTCGCCGACGGCAAGCGGCAGCTGTGCACCGACTGCGTGTGACGTACCTCCGCTCCTGAGGGACAATGTCCGGCATGGCTGACGAACGCGGCCCCATCGACCTCGCTGCTGACTTCCTGGTGTACGCACCGGTCGGCTTCGCCATCGCCGCCCGGGAGCTGCTCCCGGACCTGGCCGAGCGGGGGAGGGCCTACGTCGACGGGCAGGTGGCGGTGGCCCGGGTGGTCGGCCAGGTCGCGGTCAAGCAGGGCCAGTCCGAAGCCGGCAAGGTCCTGTCCCAGGTTCGCGACCAGGTTGGCGGCGCCTTGGAGCAGCTCTTGCGCAGCTGGGCGAGCGGTGGCGAGCCGGCAACCGACGCCCCGGCCTCGCCGACCGCGGCCGGCCCCACAGCTGCCCCGGCGCCGCCGACCAGCGGGCCCGGCGCGGCGACCCTCGCCATTCCCGAGTACGACTCACTGGCCGCGTCGCAGGTGCTGCCCCGCCTCAACGGCCTCACAGCCGAGGAGCTCGAGGCAGTGCGCGACTACGAAGCCAGCCACCGGGGCCGCCGAACCGTCCTCGGCAAGATCGACCAGCTCCAACGACCGGCCTGACCGTTCGCATGGACCTGGCGGCCCGACGCGCCGGCGCCGCTGACCTCGAGCGGCTGGCCGAACTGGCGGCCGACGCCGTCGCCGAACAGGCCGATGGGCGGGGCGGGCCGATCTGGGCCCGCCGCGAGTCCCGCGCCATCCCGGCGACGCAGTCGCTCCGCGCCGCCCTCGACGACGCCGACCATCTGGTGCTGGCGGGCACCATCGACGAGGCCGTCGTCGGGTACGCCGTCGCGACCGTCGAGGTGCTGCGGGACGGCTCCCGGCTCGGCCGGGTGGAGGACATCTACGTCGAAGCCGAGGGCCGGGCCGTGGGGCTGGGGGAGACCTTGATCGACGAGGTCATCGCCTGGTGCGACGAGCGGGCGTGTGTGGGCATCGATGCTCTCGTGCTTCCCGGCAATCGCGAGACCAAGAACTTCTTCGAGACCTTCGGGTTCACCGCCCGGGCCCTCGTGGTGCATCGGAAGCTCCGGTGAGCGACGAGCCGGTCATCGGCCCGCAGGTCTGCGTCGGCGCGGTCGTCATCGACGCTGCTCGGCTCCTGCTGATCCGGCGGGGGAGGGAGCCCGGCCTCGGGCGATGGTCGGTTCCCGGGGGCCGCGTCGAGCGGGGCGAGACCCTCGGTGAAGCGGTCCTGCGCGAGCTCGCCGAGGAGACCGCTCTCGAGGGCATCTGCGGGCCGCTCGTCGGGTGGGTCGAGCGGATCACCGAGACCCACCACGTGATCATCTTCGACTTCTTCGTCGACGTCTTCGACCCCGAACCGGCCGCCGCGGCCGACGACGCCACCGACCTCCAGTGGGTGCCGCTGGAGGACGTGGCCGAGCTCGATCTCGCCGACGGTCTGGCCGAGTTCCTCCACGAGAACGGTGTCCTCGAGACGATCATCTGACTCGGTAACGTCGCGACGGTGACCGCCGAGGGGTCGAAGCGCCTCCAGTGCCCATACTGCGAGGGCTACGAGGTTGACCGGGTGTACCTGGCGTCGCTCCAGCTGGACGCCTGCGCCTGCATCGACTGCGGTGCCCGTTGGGACGAGCGCACCAGCACCGGTGAGTTCGTGGGCCGCGGGAGCAGCGCCACCGTGTTCACCCCTCGGCCGAGCTGACCTCGGTCTCGTCGTCCGGCTCGGCGGGCGCGTCCTGCTCGGTGGGGGCGTCGCTGTCGACTGCTGCGTCGTCGGCGGTCGACGGCATGGCAATCGGCTCGGGCGCCGATTCCAGCGCGATCGGGTCGTGCTCGACCGGCGCTTCACCAGCGGGCAGGGCGGCGTGCTCGGGGGCGGCGGGAAGCGCCGGCGGCACGTGCGGCTCCGACTCGGCAGGCGTTTCAGCGTCGGTAGCGTCGGCGACCGGCGCGGGAGCGACCGGCGCGGGAGCCGGCGGGGCCGAGCGGGGCGGGGGCGGCGGCGGGATACGCCGGGTGCCCGGGGGAGGGGGCAACAGGCCCGCGGCCGCTTGGACCTCGGCGGCGCGCTTGGGCTTGGGCTTCGGCGCCCGTCGCGGTGCCTTCGGCGCTGGGGGCTCGATGCCGAACAGGGCGGCGACCGTCGGCGTCCGGCCGGCGTGCTTGCGCACCATGGTGAGGAGCTCCTCGGTCGGCTCCTCCGGCTTGCCGGCCGGCGCCACCGCCCGGCGAACGGGCGAGTAGGCGAGGGCGTCGATGAGCGTCGCCCACCGGTCGGAGGGCGTGTCGGCGGCCATCGCCGCGCTGGCGGCGTCGGCGAGCTGGGTCGTGAGCTCCGCCGAGAGGGTCTCCGTGGGCTCCGGTGGGCGGGAGGCCAGCCGTAGGGCCCGGACAACCCGGCCCGCAGCGAGTGAGGTCGTGAGCTCGTCGAGCCACGCCTGCTGCTCCGCGGCCGCACGGCGGTCGAGGACTTCCTTCAGGCTGGACGCCAGCTCACGGGTCGACTCGTCACGGGCGACGTCAGCGGCGCTGGCCACCACCGCCCGAAGGTCGCGCAGGGCGATCTCCTCGGCGTCGGCTGCCGCGCCTTCGGCCCGGTCGAGCCAGTCGGCGACCCGCACGCGAGGCAGCAGGTCCTCGGCGATGCCGAGCACCATGGCCTCCGGCATCTCGGGGAGGCCCTCGGCCTTGGCCTTGGTGTTCTGCTCGGTGAGCGCCGTGCGCACGCCTGGCATCCCCGACTTGAAGAGCTGCTCGGCGATGGGCTGCTGCTCGGGCGACAGGGCGGCCAGCAGCTCATCGCGATGGGCATGGCCAGCCCGGAGCTTCTTGGCCTTGGGCTTCGGGGGCGGGGGGGCGGGACGTTCGGGCCGCGGCGTGCGGGGGCGGTCGGGCCGGGCCGGGCGCTCAGGGCGCTCCGCCCGCGGCGGTCGGGGTCCTCGGTCGCGGTCGCCCTCGCGGGCACGGTCGGGACGGGGGCCACGGTCGCGATCGCCGGGGCGATCCGAACGCGGGCGCCGCTCGCCCCGGTCGCCACGGCCGCCGCCGCCACGACCGGCGAGCGTGGTGATCACCGGCTCGAACGCCCGCTCACTTCCCTTGATCTCGATCCGCTCGGGCTCAGGGCGCGCCCCCTTGGGCGGAAGCACCCCGAGCACGGTGATGCCTTCGATGTCGAAGTCGGCGTCAGCCCGCACGACGTCGCCCACCTTCGACCCGCTGGGCAGCAACGACCCATCGAGCTCACCGCGCGGCTGGAGCGCGCCGGCCGCCCGCCAGGTCCACGTCCCGTCGTCACGTGAGCTGGTGAGCTCGACCTCAATCCGCCGGGACATAGGGCCGACAGGCTACCGGTCACTGCGTCCCTCCTCGAAGCCGGAGGGTGGTCGCGCGAGACGTGATCCACCGAGGTGTCGACGCCCACTGGCAGACTCACCGAATAAGCGGAACTGACAGAATCGGTCGCGACGGCACACCCGGCCGCTGCGCGTGGTGCGGACGTCGTTTACCGGACCGCTCCGGCCCCGGCCGCCCGAGGCTGTTCTGCAAGCAGTCGTGCCGGCAGCTCGAGTATCAATCCCGCCGACGGGCCAACGAGCTTGGGCTCAGCGAGTCGGAGCTCGTCATGACACGGTCAGAGCTTGAAGGGCTCCGGGACGCGCTGTATGTCGTCGAGGCCGCTGTGGAAGACGTTGATCGTGACCTGCAGGCCGTGGGAGACGACCCCGAGGAGTTGCGGCGAACGCTCGACTGGTTGCTCCAGGCGGTCCGACCCCTCCTGGGACACCGCCCATAATCATAGTTATGTCAAGTTGATGGTTCCGGCCGGCGTTTGACCTCCCCGCGGGATCGGGTGCCACCTAGGCTGCCGTCGTGCCGATCTACGAGTACCGCTGCCTCGACTGCGAGACCGTCTTCGAGCAGCGGCGGTCGATGGCCGACGCCGATGCCGCGGTCACCTGCCCTGACGGGCACAGCCGGGCCAAGCGCCTCTTGCCGATGTTCGCCTCTGCGCGGTCGGCCAGCAATGGCGGCTCCTCCCCCGCGCCGGCGCCGATGCGGAGCATGGGCGGCGGTTGCGGCTCGGGCTGCGGCTGCCACTGAACGCTGGCAGTTCGGCTTTACCCTGAGGTGCCGTCCCGGGCGGTCCGGGCGCGGACCGGCAGGCGATGGAACCCACCACGACCACCACGACCAGACGCGGGCGGGCGATCGCCCTCGGAGTGCTCTGGATGGTCGTCGTGCCCGTGGCCCTCGGCATCGGGATCGCCGAAGGCCGGATCCGCCTCCAGGACAAGCCGGCCCGCCTGATCTCGGCGCCAGCAACAACTGTCGTCCCGACGACCACGACGACGACGGCGGCCGTCTTTGCGATCGGTGAGCGGCCCACCTCCACCACAGCCGCCTCGGGGCCCGCCGCCCTCGACGGCACGCTGGCCCGCGAGGTCGTCTGGTACCAGCTGGCCGATTGCGAGAGCGGCGCCTGGACCGGTGGCACCCCGATCGCCGGCAGCGCCCGTTGGGAGATCGTCGCTCGGGGCTACCAGGGTGGCCTCCAGTTCCACCCGGTGACCTGGGACCGCTTCCGCTCGCCCAGCGACCCTGCCGAGGCCAACCTGGCAACCTCCGCGCAGCAGATCGCCGTTGGCGAGCGCGTGCTCGCCCGCGAAGGGGTCATGGCCTGGCCGACGTGCGGGCCACGAGTGGGTCTCGCCCGCCTGCTCGCCCCGGGCCACGTCCCCGTCACCGACGCCCTGCTGCTCCCCGCCGCCGAACCCACCGTCCTCGACGACGAGTGATCCCCGTTCTTTGGCGACTCACCCGCACAGTGTCTGGGCAAGTCGCCAAAGAACGGAGAGAGTCTGGATGTACTTCACCTCGGGACTCACCGGCGCAGGACGGCGACAGCCCACCCGTCCTGCTCGTCGGTGCTGACCAGCCGAAGCCCGGCGATGGCGAAGGCCGTTGTGACCGACGCGGCCTGCTCGCTCAACATGCCGGCCACCACCAGGCGCCCGCCCCGTGCGATCGATCCCACGATGACCGGTGCGAGGTGACAGAGGACGGC
>Ga0136846_1215612_pt1 | contig 14369 bp, 13 predicted proteins | sample HopSoiMetagenom2_FD_96841 | JGI IMG/M metagenome (GOLD analysis project Ga0136846, IMG submission 96841) | Grasslands soil microbial communities from Hopland, California, USA - 2 Assembly 2016 (version 4) | ecosystem: Environmental > Terrestrial > Soil > Grasslands | place: USA: Hopland...
TTCTCGGCGTCGCACTGCCGTCGAGATGACGGAAGGAAGGTGGCACTATGGCCGGGCGCGTCAACGGAAGGACGAAGACATGGAACTCACACCGCACCTCGAAGCGATCCGAGCCGACCTCGAATCGCTCATCGCGGCGGACGAAGCGCTCGCGACGGCGTTCGAGCGGATGGCGCGCCCCATCGAGGCGACGCTCCAACTCCGCCTTCTCGACGTCCTGGGCGATGCGGCGCTGGAGCTGACGGAGCAGGTCCCCGCCGGCCACGCCGAGCTCCGCGTCTCCGGACGAGACGCTCGCGTCGTCTACATCGGGCCGCCCGAAGCCGCCCCCGAGCCGTCGGTCCCGGACGACGACGACGGAGGGATGGCCCGGCTCACCGTCCGGATGCCCGACGCACTGAAAGGTGCGATCGAGGCGGCGGCGGACGCCGCCGCGCAATCGGTCAACGCCTGGCTCGTGCAAGCGGCGAGGTCGGCCCTGAACCGGGGCAGTGACAGCAGACGGCGCGGCGGCGGCAACCGGATCTCGGGGTACGCGCGCAGCTGAGCGGCATGAACGTGGAGGAGAACTGATGCGACAGGTCTACGACACCCCCGACGGCCTCGAGGTCGTGCTGCACATCGGCGCCGGCGACATCGACATCGATGTCCGCGACACCGCGACGACGACCGTCGAGATCGACGGATACGACGACGAAGCACCGCCGACGGTTCGCTGTGAGCCGCAGCCGGGCGGCGGCCACCGCCTCACGATCGAGTACCGGACAAAGAAGAAGTGGTTCGCGATCGGGCGAGGGCTCGAGGTCCGACTCGTCGTGCCGCCCTCGACCACCATCGAGGGGTCGAGCGGCGCCGCCGACCTCGACGCCAAGGGTACCCTCGGTGCGCTGAGCTTCAAGACGGGGTCCGGTGACCTGCGGTTCGAGGATGTCAGCGGGGACGTGCAGCTGGTGTGCGCGAGCGGCGATATCGAAGGTCGCTCGGTCGGGGGTCACCTCGGGTTCAAGGGAGCCTCGGGCGACATCGACGTCCGCACCGTCGGCGGCGGCGCCACGGTGCGAAGCGCGTCCGGCGACATCCGGATCGGCCGGCTCGACGGCCCGTCGATCATCACGGTCGGGTCGGGCGACGTGACCCTGCCACACGTCGGTCCCGGATCGGTCAACGTCCGTGCGATCTCCGGCGACGTCGCCGTCGGGGTCCGCGGCGGCCTCGGCGTTTGGCTCGACGTGTCGTCCACGAGCGGCGACGTGCACAGCGACCTCGACAGCGATCGGGCGGACGGCTCGGGCGCGGCGCCCGATCTGGAGCTAACCCTGAACACCGTGGCCGGCGACATCACGATCGACCGCGCGGGAGAGAGCACTGATGCGAACGCTCCTGCGTGATCGCTCGTATCGGCGCCTGCTCGTCGGGCAAACGCTGTCCGCGTTCGGCGACTACGCGATGTTCCTCGCGCTCGCCGTGTGGGTGAAGGTCCTCACGGGGTCAAGCGCGAAGGCCGGCCTCGCGATCTTGCCGTTCATCCTGCCGAGCCTGGTCGGGCCCGCCCTCGGCGTCTACGTCGACCGGTTCCCGCGGAAGCGGATCATGATCGTGACCGACCTCGCCGCGGCCGTCGCACTCCTCCCATTGGTATTCGTGCGCGACGCCGGCGACATCTGGCTGATCTACGTTGCATCGTTCCTGCTCGGGCTCGCGACGGTCGTGTACGAAGCGGCCCGCGCCGGCCTGCTGATGAGCATGCTCGAGGAAGGCGACCTCGGCGACGCGAACGGGCTCCTGCAATCGACCGGCCAAGGGATGCGCTTGCTCGCGCCGCTCGCGGGGGCGGGTCTGTTCGCCGCGTTCGGCGGCCCGGCGGTCGCGCTCCTGGACGCCGGCACGTTCGTGCTGTCGGCGTTGTTGCTGTTCGGCGTCCACGCACCGTCGATCGAGCGGGAGGACCAGGATGGGTTCTGGGTCGAGCTCGGCGCGGGCGTCAGCCACATCGCGCGCACCGCCGATCTCCGCCGGCTCACGATCGTCACCGCGTTCGTGACGCTTGCCGCCGGTGTGATGGAGGTCGCGATCTTCTCGCTGATCGACCAGGGGCTGCACAAGCAGCCGGAGTTCCTCGGCGTGCTCTCGACGGCGCAGGGCGTCGGCGCGGTGATCGGCGGCGTGATCGTCGGCGCGACGATGCGCAAGATCGGCGAGTTCGCGACGATCGCCTGGGCGCTTGTCGCGATCGGCGTCGGCGTCGGGATGCTGGCGTGGCCCTCGCTCGCCATCGTGCTTGTGTCCGCGATGGCTGTTGGGATCGCGGTGTCGTTCTACAACGTGTCGTTCACGACGCTGATGATGCGCCGGACGGACGTCGCGATGCAGGGGCGCGTGAACAGCGCGATCGAGGCGGTGTTCACCGTACCGTACGCGGCATCGATCGCCGCCGGCGCGGTGTTGATCTCGGTCGTGAGCTTCCGGACGATCTACCTCGTCCAAGCCGCGATGTTCTTCGGGGTCGCCGGCTACCTCGCGCTCGCGGCGCGCGACCGCTCTACGCCGCCGACTCCATCGCGGGGTCGTAGGCGCCGTCGCGAGCGTGGCCGTTCATCGTCGCGCGATGGCCGAGCGCTCGCTGCCCCGCCGCAACGTTTCGAAGATCGCCGCCCCACGCCGTGAGCGCAGGCGCCTGTAGCGCGCGGCCGTAGGAGAAGGACAGCGCCCATGGGGCGCCGTCGCCCGTCGCGAGCATCCGGTTCATGGCATCGAGGCGGGTGGTCGCCTGCTCGTCGCTCATCCCCCCCGACAGGAACACGACGCCCGGGACCGACGCCGGCACGTGCTCGGACAGGCACCGGATCGTCGCCTCGGCGATCGTCGCGTCGTCGTCCTGCACGGCGCTCCCCTTCCCGGGGACGATCATGTTCACCTTGAGCAGCGTGCCGGGCAGGTCGAGACGGTGCGCGACCATCTGCCGGTAGAGCGCGTCGAGCGTCCGCCCCGTCGCCTCCTCGCACGCATCGATGTCGTGGTCGCCGTCCATCAAGATCTCCGGCTCGACGATCGGTACGATGTCGGCTTCCTGGCACAACGCCGCGTAGCGCGCCCTCCCGTGGGCGTTCGCGTCGATCGCGAAGTTCGTCGGGGTCCCGGCGCCGATGATGATCGTCGCCCGCCACTTCGCGAAGCGCGCGCCGAGCTCCCGGTACTCCGCGAGCCGGTCGCGCAGTCCGTCCAACCCCTCGGTCACCGTTTCGCCCGGGAACAGCGCCAGGGGCTTCGCACCGGTGTCGACCTTGATGCCGGGGATCGATCCGGCCGCCTCGAGCACCTTCACGAACGGAACGCCGTCGTCGGTCGACTGCCGGATCGTCTCGTCGTACAGGATCACGCCGCTGATGTGCTCGCCGAGATCCGGCGTCGTGAACAGCATCTGCCGGTACGCACGCCGCGTGTCCTCGGTGCTTTCCACGCCGATCGAGTCGAACCGCTTCTTGATCGTGCCGGTGGACTCATCGGCCGCGAGGATCCCCTTGCCGGGCGCGACGAGCGCCTCAGCGGTCGAGTGCATCGTGTCGGTCATGGCTCGTTCCTCCGTGGGCGTTGTCCTCGCGCGGCGGTCGCGGCCGCCGGATGGTCGGTCGAGCGTAGTGCGTTCGGGCATCCCCCGACCACAGCGGTGGAACCCCCCTCAGGGTGACCGCGCACCACGCCGATGCACCGGTCATGCTGAAGGGGGTGCGGTCGGCGGTTCGCACATCGTGGGTGTCCGTGACGCTCGCGGCGGCGCTCGGCGTGACGATGCCGCTGGCTGCGACGATGGCGGGCACCGCCCTGGCATCGCCGGTCCGCATGCCGAGCGTGGTCGTCTCCGGCAGGGACGGAACGCACCCCGGGGCGGTGCACGACGCGGCGCCTCCGCGGCCCACCGCCCACGTTCGCGGCGCGCACGGCGATCCCCGGGCGAACACGCCTGCCGCATCGCCGAAGCCGAGCCCGTGGGAGCGCGCGAGCCTGCTCGTCCACGTCGCCACCGGCGGGATCGTGGCGCACCGCGATCCATCGGCGTCCTCCGCGACGGTCGGCACCGTGGTCGCGGCGTCGAAGTACTACGGCGTCCCGATCGTGCTGAAGGTCGACGCCGTGAACGCCGCGGGCACCTGGGGGCGCGTAGAGCTCCCCTACGTATGGCCGCGACGACAAGGCTGGATCCGGCTCGCAGGCCTCGAGCGCGAGCAGACGTTCCTGCATGTCGACGTCGATCTGTCCGAGCACCGCGTGCGCGTGTTCAAGCGCGATGACCTCCTGTACTCGGTCCCGGCCGCGATCGGGGCGCCGAGCTCCCCCACGCCGCCGGGTCACTACGTCGTGACGGACCGTGTGCCGTTCCCGTCCGGCAGCGCGCTCGGCTCGTTCGCGTTCGGCATCAGCGGCATCCAGCCGCACCTGCCCGCCGGGTGGAGCGGCGGCAACCAGCTCGCGATCCACGGGACGAACGATCCCTCGTCGATCGGCATGAGCACTTCGGCCGGATGCGTCCGCGTGAGCGAGTGGGCGCTCGAGCGGTTCGAGCCGCTGCTGCGGCTCGGCACGCCGGTCGTCATCCACGCGTGAGGCGATAGACGCGTCCGTCGAGCGACGTCACGTACAGCTCGCCGTCGGGGCCCGCGCCGAACGAACTGACGTTTGGCAGCGAAACGCCGAGGTCGGTATGCGCCACCGCCCCGTCGGCATCGAGCCGGATGGCCTGGAGCGCGCCCGTGCAGAAGTCCGCGAACACGTACCAGCCCCCGAGCGCCGGGATCGCCGAGCCGCGATAGACGGCGCCGCCGATAACCGTGCACCCCTCGGAGTGCGAGTACTCGTACACAGGTGGCACCGCGCCCGGCGGAGCGGCGCCGTCGTACCGGTGCGTTCCCTCGAGCAGGTTCCAGCCGAGGTTCGCGCCGGCGGGCGAGCCCGCGGCGAGCCGGTCGATCTCCTCCCACGCACCCTGTCCAACGTCGGCGATCCAAAGGTCGCCGGTCGCGGGGTCGAACGAGTAGCGCCAGGGATTCCGCAGTCCGTACGCCCAGATCTCCGGGCGCGCATCGCCGTCGTTGACGAACGGGTTGCCGGCCGGCACGCGGTAGGGCTTCGCGCCGGTGGGCGTCGGCTCGATCCGGAGCATCTTGCCGAGCAGCGTGCCGAGCGACTGGCCGTTGTCGTGCGGATCGCCGGCGCTGCCGCCGTCGCCGAGACCGATGTAGAGGTCGCCGTCGGGCCCGAAGACCAGGTCGCCGCCGTTGTGGTTGTCGTACGGCTGGTCGACGAACAACAGCTGGCGGCGCGACGCCGGCACGGCACGGTCGCCGTGCATCTCGTACCCGGCGACCCGCGTATCGCCGTCGAGGTCGGTGTAGTTGACGTAGAGGTATCGCCCGTCGGGCGAGAACGCGAGGCCGAGCAGGCCCTGTTCGCCCCCGACCGACACGCCCTTCGAAAGATCGAGGACCGGCGTGCGCCCGACGGTGCCGTCTCGGATCGCGACGACAGCGCCGGTCTTCTCCGCGACGTAGATGGTTGGGTCGCCGCGCCGGATCGCGATCGCGAGCGGATGGTCCACCGTCGCGAGGCGCTCGATCGAGACGTGGAGCGCGCCCGGGTCTTCGGAGACGGACGGAGCGGGTTGGCCGCCGCCTGAGGTGCACCCCATCACGGCCACAACCAGGGCAAGGGCCCACCGCCGGGCACGTCGGGGTCGCGAGCGCACGCCTCGATGCTACGGAGCGCCTCGGGAACCACCGGGACATCGGGGCGGTCGGTAGGGAAGGCTCGGCGCGACCGGGCTACGCTGTCGCGACTACAGGAGGCGAGGGGTCACCGATGCGCGACCCGGATCCACGGACGGTGCAGCAGGCGCGGGCCGGCGATCTGCGCGCGTTCGAAGAGCTCGTCCGGCTGTACCAGGCCGAGGTGTTCCGCTTCGCGTGGCATCTGACGCGCGACCGAACGCTCGCCGAGGACGTCACCCAAGACACCTTCCTTCGCGCGTTCCGGTTCATCAACGGCTATCGCGGGACGCAGCGGTTCGGCTCGTGGTTGTTCGCGATCGCGCGGAACTGCTCTATGGACGGATTGCGCAAGCGGGGCACCGTGGCCGAGCACGACGGGCGCGAGCCACGCGCCACCCCCGACGCGTCCACCAGGGCCGAGCTCGACGCCGCGCTCGCCGCGGTGTCAGCCGAGCACCGCGACGCGTTCTTGCTCGTCGAGGTCTTCGGGCTCAGCTATCAAGAGGCCGCCGACGTGCTCGGCGTCGCCGTCGGCACCGTGAAGAGCCGGATGTTCCGGGCGAGGCGCGCGCTGTGCGCCGCGATCGCCGTCGACGACGAGGAGGCACGGTGAACTGTCGCCGCGTGCAGCCGCTGCTGTCGGCCGCGATGGACGACGCCCACCTGTCGAGCGCCGAGCGGCGCGCCGTCGAGGCGCACGTTGCGATGTGTGCGGCCTGCAGCACGTTCGAACGGCGCGCCTTGCAGGTCCGGACCGCGGTTCGGATCCGACCCGCCGAAGACGTCCCCGACCTGACCGACCGGATCATGGCGGGGGTGGCGCGCGGGTCGGAACGACCCGCGCGCCGGTCGTGGCGTCGGCGGCCGGCCCGAGCGCGTGCGGTGGTGCCGGCGATCGCTGCCGCGATCGCCGGCCTCCTCGTGGGGAGCTTGGTGGTGGGCGGACCGTGGCGGTCGCATCCCCAGACCGCGTGGGCGAACGAGATCGAGCAGGGCGTTCGCACGGCGGCACCGTCGATCGACGCGTTCCAAGGCGCGTACACCATCACCGAGCGGGGCTTGTCGCCGGCCGTGCCGGAGCGATCCCTGACGATGGACGTTGCGTTCCTCGCGCCCCAACGGTTCCGCCTCGACGTCCATGACGACACGGTCTATCCCTCGAGCGCATGGACCCCGACCAACCTCACCTATGTCGAGAACATGCCGGCGACCTACCTGTCGGGCCCGAGCGCGTGTCTCGGCAGTATCTCCCCGGTCGACTGCCCCACCGCGTCGTCGGTCTCGAAGGTGGGCTATTCGTCGGCGCCGCCCGTGCCCGCGGACCTGATCGTCCCGCTCGCGACCCTGGGCTCCGTCGACGGAGTACAGGTGCTGGGCGAGGCCGAGGTCGATGGGCACGACACCGTCGAGGTACGGATGCCCTTCTCGCGCGCCGGACCGCTCTTCCCGTTCCTGTCGCTGGGCGGCACCTGGCGCCCGTTCTTCGCGGACGACATCGTCACGGTCTGGCTCGATACGAGCGGGTGGTACCCCGTTGAGACCCAGGTCGCGCCGTCGGCGGACCCTGCGCGCCATGGCTGGGAGATGCGTTTCGGCCTGCCGCACGAATCGCCGGCGGTTCCGATCCTTGACGTCGCGCTCGCATCGGTGTCCGACGCGCGTCCCGATCCGGCGTCGTTCCGCATCGGGCGCCGTGACGTCGTGTCGCCGGCCAACATGGATCAGGTCTTCGGCTACACACCGGCCGCGCCGGCGGCGCCCGCGCCGCTCAGCTTGGTCGCGGCCACGGCGCCGCACGGGGCGCCGTCGGCCCCGACGTCGGTCCTGCTCTACGCCGACGGGCTCGACTATCTGCGCGTCGCGGAGGACCGGCGATGGTCCGGTCCCGGCCCCTTCGGATCGATCGGGCTCGACGCCGAGGACGTGCAGCTCCCGAGCGTCGGCGCAGCGCTGTACGAACCGGCCGGCGACGGCCTCGGCCGGCGCCTGTCGATCCATGCGGCGACCACCGACCTGTTCCTCGAATCGAACTTGTCGCGCGACGATCTGTTCGCGATCGCCTCGACGATCGGCGTCGACGCGGCGCCGCTGCCCGCTCGGTGGCGCGTCGTGCGGGCCGGCGCGGTCACGCTCCTGCCGGCCGACCCTCGGGCGAGCCTGCGGTCGATGGGCCTCGAGGCGGACGCCCTGTCGATGCCCGACGGCTACGTGGCTGCGAGCGCGACACGCTCGGTTGAACAAGGCGTCGACGTGGGCGTCACCGTCACGTTCCGCCAGGAGGACACGGATGCGGCCGGCGCGCCGGTGCTGCTGCACATGGGCACCGTACGGGGCGCGGCGATCGACACCGCGCCGGACCCGGAGCGCGTCTCGATCGGCACCGTCACCGGGCGGTACTCGCCCAGCGGCTCACAGCTCATGTGGATCGAGGGGGGCCGGTCGTGGTCGGTCCAAGGCGACCTCGATCTGGCACAGCTCGTCGCGATCGCATCGTCGGTCGCCGGGGCGCACGGATGACGCGCATCGTGGTCATCGTGGCGGCCGCGATGCTCGGCGTCGCTGCGGGCGCGGGACTGACCATGGCGGTTCAGCGCGACACGCGCGCGCCGTCACCCGACGCGGCGCGCGCGCTCGTCGCGCCGCCCACGACGCCTGAAACGCCGTCGACGTTCCTCGTGTGGGTGCCGAGAGGACTGCCGCACGGGTTCGCCGCGACGGTCGCGCGGGTTCCGAAGATCGCCGCGACGACGGTCGTCGCGGAAGACGACACGTGGCTCCGCGGGTCGTGGACCGCAGGCGGCGAGCTCGTGGACCATCCACCGGCGGGGTACCGCATCCCGATCGACACCGCGGCGGTGGACCCTGGGACCTTCTCGGCGTTCGTGCCGCCCGCCGACCGGCCCGACGTGGCGGCGTTGAGCCAGGGCGCGGCGATCCTGGGCCAAACGTCCGCGTCGCTCCGCGGGCTCGGGCCGGGCAGCGTGCTCGATGTCGCCGGGCAGACCCTTCGCGTGGCGGCCGTGCTCCCCGACCAGTTCGTCGGCGCGGCCGAGCTCGTGGTGTCGAACCGGGTCGGCTCGCGGATCGGCGTGGACCACGACCGCTACATCCTCGTCCAGCCCGCGCGCGGCCGGCGGATGTCGCCGGACGCGTTCCGAGCACGAATCGTGCCGTTCCTCCCGGCGAGCCTCGAGATCAACCGCGCCGTGCAGGTGCGCGCGCCCGGCGACACGCCGTACCTCCGCGCGGGCGATGCGGTCCTTCCCCCTGTCGTAGTCAAGACGCTGTTCGGTGAGTTCGCGGCACGACGAGGACACCGGCCGGGCACGCTCCAGATCGACCCGGTATGGACGGCTGCGCACATCGAGACCACGCACGTGCCGCTGCTCGGACGGGTGACATGCAACCGATCGATCGTGCCGCAGCTCACGGCGGCGATGCGACACGTGAAGCGCCGTGCGCCGACGAACGTCGTGCGGTCGTACAACGGGTGTTTCGTGCCTCGGTTCATCGGATGGAGCAACGAGAACATGCTCTCGTACCACAGCTGGGGCATCGCCTTCGACATCAACGCCGCCGCGAACGTCCGCGGCGAGGCGCCGGACCAAGATCCTCGGCTGGTGCGGATCCTGGGTCGCTACGGGTTCGAATGGGGCGGCTCATGGATCGTCCCGGACGGGAACCACTTCGAGTTCCACCGGACGGTGCCGGTCGGCGGGTGACCGCTCAGGTCGGGTGGTCGACCGCGAAGGCCTCGAGATCGCTCCAGTGGTCCGGATCGTGACGGAACAGACCCGGGTCGCCGCCGAGGATCCCGCCGAGCTGTTCCGCGACGGTCTTCTCGTCGCCGGCGACCGGCGCCGACGACCAACGGTCCTCATCGATCGCGGCGAACCGCTCGAGCATGCGTGCGTGCGTCGCGGCCCCCGACGTCCGCACCGTGTCGCTCGGCGTCGCCGCCTTGCGCTCGACCTCGCGAGCGTTGAACCCGTCGGTCCCGAGCGCCTGCAGCTTCGCGGCGACCGGTGCCCGTTCGCCACGGTCCCACGCGTCGAGCGCCTCGAGCGCGTTCTCCTCCCACGTCTCGAGATGTCCCACCAGGTCCTTCGGCGACCACGTGCCGCGGCCGAGGCCCGTCGTCTCGAACGCGGCCGGATCGATCGACGCGATGAGCGCGTTCGTGCGCTCACGATCCTCGCGTGTGAGCCGGATCGCCTCGTCTCTACCCGGAACATCGTCGGCCATGAGGGCGAGCCTACCGTTGTCGCCGCCAGACGTCGGCCGCGATGAGCTCCGGGACGAGCGTTTCCGTCAACAGCGCCACGTCTGGATCGTCGTCGCCGCGGTAGCGCAGGCCGTCGGGGCCGCCGACGGCGCGGAACTGACCGCCTCGCTCGCTGATCCACCGCGCCACTTCGTCGTCGAAGCGCGAGCCAGTGAACAGCAACGCCCGATACGCGAGCGGCTTCGTCAGGTAGACGTCGACATGGACCCAGTCGCCGCTCTCACACGCATCGGCGGGGAGCCGCGGCCCCTCGCGGAACATCAGCGCGCCTTGCTCGGCCGAGCTGATCCGCTCCTGCGGCGCCACCATGAACAGGGGCCCGGTGTCGCCGAGCGTCTCGACCGCGTCCTGGAGCCAGGACATCCGGCGATCCAACAGGTCCTCGGTCGCGTCGGCGGCGCCTCGCACCGCGGTTGCGGCACGCGATGGGTCCAGGAGCCCGAGCAACACGGCGACCGTGTGCTGGAACGTCCGGCACGCCACCCCGCCCGACTCGTCGCCGGCCTCGAGTGGGACGTGGCGGTCCGCGGCGTCGGCGAGCGCCGAGCGATCGGTGTTGGTGATCGCGACGGTTCGCGACCCGCCGTCCCGATGACGCGCGAGCGCACCGACGGTCTCCGGCGTCGAACCGCTCGCGGAGATCCCGATCGCGAGCGTCTCCGGCCCGGACGGCGCCACGACCGCCGCAGACGCACGCTCGACGACAACGTTTCGTCCGCCCGCGCGAAGCATCGCCGCTACCGGCAGCGCGGCGAACCGCGACGATCCCATCCCGATCATCACGATCCGACCGGCCCGATCGACGTCGCGCCACGGATCTGCGTCCAGCGACGTCGCGAACGCACGAAGCGCAGCCGGCTTCGCCTCGAGGTCGCGAACGAACGCGTCGGGATCCGGCGCCCACGTCACGGCGCGTCCGCCCACGCCAACACGGCCGGCAACGCCGCGTCCGGCACGCCGACCCAGCGCGCCTGGAACCGCATCGCGTACACGAACTCGTGCGCCTCCTGTGCGACGGCGAACGGCTGCACCAACCGCTCGTCAAGGAGGGAAGCATCTGGACCGAGCGCCATCCGATGTTCCTCGAGGAACATCCCGCGGGCGCGGGGGATCCACGACTCGACCAGGTCACGCGTCTCCCGGTGGCGGCGAACGACGACACGGCCGGCGTGGTCGAGCGCGCAGGCCATCGAAGCGACGTCGCGAGCGGGCGACCCGGGCGTCATGCGTCCGTCCACCGGCGCGACCGGATCGCCGTCGAGATCGCTCACGAACATCCGACCGTCAGGGACGCGCAGGATCTGGCCGACGTGCAGATCGCCGTGGATCCGCGTCATCGGCGTCGCATCGACCGTCGCGAAGCGATCGAGCACCGCCCGCGCCCGGTCTTCTTGCGCACGCAGCCGCACGTGCACGTCGCCGATGGTGAGTGCGAGCGCGTCATCGAGTGTCGCCGCCGCGGCGGCGTGCCAGCCGGCGATCGTCTCGGGCATCGCGGTACCGACCGGCGACGGCAGGATCGGTGACGGCGTCGCGAGCGCGCGCTGGAACCGCGCGATGAGCGCGCCGATCGCCCGGGTCGCCGCCTCCGCATCCACCCACGGACCCGTGCCGAGCACCGCCTCCTCGACGAGCCGGACGTACCACGCCCAGCCATCCTCGGCGCCGGGGAGATACGCCGCGCCCGTCGCGAGCAGCGCATCACGCCACAGGAAGGCACCGGCGGGCGCCGGCGTCTCGACGAAGCCAACAGCGGCGAGATGCGCCGGCAGATCTTGGCCCGGCTGCGCGCCCACGCGCGTGCGACGAAGCAGCTTCACCACCACCGCGTCGCCGACGATCACCGATTCGTTCGTCTGATCGACGCCGACCGTCCGCTCGCCGCCATCGCCGGCATGGCCATCGCCGTCGAGCACGTCGGCGAGCGCCGCGAACACGCCATCGCCCGCGACCGCCCGTCGAACGCCCGCGCCATCCGCTACCACGGGCGCCACGAGCAGCTCGTCCCCCGCCCGCCACACGGCGAGCGCGCCCGGCCCAACGGTCACGTGACCGACCAGGGACGCATCCGTGGGCGCCACACCGCTCAGATGCGCCGCGGACCAGAGCGCCGGCCCGGCCGCCTCGATCGCCGCGCGGAGGTCCCCGCTCACGGGCGGAGTGTACGGAGGGCGACCGGAGCGTCCGCCGTGACCGGAGGTCAGGGCAAACGGTTCCCCAGCAACGCCCTGCGTGGCACCGTGCAGTGCGGCCGCGCGCCGCGCGCCACCTCATCCGACCTGGCACCCGACCCGCAGGAGCGAGCATGCCCGAGCGTGAGATCCGCTACGTCCACCACCGTGAGAAGCCGGTCGACATCCTCCCCGAAGAGGCCGTCGCCGCCATCAAGGACGCCACCGTCGAGGTGCTGTGGCGCACGGGGATCCAGGTGCGGTCCGAAAGCCTCCTGAAGCAGCTCGGGGCCGCGGGCGCCGAGATCGACACCGAGGACGAACGGGCGCGGTTCCCTAAGGACGTCCAGGAGGGCGCCCTGCAGACGGTGCCACACGACCTGCCGCTGCGCTCGCGTGAGCCGGGACTCGATCTGATCCTCGACGGCACGCGCGGCTACCTCGGCGTCGACGGCAACGCCGCAGAGGTCGTCGACCTCGACACCGACCTCCGCCGCGCGTCCAAGAAAGAGGATGTTGCCGCCGGCACGCTCATCGGCGACGCGCTCCCGCAGATCGGCTACGTGTGGCAGCCCGCCGTCAGCCGCGAGATGCCGGTGCCGTCCGAGCCGCTGCACAACCTCGAGGCGAACCTCAACAACACCGGCAAGCACATCGTGATGATGACCGCGGTCACGCCGGAGCAGGCGGCGGCGAGCGCCGAGATGGCGGCCGTCGCGGTCGGTGGCGAGCAGGCGCTGCGGGACCAGCCGATCCTGTCCGCCTTCCAGTGTTCCGTCTCGCCCCTCGTGTACGACGGCGGACCGCTCGCCGCCGCGGTGGAATTCGCGAAGGCCGACGTGCCGAGCGGCTTCATGGTGATGCCGATCCTCGGTGCGACCGCGCCGATCACCCGGGCCGGCACGATGGTCGTCAACAACGCCGAGGTGATCGGCGGCGTGATCGCGCACCAACTGCTCGCCCCCGGCGCTCGTACGTTCTACGCGAGCGCCGTCACGACGATGGATCTGTGGTCGGGCGCTGCCAACTGCGGCGGCCCGGAAGACCTCGTCTTCCAGATGGCCAACGCGCAGCTCGCTCGCGCCTACGGCCTCAAGTCGATGGTCGGGACCTTCGCGACCGGCGCCAAGACGAGCGACTGGCAGGGCGGGGTCGAGAACGGCCTGTCGGGCTTCGCGAGCTGGATCGCCGGCGTCGACATGGCGAGCGGCGCGGGCCTCCTGTACGCCGCGCGCGTGTTCAGCGCCGCGCAGCTCGTGCTCGACGCCGAGCTCTGGGATCTCATCTGCTCGACCTCCGAGGGCATCCAGAGCTGGGATGCGGAGTCGCTCGCCGTGGACGTGATCGACGCGGTCAAGCCCGGAGGCCACTTCCTCGACCAAGAGCACACCCTCACCCACATGCGCGAGGTCTGGATGTCGAAGATCTTCCACCGCGCGAACTGGGAGGACTGGGAGGCCAACGGCCGGCCCCTGCCCAAGGCGAAGGCCGTCGCCCAAGCCAAGGAGATCCTCGAGACCCACACCCCGTACCCGCTGCCCGACGGTGCCGCCGAGGAGATCCGGGGCGTCGTCGAGCGGTTCGAGAAGGCGCACGTGGAGGCCGCGTGAGCAGGCCGAGGCCGCTCACTACCCCATTGACCTGCGAAGGGCTATATTGAACGGCGATTCAAACCGATACTTCTAGCTCGGAGCCGTGGATACTTCTAGCTCCGAGCCGAGCCAGCGAACGACCAGCGACGAGAGGAACCGAGATGTCCGAAGAGCAGATGGAGAAGCTCCGCCAGGCCCTGATCGGCGCCAAGAAGGAAGAGGGCCTCGAGGCGACCCAGGCGCTCCTGGACGAGAACATCGACCCGGTGATCATCCTGCAGGACGCGATGGCCACGGCGATGTTCACGCTCGGCGCGATGTGGACCCGGGGCGAGGTCTTCCTCCCCGAGGTCGTCGCCTCGGCGACGTTGTTCAAGATGTGCAACGACCTCGTCGAGCCGGCGTTGCTCGCCTCCGGCGGCGAGAAGGTCGTCGCCGGTCGCGTGATCCTTTGCACGGTGAAGGGCGACCTGCACGACCTCGGCAAGAACATGGTGGGCGCGATGCTCAAGACCGCCGGCTTCGAGGTCACCGACCTCGGCAAGGACACGCCGCTCGACAA
>Ga0136846_1227528_pt1 | contig 14367 bp, 13 predicted proteins | sample HopSoiMetagenom2_FD_96841 | JGI IMG/M metagenome (GOLD analysis project Ga0136846, IMG submission 96841) | Grasslands soil microbial communities from Hopland, California, USA - 2 Assembly 2016 (version 4) | ecosystem: Environmental > Terrestrial > Soil > Grasslands | place: USA: Hopland...
CATCCCGCTGACCCGGCTGTGCCGCGACAGGTGCCATTACTGCACGTTCGCCACCACGCCTGGTCGGGTGCATGCGCCGTACCTCTCACCGGACGAGGTGCTGGAGATCGCGCGTCAGGGTGCGGCGCTCGGCTGCAAGGAAGCGCTGTTCACCCTCGGCGACGCGCCGGAGCAGCGCTGGGACGCGGCTCGGACCTGGCTGGAGGAGGCAGGGTACGACAGCACGCTCGACTACGTGCGGGCGATGGCGATCGGCGTGCTCGAGGAGACCGGTCTGCTGCCGCACCTCAACCCGGGCGTGATGTCGTGGCAGGACCTGCAGCGGCTGAAGCCGGTCGCGCCGAGCATGGGCATGATGCTGGAGACAACGTCCCGGCGGCTGTTCGAGGAGAAGGGGCAGCCACACTTCGGTTCGCCGGACAAGGACCCGGCGGTGCGGCTGCGAGTGCTGGAGGACGCCGGCCGGTCGAACGTGCCGTTCACGACCGGCCTGCTGATCGGCATCGGCGAGACGCTGACCGAGCGGGCGGACTCGATCTTCGCGTTGCGGAAGGTGGCGCGGCAGTACAACGGGATCCAGGAAGTGATCATCCAGGGCTTCCGGGTGAAGCCGGACACGGCGATGCGCAACGATGCCGACGTTCCGCTGGACGAATGGCTGGCCGCGATCGCGGTCACGCGCATCGTGCTCGGCCCGCGGGTGCGGGTGCAGGCGCCGCCGAACCTGGTCGACCTGGCCGAGTGCCGCGCGCTGCTCGACGCGGGGGTGGACGACTTCGGCGGAGTCTCTCCGCTGACGCCGGACCATGTGAACCCGGAGCGTCCGTGGCCGCAGATCGACGACCTCGCGAAGGTGACCGCGGACGCGGGCTTCGTGTTGCGGGAGCGCCTCACCGCGCACCCGGAGTACCTGCGTGAGCCGTGGCTGGACCCCCGGCTCATCTCCCACGTCGAGGCGTTGGTCGACCCCGCGACCGGACTCGCCAACGAGTCCGCGCTTCCGGTCGGTCTGCCGTGGCAGGAGCCTGACGGTGGATGGGACAGCGTGGGGCGGACAGACCTACACACCGCGATCGACACTGAGGGTCGTCGTACCGAGACTCGCTCGGACTTTGACGCGGCGTACGGCGACTGGGACGTCCTGCGTGAGGACGTGGCGGCCCGTCGAGCGGCCGAGGCCTCCCCCACTGGTGCGCCCGCCGGCACGGCTGCTGGTGCGCCCGAGCGCCTCGACGCCGAGGTGAAGTCCGCTCTTGCCGCGGCCGAGCGCGACCCCGCCGGCCTTTCCGATGCCCAGGCGTTGACTCTGATGACCACGACCGGTCCCGCACTGGACCAGTTGGCCCGCATCGCCGACGAGTTGCGCAAGGCAACGGTCGGCGACGACGTCACGTACGTCGTGAACCGGAACATCAACTTCACCAACGTCTGCTACACCGGGTGCCGCTTCTGCGCCTTCGCACAGCGCCGCACCGATGCCGACGCGTACTCACTGTCGATGGACGAGGTCGGTCAGCGCGCGGAGGAAGCCTGGGTGATCGGCGCGACCGAGGTCTGCATGCAGGGCGGCATCCACCCCGACCTGCCCGGTACGGCGTACGCCGACCTGGTGCGCGCGGTGAAGGACCGCGTCCCGGAGATGCACGTGCACGCGTACTCGCCGATGGAGATCGTCAACGGCTCGGTCCGCACCGGACTGTCGATCGAGGACTTCTTGATCTCGGTGAAGGAGGCCGGGCTGGACAGCATCCCCGGCACCGCGGCCGAGATCCTGGACGACGACGTCCGCTGGATCCTCACCAAGGGAAAGTTGCCCACGGCATCGTGGATCGAGGTGATCTCGACCGCGCACAAGGTCGGCCTGCCGTCCAGCTCGACGATGATGTACGGGCACGTGGACGCACCGCACCACTGGGTGCAGCACCTGCGGACGATCGCGGCCGTCCAGGACGAGACCGGCGGCTTCACCGAGTTCGTCCTGTTGCCGTTCATCCACCAGAACTCGCCGATCTACCTGGCCGGCGTCGCGCGTCCGGGTCCGACGTACGACGAGAACCGCGCGGTGCACGCGATGGCGCGGATCATGCTGCACGGCCGGATCGACAACATCCAGTGCTCGTGGGTCAAGCTCGGCGTCGACGGATGCGTCGCGGTCCTGAACGGCGGCGTCAACGACATCGGCGGCACGTTGATGGAGGAGACCATCAGCCGGATGGCCGGCTCCAAGCACGGCAGCCGCAAGTCCATCGCCGAACTGACCGCGATGGCCGACGCCGCCGGCCGGCCCGCCCGCCAGCGCACTACCACGTACGGCGAGGTCCCGGCCCGGCCGTCCTTGGAACTCGCCTGATCACTTCACCCGGTCGAGGTCAGTTCCGTCAATGAGCACAAGGAATCTTGACGAGTGGTTAGTTGTTGCAGAAGGCAACGTCTCCACGCAAAGTGAGGGAGCTTCTACTCAGCGTTGCCTACTTCAAAGGCAATGCAAATGTTTGAAGCGAGGGATTCCCGGGCGTACAGCGCCCGTGACAACGTTCTGGTTGTCGGCGACGGACGGGTCGCCGACACAGGCTCCGGGTGGTTCCCGACGTGCTCCCGTCCGCGACCGGACTGTTCCTCCCCTGCCGGTCACGGAATGAGCCTCGGGCCCGCCCTCCTTCGGGCCGACTGCCCTCTTGGGGCAACAGCAGGACGCCGGTCGTGCCGCCTGGGCAGCCGGTCGCCAGTGAGGTGGCGACCGACGCCCGGCACGGCCGGCGTTTCCATGCCGGGACCGCCCGGTGTACTGGTGCTGCTGGGGACCAGTACGCCGGGCGGCCCGGCGTTAGTACGGGTAGGTGTCGTCGCGGCGGGTGGGGTCGAGGTCCCACAGGGAGTACTCGACGATCTTGTGGGACTCCTCACCGCCGGCCGGGATCAGCCCCGAGTCGTCGTACTCCTTGGAGCCCAGGCCGTCCAGGTAGCAGAGCAGTTCGAAGGCCGACTGGGCGTCCTCGATGTCGTCGATGACGTCGTCGTTGTGTGCCTCGTCCGCCCGGCTCCGGACATACTCGACGAACGCCTGGGGATCCGTCACCACGTAGTCGTACCGCGCCTGGTAGCTGAGCCGGACGCCACCTTCCGGCAGCGGCTCCTCGAGCTCCTCCAGGTCGTCCAGGCTCGCGCCCTCGACCATCTCCCGGTAGTCCGCCGGGTCGTCGAAGTCGTCCGGCCCCAGCGGCAGGTCGTCCAGCTCGTCGGGGTCGTACGAGTCGATCCCGAGGAAGATGTCACCCCAGCCCCGTTCGTGCACGGCGTTCGCGAGCGTCCGGGCCTGGACCCGGACGTTCTCGATCGCGCCGGTGGCCCGCAGGTCGTGCAGGTCCAGCGAGTCGGCCTGCTCCAGCAGCACGCGGGCGAGTTCGCGGGCGGCCTCGGCGGCCGACGCGGGTTCGATCGGCTCACTCATGCTGTGACGGTACAACCATCGGCACCTCCACTGCTGAGCCCGGTACTCCGAATGCCTCGACGAGCTCCAGCGCCGCCGGCCGAACCGTCGCGCACAGCTCGTTGACGAGCGCTGTGATCGCCTTCGAACGCCCGGGCGACAACCGCCCGTGCTCGAGGTACCACGCCCGCTCCGCCTCGATCGTCGCCAGCGCATGCAGGTCGTACACGTCCCGCAGACCCGCCCGGATCTCTTCCGGCGCGTCCCGCACCGCAGCCTGGAACGCCTCCAGGACGACGCGGTCCACATGCGCCCGCCCCGCCGCGATCACGTGATCCTGACACCGGTTGAACACCTCGAACGGTTCGTCGCCGGCATCGATCCCGGCCTTCAGCCGTCGTGCCACCCCGGACAGCATGTGCTGCTCACGGAACCGCAGCAGCCCCGAGTGGTACGCGTCGTCCCGCAACCCCGCATCCGGATCCGCCGCATCACTCCGATTCGGTACGACGTCCCGCAGCCGCTCGATCAACGGTCGCAGGGCGGCCTTCTCGACCGCGATCTCCACCGCCTGCGCCGCGACGAACCGCGCCGTGCCGAGGGGGTCCAGCTTGCCGAACGACTCCCGATAGTCCGTCAGCAGACTTTTCGCCACCAATTGCAACAGGACAGTGTTGTCACCCTCGAAGGTCGTGAATACATCGGTGTCGGCCTTCAACGTGGCCAACCGGTTCTCAGCCAGGTAACCGGCGCCTCCGCATGCCTCCCGGCACATCTGGATCGTCTCGGTCGCATGCCAGGTGCCGAGCGCCTTCGTCCCGGCTGCCTGCGCCTCCAGCGCGCGCCGGTCGTGCTCGTCGCGCTCGTCGTTGAACACCCGCACGAACTCGCTGACCAGCTCGGCCTGCGCGAAGTGCAACGCATACGTCCGCGCCAGTAACGGCAGCAGCCGCCGCTGGTGCATCCGGTAGTCGAGGAGCAACGCCTCGTCCGCACTCCCCGGCGCACCGAACTGGCGACGCCGGCCGGCATATCGGATCGCGATCGTCAGCGCGACCTTGCTCGCGTTGATCGCCGCGCCGCCGACCGAGACGCGACCCTGTACCAAGGTCCCGAGCATGGTGAAGAACCGGCGATCCGGATTCTCGATCTCGCTGCGGTAGTTGCCATCAGCATCGACCTGCGCATACCTGTCCAGCAACGCGTCGCGCGGCACCCGGACCTGGTCGAACACGATCCGCCCGTTGTCGACACCGTTCAGTCCGAGCTTGGGACCGCAGTCGGTCAGCGTCACCCCGGGCAGCGTCGCGCCGTCCTCGCCCCGGATCGGCACCAGCAGGCAGTGCACTCCGTGGGTTTCACCGCCCACCACCAGCTGCGCGAAGACGGCCGCCATCCGCCCATGCCGCGCTGCGTTGCCGATGTAGTCCTTCCGCGCCGCCGCTGTCGGCGTGTGGACGACGAACTCCCCCGTCGAGTCGTCGTACGTCGCCGTCGTACCGAGAGCCTGCACGTTCGAACCGTGGCCGGTCTCGGTCATCGCGAAGCAACCGAGCAGGCGCCCGCTCACCGCATCCGCGAGATATCGCTCGTGGTGCTTCTCCGTCCCGAGGTGCAGGATCGCGCCGGCGAACAGACCGAACTGCACGCCCGCCTTGACCATCAGCGAGAGGTCACCGAAGGCCAGCGTCTCGAACCCCGCGATGAAGCCGCCGAGATCACCCTCACCGCCATACTCCTTCGGGAACCCGCGCGCGGGCAGGCCTTCGGCCGCCGACTCCTGCAGCAGCTCGAGCACCTTGTCGCGATACTCGTCGCTCGGCAGGCGCACGGCCAGGTCGGCCAGCTCCGCGTGCGCCGCCAGCTCCGCGCGCACGACGTCTCGCGCCGCCTTGTGCGGCCCGTCCAGGTAGTCCCGCAACCCCGATGTGCTCATGTCCTTAACTTATGCGGAATCGCCAGTACTTTCCGTCACCACTCTGCGACTGTGGAAAACCGCGGCATCGATCCGCATTTGCGGCGGTATGCTCGCTGTCATGCCGAACTTGCGGATCAGCGAAGCGGCTGCCCTCCTCGGGGTCAGCGACGACACGGTTCGGCGCTGGATCGATCAGGGCCGGTTGCCGTCAGTGCAGGACAACGGCCGGATGGCCGTCGACGGGCGAGCGCTGGCGACGTTCGCCCAGGAGCTGGCCGACTCTCCGGAGCTCGGCCACACCACGGCCGCCTCGGCGCGCAACCGCATGCGAGGCATCGTCACCCGCGTGCTCAAGGACGGAGTGATGGCGCAGGTCGAACTGCAGGCCGGGCCGTTCCGCGTCGTGTCGCTGATGAGCCGCGAGGCCGCCGACGAACTCGGGCTGGAGCCGGGCGTCGTGGCCGTCGCGTCGATCAAGTCGACCCATGTCGTCGTCGAGATCCCGGAGGCCTGATGTTTCGTCGTACCGCGATCGTCGCCGCTGCCGTGGTTGCGGCCCTCACCCTGGCGGGCTGCGGCGGCTCGGCCGCGTCCTCCTCGAGCAGTTCTGGTACGCCGACTTTGTCCGGCGACATCACAGTGTTCGCGGCCGCGTCGCTGACCGGGACCTTCACCCGATTGGGCAAGGACTTCGAGGCGGCCCATCCCGGCGTGAAGGTGAACTTCAACTTCGCCGGCAGTTCCGCTCTCGCGAAGCAGATCGACGAGGGGGCGCCCGCGGACGTGTTCGCCTCGGCGGCGCCGAAGAACATGGACGAGGTCACGGACAAGAACGCCCCGACGACCTTTGTGAAGAACACGCTGGAGATCGCCGTCCCGAAAGGGAATCCAGGCAACATCACCGGAATCAAGGACTTCGCCGACAAGACCAAGAAGATTGCGCTCTGCGCGGTCCAGGTGCCCTGTGGCGCGGCGGCGGACAAGGTGTTCAAGGCCGTCGGCATCACGGCAGAGCCGGACAGCCTCGAGCAGGACGTGAAGGCGGCGCTGACCAAAGTCAGCCTCGGCGAGGTCGACGCAGCGCTCGTCTACAAGACCGACGTACTGTCCGCGAAGGACAAGGTCGAAGGCATCGAGTTCCCGGAGGCGAGCAAGGCAGTCAACGAGTACCCGATCGCCACGCTGAGCAGGGCTCCGAATCCGGCCGGCGCCAGGGCGTTCGTCGACTATGTCTTGTCCGACAAGGGCAAGACTGTGCTGACCGCCGCTGGTTTCGACGCACCGTGAGTCGTCGTAGCAGGAGCACGAGCGGGCGGCTGCCCCTCGCACTCCTGGTGCCTGCCCTGCTGGGGCTGGCATTTCTGCTCGTTCCACTGATCGGTCTGCTCGCGAAGGCACCCTGGTCGACGCTGCCGCAGCGCCTGTTCAGTACTGACGTTTGGCAGGCGCTGAAGCTGTCTCTCCTCTGCGCTACTGCCGCTACTGCTGTGTGTCTGGTGCTGGGAGTGCCACTGGCTTGGCTGCTTGCCCGGGGTGAGCTGCCGGGACGGAGTGTCATGCGGGCCTTCGTCACCGTTCCGCTGGTGTTGCCGCCGGTGGTTGGTGGGGTTGCGTTGTTGCTGGTGCTCGGGCGGCGCGGTCTGATCGGTCAGCATCTGTATCAGTGGTTTGGTATCTCGTTGCCATTCACAACTGCCGGAGTGGTTGTGGCGGAGGCCTTTGTCGCCATGCCCTTCTTGGTGATCTCTGTTGAGGGCGCACTGCGCGCCGCTGACCCACGGTACGAGGAGGCGGCCGCGACACTCGGTGCTGGTCGATGGATGACGTTCCGGCGCGTCACGCTGCCCTCGATCGTGCCGGGGATCGTTGCAGGGACCGTGTTGTGCTGGGCGCGCGCATTGGGTGAGTTCGGGGCGACCATCACGTTCGCGGGCAACTTCCCTGGCCGTACGACGACTATGCCGCTGGCTGTCTACCTGGCGTTGGAGACCGACCCGGACGTGGCCGTCGTACTGAGTCTGGTGCTGTTGTTTGTGTCCGTCGTCGTACTCGCGTCCCTGCGCGATCGCTGGATCAGTGGGATGCGATGACTCTGTACGCCGACCTGCGGGTGAGCCGCGGCGCCTTCGACCTCTCGCTCGACCTGACTGTCGAACCAGGCGAAGTCGTCGCGTTGCTCGGCCCGAATGGCGCCGGCAAGACCACAGCGCTCCGTGCGATCGCCGGGCTGCTCCCGCTGGACGACGGACGCATCGCACTGGACGCAGCCGTCTGGGACGAACCACCACGCACCTTCCGTACGCCCGACCGCCGGCCGATCGGTGTGGTGTTCCAGGACTACCTGCTGTTCAGCCACCTGAGCTGCCTGGAGAACGTCGCGTTCGGTTTACGAGCGCGCGGGGTGGACAAGCAAATCGCCCGTACCGAGGCCGAACGCTGGTTGAAGACCGTTGGCCTGTCCTCGTACGCCCGCAGCCGTCCGCGCTCCCTGTCCGGCGGCCAAGCCCAGCGGGTGGCACTGGCCCGGGCCCTGGCGACCGACCCGGAGTTGCTGCTGCTGGACGAACCACTGGCTGCCCTCGACGCCGGCACCACCTTGCACGTCCGAGCCGAACTGGGCCAGCACCTGCGCCGCTTCGAAGGCCGCACGTTGCTGGTCACCCACGACCCCTTGGACGCCATGGTCCTGGCCGATCGCCTGGTGATCATCGAGAATGGCCAAGTGGTCCAAGAAGGCAAACCCACCGAAGTGGCCCGCCGCCCCCGTACCGACTACGTAGCTCAACTGGTCGGCCTGAACCTCTATCAAGGCGCCGCCACCGGAACCACGGTCGGCCTCGGCAAGGGAGGCACCATCACCCTCGCCGAGCCCGCAACCGGACCGGTCCACGTAGCTTTCCCGCCGACGGCCATCTCGCTCTACCTTCAACCCCCGACCGGAAGCCCTCGCAACACCTGGCCTGCCGTCGTCACCGGCATCGAACAACATGCCCACACCGTGAGGGTCCGTCTGGACGCCTCCCCCACCGGCCCAGCGACGCTCCTCGCGGACATCACCCCCGCCGCCGTGGCCGACCTCCGCCTGACCCCGGGTCAACGGCTCCATGCGACCCTCAAAGCCACGGAGGTTCACACCTACCCGAACTAGCCCCCAGCTAGGCCCAGCCTCCCGACCCGGCCCGGAGAGGCGATAAGAAGGTGGTAGCCGATTCACGGGAGTGCGATGAGTGGTGCGTACCAGTACTTCGTGGAGCCCAACTACGACGGCGGGGCCTATACGGGAGCCCACGCCAACGCGAAGCGCCTCGGGCTCCCCGTTGTCGATCGGCAGACCTTCGACGGGCTCTGGCGCGGTCGGGACGATGCGTGGGAGTACTTCTCGCTGCTCGACCACCGCTGGCATCCGGAGTGTACGGCGGACTTTCTGCTGCCGAGCGGTGCGCGGGCGGCGGACTGGCCGTTCATCGAGCCGTTTCTGGACGGACCGGACGCTCCGGAAGATGATCCGTTCGGGCGGGTGCCGATCAGCGCGGACCGGGCGGCCCAGCTCATGGCCGACAGCCGGCACTTCACCCGGTACTGGGTGCAGTACAGCGATAACGGTCAGCGGTATCCCGGGGTCCACCGGGCGGTCAGCGATCCAGGTCATCAGTTCGAGAGTTTCTTCGGCCGGACCGGTCGGTGGTCCGATACCAGCCCGATTCTCAAGGAGTTCCTGACCGCCGGCGCTCATGAGCACGCGAACCTGGTCGAAGTCGGCCCGGAAGAGGCCGAACGTCTCATTCAGCAGGAGTTCGGGATCAGCGGCGCGACCCAGTCGTGGCCGAGCCTCGATCCCGCCGTCGTCCGGTTCGTCGTGACGGCCACTGAGGTCGTCGACGGGCATCGCGACACCCGGGTCACCGGGCGGCTCGAGCACGGCAAGCTCCGGCCTGGAGCCGAGCTCTGGTGGCAGAAGGACCACTACGGGACGGGCTACCGGTACAGCCACCATCTGCCCGTACTCGGCGTCGAGATCCCGGTTCCGGGATCGACTGAGCGCAACGAGCTCACGCTCGTTCTCGACCATCCAGGGATCGACCTGCAGCCGGGACAGACTCTCTTCACTCTGCGAATCACGAACGCACCCACCGACGATCGTTCGTGAATCACGCTCTGTGACACGGCCAACTCGAAGGCTGCTCCCGAGCGTGTCCTCGCTATCGAGGATGCCCACGGCAACCTCGTCCTGGCCCGGTAGCTCCGGGGCCGGGTGCTCGTTGTGTTGGTGGGGGACAGAAGGAGAGTGAGGTGATCGACTCCGTGCAGTCTTATCCATCCGCCGAGCGCCTGCCGCTCGTGGAGCAGGTGCACGGTTGTACCGCCGCGGACCAGTACCGCTTCGGCGAGGTGACGAAGTCCGGTCGGGGCTGGCTGACACTGATCGGCGTCAACGCGCTCGTCGGCAGCGGCGTCACGCTGGCGCTCCCGACCATCCTCGGCCGTTCGATCGACGCGATCGTGGCCGGCGATGACTACGGCCGCTGGTTCGTCGTCAGCGCAGCCCTGATCGTCCTTGGCATCGCCGCGAGCATCGTCGACGCCTTCGCCGGCGCGGCCGGCGTCGCCGAAACGACCGCCTGGTTACGGCATCGCCTGGTCAGGCACGTTGTCCGCGGCGGATCCGACGGTACGTGCGGCTTCGCCACCGGCGACCCGGTCACCCGCGTCCCGGCCAACTCGCGAGATGCCGCCGAAGCCGGAACGGCAGTCGTGACAACCATCGCCGCGATCGCTCCGCCCGTCGGCAGTCTCGTCCTGCTGGCCGTCATCGACCCGTTGCTCAGCGCCACCTTCTTCAGCGGCGTCCTGCTGGTCGCCGTACTCGCGGTCGGTGGTCTGCAACTGGTCTCCGGTGACATAACGGCCGGTGAGCTCTTCGCCGCCTCGCAGTACGCCGTCCTCGGAGCGGGCCTGGGCAACCTGACCGGGGTCCTCGGCGAGATCGCTCGCGCCAAGGCCGCCGTCCAACGACCCGCCGAGCTGGTCACCATTGAGCCCGTCCCACCCGGCAGCCCGACGATCACGGCTGCTTGACCCGTCCGCCGGCCGTCAGTCCACCCTCGCCGCCGCACGCGCGACCGTTGCCCGTGACATTGTCAGTCGCCTACCCTACGGGTACTTCACTCCGTTGCGTCAGGCACCGATGTCGGGTCGCGAAAACCAGCTGCCGGGCGGCGGTGGCCGTGCTTCCATCAACGAGTGAACTCGCACGAATCCCCTGACCGGGTTGGAGAAGTGGGTAGCGAACCGACTACTGTCTGCCCGGGGTGCGGCGCCGTACTGCCACGCTCGGAGTGGCCGGACACGCCGAAGTACAACGCATCTCAGGAGTGCGCCGAGGTCGCCGGTGAGCTGCTCGGATTCGAGGTCGAGAACGCCGTGCTGCTCGGCTACCTGCACCAGTTGCGGATCGACGCGTACGGCGCCCAGCACGTCAACCCGGACGCCCCGCGGATCGGGCCGGTGTTCGCGCTGAACGGGCTGTACATGTTCTTCGAACGCGGTTCCGGCAACCTCGACGTCCGCACCGCTCACGGCATCATGGCGAACTCGTACGACGACTGGCCGCGTCTCGTTCCACCGGACCAGGTCGGCGAGCTCACGGCGTACGACGTACTCACCGCCGGCGACGTCCACCAGGTCGAGTCCGCGCTGCTCGAGTGGGCCCGTCAGGTCTGGGAATCCTGGCCGGACGACGACCGGGAGACGATCCGGAAGCTCACCGTGGAACTAGTGCCGGAACGCTACTTCAAGCGGTGAGAACCGATCGGTTCCGGACCGTTGTTACCCGATCCGGAGGCTTGCAAACCTGTCACCTTCCGACCCGGAAACCGTTGCGTGGTTGGGCTTTCGGAAGTTCAGGCTCCGGAAAAAGTTCGGGGCAGATCGCGGATTGGTCTTGCGTTTCGGGCTGAGGTCGCACAGGATGGCTCAGGTCACGTCGTTACCGTGACGTGACCATTCGGACGCTGTCCTGTGATCTGGTCTGAGACGTGTCCGGGTGCCCCTCCCCTGCACGGTGCGTTTCACCATGCCCGAGCTCACAAGGAGCGCTTTTCCGATGTCCAAAGCCCGACATGCGCGCCCCCGGCGAAGTACTCGCCGGGTGGCCAGGACGATCTCGATCGCCGGTCTGGGAGCCGGCATCACCGCCGCCGGTGCCGGAGCGGCCTTCGCGACCGACTACAAGGTCAAGGCCGGCGACACCCTGTCCGAGATCGCTCAGGCCAACGGCACCAACTGGCACGAGCTGGCGAAGATCAATCACCTCAAGGACCCCAACCTCATCCTGATCGGGCAGACGCTGACGCTTGACGGCGTGGCCAAGTCCGCCGACCCGGCGCCGCGGAAGTTCACCGAGAAGGTCGAGACCAAGAAGGTCCGCAAGGCCGAGCGCAAGCTCCGCTCGAGCCGCTCCGAGGACCGCCCGGCTGCGCGGTCCAAGGCGAATCTCAGTGGCGCCTGGGCCAAGGTCGCCAACTGCGAGTCCAGCGGCAACCCTCGCGCTGTGAACGGGGCCGGCTACTACGGGCTGTTCCAGTTCGACCTGCAGACCTGGCGCAGCGTCGGCGGTTCCGGCAACCCGGCGAAGGCTTCCGCGGGCGAGCAACTGATGCGCGCGAAGAAGCTCTACGCGCAGCGCGGAGCCTCCCCCTGGCCCGTTTGCGGCAAGTATCTCCGCTGACCACCCCGGCCGGGTGGGTGGTAGACCGTCCTCCCCGCCACCTACCCGGCATCAGCGGAAGACTCGCGCCGGCCCCGGGCCAACGGCGAATGCGAACAGACCGGTGTCAGATGCGGGTGATGACCAGCATCTCGTCGGCGCCGACCTGGAACTCGTAGGGCACCTTGCGGATCTCGGTGGTCACGCCCTCGAGTGCGGCCAGCACCTCGGGGAGCCACGGGATGGTGTCGCCGGCACCCTGCAGCACCAGCGGGAAGATCCGGACCTCGGAGTTGCTGACCCGGATCAGCTCCCGCAACGCCGCCTCGTGCCACGCCCGGTCGTACCTGTCGGCCCACGTGAACAGCAGGTGCGAGCAGAGCACCAACTCGAATCGGCGGTCGCCGAACGGTAACTCCGGCAGACCCGCAGCGACGTACCGCTCCGGCGCCGCGGCGACGTCCTGGAGGAACCGGTCGGCGGCCTCGATCCGGTACTGGTCCTTGCGCTCCGGCGATCCGTACCAGTGCCAGACGAAACTCCCCTGGTGCTCGTCGACGATCCCCGACGTGGCCGGCAGGCTTTTCCGGACGCTGTCGACGAGTTCGGCATGATCCAGCTCGTACGCCGGATCCGCGGCGATCGCGTCCACCCCACGCTCGGCGGCCTCGGCGGTGAAGCCGGCGCCGCCCGCGCAGCAGTCGAGCACGGACTCGGGAAGTTCCTTCAGGTCGAACATCGCTTCGTACTCGGCGTACGAGCGCGAGGTCACCAGCACGGTCTTACCTTTCGACGGTTGTCCTCCGGTGCAACCGACGGTCGAGGATCGTTGCCCCGGCCGCCAGAGCCAGGAACAGTACCGCGACCAGGAGACAGTTCAGCAGCACTTTTCCGTACCCGTGCTCGGTCACATCGACGAACGGGTACGGGTAGAACCCGACGAACTCGCCGCGGATGAGCGTGAACAGCAGCCACAACAACGGATACACGATCGACCAGCCCACGATCCGCCAGTCGGTGAGCCCACGCGGCCCGAAGGCGATCCAGCCGAGGACGCCGGTCACCGGGGACGCCGTGTGCAGCAGGAAGTTCGTCACCGCGGCCCACCCGTGCAGCTCGTCCGTCCCGGCCAGCACCGCGTGGTAGACGATCCCGGTCACCGCGATGCACAGCACGCCGTTCAGCCGAAGAGTCTTGAACAGTTCGCCGCCCGATCGCTCCGGCTGCAGTGCGAGCAGCAACGCCGTTCCGCCGAGCAGCAGGTTCGACTGCACGGTGAAGTAGGCGAACACGTTGAACACCCGCTCCGGGTTGTCCGGGAAGAACCCCTCGTGCCCGTTCGCCGTCACCAGGAGTTGGATGCCGATCCCGCATGCCACGATCGCCGCGGTCACCGCCGCCCAGGTCCGCCCAACCGTCGTCATGCCGGAAATGTACGACGGGTTACCGCGCCGATGCCGCAGGTCACCCGAACTGCTTCCCGCGCGGCGCCGGCCAGCCGCCGGATCACCCGGCCCGAAAGGGCAGCTGAACGACACGATCACGGCACCGTCCCGAAGCCCTCGCGGTCTGAAAAGCCCTTACAAAATCAGGGTTTTCGGACAAGTTTCCGGCAGACCGGACCAAAACTTGGCAGCACGTGGCACGATCACGCCATGGAGTCCGAGGGGGTGATCGTCGTCAGTGGCATCATGGCGGCGGGGAAGTCGTCGGTGTCCCAACTGCTCGCCGAGAGATTCCAGTACGGCGTGCATCTCCGGGGCGATGTCTTCCGCCGGATGATCGTCAGCGGACAGGCCTCGATGGCCGACGATGCACGCCAGGCGCAGCGTCAACTGCAGCTGCGCTACCGGCTCGCCTGCCTGGCCGCGGACGAGTACGCGAAGGCCGGTTTCACCGTGGTCCTGCAGGACGTGGTGATCGGCGAACTGCTACGCGAGTTCCTGGACGGCATCCGGACCCGGCCGCGGTATCTCGTCGTACTCACGCCACGCCCGGAAGTCATCTCCAGCCGGCTCGGAGGGGCGTATCACCTGGCCGACGAGCTCGACTACGAGCTGCACGCGTTCAGCCCGCGTCGTGGGCTCTGGCTGGACAACTCCGACCTTTCGGTCGGCGAGACGGTCGACGCGATCCTGGGCCGCCTCGACGAGGCGCGCTTCGACTGATAGCAGGGACAGCTACCCGAGGGTAGTTTGAGTGGATGACCGTACGGCGGACGTCCTGCAACCTGTGTGAAGCGATCTGCGGTGTGCTCGTGACCGTCGACGACGGCCGGGTCACCGACATCCGCGGCGACGAGTCGGACCCGCTGTC
>Ga0136846_1222299_pt1 | contig 14365 bp, 13 predicted proteins | sample HopSoiMetagenom2_FD_96841 | JGI IMG/M metagenome (GOLD analysis project Ga0136846, IMG submission 96841) | Grasslands soil microbial communities from Hopland, California, USA - 2 Assembly 2016 (version 4) | ecosystem: Environmental > Terrestrial > Soil > Grasslands | place: USA: Hopland...
ACTTCCGGGATGCCCAGCAACAGGAGAAATACTCTAGAGCATTTCTCCTGTATGTGTGGTGTAGGGTTTCCGCATCTACGGGCGTTTTCCGCAATGAAAACGCCGCTGCACGCCCTTTCAGGATACCCAGCAACAGGAGAAATGCTCTGATACTTGCCATGCTTCGTATGATGGAAGCACATGCCTGAGCGAAAACGGCACTTCTGGCGATGGTTGCTGCTCTTGGTTTTATTGGCGGCCCTCTCGTGGTGCGCCTGGGTTTATCACCAGATTGTGCAGGTCGCGCAGGAGGATCAGGCCCAACCCGCAGATGCGATTGCGGTGTTTGGCGCGGCCGAGTATGGCGGCCGGCCCTCCCCCGTATTGCACGCACGGTTGGATAAAGCTGTGGCGCTCTATCGCAGACAGATCGCTCCGGTCATCGTGACACTCGGCGGAGGTACAGAGAAGGACTCCGGACGGACCGAGGGCGGAGTCGGCCGGGATTACCTGTTGGCCGAGGGTGTTCCCTTCGAACAGATCATTCCCGAGACCCGCTCCATCGACACAGAACAACAGGTGGAAGTGCTGGCAGAGCTGGCACGCACACAAAACTGGCGGCATGTAGTGGTCGTCAGTGACGGATCGCATCTCTTTCGCATCCGCGAACTGTGCCGTCAGGCCGGTTTGAATGTCTGGACCTCGCCTCGCTCTATCTATGGACGCATCAGCCCCTGGGACTACCGGATGCGCATTGTGCATGAGATTGTCAGCTACACCGCTGTCCGGCTCCACATTCCCGCTAGCTTTGTCCATCGCTGGTGGATCGGGGCGGAGGATCTGTAGTCCTAGTCCGGCTCCAGATTGTTACCGTAGCAATCCAATCCCAACCGCGGCAGCAATCGCCGCGACCAATGTCGATAAAAAGTTCACCAGGTCATTGCCCAGCCAGCCCGCCCGTTCCACGGTCGCTCCAAGGAACGTGTCGAAGAAGAGGCCAAGCACTCCGGCGAAGAAGGCGACTGCCGCTACCTTCGGAGTCAGCAGGAGGGCCCACCAGCCGATCCCGGTCACAATTGCCGCTCCGGTAACGCCCGCGAAGGTGCCCACCATCGAGATGGCGCCGTCCGTTCCCGGCGGAACGCGACGAAATCCAAGCCAGGGCTCTCCGCCGAAGACCTGTCCGATCTCGGAAGAGATGGTGTCAGCCGTCGCTTCGGCCAAGGCTGCCAGACATGCTGCCAGCGATGCGAAGTAGCTGAAGGGGTAGGGAAGTTTGAAAAATTTGCCAAACAGCCATGCACCAAGCCAGGTAACGATCAGCGCCGCGACAGCCAGATTGGCGGCGACTTGCGACGCCGTTCTTCCGTGCTTCGGCTCGGCCAGACCCGCACGCTCTTTCTCCGCACGGCGAACCCGTGTCGCTGCCCAGGTCAGAAGGAAGAGCGCCAGTAATGGAGTCAGCGCGGAATGCAGCAGGTTGCTGTTGTAGTCACGGGTCCAGGCGATCAGGTTGAAGCAGACTAGCGCTCCCATCAGGCAGCCGCCGAGTGTCGCCGAGCGCAGGGCGAAAACCACCATCGCGAAAGCCACGGCAATCGCAAGAGGCCCTGCAACGAAGGGAAATCCTGCGCGTCCAAAACTGAAGACAAAGATGGAATAGCAGGTCAGCAGCAGGGAGCAGGCGCAGGCGGCCGTCAGTAACTGCGACTGCAGCCGGTCACGGGATGCCGGGATGGTTTTTCCGGGGATAGAGAGTGTGGTCTGGCTCATGCACCTGTGATTTACAATCGGCTTTGAGCATATCGGACCTTGGTCTGTGTTTGGGAGATGGTTTGGCTTCAGAAGTGCGGTACGGAAAGAAAGTGCTGGCGAAGGCCGGTGCAGTGTTGGCGGCGGCGGCAGCGCTGGTTCCGTTGAGCGGTTGCGGCAATACGTATCGCGCCGTCGTGAGCTCCATCAACCCCGTTGGCCCGGCGACCCAGCCTCAGAAGCTGCTGGCTGTGGTCTCGGATCCAGGAAGCGGACAGCCCGGTCTGATCACGGTTGTCGATTTCTCCGGCGACACGGTTCTGGCGATTGCGAATATTGCTCCGAAGCCGACGTATTTCGATCTGGCTCCGGCTAGCAACGGCGGTACGGGATACTCGCTGCATACCAGCTCCAGCGGTACGGTGATGAATAACTTTGACGTCTCGCCTTCGTTGAAGACGAACATCGTGTATTCCACGACGTTGTTCTCCAATGCGAACGCGAACTCGCTGTTTGCGACCTCCTCGGGAGCGTTCGTCAGCGAGCTTGGACGGTCCGCTGTCGGCCAGATCATCGGTGGTTCACCGGCTTCGCTGCGCCAGGAGTATGACGTTGCGGCTAATCCGCAGTACGTTGTGGGTCTTACCACCGGCACGCGCTACTACGCGATCAGCCAGGGTTCAGGCTCTACCGGTTCGGTGGCCGCGATTGATACCTCGACCAACACGATTTCCAGCTCCATCAACGTCGGCACTCAGCCTGTCTATGGTGTGATGACCTCCGATGCGAAGCGCGTCTTTGTGATGAACAAGGGCAGCAATACCGTCTCGGTGATCAACTCACAGGCCAATACCGCTGACGTCGCGCATCCCACCATCACCGTGGGTACCGCCCCTGTCTGGGCCGATGTGGTCAGCACCATCAACGAGCTTCTGGTCCTGAACCAGGGTTCGGCGACCAGCTCTCTCAGTGTGGTCAGCATCCCGCTCTGCAACGCCAACAGCTCGACCAGCAACCCGAATTGCGACACCAACAATCCGGTGGATGCGACAGATTTCGGCACGGTTGTGGCTACGGTGCCGCTGGGCGCCAACTGCACCCAGGTATCGGCGCTGCAGGATGGTACCCGTGCTTATGTCATGTGCAATGACGACCCCACGGCATCTGATGCCAACAACGGTCTGGTCTACGTCGTCAATCTGACCACGAACACCGTGACGGCGAAGGTGAAGGTGGTCGGTCATCCCAACTGGATCACCGCGGTTACCGGCACGCCGAAAGGCAAGGTCTATACCACCGCCAGCGATTCACACTTCCTCACAGTCATCGATACCAGCACCGATACGCGTTATACGACGATCGATATTCTGGGCAACGGTGTTTCAGTACGCCGCAACGCGCAGTAGAGCATTTTCGCTGTAGGTGTAGTGTAGGGCTTCGGCATCTATGGGCGTTTTCCGCAATGAAAACGCCGCTGCACACCCTTCCGGGATACCCAGCAACAGGGAAAATGCTCTAATGCACAAGAAATCGAAGTTCAAGAAGAAGGGCGGCCGATGGCCGCCCTTCTTTCGTTTATTCAATCATTCAATGATTGAATTCTTCAATTCCTTCAGAACTACATTCCAACCATGATGATCGGTAGTGTCGGAACCTGCGAGCCGCCGCGGTTCTCGACGGTAACCCCGAATGCCTTCGCATTCACGCCCTTCGGCACGTCCGGCAGCACGATCGCGGCGTTGCCGCGCTCGTCGGGCAGGAAGGTCCCGGCAGGGATCGGCGAGCGGTCTGTCTCCGACGGGATGATCCACAGTTCATAGATCTTGTCCGGCGTTACCGTAGCGATGTTGCTGGCCAGGAAGAGCAGAATGCCGCTGTCGGGGCGATAGATTACGCGTCCGGTTGGCGATGGAGCGGTCTCTGCCCGTGTGAGGGTTACACGCTGGGTCGCCTTGTCGGAAAGAGAATCCAGAATCTCTCGCGCCCTGGCCGCATCTTCTGACAGGCTGGCCATCTGCGCCGCATTCATGCGCAGGCTGCGCTGCAGCTCTTCACGCTGACGATAGAGGTGGTAGCCGCCAAAGGCCAGTCCGGCCGCTATAGCCCATCCTGCCCAGCCAAGGATGATGGCGCCGATGCTTGCTTTGCGCGGAGTTTCGTCGTACTCGTCGAAGCCGGATGCTCCATAGCCGGCAAAGGGAACAGAGCCTTCAGCGCCTGTTGGACGCAATGCCGTTTCAGGCTGGGGCACGACTCGTTTTTCACGGCTGACCTGCGTCATTAGCCGCTGACGCGCCAGTACAGGAGGCGTCTGCATCTCTGCCGTATGGGCAAAGGCTGCAAGGTCACCTTGGATGGTCGCCAGTTCACGGCGGCATTCCGGACAGTGGCGTACGTGTGCTTCTACGAGAGCCGTTTCCTCGGGCGTGAGGAACTGCATGGCGTGGAGCGCCAGGTCATCGGCCGATATGTGCTTGGGCTCGATCATGCCTGGAAGCTCCTGCGCAGCGAGATCAACGCACTGCGGATGCGGGTTTTTACGGTGCCGAGGGGATCTCCCGTCATCTCGGAGATCTCGATATGAGTCAGGCCATCGAAGAAGGCCATCTCAAGCGTCTTGCGCTGCTCGGCCGGCAGGTTCTGGATCACCGTGCGTGCCTTCTCCATCAGCGCATTGCGCTCTGCATCGTCGGCCAGGTTGAAACCGGAGGAAAGAATGACGTCTTCGACGGAATCGGTCGGTCGGCGCCGGCGCAACGCGTCGATGGAACGATTGCGCGCCACCACTGCCAGCCAGGCGCCAAGGGTGCCTCGTGTCTGCTGAAACCTCTCCGGATTGCGCCATACCTGCATGATCACGTCCTGCAAAACCTCCTCGGCAGCGCCGGGATCTCGCAGAACACGCAAGGCAACCGAGTAGACAACCCGGGAGTAGCGGTCATAGAGCGAGGCCATCGCCTGTTCGTCGCCTGACTGAACAAGGGCGAGCAGGGATGCATCATCGCGCATCTGGATTCCGGACTCGCTCTTCACTTCAGGGTCTCGATACATGAACGATTCAGCAGCTCTTGCAGATTTACGTGGGTCTAATCAAGGGTTTCATGCCATGAAAGCACGGCCAGGACACCGTGTAAGCATGGCACATCCTGCTCATTCTACAGAGATTCCTGTACTACGCGCAGGGGTTGGCTTGAGTGTACCCTGCCAGAAGTGGCAGCCATAGCAAAACTTCGTTTGGACAAACTGCTGATGGAGCGCTCGCTCGCTCCCAGCCGTGAACGCGCGCAGGCCATGATCATGGCAGGCCGCGTGCTCGTGAATGAACAGAAGCTTGATAAGCCCGGCGCCTCTGTCGCGATCGACTCTGCGATTCGCATCCTCGGCGATGACCTGCGCTATGTCAGTCGCGGCGGCTTGAAGCTCGAACACGCGCTGCAGCAGTGGAAGATCGATCTGAGCGACTTGCTTTGCCTGGATGTCGGTGTTTCCACCGGTGGGTTTACCGATTGTATGCTGCAGCACGGTGCATCGCGTGTTCTTGGTGTCGATACCGGAGCCGGGCAGATCGCCGAGAAGCTGCGTCAGGACCCACGCGTTAATCTCCGAGAGCGTACGAATGCGCGGTTGTTGCAGCCGGGCGATCTGCCGGCGGGAATCCGCTTCTTTGCGATGGATGTCTCCTTTATTTCGGCCACGTTGGTGTTGCCGCCGGTGCTCGGCGCACTACGGGCCGCAGAGAGGAGCGACTGGAACGGAGAGGCTGTGGTTCTGGTGAAACCGCAGTTTGAAGCCGGCAGGGAGGCTGTCGGCAAAGGTGGCATCGTTCGCGATGAGGCAGCGCAGCGTGGTGCTATCGAGAAAGTGCGACAATGTCTCGCCGAGCTTGGAGGACGGGACATGGAAGCGATCGACTCTCCGATCCTCGGTGGAGAAGGGAATCGGGAGTTCCTTCTACACGTCATCTTCAGCGCGGCGGAAGGTACACTGAGCTAGCATGCGCAGGGTCGCCCTAATTTCGAAACCGCAGAAGGCTGAGTTGGAAACCATCATGCCGGAGCTTGCCTCCTGGCTGAAGTCACGGGGCTATGAACCCATCTTCGACGAGCAGTCTGCGATCTACGCTCATGCTGGGAGTGGCATGCATCGGGACGAGCTGGCCGCCCTCCAGCCGGAGCTGGTGGTTGTGCTCGGCGGTGATGGAACGCTGCTAAGTGCAGCGCGCGCCTTTGCCAAGACAGCAACTCCGATTCTGAGCGTTAATCTGGGCTCCCTGGGATTTCTGACGGAGATTCCCATCCAGGATCTCTACAAGGCGCTCGAAGCCTGGTGCGTGAACTGTTGCGAGGTCGACCAGCGCAGCATGATGCATGCCGAGCTGTGGAGAGGGGGGAAGCCCTTCCATGAGTTTGAGGCGCTGAACGATGTGGTGATCTCCAAGGGCGCGATTGCCCGCATGGGAGACTTCACCATTACGCTGAACGGAAAGCTGGTCGCGACCTTTCGTGCCGACGGAATGATCGTGTCCACACCGACTGGTTCTACTGCATACTCACTCGCTGCTAATGGTCCTATCGTCATGCCGGATGTCAATGCCATGATCGTCAATGCGATCTGTCCGCATCTTCTGACCATCCGCCCGATCGTGGTGCATGGCAACTCCGAGATTCAGATCAAGGTGGAAGGCATGGCTGATCAGACCTTCCTGACCGTCGACGGACAGGAAGCTGTCGCGATGGAAGTTGGGGATGAACTCCACTGCCGTCGCTCGCAGCATGCTGTCCGGCTGATTCAGCAGTACGACACCGGCCTCTTCGATGTGCTTCGCACGAAACTGAAGTGGGGCGTCCGTTAAAGCACTGAATCTTTCCTTTCGATGAAAACATCTGACCATCTGAATTCGGACTAATGTAGACTGAATTAGGTGGAAAAGATGTGCCTCAGTGAGATGAAGGTGGGCCAGCACGGTCGTTTGGAGCGGGTCGATTTGCCGGAAGAGGTAGGCGATCACCTCGCGCATATGGGGTTCCTGCCCGGGGCCGGCGTCCACGTCCTGAGGCGTGCACCCGGAGGCGACCCCACCGTCTATCGGGTTGATGGCATTGAGGTTGCATTACGTCGTGAGACTGCCAGCCATCTCTTCATGACCCCCATCGAGAAAGTTCAATGAGCTCCTGCTGTACCCCTGCGGAATCGAACTCCGTCGTTCTGACGGCTCCGCCCCAGCCTGCATTGCACAAGGGACAGATCCGGACGATCGCGCTCATCGGGCCCCCGAACTGTGGAAAATCGACTCTGTTCAATCGCCTGACCGGACTTCGACAGAAGGTCGGCAACTATCCGGGCGTCACGGTAGAACACCATTCCGGCAGGATGAAGGCCATAGGCCGCAGCGACCTCACGCTGATCGATCTTCCCGGTATCTACTCGCTCGCCACTTTTTCCGAAGATGCCCGCGTCGCCGTCGATGTGCTGAAGGGCCAGATGCCGGGTGTTCCCGCGCCCGATGCCGTACTGCTGGTGCTCGATTCCACTCATATGAACCGGCAGCTTATGCTGGCAGCCCCAATTCTCGCGCTCGGCCTGCCCACGCTGGTCATTCTGAACATGTCTGACGTGCTTCAGTCGCGTGGCGGCAAGGTGGATGTGCTTGCCATGGCCCGGGAGCTCGGTCATCCCGTCGCACTGATCTCCGCCGCGAAGGGAGTCGGGCTGGATCGCATTGCGGACTTCCTGAGTCAGTACGGCAACTTTGAAGTAACCCGGCCGGGCGCCGTGAAGCTGCCCGTAATCCAGAGCGCTGACAGCTACCGGAACTGGGCCACCCAGGTCAGCTCCCGTACGCGCTATCAGCAGCCCAATGCTCCCAAGTGGACGCGTCGCCTGGACCATGTGCTTTTGCATCGCGTCTGGGGGCCCTTGATCTTTCTCGCAGTCGTGATCGCTGTCTTTCAGGTGGTCTTTGGCGTGGGACAACCGCTAAGCGATGGTCTTGGGAACATGCTGACGGGCCTGGGCGTAAAGGTTGCGGCGCTTCTGCCGGATGGCTGGATGCGCGCGCTTCTGCGTGACGGTCTCTGGAACGGCGTGCAGTCGGTTCTGGTCTTCCTCCCCCAGATCCTTCTGCTGTTCGCGTTTATCGGCATCCTGGAGGACTCGGGATATCTTGCCCGCGCCGCTCTGATCGCCGATCGCGTCATGCGTTCTATCGGTCTGAACGGCAAGGCTTTCATTCCGTTGCTCAGCGCCTATGCCTGCGCCGTTCCCGCCATCATGGCGACCCGCACGATTGAGAACAAGCGCGACCGCTTCGCCACCATCCTGGTTGCCCCGTTCATGACCTGTTCGGCACGTCTCCCCGTCTACACCCTCATCATCGCGGCCTTCGTTCCCGATCGTAAGCTGCTGGGAAGTCTCGTCGGCCTGCGGGCCACCGTCATGCTGAGCCTCTATGCGCTCGGTTTCCTCGCGGCGTTGTTTACGGCCCGTGTGCTCAAGTCCTCTTTGCTGAAGGCATCTTCGGCTCCGTTCATCCTGGAGCTGCCGCAGTACCGCTGGCCTACGCTGCAGGGACTTGGCATCCGGCTCTACGATCGTGCGAAGCTCTTCCTGCGCAAGGCCGGAACCATCATTCTGGGCGTCACCTTTGCTGTGTGGGTTCTCAGTGTTCTGCCAGTACATACCGGCCAGTTCTCTGCGCTGACGGATTCCGTCATTGGTCATATCGGCCACTGGGTCGAGCCTGTCATTCGTCCGCTCGGTTTCAACTGGAAGATCGGTATCGGTCTACTGAGCTCCATTGTTGCGCGTGAGGTGATTGTCGGTACGCTGGGCACTCTGTACGGTGTCGATCCGGAGACGCATGCCCTTGGCCTGCAGCAGGCGTTGCGTGGTGATATGACGCTGGGCGGGGCGCTGGCGCTCGTGGTCTTCTTCGCCTTTGCACTGCAGTGCACCTCTACCATCATCATGGTCCGTCGCGAGACCAATAGCTGGCGCTGGCCGGCAATTCAATTCACCTACATGACTGTCTTTGCGTACACGGCAGCGCTGCTCACCAACCAGATCGTAAATCTCATCGCTCGCTAGGGTATGTCATCAAACTCCTGTCGTCAGCGTTGCGCCGCAACCCGAAGGGCCGGGGCAGATTTTCTTCACCCCAGCCAGCAAGGCTGACTGGGGACCCCGATTCTCGATCTCTTCGTCACTCGTCGTTTCAGTAGGCCAGCTACAGTTCTCTCCTCACTCCTCGATCTCAAAAAATCTGGTCCCGGCGCTGACTGACAGGAATTTGATGACACACCCTAGTGTCCTGAGTCTGAAGGTGTCGTAAATGTTGTCCTCCTGGACGTTCGGGATCCCCGGCGAACTTGTTCGCTGGGGTGATTCGTGAAGACCTGCTTTTTCAACGCTTTCCCTGCGAGTGTAATGTAGGGCTTCCGCATCAAGCCCCTGCCGAAATACCCAGCAACAGGGAACGAAATATCCAGCAACAGGGAAATGCCTAAACCTTCTCAAGGGTTCATGACACGCCCTGGCTGCGCGATGCGGTTTCGCAGCATCCTAGTCTGAGCATGAAGACGATCTTTCGCCCTGCACCGATTGTCCGTCACGTCGAACTCGACGTAGCCCATTTGGATGAGCGCACTCGCAGCCGCCGGGGGCTCTTCACAGAGTGGATTGTCACCAATGGTCTTGGCGGCTATCTTTCCGGTACTGTGGGCGGCCTGAATACCCGCCGCTATCATGGCTGGTTGATCGCCGCTTTACCTGCTCCGCACGGGCGCACCATGATGCTGAATCATTTGCGCGAGCGCCTGATTGCCGGTGGGCAAACCTATGTCCTGGCCTGTGATGACCTAATTCATAAGGATACTGGCGAGCCCGTCAGTCCGTATCTCTCTGAGTTCCGACTGGAAAATGGACTTCCAGTCTGGGTCTTCCGCTGCGGCGGGAATGTGATTGAAAAACGTACCTGCATGGTGCATCTGCAGAACACGGCGTACATCACCTACACATTGCTGGAAGGGGAGGGGGGACGCCTGGAGGTGCAGCCGGCGGTGCACGTGCGGTCGCATGATGACTCGCTGGCGGGACCGCCGGAAGAGCAGTACCGCTGGACCGGTGTGGAAGATGGTTTCGAGCTGCGCGTCAGCGACGACCTCCCCGTACTCAAGCTGGTCTGGAATTGCGACGAGTGCGATTTCCATATGAAGACCCGACGGCTCGACAACCTGCGTTATCGCATTGAGCAGGCTCGTGGCTATGACTGGGAGGGATCGCTCTGGTCTCCTGGAGGCTTCACGGGAGAGCTGCGTCCTGGAAAATCAGCTGCGCTCACAGCATCGACTGAAGATTGGGAGAAGGTTCGGTCTCTCTCTCCCGCTGCGGCCTTTGCCGTGGAACTGGAGCGGAAGCGCCGCCTGCTGCGGACCGCGCCACCCGAAGCGCGGGAGGGGTTTCCAGCAGAGCTGGTGTTTGCGGCCGATCAATTTCTGATCACACCGATGGGTCGTACTGCAGACCAGATTCGTGCCCATGCCGTGGGAGATGAGATTCGTACGGTGATCGCCGGCTATCACTGGTTTACGGATTGGGGCCGCGACACCATGATTTCGCTGGAGGGGCTCACCCTTTCAACAGGCCGCTATCGCGAGGCCGAATACATCCTCCGCAGTTTCGGCAACTACATCCACAACGGTCTGATCCCAAATATGTTTCCCGAGGGGAGAACGAGCGGTTTGTACCACACTGCCGATGCAACCCTCTGGTTCTTCCATGCCATTGATCGCTATCTGCAGGTAACCAGTGATTGGGAGACGCTTGAGTTCCTGCTGCCGAAGATGGTCGATGTTGCCGAGTGGCATCTGCGTGGCACCGACTTCGGCATCCATATTGACCAGAACGACGGTTTGATGGTGCAGGGACAGGAAGGGTATCAACTCACATGGATGGATGCCAAGGTTGGCGACTGGGTGGTAACGCCCCGCCGTGGCAAGGCCGTGGAGTTGAATGCACTTTGGTACAACGCTCTTCGTCTGCTGGTGGAGTGGCTGGAGGCGCTTGAGGATACCCGAACCGACCGCGCCCGATATCTGCAGTTGGCGGATCAGTGCCGAGATAGTTTTAACCGTCGCTTCTGGAATGGCGAGAAGGGCTGTCTCTTCGACGTAGTGGATACCTTCGAAGGTGGAGATGACTCGCTGATCAGGCCAAATCAACTGATTGCGATCTCATTGAAGTATCCCGTGCTGGATGAATCACGGTGGAAGCCTGTAGTCGAGCGCTGCATGCGTGAGCTGCTGACGCCCGTCGGTCTTCGCAGTCTGGCGCGCGGTGAAAAAGATTACAAGCCTCGTTACGATGGTGATCTGCTGGCTCGGGATGCAGCGTACCACCAGGGGACCGTATGGGGATGGCTGATCGGGCCATTCGTGAACGCATGGGTGAAGACCTTTCCCGAGCAGGCACATAAAGCACAGGCCTTTCTCCATGGCTTCGACCAGCATCTCTATGAAGACGGAGTGGGTACCATCAGCGAGATCTTCGATGCTGAAGAGCCCTTCACACCGCGCGGTTGTATGGCACAGGCATGGAGCGTCGCCGAGGTGCTGCGGTGCGAGGTCATGTTGAGCCAGATGCGTTCGGAGAGAGGCCAGCAGAAAGAGCTGGAGACCACTGTAGGCCGATGACATCGCTCCGGTCCACCGGCGTGTCCAGCAACATGCTACGTAGCTTCGGATCTCACGGCTGCTATGAAGTAGTGCTCGGTGGGCGGTGGGCCATATTCCGCAGGCGTCCGTCGAAGCCGCCCACACGGAACCAGCGGTAACCGTATGGTTCCATCTGGATGCAGTACCGCCCATCCGCATCTTCTTCAAGACAGCTGTGATCTTTGGAGAGGATATTGATCAGGGGGACACCTTCTTCCGCGCCATCTCCGATGGTGCCTGGAGCCAGCCGAAGCTCGATGGGATCAGCGCTGAAGTTGTGGAGTACGAGCGTGTGATTTCCGCGCCAGTCGTAACGGATACCGAGAATTTGGCTGCGTCCGGTATCGATGACCCGGAAGTCGCTCCATCCGATCTCGGGTGTCTCTTTACGTATGCGGATCATGCGCTCCATCCAGTCCATCAGCGAGTTCGGATCGCGGCGTTGGTCGGCGACGTTTACGTGTTGGTAGCCGTATGCTCCCGCACGAATCGTCGGTATCTTCGACCGTGTGGCCCCGGTGAAACCGCCATTACGATCATTGGTCCACTGCATCGAAGTGCGGCAACTATAGCGCTCCGGAAGCGCCAGGTTGTCACCCATGCCGATCTCATCGCCGTAACGCAGCACCGGAGTGCCAGGCAGAGAGAAGAGGAGGGAGTAGGCCTGTTCCAGGCGTCGTCGGTCGCCATGCAGCATCGGCGCCAGACGCCGGCGAATGCCGCGGTCGTAGAGCTGCATCTCTTTGTCCGGGGCGAATACCTTGAAGACCTTGCGCCGCTGCGCTTCGGTCAAGCGGCCAAGGTCCAGTTCATCGTGATTCCGTAGAAACGTGGCCCATTGTGCGGTTGCGGGGCGTGGCTTTGTCTGCATCAGAGATCTCTGCAGCGGGCCCACGTCGCCGGTTGCCAGCGAATAGAACAGGTGCTGGTTGACATTGAAGTTGAACATCATCGACAAGCGTTCACCGGCTTCGCCAAAGTACTGCATATCCGAAGAAGGCAGCACGTTCGCTTCGGCGAGGATGATGGCGTCTCCCTTGCGCCAGCTGAGAAACGCTGCAAAGGTGCGCAGCATGTCGTACTGCTCCACCGCGCGAGTAACATCGGCGCCTTTGGTAGAGATGACAAAGGGAACGGCGTCCATGCGGAACCCAGAGACACCCAGTTGAATCCAGAAACCCATGATCTTCAGGATCTCCGCCTGGACCTCGGGGTTTGAAGTATTCAGGTCTGGCTGAAAGTTATAGAAGCGATGGAAGTAGAACTCCTTGGCGGCTTCATCATAGGTCCATGTGGTTCGTTGCACGCCGGGGAATACCATGCCGCTATTGGCGTTTTTCGGTTTCTTCTTCGACCAGACGTACCAGTTGCGATAGGGGGAGTCGGGGCTGCTGCGCGCAGCTTTAAACCAGGGATGCTGCGTTGAGGTATGGTTGATCACCAGATCGATCATTACCCGCATGCCGCGCTGCGCGCAGCCGTGGGCAAACTCTACAAAGTCGCCCAGAGTTCCATAACGCGGATCCACACTGTAGTAGTCCGTGATGTCATAGCCATCATCTTTTTGCGGAGATGGTTGAAAGGGCATCAGCCAGATGGCGGTGACGCCCAGCCCCTGCAGGTAGTCCAGGCACTGAATCAGGCCGCGAAAGTCACCGATGCCGTCACCATTGCCATCCAGAAAACTCTCGACCGAAAGACAGTAGACAACGGCGTTCTTGTACCAGAGGTCGTTAATCATGCCTTCGGTTAGATGCCGATTGTCCCGAAAAGCGAAACGGACACCGATTGGTGTCCGTTTCTAATCTTGATGGTGCGCCCGGAAGGAGTCGAACCTCCGACCTAATGATTCGTAGTCATTCGCTCTATCCAGCTGAGCTACGGGCGCATCCTGCACGCTGTTATGCGACCAACGGCAACTTTTTTAAGATATCACACATCGTTGTCACCCGCGACCCGCGGTGTGGATTAGAGCATTTCCCTGTTGCTGGGTATCCCGGAGTGCAGCGGCGTTTTCATTTGCGGAAAACGCCCATGGATGTGGAACCCATGCACTGCACCTACAGTGAAATGCTCTACGCCTTTGGCGGAGCAGCCGCCGGCTGTGCCGGTGGAGGCGGAGGCGGCGCCGGAAGCACCAGCGTCTCCGGCTCTGCAATCTGCAGGCCGGCGCGGCGCAGTAACTGGCGGACAACCGGTTCGCCGAAGCGGGTCGCGTCATACTCTACGCGCACTGTTTTCGCGGCTTCGTCGATGGTCAGCCGACGAATGCCGTAGACCTCACGCAGGTTGTTCAGGGCCAGAACCGCGGCCTCCGTAGGAGGTACGCTGTAGCGGTAAAGAGCGTCGACCGTAGTCATATCTTCAGGGTACAGGTGCGGGGCGCGTGGTTCAAGCAGGATGCCAGGTGATCACAGTTTGGACAGGTAGTCGATCATTTCCGGGTTGGTCCACTCCTGTGGTCCGATCATCTTGCGACGGATCACTCCCTTGCGATCGATGATGTAGGTCTCGGGAAAGCGATACGAGCCGTACAGAGCATTCGATTTTTGCTGCGCGTCGCGCACCGTCAGGAACAGGATGCGGTGTTTATCCAGGAAGCGCTTGTAGGCGTCTCCATCCTGGTCGGTGGAGACAGCCAGGACCTGGATATTCGGCATCTGCTCCTGCAACGCCTGCAAGGACGGCATCTCTGCCACGCAAGGACCGCACCACGATGCCCAGAAGTTCAGCACAACCACCTTGCCGCGGAAGTTCGATAACTTCGCCGAGTGATCGCTATCGGTGACGGTGAAATCGGGAGCTACTCCGCCGATCTGCCCAGGCTTTACATTGCGCTCACAGGCGGTGAGCAGAAGCGAGGAGGCGAGCAGGGCTGAGGCAAGAAGCTTCATAACGGGTCGCTTCCTATAATACGAGTGCTG
>Ga0136846_1232066_pt1 | contig 14365 bp, 13 predicted proteins | sample HopSoiMetagenom2_FD_96841 | JGI IMG/M metagenome (GOLD analysis project Ga0136846, IMG submission 96841) | Grasslands soil microbial communities from Hopland, California, USA - 2 Assembly 2016 (version 4) | ecosystem: Environmental > Terrestrial > Soil > Grasslands | place: USA: Hopland...
CGGCCAGTTCGTCCCGACCCACTTCGTGCGGATGCTGAAACTGCCCGAAGCGGTGCGCGTCCAGTACGACGTCTCGTCGATGCGGTCGGCCGTCCACGCCGCCGCGCCCTGCCCCATCCCGGTCAAGGAGCAGATGATCGCCTGGTGGGGCCCGGTGATCTACGAGTACTACGCCGGCACCGAGGGCAACGGCTTCTGCTTCATCAAGTCCGACGAGTGGCTGACCCACAAGGGCTCGGTCGGCCGGGCCATGATCGGCGAGCTGAAGATCTGCGGCGAGGACGGCGAGGCCCTGCCGCCGCGCACCGAGGGCGTGGTGCACTTCGCCGGCGGCCCGCCCCTGGCCTATCACAACGCCCCCGAGAAGGTGGCCGAGGGCACCAACCAGCATGGCTGGACCACCCTGGGCGACGTGGGCTGGACGGACGAGGAGGGCTTCCTCTACCTGACCGACCGCAAGAGCTTCATGATCATCTCCGGCGGGGTGAACATCTATCCGCAGGAAATCGAAAACCTGCTGATCGGCCATCCCAAGGTCGCCGACGCGGCCGTGGTCGGCGCGCCCGACGAGGAGATGGGCGAGAAGGTGGTCGCGGTGATCCAGCCGATGGACTGGACCGAGGCCGGGGACGACCTGCGCAGCGAGCTGATGGCCTTTGCGCGGGCCAACCTCAGCCACGTGAAGGCGCCGCGCATGCTGGACTTCATGGCGGAGCTGCCGCGCCACCCGACCGGCAAGCTCTACAAGCGCCTGATCCGCGACGCCTACTGGGGCAAGGAAGGCTCGCGGATCGTGTAGCTCGGAGCGGTCGCCACTCGCATAACAAGTTCTTGGAATCCCGATCTTTTCCGGCTGCGGCGAACCGCCGCGGCACGGATGGGCGGAGGGTTCGTCGCGAGTAACCATTCGTCGACGCGTCGGCGGCTTTGTGGACCTCCGCCCACGCCCAAGGATCCGCCCGCCCCATGCTGCTGGACAATCTGAAGATCTCCCGGAAGCTGACCATCGCGTTCGCCGCGATCGTCCTCACCATGGCCGGCATGGGCGCCTCGACCTTCTCTTCGCTGAAGTCGCTGGAGGCGGCGCGCGAGGAGACCCTGAAGGCCCAGCAGCTGGTGGCCGCCGTGGAGCAGGCCAAGTTCTTCCTGGCCCGCCAGGAGAACAGCTATCGCGGCTTCCTGCTCTCCGGGAACCCCTACTACGAGGGCCGGATCGAGAAGCACCGCGGCAACTTCAAGAAGCGCCTGGCGACGGGCGAGGCGCTCCTGGCGAACGATCCCGACCAGGCCGCCCTGCTGCAGGCCGCGGAGACCGCGGCCGACAGGTGGCACCAGGAGGTGGTGGAGGCCGGCAAGGCGTTGGCGAAGGACCCGGGCACCCACCAGCAGGCGGTGGACATGGTCGCCCCCGACGGCCTGGCCGACAACCTGATGTCGGCGGTCGAGGACAAGATCGGGGCGGTCTACGACAAGGGCGAGGCGCGGATGGCCGCCATGGAGGCGCGCCAGCAGCACGACACGCGCATGGCCTATTTCTCCCTCGCCGGCTGCATCGCCCTGGCGCTGCTGTTCGCGGGCGTGCTGGGCGCGGTGCTGACCCGCGCCATCGCCGGCCCGGTCACGGAGCTCACCGGCGCCATGCGTAAGCTGGCGGCGGGCGACTTCACCGTGGCGGTGCCCGCGCGTGGCCGCCGCGACGAGCTGGGGCTGATGGCCGACGCCGTGGCGGTGTTCAAGGACGCCGGGGTCGAGAAGCTGCGCCTGGAGGGCCTGACCGCCGAGCAGCGCAAGGCCGCCGATGCGGAACGCGCGCGCAACGAGGCCGCCAAGGCCGAGGCGGCGGCGGAACTGGAGCGGGTGGTGGGCGTGCTGGGCCGCGGCCTCGAGCGCCTGTCGGCCGGCGACCTGACGCACCGGCTGCAGGATGTCTTCCCCGACCAGTACGCCAAGCTGAAGACCGACTTCAACGACGCCATGGGCCAGCTGCAGAGCGCCATGGGCGTGATCGTGGGCAATGTGGTGGCCATCCGCACCGGCTCGGGCGAGATCGCCAGCGCCGCCGACCACCTGTCGCGCCGCACCGAACAACAGGCCGCGAGCCTGGAAGAAACCGCCGCGGCCCTGGAGGAGATCTCCGCCACCATGAAGAAGGCCGCCGAGGGCGCCGAGGAATGCGCCGGCGTGGTGCAGGCGGCGCGGGGCGACGCCCAGTCCAGCGGCTCGGTGGTCTCGCAGGCGGTGGCCGCCATGAGCCAGATCGAAGCTTCGGCGCGCGAGATCGGCAATATCATCGGGGTGATCGACGAGATCGCCTTCCAGACCAACCTGCTGGCCCTGAACGCCGGCGTGGAAGCGGCCCGGGCGGGCGACGCCGGCCGTGGCTTCGCCGTGGTGGCCTCCGAAGTGCGGGCCCTGGCCCAGCGCTCGGCGGAAGCGGCCAAGGAGATCAAGAAGCTGATCTCCACCTCCAGCGCCCAGGTCGAGACCGGCGTGGGCCTGGTGGGCCAGACCGGCCAGTCGCTGGAGCGGATCATCGAGCGCGTGGCGCAGATCGACGGCCTGGTGACCGGGATGGCGGCCGGCGCCCAGGAGCAGGCCCGCGGCGTCGCCGAGGTCAACCACGCCATCACCCAGATGGACCAGCTGACCCAGCAGAACGCGGCCATGGTGGAGGAATCCACCGCCGCCAGCCACGCCCTGAGCCGCGAGGCCGATCGGCTGGACGAGTCGGTGAAGCGCTTCAACGTGGGCGTCGTCGGCCGCGGCAGCGCGCAACGGCCGGAGGTCGGCCGCACGCCGCGAGCGCCGGCGCGTCCGGTCCCCGCCATGAAGACCACGACCCAGGCGCGGCCGGCCGAAGACGTCTGGGACGAGTTCTAGGCCGAGACCTTCGCCGCGGGTCCCTGCCCCGCAAGATCGCTAAAGAACCTGACAGCCGGGAGGTCCGGCGTCAGGCCATGTGGCCGCCTTTGAAACAGGGGCCCGCCACATGCGACCTTTCCTTCGAACCCTTCTCTGCGCCACGAGCCTGCTGGCCTTCGGCGGCGGCGCGCACGCCTCCGACCACCTCGACAGCCCGACGGTGATCGCCGACCCGCGGGCCGATATCGGCGACCTCTTCGCCTGGACCTCGGCGGACGGCCGCAAGCTGGACCTGGCGATGACCATCGTCGGCCACAGCTTCTCCGACCGGATCGCCTACACGTTCCACGTGGACAGCGGGAAGGTGTTCGGGGTCACCACCGCCAGCGTCGAGATCACCTGCCGCTTCCCGGCGCCGGAACGGGCGGACTGCCAGTTGGGCGGTGCGGACCGGGCCGAGGGTGACGCCCGCGGCGAGGCCGGGCTGGTCAGCCAGGGCGGCCGCTTCCGGGTGTTCGCCGGCCTGCGGGATGACCCGTTCTTCAACAACGTCCGCGGCACGCGCGCGGCCTATAGCGTGGCGGAGGCGGCGATCAAGGCCGGGGCGCCGGTGGACGCGGCCGGCTGCGCGGCGTTCGATCCGGCGACCGTGGCCGCCATTCATGACGCCTGGCGCCACACCGACGGTGGGCCGGCCAGGAACCTGCTGGCCGGCTGGACGCCCGCCTCGATCGTGATCGAGGTCGACCTCAGCGCTGTCAGCCCCGGCGGCCACCTGCTGGCGGTGTGGGGGACGACCGCCTCGGCCAGCCGCCAGATCGACCGCGCCGCGCGGCCGCTGACTGGCAACGCCCTGCTGGCGACCCTGGGCAGCGAGGACGAGAGCAACCGGCTGAAGGAGGCATACAACGCCGCCACCCCGGCCACGGCCAAGGCCTTCGCGGCCGAGATCACCAAGGGCGCAGCGCTGTACGACAGCTTCGACGGGCGGTGCGGCGACGGCTTCCTGGTGGATGCGAGCTTGCCGCCCCTGCGCCGCTACCAGGAGATCGCCGAGCTGCTGGCCGACGACCGGCTGTGGGTGAACAGCCGCGCCCGCGCCTGCACCGAGCTGTTCGCGGTGGAGCGGGCGGCCCTGCGCGGCGAGTTCGCCCTGGAGGCGGACTGCGGCGGGCGGACCCCTGCCATGAGCGCGGTGAACGTCTACCGCTCGCTGCTGGTGGATGGGACGACCAGGAGCCTGGACGACGGCCTGGCCCAGGACGAGCGGCCGGTCTCGACTTCTACGTTCCCGTTCCTGTCGCCGCCGGACGCCGCCGCCGCTGCGGGCGCCAAGCCGTGAGGCCGCGCCTCGCGCTCGCCGCCGCAGCGCTCGGCCTGGCGCTGGCGGGGCCGGCCGTGGCGCACACGGCGGCCGGGCTGCCCGGCGGGTTCGCCGCCGGCTTCGCCCATCCGTTCGGTGGGGCCGACCACCTGCTGGCCACGGTGGCGGTGGGTCTGTGGGGCGCGGTCCTGGGCCGGCCCCTGGTCTACGCCCTGCCGGCAGCCTTCCCCCTGATGATGGTGGTCGGCGCGGTCCTGGCCATGTTCGGGGCGCCGGCGCCGCCGGTGGAGATCGGCATCGCCCTCTCCGCCCTGGTGCTGGGGACCTGCGTGGCGCTGGCGGTGCGGGCGCCGGCGGGCCTGGCCTTGGCGATGGTGGGCGGGTTCGCTCTGTTCCACGGCTATGCGCATGGCCGCGAGCTGCCCTCCGCCGCCGATCCGCTGGGCTATAGCGCCGGGTTCGTGCTGGCGACGGGACTGTTGCACCTGGCCGGCGTGGCGATCGCGGCGTTAAGCGCCAGCCCAGCGGGCCGCTGGGTGACCCGAGCCCTCGGCGTCCTCGTGGCCCTGGCCGGCGCCGGCTTCCTGGCCCAGGCGCTGGCGCCGTGACCGGGCGAGCCCGGCGCCTCGCGCTCACCGCCATCGCCGTTCTCGCCAGTTGGCTGCTGGCCATCGCCGGGCTCAGCGCCGCCGTCGCGGCCCTGCCGGTGACGCCCGGAAACCAGCCCGATCATCTCGACTAGGAGCTCCCCATGCGCGCCTTGCGCCTCATCCTCGCGGCAGCCGGTGTCCTCGCTTCCGCAACGCCCGCCGCGGCCCACGACTTCTGGGTCCAGCCGGTCCGCTTCTGGACCGCCCCGCAGGCGGCGGTCCCCATGACCCTGCAGGTCGGACACGGATCCTTCCGCCAGCGCTCGCCCATTCCCGCACGGCGCATCGTGCGCTTCGCCGCGGCGGGGCCCACGGGCGCAGTGGTCGACCTGCGGGCCGGCCTGCGACCGGGCGGCGCCGTCGACGATGGGGAGATCCGGCTGCCCGGCGGCGGCACGTGGGTCGTGGTGCTGCAGACGGACGACCAGGCGCAGAGCCATCTGCCGGCGCTGCGCTTCAACGACTACCTGGACGCCGAGGGGCTGACCCCGGCGCTCGAGGCGCGGCGGCGAACGGGCCGGACGGCCGCGGACGGGTCGGAACGCTACAGCCGCCAGGCCAAGGTGCTGGTGCGCTCGGGCGACGGCGGCGGCCGCCGGGCGCTGCAGCCGCTGGGCCTGCCCCTGGAGATCGTGCCCGAGGCCGACCCCTACGCCCGGGCCCAGGCCCGCAGCCTGCCCGTCCGCGTCCTCTACCAGGGCCGGCCCCTTCCCGGCGCGCTCGTCAAGCTGACGGACCTCGCCCACGACGCCGAGCCGGTCGCGGCGCAGCGCACGGACGGCGCCGGGCGCGCGGTGTTCGCCATGCCGACCCGCGGCGACTGGCTGCTCAACGTGATCTGGACCCGCCCGCTGCCACCCAGCGAGGAGGTGGACTTCGAGACCACCTTCTCGAGCCTGGCCTTCGGCCTGCCATCGGCGCAGATCGTGGACGCGCGCCATGGACGCTAGGACCTGCGCCGCCTGCGACAGCGACCTGGAGGGTCCGGCGATCGCCGTCAGCGTCAACGGCCAGTGCGTGGAGGTGTGCGGCGCCGCCTGCGCGCTGGCCCTGGGCGAGGCGCAGGCCGCCGTCGAGGAAGACCTGGCGCCGCGAGCGTCGGAATTTCGCCGGGGCCATGTCGGCTGGAAGCGCCGCCGCGCGTCCTCCGGGGCATGAGCGCCGCCTCGTTCTTTGTGGAGGAATATCCCGCTATGGTCGCAACCGAGGCGGTCGTCCGGGTCGCCACCCGCCATGGATAGGCGCCCGATGAGCGGATACGCCAGCGACCTGCTGCTCGACACCGAGACGGTGTCGTTGCGCGACGTCGCCTGCGCCGGCGAGTGCCGCCACAAGAGTGCGGAGGAGTGCGCCGCCGCCACGCACATGGTGTTCCCCTACCGCGGCGTCTTCGTGCGCCACGTGGGCCGCCAGGACGCGGTGGGCGAGGCCAACCAGCTGGTGCTGTTCAACGCCGACGAGGACTACGCCATCAGCCATCCGGTCACGGGGGGCGATGCCTGCCTCTCGCTGTCGATGAGCGAGGCGCTGCTGGCGGAGCTGGCGCCCCGGGACCAGCTGCGGCGCGGCGGCGGCCCCCTGGCCTTCAGCCGCCAGCGCCGGCGGATCGACCCACGCGCCCAGGCGCTGGTGGCGCTGATCCGCCACAGCCTGCGCCGCAGCAAGGCCGAGACCCTCGAAGCCGAAACCCTGACCCTGACCCTGGTGCGGCGGGCCCTGGGCGAGCGGACGTCCCATGCCACGGCCGCCAGCTTTGGCCGCCAGAAGCTGGTGGACCGCGCCAAGCTGGTGCTGTCCTCTGACCTCGCCCGCCGCTGGAGCCTGGCCGAGATCGCCGCGGAGGTGGGGGTCTCGCCGGTCTACCTGACCCAGGTGTTCCGCCAGGTGGAGGGGATCCCGCTCTACCGCTACCAGCTGCGCATGCGACTGGCCCAGGCGCTGGACCGGCTGGACCGGGCGCAGGACCTGACCGCCCTCGGCCTCGACCTGGGCTTCTCCAGCCACAGCCACTTCAGCGCCGCCTTCCGCCAGACCTATGGCCGCACGCCGGACGCCTTCCGGCGCGACGCCAGCGCGGCCTAGACGGCGCCCTTCCCCGCCCCAGTCCGCAGCGCCTTCCCCTCCGTCCGCCTTGCCCTCATCCGAACAGGTGTTAGAGGCTGGGTCCGCATTCGAAACACGCGAGGGAGCGAACGAACATGGGCCCGGTGGAATTCAAGGACCTTGCCGGTCTGGTCGGCCAGGAAGTCGGCGTCTCGGACTGGCTGCAGGTCACCCAGGAGCGTGTGAACCAGTTCGCCGAGGCGACCGGCGACCACCAGTGGATCCACGTGGACGTCGAGCGCGCCACCCGTGAGATCGGCGGCCCGATCGCCCACGGCTACCTCACCCTGTCGCTGATCCCGTTCCTGTCGGCCGGCCTGATGCCGGTGAAGGGCGTGACCCGCGGCATCAACTACGGCTCCGACAAGGTGCGCTTCATCAACATGGTGCGGGTCGGCAAGCGCGTGCGCCTGCGCCAGAAGCTGATCGGCGCCGAGCCCAAGTCCGGCGGCATGCAGCTCAAGAACGAGTGCACCATCGAGATCGAGGGTGAGGCCAAGCCCGCCTGCGTGGCCGAGACCATCTCGGTGGTCTACGGCGGCTGAGCCCCTGCGCCGCCGGGCCGCGGTTCCGGCAGCGGCCTGCCGCCACCATCTCCCGCGCGCGAACACCGCTTTCAGGGAACCGCGCGCGATGAGCCAAGCTGAACGGCCGCCACGGATCGGGCCCGGCGTCGAGGTCGGGGTCACGGAGGAGATGATCCGCGACCTCGTCCACGCCTTCTACGGCAAGGTGCGGGGCGACCCGCTGCTGGGGCCGATCTTCAATGGCGCTGTCACCGACTGGGACGAGCACCTGGCCAAGCTCTGCGACTTCTGGTCCTCGGTGCTGCTCATGACCGGCCGCTTCAAGGGCGCGCCCATGGCCGCGCACGCCGCCCTGCCCGACATCGGCCCACGCCACTTCGGCCGCTGGCTGGAGCTGTTCGAGGCGACGGCGCGCGAGGTCTGCCCGCCGCAGGCCGCGGCGCTGTTCGTCGCCAAGGCGCAGATGATCGGCCAGAGCCTGCAGCTGGGGATCGCGGTCAGCCGCGGCCAACTGCCGCCGCTTTGACGAAGAGCCCGGAGGGGCTCAGTTCCGCGCGGCCTCTTCGGCGGTCGCGGCCCGGGCCCCGGCCACAGGCTGGGCCTCGGCCACGGTCGACGGCGCGAGCGGGTTCTGGAGCAGGGCGATCGTCTCGCGGATATATTTGGCGTGGGTGACGATGCCGATCTCGAGCCGCTCGTTGTTGAGCTCGACCTGCTGGGTCAAGAGGCCCGCGATGAAGCCCTCGCCCGCCGCTTCGCCGCCGGCGCCATTGTCAGCCACCTTCGAGACGCCGGCCGGCTTGGAGCCGGTGCTGACGAACACCGGTCCGCCGGAGTTGCCGGGGAACACCGAGAAATCGAGCAGGAAGGTCGGGAACACCTTGGCCGGCGCCAGCGGATAGGACGCCACGCGCCCCGCCCGCAGGATCGGGAAGCCTGCCGCGTTGGCCGAGAGGCCGCGCGGGAAGCCCAGGGCCATCATCTCGTCGCCGGCGTTGATCTCGTACTTGGCGAAGGTGTCGTCCGCCGCCAGGTAGTTCTGCGGCAGCGCGGCCTTGGCGAACTCGGGCGGCGCCTTGATGGCGATCACCGCCACGTCGCGGTTCGGGTGGTGGGTCCACAGCTCGTGCCCGTCGCCGTCGCGGATCTTCACGTTCTGCGGCGAGTAGCTCCAGGAGCCGTCGGCGTTGGCGAATCGATAGCCGATGCGCGCGGTCGCGCCCGGCATCTTCTCGAACACGTGGTTGGCGGTCACCAGCACCGTGCGCGGCTTGCCGTCCGGCGTCGGCGCCGAGATCAGAAAGCCCGTGCCGACCGTGCGCGTGCCGTCGCCAAGCGGTTGTTCAAGCTGAACAGTCGCCTGGATCAGCTCAACGGCGAGATCCATGACCATGGCGGTCCCCGTAAAGTACTAACCCCACGCGTCTTCTTGCGCGCTCTCGATGCACAAGAAGTGAATCACAGGCGTGTTTCGCCAACAAGTCGCCACAGTTGCAAATGGCCGCGCCCGAGTGACGCGTGCGCAAACGCACAGGGATGACAGGCGCGGCGCGGCGTCGCATCTAGCAGGCCATGAGCCTGCCCAAGCCCCCCGTCGCCCCCAAGGTCCCGCATCGAATCGAGCAGCTGGGACGCGTGCGCACCGACGACTACGCCTGGATGAAGGACGACAACTGGCAGCAGGTGCTGCGCGACCCCAAGGCGCTGCGCGCGGACGTGCGGACGCACCTGGAGGCGGAGAACGCCTACACCAAGGCCGTGCTGGCGGAGACCCAGGCGCTGCAGGCGCAGATGTTCGCGGAGATGAAGGGCCGCATCAAGGAGGACGACAGCTCGGTCCCGGCGCCCGACGGGCCGTGGGACTACTACGCCCGCTACGAGATCGGCGCCGAGCATCCGGTGCACGCCCGCCGTCCCCGTGGCGGCGGGGCCGAGCAGGTGCTGCTGGACGAGGAGGCGCTGTCGAAGGGCAAGGCCTTCTTCCAGGTCGGCGCGGCCCACCACAGCCCCGACCATGCGCTCTACGCCTGGGCCGCCGACGAGCAGGGGTCCGAGTACTTCACGATCCGGGTGAAGGATCTGGCGACCGGGGCGGAGGTCGGCCCGCCGGTGGAGAGCGCCTATGGCGACTTCGCCTTCTCGCCGTGCGCCCAGTGGCTGTTCTGGATCTGGCGCGACGAGAACGCGCGCCCATCGAAGGTTTTCCGCCGCCCGGCGCGCCCCGGCGCCGATTGGGCCGGCCAGGACGAGCTGGTCTACGAGGAGGCCGACGAGGGCATGTTCCTGGGCGTCGGCGTGGCGGCCGACGACAGCCACATCCTGATCCATGTGGGCAACCAGGAGACCACCGAGATCCGGCTGATTCCCGCGGCCGACCCGACGGCCGCTCCGGTGGCGGCCGAGCCGCGGCAGGTGGGCGTCAAATACGCCCTGGACCACTGGAGCGACCGCTGGGTGATCCGCACCAACGCCGACGGCGCTGTCGACTTCAAGCTCTGCGTCAGCGACGCGGCCGTGCCCGCCAAGGCCACCTGGCGCGACTGGATCGCCCACCAGCCCGGCCGCTACATCACCGGCTTCGCCGCCTACGTCGGCCACCTGGTCCGCGCCGAGCGGGTGAACGCCCTGGACCGGCTGGTGGTCATGGCCCGCGACGGCGCGGAGCACGTGGTGGCCTTCGACGAGGAGGCCTACGCCCTGAACCTGGAGGGCGGCTACGAGTACGAAACCACCACGACGCGGTTCGTCTACCAGTCGCCCACCACGCCGCGGCAGTGGTTCGACTACGACATGGCCACCCGCGCCCGCACCCTGCGCAAGACCCAGGAGGTGCCGTCCGGCCACGATCCGGCCCGCTATGTCGCCCGGCGCCTCTACGCCGCGGCGCCGGATGGCGAGCAGGTCCCGATCACCCTGCTGATGCTGCGTGACACGCCGCAGGACGGGTCGGCGCCCCTGCTGCTCTACGGCTACGGCAGCTACGGCCACGCCATGGAGCCCAGCTTCTCGATCCGCAACCTGAGCCTGGTGGACCGCGGCTGGATCTGGGCCACCGCCCATATCCGCGGCGGCTCGGACAAGGGCTGGGGCTGGTTCCTGGACGGGCGCAAGGAGAAGAAGCCCAACACCTTCACCGACTTCATCGCCTGCGCCGAGCATCTGGTCGCCGAGCGCTATGTCGCCAGGGGCCGGATCGCCGCCTACGGCGGCTCGGCGGGCGGGATGCTGATGGGGGCGGTGGCCAACCTCGCGCCCGACCTCTGGGGCGCGATCATCGCGGCGGTGCCGTTCGTCGACGTGCTCAACACCATGAGCGACACCTCCCTGCCGCTGACGCCGCCGGAGTGGCCCGAGTGGGGCAACCCGATCGAGGACCCCGGCGCCTACGACCTGATCGCCAGCTACAGCCCCTACGACCGCGTCTCGTCCCAGGCCTATCCGCCGATCCTGGCCACCGGGGGCCTTTCCGACCCGCGGGTGACCTACTGGGAGCCGGCCAAGTGGGTGGCTAGGCTGCGCGAGCACACGACAGGCGACGCCCCCATCCTGCTCAAGATCAACATGGAAGCAGGCCACGGCGGCGCGTCCGGCCGTTTCGATTTCCTGAAGGAGATCGCATTGGATTACGCCTTCGCCGTGTGGGCGCTGGAGCGGAGCTGGGAGGCGGCATGATCATCCGGGCGGCGGAGGCAGGAGACGCGGACGCGCTGGCGGCGATCTACGGCCACCACGTGCAAACCGGCTTCGGCACGTTCGAGGAGACGCCGCCCACGCCGCAGGAGATGGCCCAGCGCCTGGCGGGCGTGACGCGCTACGGCCTGCCCTATCTGGTGGCCGAGCAGGACGGCGCGGTGCTGGGCTTCGCCTATGCCGGCCCCTTCCGGCCGCGCCAGGCCTATCGCTACACCGCCGAGGACAGCGTCTATATCGCGCCCGACGCCATGGGCCGCGGCGTCGGCCGCGCCGTTCTCTCGGCCGTGATCGCGGCCTGCGAGGCGGCGGGCCTGCGCCAGCTGATCGCCGTGATCGGCGACAGCGGCAACGCCGGCTCGATCGGCCTGCACCGGGCGCTGGGCTTCGAGCCCATCGGGGTCGGCAAGAGCTTCGGCTTCAAGCACGGCCGCTGGGTCGACGTGGTCTGGATGCAGAAACCGCTGAACGGCGGCGATGTCCGGGCCCCCGACACGCCGGGGATTCCTTTGTCGGGAAGTTGACACAAGTCTTCCACAGGGGCTGCGGCGCCTTTCTGTCAAAGCGCCAGGAACAGCTTACGAAAGAGCCCGCCCCACCCCTTATGTACTTGTACGTATTTGCAGTAACTGAGATATCTGCGAACAATTCGGTGGTCAGGCGGGGCTGGCCTGGATTGTAGAATACATGTCAGGGTTGTGGACGGGAAATCACACAACCGGGCTGGCGACTATTGATCTGCGCCGCGGAGGTATCCGGGGCCAGTTCATCGCGATCGGCGCATCGGCGGCCGCCCTGGGGGCGGGCCTTGTCCTGCGTCCGGTCCTGGGCCACTCGGTCTATCTGCTGAGCGCGCCTGCGCTCGCGATCAGCGCCGCCTTCGGCGGGTGGCGCGCGACGGTGACGGCCGCCCTGCTGCTCAGCGCCGGCGGCTTCGCCGTCGACGCCCTGTCCGGCGTCGAACTCTTCGCCCGCGTGGTGCGCTCGCTCGTCTTCCTGGTCACCGGCCTGGGCGCGGCAGCCGGCCTGCGGATCTGGGGCGTGGAGCGCGAGGCCACCGCGCACTGGATCGACGACCATGCCCAGCGCGAGGCCCTGCTGCAGGCCAGCCTGGCGATCGTGGCGGACGCCCTGGTGGTGATCGACGACACCGGTATCATCCAGAGCTTCAGCGAGGCGGCCGAGCAGCTGTTCGGCTGGACTGCGGGCGAGGCCGTCGGGCGCAAGTTCAGCGAGATGATGCCGCCCGGCGAGGATGCGGCCCTGAGCGCGCCCGCCGCAGCCGATAACGAGGGCGAGGACGTGAGCGGCAGCTTCCGCAAGCTCACCGGCCTGCGCAAGGACGGGGGCGCCTTCCCCATGGAGCTGCGGATCGGGGAGGTGCGGGTCGGCGACCAGCGCTTCCTGACCATGGTGATCCGCGACCTGACCTCGATGCAGGAGGCCGAGCGGCGGTCCGAGGAACTGCGCGCCCAGCTGACCCAGGTCTGGAGCCTCAACTCCATGGGCGAGATGGCCTCGGTGCTCGCGCATGAGCTCAACCAGCCGTTGTCCGCCGTCGCGAATTATCTGCGCGCCGCCCGCAACCTGATCGCCCGCATGGAGCTGGACGACGACGACCTGATCGATGCGGTGGCGCGGGCCGGCGACCAGGCCGTGCGCGCCGGCGAGATCATCCGCACCATGCGCGACCTAGCGACGCGGGGCGGCACGCTGCAGAAGCCGGAGAGCATGGCGGCCATCATCAACGAGGTGGACTTCATCGTGTCGTTGATGGCGCGCGACGCGGCGGTGCGCGTTGTCTACGACCTCTATCGCGGCGATGACACGGTTATGGCCGATCGTATTCAAATTCAACAACTTGTCGTCAACCTGGCCCGGAACGCCATCGAAGCTGTTACAAAGTACCCGAACCGCCAACTTAACATTTCAACTAGACTCGATGCAGATGGCGGCCTGCTGACGATTGTCGAGGACAGTGGTCCGGGCATCGACCCCAACGTGTCGCAGCGACTGTTTCAGCCGTTAGCAAGCACCAAGCCCGAGGGCATGGGGCTAGGCCTCTCCATTTCGAGTGCTATAGTCGAAAACCATAGGGGACGGATTTGGGTTGAGCCGAGCCGTCTAGGTGGCGCCGCCTTTTGTTTTGTGTTGGCGCGGGCAGGTAACAATGGGGACGGGAACGGCCGAACGGACGGTGTTCGTCGTCGATGATGACGCGGCGGCGCTGGATTCGCTCGTCGTGCTTCTCAAGTCGGACGGGCTGACCGCCAAGGGCTTCCAATCGGCGCACGACTTCCTGGCCACCTTCGACCCCGAGGCCCGCGGCTGCGTCATCACCGATCTGCGCATGCCCAGCATGGACGGGGTCGAGCTGATCAAGGCGCTCAAGCAGGCCGGCTGCATACTACCGGTGATTGTCATCACGGGGCATGCCGACGTCAGCCGCGCGGTCGACGCCATGAAGGCCGGCGCCTCGGACTTCATCGAGAAGCCCTACGAGAGCGAACAGATCCTGCGGGCCGTACGCGCGTCGCTTGAGGAGAACGACGCGGCGGTGGACGCGGGCGCGCGCCGCAACCGCATCCTGCGCCGGATGGAGAGCCTGACGGCCCGCGAGCGCCAGGTGCTGGACCTGATCATGGAGGGCGCCAGCAACAAGGTGATCGCCGCCAGCCTGCAGATCAGCCCGCGCACGGTCGAGATCTACCGCGCCAACGTCATGTCCAAGATGCGCGCCGACAGCCTCTCGGACCTGATCCGCGCCACGCTGCAGGCGGGGGCGGCTTAGGGTATTGCCCCCGGCCCTACCACCCATCAGTTCGGTTTGAGGCGAAGCGCTAGGACTGGGACCCCAGTCTAGCCCGTCTGGCAGGCAGACTGGCCGCCATGAGATGTATGGCTGGGCAGGCCGATCACCGGCCAGCCACCACCGCGCCTTCTGGCGGAGATCCGCAGATCGGCTTTGACCCATCTGAGGCCTCGGACAGGGCGGAGATCGATGGCCGGAGTAGGCCGGTAACAGACTGTCTGCCTCGCCGGCGCGCTCACGCCGGGAAGCTGGTTGAGCGGGAGAGCGCGTCCCACGCCGACATCTCCGTTCGCATCGCCTGCAGCTTTTGCTCGACCAGCCCGAGGGCATCCTCGCCCAGGAACAGGCGCACGGGTGGATTTTCCGCCTCGGCGAGCGCGAGCAGCGCCCGGGCGGC
>Ga0136846_1241094_pt1 | contig 14364 bp, 12 predicted proteins | sample HopSoiMetagenom2_FD_96841 | JGI IMG/M metagenome (GOLD analysis project Ga0136846, IMG submission 96841) | Grasslands soil microbial communities from Hopland, California, USA - 2 Assembly 2016 (version 4) | ecosystem: Environmental > Terrestrial > Soil > Grasslands | place: USA: Hopland...
CGCAGTGCCTTGATCAGCTTCGGGCGCGTCTCGTGCGGGACGATCACGTCGTCGACGTAACCGCGCTCGGCGGCCGTATACGGGTTGGCGAAGCGCGCCCGGTAGTCGTGGATGAGCTCCTGGCGGCGCTCCTCCGGGGCCGGGGAGGCCGCGAGCTCGCGCCGGTAGACGATGTTGACCGCGCCCTCCGGCCCCATCACCGCGACCTCGGCCGTCGGCCAGGCGAAGTTGAAGTCGGCCAGCAGGTGCTTGGAGGCCATGACGTCGTAGGCGCCGCCGTAGGCCTTGCGGGTGATGACGGTGAGCTTCGGGACGGTCGCCTCGGCGAAGGCGTACAGGAGCTTCGCCCCGTGGCGGATGATGCCGCCCCACTCCTGGCTGGTGCCCGGGAGGAAGCCGGGGACGTCGGTGAAGGTGACCAGCGGGACGTTGAAGGCGTCGCAGGTGCGCACGAAGCGCGCCGCCTTGGTGCTCGCGTCGATGTCGAGCACGCCCGCCAGCTGCGCGGGCTGGTTGGCCACGACGCCGACGGCGAAGCCGTCCAGCCGGGCGAAGCCGCAGACGATGTTGCGCGCCCAGTGCTCGTGGATCTCGAAGAACTCGCCGTCGTCGACGGTCAGCCGGACGACGTCGCGCATGTCGTAGGGCTTGTTGGGACTGTCGGGCACCACGCGGTCCAGCGCTTCGTCCATGCGCAGTGGGTCGTCGGCCGGCAGGACGCGCGGGGCGGTCTCGAGGTTGTTCTGGGGCAGGAAGGACAGCAGGTAGCGCGTGTCGGCCAGGCACTGGTCCTCGTCCTCGGCCGCCAGGTGGGCCACGCCCGACTTCGTGCTGTGCGCCATCGCCCCACCCAGCTCCTCGAAGCCGACCTGCTCGCCCGTGACCGTCCGGATCACGTCGGGGCCGGTGATGAACATGTGCGAGGTCGCCTTCACCATGAAGATGAAGTCGGTGATCGCCGGCGAATAGACGGCGCCGCCCGCGCAGGGGCCCATGATCAGCGAGATCTGCGGGATGACCCCCGAGCAGCGCACGTTGCGGGTGAAGACGTCCCCGTAGGCGCCCAGGGACACGACACCCTCCTGGATCCGCGCGCCGCCCGAGTCGTTGATGCCGATGACCGGGCAGCCGATCTTGGCCGCGAGGTCCATGATCTTGCCCATCTTCTCGGCCATGACCTCGCCCAGGGAGCCGCCGAAGACGGTGAAGTCCTGGGAGAAGACGCACACGCGACGCCCCTCGATCGTCCCATGCCCGCTCACGACCGCGTCGCCCCACGGCCGGTTGCGCTGCATGTCGAAGTCATCCGTGCGGTGGCGCACGAACGTGTCGAGCTCCTGGAAGGACGCGGGGTCCAGCAGCTTCTCGATGCGCTCGCGGGCCGTGTACTTGCCCTTGTCGTGCTGCTTGGCCTCGGCGTCAGGCGAGGAGTGCGCCGCGGCGAGGCGCAGCTCCTGCAGCTGCGCGAGCTTCTCCTGGAAGGTCTCGGGATCCCTCTGCGGCGCGGTCATGGCGGCGGGATCCTAGCCGCGGCCCCCGGCGGCCGATTCGTCTGCTGCCGCGGCGGGCAGTGCCGCCGACATGGCGACCATGGTGTACATCGGGGCGCTCGAGGAGCAGCGCTGGGTCGTGACGCTGGACGACGACACGACGGCGATCTCCGAGCACAGGACCCGCGGGGAGGCGGAGACCGCCGCGCGCGCGTACGCGCAGACCTTCGGCTTCCCGGAGATCAGGGTCTTCGGGCTCAACGGCGAGCAGGACGTCATCATCCTCAACGACCCCGACCCGCGGCCGCCCTCGCCGGGCGGCGCGACGGGCAACCCGGCGGGCTGAGGCGCGTGAGCGGAGGCGAGCGACGGTGGAGGCCGTGGTGCTCTGCGGGATCCAGGGCGCCGGCAAGACGGCGTTCTACGTCCAGCGCTTCCTCGACACGCACGCGCGGGTGAGCCTCGACCTGCTGTGCACCCGCCACCGCGAGGCTCGCTTCCTGGAGCTGTGCCTCGAGACGCGGATGCCGTTCGTCGTCGACAACACGAACCCGACGCGAGCCGAGCGCGAGCGGTACGTGCGCCCGGCGCTCGAGCACGGCTTCCGCGCCGTCGCGTACTGGCTCGACGCGCCGCCGCGGGTCGCGATCGACCGCAACGCGACCCGTCCGCCGCGGCGCCGCGTGCCGGTGTCGGGGATCCTCGGCACGCGCAAGCGCCTGGAGGTGCCCTGCGCCGGCGAGGGCTTCGCCGAGCTCTGGCGCGTCGTCGCCGACGACGGGCGCTTCGTGATCACCCCGCTCGAGCGTCCGGAGGCGCCACTGGCGGCGAGGGCCACGTGAGCGTCCCGCTGCTCAGCGTGCTCGACCAGTCCCCGGTCGCCGAGGGGTCGACCGGCTCCGCCGCCCTGCACAACACCCTCGACCTCGCCCGTCTGGCCGACGAGCTCGGCTACGCGCGGTACTGGGTGGCTGAGCACCACGGCGGGCCGTCGCTGGCCGGCCCGAGCCCCGAGGCGCTGATCGGGCCGATCGCCGCCGTCACCTCGCGCATCCGGGTCGGCAGCGGCGGCGTGATGCTGCCCCACTACAGCCCGTTCAAGGTGGCGGAGACGTTCAGCCTGCTGGCCGGGCTGTTCGCGGGCCGCATCGACCTTGGCATCGGCCGCGCGGCCGGCACCGACCCGCTCACCGCCTTCGCCCTGCAGCGCGACCGCCGCCACCAGGCGCCCGACGACTTCCCCGACCAGCTGGCCGAGCTGCTGGCCTACCTCGACGGCACGCTGCCCGCGGCGCACCCGTTCGCGCGGCTGGCCGGCACGCTGCCCGGTCGCCCGGAGCGGCCCGACGTCTGGCTGCTGGGCTCCTCGCCGCAGAGCGCGATCTGGGCCGCCGAGCTCGGGCTGCCCTACGCGTTCGCCGACTTCATCAACCCGCGCGGGGCGGCGATCGCGCAGGACTACCGCCGGCGGGTCGCGGAGGCCGGTGGCCGGCCGCGGCTGGCCGTCTGCTCGTGGATCGTCTGCGCGGAAAGCGACGAGGAGGCGCAGCTGCTGGCCTCCAGCAGCCGCATGTCGCTGACCCTGCTGCGCCGCGGGCGGCTGATCGAGGTCCCGCCGCCGGAGAAGGCGCTGCGCTTTCTGGCCCACGAGGGCGCCGAGGACGCCGAGCCGGGCGGCCGGCGTTGGATCGTCGGGACCCCGGACTCGGTGCGCGAGCGCGTCGAGGCGCTGCTCGGCGAGTACGGGGCCCAGGAGATGATCGCAGTGACCATCACCTACGACCACGCTGCGCGCCGGCGCTCGTATGAGCTGCTGGCCGAGGCCTTCGGGCTGTCCGGCGCGGGCGGGGCGGCGCGGGCGGCGGCTTAGAACCTCCTTCAGAAGGTCGACGGATGCAGGGGACCGTCTCGCGGCGCCGGATCGGCACGCGACGACTTGCCGATGCCCCCCGCATCGCCAGCGCCGTCGCACGCCGCCCAGCATCCACGATCCGGCCCCCTCCGATCCGCCGCCCGGTTCTGAAACAGGTTCTTAGCGACCTCGGCCCGCGGCGCGAACGCCGCGCCCGCTCCGCGCGCCAAACTGCAGCGACCGTGCGATCCGCCGACCGGCTGCTCGTCGACCCGCGCGCCGGTATGTCGCGGCGGCGGCGGTGACGGTCGATCCGCGCGCCGCGACGGGCTTCGCCGCCTCCGCGGCCGCCTACGACAGCGCGCGCCCCGCCTACCCGGCCGCGGCCGTCGCGCGCCTGGCCCGCGCGCTCGGCCTGGCGCCCGACGGCGTCGTCCTCGACCTCGCGGCCGGGACCGGCAAGCTCACGCGCGCGCTGCTCCCCCTGGCCGTACGCGTCGTCGCCGTCGAGCCGTCGGCGGCGATGCGCGCCGCCCTGCAGGCCAACCTGCCCGGCGTCGACGCGCTCGGCGGCAGCGCCGAGGCCATCCCGCTGCCGGACGCGACCGTCGACGCGGTGTTCGTCGGCCAGGCCTTCCACTGGTTCGCGGCTCCGCAGGCCTGCCGCGAGATCGCCCGCGTCCTGAGACCGGGCGGGGGACTAGCTCTCCTGTGGAACCGCGCCGACTGGAGCCCGCGCGACCACCCCTGGCTGCCCGCCTTCGATGCGCTCCTGACGCCCTACCAGCGCGCCGCCGGGCCGTTCCCGGCCGAGGACACGTGGCCGCAGGCGCTGGCCGAGAGCGGGCTCTTCACCCCCGTGCGAACCGCCGAGACGACGCACGTTCACCGCATCGACGGCGAGCAGCTCGTCGAGCTCGTGACCTCGTGGAGCTGGATCGCCAACCTGCCCGACGCGCAGCGCGCCGCGGTCCTCGGCCGCGTGCGCGATCTCGTCGGCGACCGGCGGCGCCTGGCGCTGCGCTACCGCACCGAGCTCTTCTGGGCGCGCCGCACGTGATCAGTCGAGGTGCTCGTAGGCGGGAATCGTCAGGAATTCGACGAACTCCTCGCCGCTGAGCGCGACCTGCTCGAAGAGCTCGCGCGACTCGCGCGGGCGACCCTCGCGCTCGAACCACTCGTCATCGCCGATCTCGCCGCGGATCCGCTCGAGCTCCTCGTCCTCCCGCCGCCGCACCAGCTCGGGCGTGACCGGGGTGCCGTCGTCGAGCTCGACCCCGTGGCGCAGCCACTGCCACACCTGCGACCGGGCGATCTCCGCCGTCGCTGCGTCCTCCATCAGCCCGTAGATCCCGGCCGCGCCGTTGCCGCGCAGCCACGCGGAGATGTACTGGATGCCGACGTTGACGTCGTTGCGCAGGCCCGCCTCGGTGTGGCCCCCGGGCGTCGCGGCGACGTCCAGCAGGTCGGACGCCGCCACCTGCACGTCGTCGCGGCGGCGGTCGATCTGGTTGCGGCGATCGCCGAGGACCTCGTCGAACTCGGCCATCGCGACCTCGACGACGTCGGGGTGGGCGACCCACGTGCCGTCGAAGCCGTCGCCGGCCTCGCGGCGCTTGTCGCCGGCGACCGCCTCCGTCGCGCGCTTGTTGGCGTCGGGGTCCTTGCGCGAGGGGATGAGCGCCGCCATGCCGCCCATCGCGTGAGTCCCGCGCGCGTGGCACGTGCGCACCAGCAGCTCGGTGTAGGCGCGCATGAAGGGGACGGTCATCTTGACGTCGTTGCGGTCGGGCAGGACGAACTCCGGTCGCTCGCGGAAGGTCTTGATCGCCGAGAACATGTAGTCCCAGCGACCCGCGTTCAGGCCGGCGGCGTGCTCGCGCAGCTCGTAGAGGATCTCGTCCATCTCGAACGCGGCCGGCAGCGTCTCGATCAGGACGGTGGCCCGGATCGTCCCGCGATCGAGGCCGAGCGTGGCCTCCGTGTGGGTGAAGACGTCGTTCCACAGCCGCGCCTCGAGGTGGCTCTCCATCTTCGGCAGGTAGAAGTAAGGGCCGCTGCCCTTGGCGACCAGCCGGCGGGCGTTGCGGTAGGCGTACAGCCCGAAGTCCAGGAACGCGCCGGTGACCGCGCGCCCGTCGACGATGACGTGCTTGTCCTGCAGGTGCCAGCCGCGCGGACGCACGAGCAGCGTCGCGGTCTGCTCGCCGAGCCGGTACTCCCGGCCGTCGGGGCCGGTGAACTCGATCGTCCCCTCGATCGCATCGGTGAGGTTGACGTGGCCCTCGACGACGTTCGTCCACGTCGGCGAGAGCGAGTCCTCGAAGTCGGCCATGAAGCCGCGCGCCCCCGAGTTGAGCGCGTTGATGATCATCTTGCGGTCGACCGGGCCGGTGATCTCGACCCGGCGGTCGGCGTAGGCCTCGGGCGGCGCGGCGACCGTCCAGTCGCCGTCGCGGATCTCGCGCGTCTCGGGCAGGAAGTCGAGCAGCTCGCCGGCGGCGAAGCGCGCGCGCCGCTCGCGCCGGCGCTGCAGCAGCTCGCGCCGGCGGAGGCCGAAGCGGCGCTCGAGGTCGGCCACGAAGGCGAGCGCGTCGGCGGTCAGCACCTCGCCCTGGCGGCCCTCGGGCCGGCGGGTGAGCTCGACGCCCGGCGCCTGCGTGGTGCTCATGTCAGCCGTCTCCTCGTCAGCGATGCGTGCAGGAGCTCGATCGGGTGGTAGATCGTCAGCTCATGGCCGAGGTCGCGCGCGTGCGCCGCAATCTGCAGGGCGCAGCCGGGGTTGCCCGCCGCGACGGCCTGCGCGCCCGTGGCCAGCAGGTTCTTGGCCTTGCGCTCGCCCAGCTCGGCTGCGGGCTGCGGGCGCACGAGGTTGTAGACCCCCGCCGAGCCGCAGCACAGCTCCCACTCGGCCGGCTCGCGCAGCTCGAGCTGCGGGATCTGGGCCAGTAGCGCGCGGGGCTGGGCGCGGACGCCCTGGGCGTGCGCGAGGTGGCACGCGTCGTGGTAGGCGACGGTCAGCGGGACGGGATGGCGCTCCGCGACGGGCTCGTGCTCGGCCAGCAGCTCGGTGACGTCGCGGACCTTGGCGGAGAACGCCGCCGCCCGCGGTCCCCACTCCGGGTCGTCGCGGAAGACGTGGCCGTAGTCCTTCATCGACGACCCGCAGCCGGCGGCGTTGACGACCACGACGTCGCAGTCCTCGAAGGTCTCGATCACTCGGCGGGCCCGCGCGCGCGCCTCCTCGGCGAAGCCGGTGTGCAGCTCCAGCGCGCCGCAGCAGCCCGGCCGAGCCGGGGCGAACACCTCCCAGCCCTCGGCGGCCAGGACGTCGACGGTGGCGACGTTGACGTCCGAGAAGAACACGCGCTGGACGCAGCCCTGGACGAAGCCGGCGCGGCCGTGGCGCGGCGCTGCGGCCGCGGGCGGCGTGTGCGCGGGCAGGCGGCGCCAGGCCTTGCGCAACGGCGCGTGCGGGGCCAGGCGTACGAGCGGCGCGATCGCGCCCACCCGCGCGGCCAGGCGGTCGACCCGCAGCACGCGCTGGGTCGCGACCAGCGGCGCGAGCGCACGCAGCCGGGCCGGGTGGTGGAAGAGCAGGAACGGGGCGTGGCGGCGCAGGCGCTCCAGACGGGGGCGGGCGAAGCGCCGCTCGACCTGCGCGCGCGTGTCCTCGATCAGCTTGTCGTACTGCACCCCGGAGGGGCAGGCGGTCACGCAGGCCATGCAGCCCAGGCAGTTGTCCCATGCGTTCACCTGCGCGGGCGTGAGCTCGGGCCCCTCCTCGTGCGCCGTGCGCATGAGCAGCACGCGCCCGCGCGGGGAGTCCATCTCCTCGCCCCAGAGCACGTAGGTCGGGCACGTGGGCAGGCAGAAGCCGCAGTGCACGCAGTCCTGGATGAGGTCGGGCTCGGGCGGGCGGACCTCGTCGAAGGCGCCGGTTGCCGTGGCCAAGGGTCAGATACCTCCTGCGAAGATTCCGGGGTTGCAGGTCCGGTGCGGGTCGAAGCGCTCCTTGACGCGCCGCATGAGCAGCAGCTTGGCGCGGTCGTCCTCGCCCCATGGGTCGACGGCCTCGCGGACGGCGGCGGGCGCGTCGAGCACGACGCAGCGCGCCGGGGCCAGCCGCTCGCGCAGGGCGGTGACGGCGCCGGCGCCGGCCTGCTGGGGCAGCGCGATCCAGACCAGGCCGAGGGCGGCCCGCCCGACGGCTCGCCCGCCCGCATGGTGGGCGGCGGCGAGCGCGTCGCCGACGCCGTGCTGGGTCGTCGAGACGCGGACGACGATCCCGTCCGGCGCACGCTGCGCCTCGCGCTGGCGATCCCACAGCTCGTCGTCGTCATCCACGATCTCGCCCTCCAGTCCCGCGGCGGTGAGCGTGTCCAGCGCGGCACGGGCCTGGTCGCCGGCCGACGCGCCGCCGAAGCGGGCGAGCACGGCGCCCGCTCCGTCCTCCCACCTGACGTCGAGCGCCTCGGCCTCCACCGGGCGGTGGGCGAGCTTCGAGGCGGCGCCCGCGACCAGCCCCGGCGCGGCGCCGCGCACGACCGCGGTGACCGTCTGGAGCGGCAGCGGATGCAGCCGCAGGCTGATCTCGGCGACCAGGCCGAGCGTCCCGTACGCGCCGGTCATGAGCTTGCCGAGGTCGTAGCCGGCGACGTTCTTGATGACCTTCGACCCGGCCCGCGCGACGGTCCCGTCGGGCAGCGCGACGCGCACCCCGAGCACGAGGTCGCGGGCGCCGTGGTGGCGGTGGCGCAGCGGGCCGCTGTCGGCCGTGGCCAGGACGCCCCCGATCGTGGCGCCGCCGCCGTCGGGCGGGTCGAGCGGGAGCATCTGGCCCGCGCGCGCGAAGGTCTCCCGGGCGCGCTCGAGCGTGACCCCGGCCTCGACGACGGCGGTGAGGTCGCCCTCGTTGTGCTCGAGGATCGCGTCGAGCCGCTCCGTCGAGAGCTCGAGGTCGACCGGCAGGCCGGGCCGGCCCCAGCCGAGCTTCGTCCCGGCGCCGCGCAGCCGCACGTGCCGCCGGCCCTGCCCGGCCTCGCGCAGGATCTCCGCGGCCTCCTCGGCAGAGCCGGGAGCGACGCGTTGCAAGCTGGCCTGCTCCATCCGTCAGTGGCCCTTCTCGTCGTCGATCGTCGTGAGAAGGGCCACTCAGAAACGCTCGGCCAGGCCGGCGCGCTCGAGGGGATGCTGGCGGTAAGGCCCCGGCACCTCGCCGCACAGGCGCGGCGTGGGCATGACCTTGCCGGGGTTGGCCAGGCCGTCGGGGTCGAAGGCGCAGCGCAGCTTCTGGAACGCCGCGAGGTCGGGCTCGGCGAACATCTTCGGCATGTAGCGCTTCTTGTCGACGCCGATGCCGTGCTCGCCGGTGATCGAGCCGCCCAGCTGCACACAGGCGAGCACGATCTCGCCGGCAAGCTCCTCGGCCCGCTGCGCGTCGCCCGGCTTCTCGCCGTCGTAGCAGACGAGCGGATGCAGGTTGCCATCCCCGGCGTGGAAGACGTTGCCGACACGCAGGTCGTACTCGCGCGACAGCGCGTCGATCTGCTCGAGCACCTCGGGCAGGCGGGTACGCGGGATCACGCCGTCCTGCACGTAGTAGTGCGGGCTGATCCGGCCCATGGCCGGGAAGGCAGCCTTGCGCATCTTCCAGAAGACGTCGCGCTGCGCGGCGTCGCGCGGGACGACGACGCCCGCCGCCCCGGCTTCATCGCACAGCCGCCGCACCTCGTCGAAGCGCGCCTCGCACTCGCTCTCGGGTCCGTCGAGCTCGACGAGCAACGCCGCGCCCGCGTCCTTCGGCCAGCCGGCGTGGGCCATCTGCTCGGAGGCGTCGATGCTGAGGCGGTCCATCATCTCGATCGCCCCCGGGACGACGCCGGCGGCGACGATCGCCGAGACGGCGTGCCCGGCGTGGGCGGGCGAGTCGAAGAAGGCGACCAGCGTGCGCACGCTCTCGGGGCTCGGGATCACCCGCACGGTGATCCTCGTGGCGACGCCCAGCGTCCCCTCCGAGCCCACGAACACGCCGTGGAGGTCATAGCCGGGCACGTCGAGCTCCTTGCCGCCGAGCTGCACCACGGTGCCGTCGGGCAGCACGACCTCCAGGCCGCACACGTAGTGGGTGGTGAAGCCGTACTTGAAGCAGTGCGCCCCGCCCGAGTTCTCGGCGACGTTGCCGCCGATCGAGCAGACGATCTGGCTGGACGGGTCGGGCGGGAAGAAGTGCGAGGGGGCGACGGCGGCCGTGATGGCGAGGTTCGTGACGCCCGGCTCGCATACCACGCGCTGGTTCGGGAGGTCCACCTCGAGGATCCGCCGCAGGCGCGTCAGCACGATCAGCACTCCCTCCTGCACGGGCAGGGCGCCGCCCGACAGCCCGCTGCCCGAGCCCCGCGCCACCCAGGGGACGCCGGCGCGGTGGCAGGCGCGCACGACGGCGGCGACCTCCTCGGCGCTCCCCGGCAGGACGGCCGCGCGGGGGACCGACCGGTACTGCAGCAGCCCGTCGGACTCGTACGTCCGCAGCTGGAAGTGGTCGGTGAGGACGTGCTCGTCGCCGCAGATGCGCCGCAGCCGGGCGACGAGGTCGCTGCCGTCGGCCGCCCGCCGGTTCGCCTCCTCGGCCGGCGCCGCGCCCGGGGCGCTCACGGGACCATCCATCCGAGCACGTCCGTGCTCTGCAGGTAGACCAGGACGGCCAGGATCAACAACAGGCCGATGCTCCACGCGATCACCTTCCGGAAGATGTCACCTTCGCCGCCGGCCATCCCGACCGCCGCGGCGCCGATGGCCAGGTTCTGGGGCGAGATCATCTTCCCCAGGACGCCGCCGGAGCTGTTCGAGGCGGCCATGAGCGTCGGCGAGAGGTCGGCCTTGTGGGCGGCCGCGACCTGCAGGGCGCCGAACAGCGAGTTCGACGAGGTGTCCGACCCGGTCACCGCCACGCCGAACCAACCCAGGATCGGGGAGAGGAAGGCGAAGAAGCCGCCCGCGCCGGCCAGCCACTGGCCGATCGTGATCGTCTGGCCCGAGAGGTTCATGACGTAGGCGATCGCCAGCACCGACGCGACGGTGAGGATCGCCCAGCGCAGCTGCACGACCGTGCGCACCCACGCGCGCACCGCGCGCGCCGGCGTGATCCTTAGGATCGGCATCGTGATGAGGCCCGACAGCAGCAGCAGCGTGCCCGCCGAGCTCGCCCAATTGAACTTGAAGGTCAGCGAGGTGGGAGCCTCCCCGGCCGAGTTGACGACGTGCAGGCCGGGCCAGTCGAACTCCTTCGTGCGCGCGTCCAGGAAGTCCTTGAACGGCAGCCACGAGATCTGGGCCAGCGCGAAGACGGCGATGATCACGAGGTACGGCGCGTACGCCTTCAAGACGTCACCGCCGCTGTCCGGCGTCTCGGCGCGGCGGTCGGCCGCGGCGGCGAAGTTCGGGTCGAGCGTCTCCGAGCCGCCGGCGATCGCGGGCCGCCCGGTCGCCGGCCGCGCCTCGACGCGCAGCGTCTCGGACGGCTGCCACACCCGCAGCAGCAGGACGATCGCGCCGGCCGACACGAGCGAGGCGACGATGTCGGTCAGCTCGACGGAGATGTAGTTCGAGCAGACGAACTGGGCCACGGCGAAGGCGACGCCGCCGACGAGCGCCGCCGGCCAGGCCTGGCGGATGCCGCGCCGCCCGTCGACCATGCCGACCAGGATCAGGGGGACGATGAGGGCCAGGAACGGCGTCTGGCGCCCGACCATCGAGCCGAGGTTGTCCTGGGGCAGGCCGCTGACCTCGGAGAGCGTCGTGATCGGCACCGCGATCGCGCCGAAGGCGACCGGGGCGGTGTTGGCCACGAGCGCCACCGCCGCGGCCTTGATGGGCTTGAAGCCGAGCCCGATCAGCATGACCGCGGAGATGGCCACCGGGGTGCCGAAGCCGGCGAGCGCCTCCATCAGCGCGCCGAAGCAGAACGCGATGAGGACGGCCTGCACGCGCTGGTCGTCGGACAATCGCCCGAAGGACCGGCGCAGCACGGCGAAGTGCCCGCTGTCGACCGTCATGTTGTAGATCCAGATCGCGTTGACGACGATCCACATGATCGGGAACAGCCCGAAGACCGCGCCCTCGGCGGCCGAGTCGAGCGTCTGGCCGATCGGCATCGAGTAGACGACGAGCGCGACGAGCATCGACACGACCAGCGCGGCCAGCGCCGCGACGTGCGCCTTGACCTTGAAGCCACCCAGCAGGACGAACAGCGTGACCAGGGGCAGCACCGCGAAGAGGGTGGACCACCCCAGCGAGTTCGACACCGGGTCGTAGACCTGCTTGAACATCTCTCCTCCTCCTTACCGACACGTTGGTCTACCCGCCGGGCGCAGGCCGGTAGCGCTGCTCCATCGAGGATCACCGCGACGAGATCGACCCCTGCAGCACGGTGTCCAGGCCGAGGCGGCGGACGCCGACGACGACCTCTTCGGCCAGGCCGACCAGGCCGGCGACGTCGGCGGCCCCGAGGAGCGCGTCGACGACCGGCTGCAGGCCGTGCGCCACGATGAGCGCTGACGTCGCCGCCGGGCGGCCGCCGCCCGAGCGCCGCGTGCGCGAGCGGTAGTTTGCGCGGGTGGCCCACACCGACGTCGAGCGCGAGCCCGAGGTCCTCGCCGGCGGGCGCAGCCTGCGGCGGACCGCCATCTGGCTGGCCGTCACCGGCGTCTCGCTCTACCTCGTGGCGCCGAGCCTCCTGGAGGTGCTGGGGTCCTGGCGCGACGTCAGCCGCCTGGATCTGGTCTGGCTGCCGGTCATGCTGGTCCTGCAGTCGCTGTCGTTCGCCTGCCTGTGGGAGGTGCAGCGCATCGCCCTGCACGACCCGCCCTGGGGCCCGGTCGTCTCCTCGCAGCTCGCCGGCAACGCGCTGGCCAAGATCGTGCCGGGGGGCGGCGCGGTCGGCGCCGCCGTCCAGTACCGGATGCTCGTCGAGTCCGGCGTGTCGCGTTCGGACGCCGTGAGCGGCGTGACGGCCGTGAACCTGCTCGTCTACGGCGTGCTGCTCGCGATGCCCGTGCTCGCGATCCCGGCCATCGTCCGCGGCACGGTCTCGCGCAGCCTCGTCGAGACGGCGCTGATCGGCCTCGTCGTGTTCGCGGCGCTCGTCGCGCTGACGACCGCGGCGCTGGCGTTCGACGGCCCGCTGCGTTTCGTCGGGCGGACGATCCAGCGCGTCCGCGCCCGTCTGCGCCCGCACGCCGAGGCGATCACCGACCTCCCCGAGCGACTGCTCACGGCCCGCGACCGCATCCTGCGCGCGCTCGGCACGCACTGGCACAAGGCGGTCGTCATGACGGTCGGGCGGTGGGCGTTCGACTACGCGACGCTGCTGGCCGCGCTGGCGGCCGTCGGCTCGGCCCCCCGGCCGGTGCTCGTGCTGCTGGCCTTCTGCGCGGCGCAGGTGCTCGCGCTGATCCCGGTGACGCCGGGCGGGCTGGGGTTCGTCGAGGCCGGGCTGACCGCGCTGCTCGCGCTGGCCGGGGTCGGAGCCGGCAACGCGGTGCTCGCCACCTTCAGCTACCGCCTGTTCAACTACTGGTTGCCGCTGCCCGCGGGGTTTGCCGCCTACGTGGTCTTCCGGCGCCATCACGCCGCCCCGGCCCGCGTCTGAGCAGGCTTGCCGGCTCGATGACCGCAAGAGGCTGGGCGGCGTTCGCCGCGATGTCGCTCATCTGGGGCGTGCCGTACCTGTTCATCAAGGTGGCGGTCGATGCGGGCGTGTCGCCCGCGTTCCTGTCGTGGGCGCGGGTCGCCCTGGCCGCGGTGGTCCTCGTCGCGCTCGCCCGGCGCGCGGGGACGCTCGAGTCGCTGCGCGGTACCGGGCGCTGGCTGCTGCTCTACGCCGTGCTCGAGATCGCGATCCCGTTCCCGCTGATCGCGCTGGGCGAGCAGCACGTGTCGTCGTCGCTGGCGGCGATCCTCATCGCCGCCGTCCCGCTGATCGTCGCGCTGCTGGCCCTGCGCTTCGACCGGGCCGAGCGCGCGACCGGAACACGCCTGGCCGGGCTGCTGATCGGGCTGGCGGGTGTCGTCGCCCTCATGGGGATCGACGTCGCCGGGCGCCCCGACGAGCTGCTGGGCGCCGCCGCGATCCTCGTGGCCGCGGTCGGCTACGCCGCGGGCCCGATGGTGCTCAAGCGCCACCTGGCGCACCTCGACGCGCGCGCGACGATGGGGGCCAGCCTCGCGCTCGCGGCCGTGCTGCTGACCCCGGCCGCCGCGCTCGCCCCGCCGCGTGCGGTGCCGACGGCCGACGCGCTGGCGGCGATCGTCGTCCTGGGGCTCGTGTGCACCGCGCTCGCCTTCGTCGTCTTCAACCGGCTCATCGCCGAGGTGGGGCCCGGGCGTGCGCTCGTGATCACCTACGTCAACCCGGTCGTCGCCGTCGCGCTCGGGGTCACGATCCTCGGCGAGCGCCCGGGCGTGGGCTCCGTGGCCGGGCTCGCGCTGATCCTGGCCGGGTCGTGGCTGGCGACCGGCGGGAGGGTGGCAGCGGCCAAGGTGGCCCAGCCGCACTGACGCTCTCCTCGACAGTGACTCCCGCGGCCGACCCACCGGTCGGACGCAGCTTGAGAGTGAGTGGCGATGGCGGAGATGCCTGACGCCTGCGACGGGGGAGTCATACCAGGGAGTCGGTCGAGAACGCGCGCCGCGGAGAGCCATGTATTGATGCTGACGATTCTCCTCCACCCGTCCATGTGAGCGCTAACATCGCGGCCCGCGGCGCACGCCGCGAGACGGATGCGCACGAGGAGACGCCCGGCTGGGTTCCCCGCGGACGGGATCGTCGGGCGAGCGTAGATCGGGCGAGCGTTCAATCCGGTGGCGTTGCCCGGTTTTATGTTCGGAACCAACGTCACTTTCCAACATCAACCAAGATCGGTGTTGGCGCCCGGACGCACGGCGTCTTCCCGTGAACGGTCTCGGTTTCTCGCGTGCGCCGACGCCGCAGGTTGAACCAACACAGGATCACCAGGAGGAGCG
>Ga0136846_1244030_pt1 | contig 14363 bp, 14 predicted proteins | sample HopSoiMetagenom2_FD_96841 | JGI IMG/M metagenome (GOLD analysis project Ga0136846, IMG submission 96841) | Grasslands soil microbial communities from Hopland, California, USA - 2 Assembly 2016 (version 4) | ecosystem: Environmental > Terrestrial > Soil > Grasslands | place: USA: Hopland...
ATAGGCGGGCCGCTTCCAGATGAGAGAGACCGCCGTGGCGAAAACCGCCAAGAAAGCTGCCGTTCCTGAAACCGCTGAAGCCGGCGTCGAACGACCGCCGCAACCCCAGCGCTACAAGGCCTCGAAGGAAGAGCTGCTCAAGCTCTACCGTGAGATGCTGCTGATCCGCCGCTTTGAGGAGCGCGCAGGGCAGCTATACGGCCTCGGGCTGATCGGCGGCTTCTGCCACCTCTACATCGGCCAGGAAGCGGTTGGCGTCGGCCTGCAGTCGGCGATGACCGTCGGCAAGGACAGCGTCATCACCGGCTATCGCGACCACGGCCACATGCTCGCCTATGGAATCGATCCCAAGGTGATCATGGCCGAGCTGACCGGCCGCGAAGCGGGCATTTCCAAGGGCAAGGGCGGCTCGATGCACATGTTCAGCGTCGAGCACGGCTTCTACGGCGGACACGGTATTGTCGGCGCTCAAGTGGCGCTCGGCACCGGCCTGGCGCTCAAACACCAGTACAGCGGCGATGGCGGCGTATGCCTCGTCTACATGGGCGACGGCGCGGTGAACCAGGGCCAAGTCTACGAATCATTCAACATGGCCAAGCTGTGGAATCTGCCGGTCATCTATGTGGTCGAGAACAACAAATACGCGATGGGCACGTCGATCCAGCGCTCGTCGGCCGAGCCGGAGCTGTTCCGCCGCGGCCAGGCGCACCGCATCCCGGGTCTTCAGGTCGACGGGATGGATGTGCTTGCGGTGCGTGGTGCTGCTGATGTCGCTCTCGAATGGACTCGCGGTGGCAAGGGCCCGATCCTGATCGAGTTCCTGACCTACCGCTATCGCGGCCACTCGATGTCCGACCCGGCCAAATACCGGACGCGCGAGGAGGTGCAGGATGTCCGCGAGAACCGCGATCCGATCGAGCATGCGGCGCAGGAACTCGACAAGCTCGGCGTGAAGGAAGACGAGCTCAAGGCGATCGACAAGGAAATCAAGGATATCGTCGTCGAAGCTGCGAAGTTTGCTGAAGATGCGCCGGAGCCGGAGCCAGCCGAGCTCTACACTGACGTCCTGGTGGAGAGCTACTGATGGCGACAGAACTGAAGATGCCCGCGCTTTCCCCGACGATGGAGGAGGGCACGCTCGCCAAATGGCTGGTCAAGGAAGGCGATGACGTTCGTTCCGGTGACATCCTCGCTGAGATCGAGACCGACAAGGCGACGATGGAATTCGAGGCCGTCGACGAAGGCAAGATCGCGAAGATCTTGGTGCCCGAGGGCAGCGAGGGCGTGAAGGTCGGGCAGCCGATCGCTCTCCTTGCAGCAGATGGGGAGACCGTCAGCGATACGCCGGCCGCGGCGCCTGCTGCCGAAGCTCCAGCGCCGGCTGCTCCCGAGCCCGCAGACCAGAAGACCGAAGCGACGCCGACGCCGCATGTGTTCGAAACGGCGGCTCGCGACCTCGTGGCCGACGTCGCCAAGACCCGCGACGACCCGGAAATGCCCGAAGGCACGCCCTTGGTCTCGACGACGGTGCGCGATGCGCTGCGCGACGCGATGGCCGAGGAAATGCGCAAGGACGAGCGCGTATTCGTGATGGGCGAGGAAGTCGCCGAGTACCAGGGCGCCTACAAGGTCACGCAGAACCTGCTTCAGGAATTTGGGGCCAAGCGCGTGATCGATACGCCGATTACGGAATATGGCTTCGCTGGTATTGGCTCAGGTGCCGCGATGGGCGGCCTCCGCCCGATCGTCGAGTTCATGACCTTCAACTTCGCGATGCAGGCGATCGACCACATCATCAACTCGGCGGCGAAGACCAATTACATGTCCGGCGGCCAGATGCGCTGCCCGATCGTGTTCCGCGGGCCCAATGGAGCCGCGGCCCGCGTCGCTGCCCAGCACAGCCAGAATTACGGGCCGTGGTACGCCAGCGTTCCGGGCCTGATCGTGATCGCGCCGTACAGCGCTGCAGATGCCAAGGGCCTGCTCAAGGCCGCGATCCGAAGCGAAGACCCGGTCGTGTTTCTCGAGAACGAACTTCTCTACGGCCAGCATTTCGACGTCCCGCAACTCGACGACTACGTCTTGCCGATCGGCAAGGCGCGCATCGTCCGCCCGGGCAAGGACGCGACCATCGTCAGTTACTCGATCGGCGTCGGGGTTGCGCTCGAAGCCGCTCAGGAGCTGATGGGGCAGGGCATCAATGCCGAGGTCATCGATCTTCGCACGCTGCGACCGCTCGACAAGGCGACGATATTGGAAAGCCTCAAGCGCACCAACCGCATGGTGGTGGTCGAGGAAGGTTGGCCGACCTGCTCGATAAGCTCGGAGATCATCGCTATCGCGATGACCGAGGGCTTCGACGATCTCGATGCGCCGGTGATGCGCGTGACCGACGTCGACGTGCCGCTGCCCTATGCCGCGAACCTCGAGAAGCTGGCGCTGATCAAGGCGGCTGACGTGGTCGAAGCGGTGAGGGCCGTCACCTATCGCTGAGCTGTCGGACCGGGACCTGGTCCGTAGCCACTGGCCGGCGCACTTAAGGCCGGCATTTGATGCCCTATTCGCGATTGATGACGCGATGGCTGACGTCGTCGCTCAGTCCACGCAGCCTGCGCTTGGCGCAATCAAGCTGGCCTGGTGGCGGGAGCGGCTCGAGGAACTGGATCAGGGCAAGGTCCCGGCGGAGCCGCGGCTGCGGGCTGCAGCGGACGAACTGCTGTCGCGCGGAATCACCGGCAGCGACCTTGCGAAGCTGGAGAATGGCTGGGCGGCCTTGCTCGATGAGGTGCCTGATCCGGGGCGGGTCGCTGATCGAGGTTCGGCATTTTTTGGTCTCGCGGCGAAGCTGCTGGGAAGCGAGGCTACGGAGGAGATCAGTGCGGCGGGCCGAGTCTTCGCTACCGCCGATGTCGCCCGTCGCGGGCTGACAGACGAGTTTCCCAAGCGGGCCGACCTGGGTGGCATTGTCATCAATCGCCCGCTGAGATGTCTCACTGCGCTGAGCGCGCTCGCCGCTCGGGACCTGCTTCGCGATTCTTTCGAACCTGAGGCGACGCCGGGCAGGGCGTGGACGCTTCTGCGTCATCGTCTGACGGGTACATTTCCGCACTAGTTGACAAGAACGTTTAAAGAACGGAAGGGTGCGCCCTGTGCCGAATCTCCTTCGTATTTGGGAGATTCCAGTGATTCGTTATCTTGCCGGCGCCGCCGTCGCCTTGCTGCTTTCTACCGGTGTTTTCTTCCTTTGGCAGTCGCATGCCGAATCTGCTCCGAGCCTTCCGTCGGCGCCGGAGGCCCGCCCTGCTGGCGCGTTTTTGACTGCCGCCGGGCCGCTCCGCGCACCCGAGGCGACCCCGCGAAGCCGCGAAGAGAAGCGCTTCAGCCGCTACGACCGTGACAAGGACGGGAAGGTCGAGTCAGCGGAATATTTTGCCTCGAGGAAGAAGAATTTCGACAAGCTTGATGCCGATCACAACGGCTCACTGTCGTTTCAGGAATATGCGGTGAAGGGTATCGAGAAGTTCAACGCCGCGGACCATGACCGGTCAGGTTGGCTGACTGCTGCCGAATTCGCGCTCACCGCCCCGCCGCCGCCCAAGCACAAGAGCTGCAGCTGCAACATTGCGTCGAGAGCGTCGTCGGCGGACGATTAAGGTTGCGGCTACGCCTGTTGCAGCTAGTGCCTTGCGATGAGCTTGAAATCCCTGACTTATACCAGCCTCGCTCGCCTCGATCTCCAGGCGAGCGACCTTGAAGCCATTCACCGCACCGCGCGTGAGGTGAATGCGCTGGAGGGGGTAACGGGCCTCCTAATCTTCAACGGCACGCATTTCCTGCAGATCATCGAAGGCGCGCCCCATGCGATCGACGGATTGCTCGACCGGTTGCGGCGCGACCCGCGCCATAACGGCGTAGAGGTTCGTGACGAACGGCTCATTGAGCAACGCAGCTTCCCGCAATGGTCGATGGAGCTGGTCAAGGTCAGCGCGAGCTACTTCGAGGCGAAGGATGCCGTATCGGACCGGCTGCCCAGCGCGACTTCCCAAGATGTGCGCGACCGCGTGATCAGGATGACCGAGTCCATCTCGGGTACGGTGGCCTTCTAAGCCGGCTCCGCCACCCGCAACTTCTCCAGCCATTCGGAGAGGGCAGAGCGTGCCCGGGCGGTATAGGCCTTCTTGCGGTCGGCCTTCTTCGCTCGGGTCGGCGGAGGCGGCATCAACCCGAAGTTGACGTTCATGGGCTGAAACGTCTCGGCGTCCGCTCCGCCCGTGATGTGATTGAGCAACGCGCCGAGTGCGGTTTCAACCGGCGGAGGCGGAAGCGTTTCGCCTCTATGTTCGGCGATAGCGAACCGCGCTGCGAGGATGCCCACCGCTGCGCTTTCAACATAGCCTTCGCAACCGGTGATTTGGCCGGCGAAGCGGATATTAGGCTTCGTCTTCAGCCGAAGTTCGCCATCCAGCAGCTTGGGCGAATTGATAAAGCTGTTGCGGTGGATGCCGCCGAGCCGCGCGAACTCCGCATTCCCGAGTCCAGGGATGGTCCGGAAGATTCGCACCTGCTCGCCATGCTTTAGCTTGGTTTGGAAGCCGACCATGTTCCACAAGGTGCCGAGCGCATTGTCCTGCCGCAGCTGCACCACTGCATAGGGCCAGCGACCCGTCCGTGGATTATCGAGGCCGGTTGGTTTCATCGGACCGTAGCGCAGCGTCTCAGGCCCGCGCTCGGCCATCACTTCGATTGGCATGCAGCCTTCGAAGTAGGGCGTGTCCTTCTCCCAATCCTTGAAGGGCATTTTCTCGCCATCGACGAGCGCCTGCACAAACCCCTGATACTGTTCCTTGTCGAGCGGGCAGTTGATGTAGTCTTTCCCGCCTTTGTCCCACCGAGCAGCCATCCAGCATACATCCATATCGATGCTGTCCCGGTGGACGATCGGCGCGATGGCGTCGAAGAAGGCCAGCGCGTCCTGCCCCGTTTCGGCAGCGATCGCCTCGGCCAGCTTCGATCCGGTCAATGGGCCGGTGGCGATGATCGTCGGATGATCAGGGAGGGCATCGATCCGTTCACGGACAACCGTGATATTCGGGTGCTGCTCAATCGCTTTCGTCACTTCTGCGGCGAAGGCCTCACGATCGACCGCCAGAGCAGACCCGGCGGGTACTCGATGCTTGTCGGCTGCGCGCATGATCAGGGAATCAAGGTTTCGCATCTCCTGATGGAGCAGGCCCACCGCGTTGTGCTCGGCATCGTCGCTGCGGAAACTATTGGAGCAAACCATTTCGGCGAGCCGGTCGCTCTCGTGCGCCGGCGTACTGTCACCACCGCCACGCATCTCAGACAGGCGAACGCGTAAACCCGCCTCGGCCAGCTGCGAGGCAGCTTCGCTTCCGGCCAAGCCGCCGCCGATGATGTGAATGTCGAAGCTCATGCGGGGCTGTTAGTCCCGAGCTTCCGCGCTATCCAGCCGCGATGCGCATCTTCACCATCGGCTACGAAGGCACGACGGTCCCGGAGTTCATCTCCACGCTGCAAGAAGCGGGCGTCGAGCGGGTCATCGACGTCCGAGCCCTGCCACTCTCGCGACGCCCCGGCTTCTCGAAGACCCCGCTCCGGCTCGCGCTCGCGGAAGCAGGCATCGAATACATTCATCTGAAGGCGCTTGGCACGCCATCCGAGGGTCGGAGCGCTGCTCGCGCCGGACGGCACGAAGACATGCAACGCGTCTACGAAGGCCAGCTCGAGCTTTCGGAAGCAATCGCGCAGTCCGCGCAAATGCTCGATCTTGCGGCGGAAAAACCCAGCGCCCTGCTGTGCATGGAGCGCGAACCTGAGCATTGCCATCGAACCTTATTGCTCAGCGCGGTCGCCCCCGAGGCGGAGGTCATCGACCTCTTCCCGTAAAGGTCCGTATCAGCATTAGGAACCGCCTTAGAACTGGCCGGTTTCCCTGCCGGAACGACCAAACGGGAGGCTTGTCCAATGAAGAAGTTCGTAATTCTCTTCGGTGGAGCAGCCCTGCTCGCCGCGTGCCAGACCAACCCGCCGGCGCCGCCCGCGCCGCCGCCGGTTGCCGTCGACCCGAACAATCCCCTGATGGCGCCGGGCTACATCGCGACAGCGGGAAGCAGCGACCAGTTTGAAATACAGTCGAGCCAACTCGCGCTGCAGATGTCGCAGAATGCGCAGCTCCGCAATCTGGCCAACATGCTGATCGCAGATCACACGCGGTCGACGCAAATGGTTGTCGGGGCAGCGCAATCTGCCGGGATTGCGCCACCGCCGCCCGCGCTGCTGCCGCAGCATCAGGCGTTGCTCGATCAGCTCCGCGCATCCGGGTCAGGGCCGGCGTTCGACCAGGCTTTCAAGCAGATCCAGATCCAGGCGCATACCGACGCCTTGGCGCTGCATCAGAACTATGCTGCCAGCGGCGATGTCCCGGCGCTGCGCACGGTTGCAGGCCAAATCGTGCCCGTCGTGCAGACGCACCTCAACCAACTGCAGATGCTGAACGTCACGCCGCTGGCGCCGCCCCCGCCGATGCCGGCTCCGGGCCGCTCGGGCGAGCGCGGCTGATAGTGAATTGGCCCGGTCGTGCTGGCCGGGCCAACCGCCTTAGCTGGCGTCTCTAACCTCAAAGGTCACGACACGGTCGCCCACATTGGCTTCGACATAGCCGTGCCTGTCGAGCGTGATGTCGTACGAGCATCCGCGGCGGTCTTTGCCGCGAACGTGAGTGGTCCCTCGGCGGTCGATCGTTTGCGTGAAAGAGCCGACTTGGCCGGAATAATCACCCGTCACGACCGGGCTCGCTGGATTGAGTGGGGCGACGCCAAGCGCGACCGCCACGACTGCTGAAATTACCATTTCTTGTCTCCCTTTACTGGCAGCCTGGGTGCTGCAGGGGAGATCATTTCAAGAAGCGTGCCAAAGCAGTTATGGTAATGAGATCAATGCCTTGCCGGTGCTCGGTCGTGGCCGATCCGGCCCGAAGTGCTATATATTAGCAATACACCACTAAACCGTGGGAAGCTCTTCCGCACGGGTTTGGCCATCCAGCATGGCCTCGATGTCGGGGATGGGCCGACCGGTCATTTCCTTGTCGACCGTGCAGATCACGCGTTTTTCCACCTCCTTGTGGAGGCACTTCTTGAGCACTCCAAGCGCCTTCGGAGGAGCGACGATGGCCAGCGCGTCGAAGTCATTGCGCAGGGCGCGGCGTTTGAGCTCTTCGGCCGCATCCTTGATCCAGCGGTCCTCTTCCTGCTGGTGGTAATCGGTTTCCTCCATCGCCGGGCGGCTCACATGTCCGCCACCCTGCGCACCGATACCGCTACCAGCTGCGCCCGCCGAATGAGCCGCTCCTCCGGCCGCATCAGTCTTGATCTCACGGTCCTTCCGGTCTTCGCGCTCATCGTGCGCCTCGGTCCTCAGGTCGATCTGATTCTCGTCGCCGTGATTGCGGAAGAACAGGACCTTGCGGCCGTCAGCAACCAGAACGAGCGCATTGTGGGGAAGGGGCATCGATCATCCTCCTCAATTGATTCATCAGGAGAACGCAGCGTCCGGCAGGGTTGCTCCGCCGCTCGTCGCAGCGGAGCGCACCCTTGGCCTAGCTTACTCTCCCTCCGGGTCGGACGGCTCCGGATCCACTGGCTGTTCGAGCTCGCTTTCGCCAATCACTGCGTCCGGGGTGGGCGCGATCTCATCGCCGCCTTCCAGCTCCAGTTCTTCCTCGTCGCTTTCGTCGATTTTGGCGACGCTGACGACGTGCTCATTATTGGCCACCTTGAAGATGGTGACGCCCATGGTGTTGCGTCCGGCAATGCGGATGCTGCCCACGGTGGTGCGGATCATCTTGCCCTGGTCAGTTACAAGCATCAGCTGCTCGCCCTGCTGGACAGGGAAGGAGGCGACGACGCAGCCGTTGCGCTCCGACGTGTCGATATTCGTGATGCCCTGGCCGCCGCGATTGGTGCGGCGATACTCGTAAGCTGACGAGCGCTTGCCGTAGCCGTTCTCGGTGATGGTGAGGATGAACTGCTCACCCTCGGCCAGCTCAGCAAGGCGCTCTTGCGAAAGCGAGCATTCGCCTTCCTTCTCGCCCTTCCACGGGGCGAAGCGCAGATAGGCCTCGCGCTCTTCCTGGGTCGTCCCCATGCGATGGAGGATCGACATCGAGATGACTTCGTCGCCAGGCTGCAGCCGGACACCGCGAACGCCGGTCGATGTGCGCGACTGGAACTCACGCACGTCGGTGGCCATGAACCGGATGGCTTTACCATGGCGGGTTGCGAGCAGGACGTCGTCGCCTTCCGTGAGCAGTTCAACGCTGATCAGGCGATCGGTGGGATCCGCCTGCTCGTCGCTTTCATCGGCCTCGACTTCTTCAGTCGTACCCGCACCGAAGCGCATCGCTATCTTGCCGTTCGAGGGAATGTTGGTGAACGCCGCCATGCTGTTGCGGCGGACAGTGCCGTGCGCCGTGGCAAACATGATGTGGAGGCCGCCCCAGGTTTCCTCGTCCTCTGGTAGCGGAAGCACTGTCGAGATGGTCTCGCCTTCCGCCAGTGGGAGCAGGTTCACCATCGGTCGGCCCTTAGTGTTCGGGCCTCCTTCCGGCAGGCGCCAAACCTTCATTCGGTACACGCGGCCAAGGTTGGAGAAGAACAGCACCGGATTGTGCGTCGAGGTAACGAAGAGGTTGGTTACCGCATCCTCTTCCTTGGTCGCCATGCCGGCGCGGCCCTTGCCGCCACGCTTCTGCTCACGGAAGATCGCGAGCGGGGTGCGCTTGATGTAGCCGGCGAGGGTTACGGTGATGACCATGTCCTCGCGTTCGATCAGGTCTTCGTCCTCGATGCCGTCGGCAGCCGCGGCAAGCTCGGTGACGCGCGGCGTGACAAATTCAGCTTCGACCTCGTCGAACTCCTCCCGCATCACCTCATAGAGGCGGGCGCGGTTGGCGAGGATTTCCAGCAACTCGCCGATATTCTTGGCGAGACCCTCGAGCTCGTTGCCGATCTCGTCGCGGCCGAGGGCGGTCAGGCGGTGGAGGCGAAGCTCCAGGATCGCCCGGACCTGAGCGTCGGACAGCCGGTAGACCTTGTCGCTTTTCTGCGGTTCGACGGCTTCGACGAGGGCGATGTAGGAGCGGATTTGCTCCATCGGCCACTCGCGCTCGAGCAATTTCTCGCGCGCGACGGCGGGGCTGGCCGAACCGCGGATCAGCTTCACAACCTCATCGAGGTTGGTGACGGCGACAACCAGGCCGAGCAAAAGGTGGGCGCGTTCGCGAGCCTTGAGCAGCTCGAACTTCGAGCGACGCGTGATTACTTCCTCGCGGAAGCGGATGAAGCTTTCGATGAAGTCGCGAAGGGTCAACGTTTCCGGACGGCCGCTGCGGATGGCGAGCATGTTCGCCGGGAAGCTCGACTGGGCCGGAGTGTGCCGCCAGAGTTGGTTGAGCACCACTTCGGGCGTCGCGTCGCGCTTGAGGTCGATGACGATGCGGACACCGGCGCGACTGGACTCGTCGCGAATGTCGGACACGCCCTCGATGCGCTTGTCCTTCGCGGCCTCGGCGATCTTCTCCACCAAACCCGACTTGCCGACCTGATAGGGTATTTCGGTCAGCACGATCGAACGGCGGTCACCACGGCCTTCCTCGACCGTGTACTTCGACCGCATCATGATCGAGCCGCGACCCGTGGTGTAGGCGCTGCGGATACCGGACTGGCCGAGGATCTGGGCGCCGGTCGGGAAGTCCGGGCCTTTCACATATTCCATTAGACCTTCGGAGCTGATCGCCGGGTCGGCGATGTAGGCGCGGCAAGCACCCAGCACTTCACCCAGGTTATGCGGCGGGATGTTGGTCGCCATGCCGACCGCGATTCCGCCGGCGCCATTGACGAGCAGGTTCGGGAAGCGGGCAGGGAGGACCTGCGGCTCGCTTTCCGAAGCGTCATAATTGGGCTGGAAGTTGACCGTGTCCTTGTCGATGTCGCCAAGGAGGAAGTTCGCAACCTTCGCCAGGCGCGCTTCCGTGTACCGCATCGCGGCGGGCGGATCGGGGTCCATCGAGCCGAAGTTGCCCTGGCCGTCGATCAGCGGCACGCGCATCGACCATGGCTGTGTCATCCGGGCGAGCGCGTCGTAAATCGCGCTGTCGCCGTGCGGGTGATACTTACCCATGACGTCACCGACGATGCGGCTAGACTTGCGGTAGGGACGTCCGGCGACATAGCCGGCTTCCTGGCAGGCGAAGAGGATGCGCCGATGGACAGGCTTTAGGCCGTCGCGCACGTCGGGGAGCGCGCGGGCCACGATCACGCTCATCGCGTAATCGAGGTACGAGGTCTTCATCTCATCGACGATGGAGATAGGAGCGATGTCGCTGCCGCCCGGAGGCGTGCTGTCGGTGACGTCGTCGATCGGCGGTTCGGTGGCCAAGGATAGGTCCTGTGATTAGGGATATACGCGAGGGATCGCGACGGATGTCGCGCCCCCCGACAATCCATCTAGGGCATCGGTCAGGCCATTGCCACCCCGCGCGCGCTCGTGCGCGTACGCACGCGCGAGGTTTTTACCGGTTCAAAAGCGGTTCAGGCCGGCGAGGGCATAGAACTTGGCGTGTCCGCCGCGAACGACTAAGCGCTCGCGCGCATATCCCTTCCAATTCAATCTCCACGGGGAGAGAAAACCGATGAAACTGACCACCACCGCGCTTGGCGTAATTCTCGCGCTTTCGGCCGTTCCGGCGACTGCCCAGCTCACCCGCCAAATGTCTCAGGACGATGTCGAGAAGGCCAATCCCAAGCAGCAGAATGGCGAGCCGCAGCTTCAGCCCTCGAACGGGGCGCTAAAGGCGATCGTTGACCTCCAGACGTCGGTCAATGCGAATGATTATGCTTCCGTGCCGGCCAAGGTTGCAGCGGCACAAAAGGTCGCGAAGACCCCCGTGGACCGGTACCTCATCTCCCAGCTCCAGCTGAAGGCCGCGCTCGCTGCCAAGGATAACGCCGGTATCGCGACCGCGATCGATGGTGTGGCGAATTCGGGATACGTCGACAAGGCAAAGGTCAGCGGCCTCTACCAGAGCCTCGGAGCGTCGCTGTACAACGACAAGCAGTTCCCGCAGGCTGCCGCGGCATTCCAGAAGGCGATCGCGGCGAACCCGAACGATCCGGAAGCCCTCGCGATGCTCGGCGAAAGCCAGAATGCGCAAGGACAGAAGGCTGAAGCCATCAGCTCCTTCCAGCGCGCGCTCCAGGTCAGTTCCGCGGCGGGGACCAAGCCGCGCGAAGAGATGTACAAGCGCGCGGTAGGCCTCGCCTACAACGCGAAGGCTCCGGCCGCGATTGAGCTCGGCCGCCAGTGGATCGCTGCTTATCCCAGCGCGGACAGCTGGAAGAACGGCATCGCCATCTATCGCAACCTGAGCAGCCCGGACGTCGAAGGGACGCTCGACCTGCTTCGGCTGATGCAGGCGACGGGTTCGCTCACCAGCCAATCGGATTACAACCTTTATGCAACGGCCGCGGCTGACCAGGCCAACTATCCCGAGGCCCAGGCTGTCATCGATGCGGGCATCGCCGCCAAGGTGGTTGATCCCGCTATCCCGATCTTCCGGGACACCGTCGCCGGGCTCAAGGCCAAGCAGAAGCTGACCGACGCCGACCTCGCCGCGGCGGTGAAGGCGGCTACGACAGGCGCCCAGATGATCCGCGTTGGCGACCGCTACTTTGGCATGGGCCAATATGCGAAAGCCGCCGAGCTTTATCGCCAGGGAATCGCCAAAGGCCCCGCTGACGCCGATGTCGCCAACCTGCACCTTGGAATGGCGCTTGCTCGTGCCGGCGATAAGGCTGGTGCAACGGCGGCGCTCAATGCGGTGAAAGGCACGCGCGCAGATATCGCGAAGTACTGGCTGCTTTACTTACAGACGCACGGCTGATTTCGAAACGGAGGCGCTCGTCTCGAAGCGCTTCCGTACCCTTCCTCGATTGATTCCGGCTTGTCCGAGCTGTCCCGTTTCGGGATGGTTATGCACTCCACGCTTAGCGCAAAGTAAATGGTCGCCTAGAGCCGATAGCTGGTGCGTCTAGGAATGCGGAACAGCCGGTGCGGTTTGACGATCGATTGCTAACTGTCCTCAACCAGCCCGCTGGCGATCGCCATGACATGGCGGTGCGCTGGCGGCAGCTGGTGGACCTTGTCGCGCGCGCCGGACCCAACAGTGCAAGCCCGGCAGTTACCCAGGCGCTCGAGTCAATTCGCGCCGAATCATCGAAAGTGGACGACTCGCTTCGAGCCGCGGCCGCTCGAGCCGTGGCGGCGCTGCCTCTGCCGATCGGCCTTCTTGAATGCTTTGCCGCCGACAAGCTGGCCGTGTCCGCTCCCATCCTTGCGGCCGCCAGTCTGGAGCCCGCGCAGTGGCGCGCGCTTCTGGCGAATTCAGACGATGAGACCCGGCGTTTCGTGGAGACCCTGCACCCGGAAATCGCTTCTTCCGATGCGCCGGACCTGACCGACACGTTGGTCGAGCCTGCACCTGCTCAGCCAATTGCGGCGCCGGTGAAATCGGCGCCAGCGCCGCGCAAGCCACCTGAGCGCCGGTCGCGTCGTCCTGCCGGTCCGTCCCTTAGCGACGTGGTCGAACGCATCGAGCGCCGCCGCCGCGCCCGTGAAACGCAGGCAGCCGAGCTTGCGGCGGGACCCACAGCGGCTCCAGGCGCACCCGCCTTGTTCCGGTGGGAATGTGGACCGTCGGGCGAGATCGCCTGGATCGAGGGCGCGCCGCGCGGCGCGTTGATCGGGCGCTCGATCGCTCGGAACGACAATGGTTCACGGGTCGCCGATGAAGTGATGCGCGCCTTTGCAATGCGGGCTCCCTTCCGGGACTCCAGCCTTACCGTGCCGGGCGATGGCCTCGTTGCAGGGGAGTGGAAGATCAGTGGAGTCCCCGCGTTCGACCCGGCCGATGGCCGCTTCCGAGGTTATCGGGGGATCGCCCTTCGCGACCTGCCGCCACCGGTGGAGCGCGGCCCGACACCGGAAATGATCACGGACCCTGACTCGCTTCGGGAATTAGTCCACGAGATCAAAACACCCCTCAACGCAATCATCGGCTTCGCCGAGATCATCGACGGGCAGTATCTCGGGCCGGCCGACCGTCGCTACCGTGAGCGGGCCGGCGATATCGTCGGGCAGGCCCACCTTCTGCTTGGGGCCATCGACGACCTCGATTTCGCCGCCAAAGTTCATTCGGTGGAAGCCGGCGCTCGCGAGGTGGTCAACCTGGGCCAGTTGGTGGAGCGAGTGACGCCATCGCTTCAGGAACTCGCGCAAAAGCGGGGGGCCGAGCTCGAGGCTTCGCGCACGATGCAGGATCTGACGGTGGCGATCGAGGCGGAGCTCGCCGACCGAATGATCTTCCGGCTTTGTTCGGCGGTGATCGAATGCGCGGGCGAGGGGGAACGCCTACGCCTGACGGTCGACCGCGGGCCGCGGGAGACTTGCCGGGTCGTCATCAGCCGGCCTCAAGTCCTCCGCGGCCTTTCCGACGACGAACTGTTTGGAACGACGGACGCCGACGAGGCTCAGACATTTTGGCTGCGCTTGACCCGAGGGCTGGCACGAATTGCGGGCGCAAGCCTGTCTACGAGCCCAGATTCGATCTCGCTGATATTCCCGCGCGCCTGACTTGGCGCTGGCAAAGTCGCCGTCTATCTGGCACCGGACCGGTGAGGGCCTGTAGCTCAACGGTAGAGCCGGCCGCTCATAACGGCTAGGTTGGAGGTTCGAATCCTTCCGGGCCCACCACAGTCAGGCCGGGTCGGTCAGCCGATGTCGGGGAGTAGCGCAGTCTGGTAGCGCATCTGCTTTGGGAGCAGAGGGTCGCAGGTTCGAATCCTGTCTCCCCGACCACCGGCCGACCATCGATTATTTCGTCTTGTTTTCCTCGGCCTTGTTGTCCGTCTTCACGTTGGTGTTGACGTTCAGGTCGACGTCCGTGTTCTTGGCCTTGTCGCCCAAATTCTTGGCTTCGTTGCCGACATCAGCGGCGATGTTTTGGATCGTATTGCCGGCGTCATCGGCCGCGTTGCCGGCCTCTTGTTCATTGAGCGTGACGCTGACGGTGTTGTTCGCAGCGTCCTTCGACACGTTGCACGCGCCGAGAAGCAGTAGCGGAGCAGCAGCAATCAGAATTCGCATCTAATCCTCCCTAGTTTTCAGCCTTAACGCCGCGAACGCCGTTTCGGCTCCGATTCAATTCCGCCCGACAGGATTGCGAGGACCGTCGTCCACGCGGCCACGTTCTGCCGCAGCTGTATCGGATCGATCTTGTCGAGCGTGTC
>Ga0136846_1215113_pt1 | contig 14362 bp, 14 predicted proteins | sample HopSoiMetagenom2_FD_96841 | JGI IMG/M metagenome (GOLD analysis project Ga0136846, IMG submission 96841) | Grasslands soil microbial communities from Hopland, California, USA - 2 Assembly 2016 (version 4) | ecosystem: Environmental > Terrestrial > Soil > Grasslands | place: USA: Hopland...
CAGCCCGCCCTTCCAGCCACCGACCGGATTGCCGTCGGCGTCGAGCTGCCAGTAGGCGGGCTCTCGGTCGATGTGGAGGACGTACTTGCCGGTGCGGCCGCGCCACACGCGGAAGTGCTCGACGCGGGTCCCGATGGTGTCGTGGTACTCGCCGACGAGCGCGGCCGTGAAGCGGACCTTGCGCCCGGAGCCCATACCCACGCGGACCACCACGTCGTCGAAGCCTTCTTTGAGACCCTCCTGCGCGTCGACATAGCGCCGAAGCGCTTTGCTGATCGCCGCCGAGAGGTTGCCGCCCGCGAGTTCCTGCGCTCGCGTGAACAGTTTGAGGTCCCCATCGGAGACATAGATCGTCTTGTTCGGCACGGCCACATCGTAACCTTCATCCCGTACGGGTTGATATGCGTGTGAGTATACGTATATATGTCCGCGCGTCAACGGTACGTGATGTACATGGAGCGGGGATCGGGGCTAGGTCGCCTCGCTTTGGCGGGGATCGGGAGACGCCCGCTCGTCGGCGGGTTCGTCGTCCGGAAACACGACTTCGAGTCCAGCGGCCTGACCCGACAGACCCCGAACAGGCTTCGCCTTCTGGACGAGCTCGTGGGCCGGCGGGAGGTTCCGCATGATCTGTTGATCGAAGCCGACGATGATCCCGCCGATCGTCTCGCCGACCGGTCGCCGGCGCTTCCTCGTCATGCGGTCGCCGATGCCGCAGCGGTGACTTCGCCGTCGGGGAGGAAGGCGCCCGGAGCCGCGCGCACGCCGGCGGTCACGAGCACGACGATCGACAAGACGGCGACGACCACCCAGCGGTATAAGAACGCCCGGCGCATCACCGGATGCTACTCGTGACCGAGGTCGTGGAGACCTCCGTCATCCGGCCCACGACCGTTTTCGGTCCAAGAGCGTCCAGTCGCTTATACGGCGTCGAGCCGCTGGAACGCCTCATCGGCAAGGACCGATCCGATGGCGAGCGAGCTCGTGGCGGCAGGCGACGGCGCGTTCCGGACGTGAAGGACGCGCGGGCCACCGCTGAAGGCGAAGTCATCGACCAAGCTGCCGTTCCGCGCCAGCGCCTGCGCACGGACGCCCGACGGCCCGAACGTGAGCTGGTCCGGCGGAAGCTCAGGAACGTACCGCTGGAGCTGGCGGACGAACGCCTTCTTCGACCAGTCCCGCCACATCTCGGCGACGCCCGTCGGCAGGTAGCGCCCGGCCAGACGGAGGAAGCCTCGATCGGTCACGGCGGCCAGCAGGTCGCGCGCGTCGACGTCGCGGCGGCGGTAGCCCTCGCGGGCGAACGCGAGCACCGCATTGGGGCCAGCGATCACGGTGCCGTCTATCCGCTTCGTGAGATGCACGCCGAGGAATGGGAAACGGGGGTCCGGCACGGGGTAGATGAGACCGCGGACGAGACCGCTGGCTTGCGGTGACAGCGTGTAGTAGTCACCGCGGAACGGCACGATCGTCGGGCCGCCGGTCTCGCCGCTGAACGCCGCCACACGATCGGCCTGGAGGCCCGCGCATGTGACGACCACGCGGCAGCTGACATCGCCGTGCCCGGTCGAGATGACGACTTCGGACGACCGGACATCGATCGCCGACACGGCGTGTCCCGTCCGGATGTCAACGCCCGCCATCCGCAGGTCGTCGCCGATCGCGAGCGAGACCCGCCGGAAATCGATCACGCCGGTCCTCGGGCTCCACAGCCCACGGATGCCGGCTGCATGTGGCTCAAGCTCATGGATCCGCTCGCGATCGACGTCCTCAAGGCCTGGGACCCCGTTCTCGATGGCGCGGTCGCGCAGCGCATCAAGCCGCCCGAGCTCGGATGGGTCGACGGCGACGACAAGCTTGCCGCAGTGATAGATGGGGATGCCATGCGCGTCGGCGAAGGCCTCCATCTCGGCCTTCCCGTCGCGGCAGAGCCGGGCCTTGAGCGAGCCAGGCTTGTAGTACAGACCGGCGTGGAGCACGCCGCTGTTGTGACCGGACTGGTGGGTCGCAAGCTCGGATTCCTTCTCGAGGATGGCGATCCTGAGCGCCGGTCGGCGCTCGACGAGGCGGAGCGCCGTCGCGAGCCCGAGGATCCCGCCGCCGACGACCACGACGTCGTAGCCGGCGGTCATCAGAGCATCACGACCCTCAGCATCGCACCCATGACAGGGACATTAGCCGGGACTGCCTCGCGGTGAAGGCTGGTCGGGAGGGGCCTGCCGTCCGGGCCGGAGGAGGCTGGCCCGGACAGCGAGGCCGTCGGTACGATCGATGGTGGTGGGCGACGCGCTTAGGCCGATGCCGGTCCGACCGAGCCGGTCGCCGCGGCCGGGGCAGCGCCTGTCGCAACGGGCGACGCAGCATCATGGATCCCCTGCTCCCGCGGGTCGAGCCGTCCGTCGGCGGCGCGATCCTCGAAGATCCGCGCGGTCGCGGCGATCGCATCGCGGTACGGCGTGACCGGGACATCGCCCAGCTCGGCCAACGTGGAGTGCTCGATCTCGGCCGGGAACGGGAGCGGTGTGGTTTCGTACGTCAGCAGGCTCGAGGTCCCAGGGACGGCCATGTCGATCGCCGCGATCCAATCCTCGATCGACACCGGGCTGCCGCCGAGATTGAAGACCCGGGCGCCGACGGGCGCCGCACGACTCGCGAGGACGAGTGTCCTTGCGACGTCATCGGCGTACTGGAAGAGGGTGCTCCCACCGAAGGTGATGCGATACGGAGTCCCGAGAACGGCGGCCGCGATCGCAACCGTCGGACTGCTCGTCATCCCCTGATCGCGCCCCGCGCCGAACACCGTCATCGGCCGCAACCCGACGCTCGCGATGCCCGACTCCATCCAATAGATCCGCGCCGTCCCCTCGTTCGCCAGCTTGTAGACGCCGTAGTGGTTCGCGGGATGGGGCTCGGCATCCTCCCGGAGCTGACCACTCTCGGCATCGACGTCGTCCGGCGAGAACATCCCGATCGATCCGGCGTAGACGACGGGCGCCATCGAGTCCCCGGCATCGACCCGTCGCCGGACCGCTTCGAAGACGTTCGCCGTACCGACCACGTTCACCCGAGCCCCGAGCGGAGGATCGGCTCGGCAGAATGGGATCTGCAGCGCCGCAAGATGGATGACGTTCGTGATGCCGTGATCGGCGATCGCGCGCTCGAGCATCGCGAGATCGGTGATGTCCCCGGCGACCAGCGGGAACTCCGCGAGTTCGTCGGGTGTCAGGACGAGCCCGAGGCGACGCCGATCCTGGCCGACGTCGAAGCCAACGACGGGGACGCCCTGGCGGACGAGCTCGCGGACGGTCCAGGCGCCGATACAACCCAGCGCGCCGGTGACGAGGAAGCGTTCGGTCGTCACGCGACGGCCTCGGCTGACAGGAACCGACAGGTGTTCTCGAGGCGTCCGATGCGTTCGATGTCGACGGTCATCCGGTCGCCATCACGCAGGAATCGCGGCGGGTCGCGAAACGCCCCGACGCCGCCCGGCGTGCCTGTCGCGATGACGTCGCCGGGCTCGAGTGTGAACGACCGCGAACAGAAGCTGATGATCTCGGCGACGCTGAAGAACATCGACGATGTGCGGTCATCCTGGAGCCGCTCGTCGCCGACGAAGCACCTGATCGCCAGGTCCTGTGGGTCCTCGATCTCGTCGGCGGTGATGATGGCCGGGCCCATCGGGCAGAACGTATCGAGGGACTTGGCGCGGACCCATTGGCCGTCACCGGCTTGCAGATCGCGCGCCGATACATCGTTCAGGCACGTGTAGCCGAACACGTGGCCGAGCGCGTCGGCCACTGCGACGTTCCGCGCGGTCCGACCGATGACGACCGCGAGCTCGGCCTCGTAATCGACCTGTCGCGTCAGATCGGGATCCCAGCACACCTCGACACCGGGGCCGACGACCGAGCTTGGCCACTTGGCGAACACGAGCGGCGCAGGAGGGGGCTTGACACCCTCCTCGGTCGTGTGGTCACGGTAGTTCCGACCGATCCCGACGATCTTCCCGGGCCGCGAGAGCGGCGCAAGCCGGTCGGCCATGTCAAGGGGGCGTCCGCGTCGGCCAACGTCGGCGATGGCCTGCGCACTGCGCAACGCAGCGACGGCCGCGCCACCCGCATCGATGAGTGCTGACATGGTCGAGGGTCCGTCCGAGACGAGGTCCGCCGCCGCGAGCCACCGGTCGCTGTCGGCGACGCCGAGGGTTTCGCCGGTGCTCGTTCGTACGGAGATCAGCTGCACTCGCGCTCCCAGCGTTCAGTATTCTGTCCGGTGGACGGAGGACTGAACAGTACGATAGCGTGACCAGCGACGTCAACACGCGGCCGGCGCCATGCGGCGCAAGTCCAACGCGTCGAAACGGAGGCGTTCATTGCCGTTCGACCCTGCCGATCGCATCCCGCTCGGGCACACCGGACTGATGCTCACACGATTGGGCCTGGGCCTGGCTTCGATCGGAGGACTGTTCAGCGCGGTGACCGACGATGAGGCGGTCGCGACGATCGACCGGGCCTGGGAGCTCGGGGTGCGGACGTTCGATGTCGCGCCCCTCTACGGCTACGGTCTCGCGGAACGCCGACTCGGACGGGCGCTCTCAGGTCGACCGAGAGGCGATCTCGTCCTGTCGACCAAGGTCGGCCGACTCGTTCGTTCGACCGATGCGCTCCCACCCGGTGCCGAGATCGACCGACAGGCGCTCGGGGATCGGGAGGATGCCTTCTACGCCCGCTCGGAACCGGTCCGGATGGTCTTCGACTACTCGGCCGACGGTGTGCGGCGATCGATCGAGGAGAGCCTCGAGCGGCTCGGCCTCGGGAGCATCGACATCGCGCTGATCCATGATCCCGATGACCATTGGCGCCAGGCGATCGACGAGGCCTGGCCGGCGCTCGCGCGGATGCGGGAAGAAGGGATCGTTAAGGCGGTCGGAGCGGGCATGAACCAGTCGGCGATGCTCGCGCGCTTCGCCACGGAGGGTGACTTCGACGTGTTCCTCGTCGCCGGTCGCTACACGCTCCTGGACCAGGTGGCGCTGACCGATCTGCTTCCCATCTGCGACGCTCGCGGGATCGGGGTCATGGTCGGTGGCGTGATGAACAGCGGGGTGTTGGCGGATCCGCGTCCCGGTACGCATTTCGACTACCTCCCCGCGCCGGACCACGTCATCGAGCGGGCACGCCGGATCGCGCAGATCTGCACGCGTCACGGGATCCCCGTGCGGGATGCCGCCATCCAGTTCCCTCTCGCGCATCCCGCCGTGATCTCGCTCATCGCGGGCGTGCGCAGCATCGACCATCTCGATGAATACCCCGCGGCGATGCAACGCGAGATCCCGATGCAGCTGTGGGACGACCTTCGAGCGGCTGGCCTCCTGGCGCACGACGCCCGTGTCCCCCGAGTAGCAGCGGCGGACGTGCCGTGATCATCGACGCCCACCATCATTTCTGGGATCCTGCGGTCGCTGACTACCCGTGGCTGACCGACGAGCTTGCCGCGATCCGGCGGCCCTTCACGCCGACCGACCTGGCTCCGCTCCTCTCCGAGGTAGGAGTCGACGCGACCGTCCTCGTCCAGACGCGATCGAGTCTCGACGAGACGCGCCAGTTCCTGGCCACGGCGGCCGAGACGCCGTTCATCCGCGGCGTCGTCGGCTGGGTCGACCTGACGGATCCAGGCGTCGCCGACGTCCTGGCCAGTCTCCGGGACGCGCCTGGTGGCGACCTGCTCGTCGGCATCCGTCACCAGGTCCACGACGAACCCGATGCCGACTGGCTCAGCCGACAAGACGTCCGTCGTGGCATCGCGGCCGTGGCGAGCGCGGGACTGGCCTTCGACCTCCTCGTCCGTCCCCGTGAGCTGCCGGCCGCGCGGTCACTCGTGGCCGCGATGCCGGACGCTCGCTTCGTCGTCGACCACCTCGCCAAACCACCGATCAAGACCGGTCGACTCGAGCCCTGGACGGGACTCGTGAGCACGTGGCGAGAGCTGCCCAATGCCACCTGGAAGCTGAGCGGCCTCATCACCGAGGCCGACTGGCGGCAATGGACTCCGGACGACATCGCCCCGTTCGTCGACCGCGCGCTCCATGCGGTCGGGCCCGGCCGGCTGACGTTCGGATCGGATTGGCCGGTGTGTCTGCTCGCCGGGTCCTACGCCGATGTCCTGACGACGGCAAGAGCCCTCACGGCGACGCTCAGCGACGCGGAACTTGGAGAAGTCTTCGGCGGGAACGCCCGGCGGATCTACGCGCTCGACACAACCGCGGCCGGCCGGGGTGGATGACCAGCGCGAAGCGGATCGGACAATCGGTCGGCCAGACGATGAAGATCGCCGATCAGCAGCGGGACGCGCTCGTCGGTCGCGCGTGCCTTGAGCACCGTGATGCTCGCCGCGTACGGCCCTTCCCACGGCCGGCGCCCAGGGATCATCACGCCGAAGCAGACGACGCCCTCCACCGTCTCCTCGTCATCCATGGCATAGCCACGTGCACGGACGGTCCCCAGTTCCTCGCGAAGCGCGTCGACCGTCGCCAGCGATCGCGGCGTCAGCACGGGCAGGTCGCGGATCCCAGTAAGGCGCGTCTCGAGGTCGTCACTGGCCAGCGACGCGAGCGCCGCCTTTCCGGTCGCGGTCACCGTCGCCGGTAGGCGACGGCCGATCTGCGACGTGAGCCGCACCGGCTGGCGCCCGTCATGTCGGGCGAGATAGGTCATCTCGAGCCCGTCGAGGACCGCGAGTTGCACGGTCTCCTCGGAAGCGGTCGGCAGCACGGCGGCCTCCTCGTAGAACTCCTGCACGAGATCGACGGAGGCGAGATAGGCGCCGCCGAGTTCCGCCAATCTCCGTCCGAGCGCGAACCCGGTCCCAATCCGGCGCACCAGGCCAAGATCGGCAAGCGCGTTGCAGATGTTCGCGATGGACGACTTCGGTAGGCCGAGGCGGCGGGCCAGTTCGCTCGGTCCCGCGGCCTGCCCGGGACTCTCGGCCAGGAGGTCGAGGATCGCGCCTGCACGAGTCACTGCCGGCGCGAGGGACTCACTCTCGACGGGCTCGTCGATGGCATGGACGGCGTCTGCCACGCTTTTGCTCCTGATGACCTGGACAGCATACTGAACCGCGTGCGGTATCTTGACTTTGCTGTCGTCGTTGGCATACTGGCCAGCATACCGCCAGCTGTTCAGTATGCTGGACACGGCGCGGCGGATGTCAAGAGGAGGGCCTCACGCAGTGTCGCGGTACCGCTTGGTCGCGGCAGCGATCATCCCGATTCTCGTCCTGACGGCATGTAACGCCGCCAGCCCGTCGGCTGTTCCGTCGTCGGCCGCTCCATCGACCGAGGCGTCAGCGTCGGCCTCCGCCTCTGCCGAGGCGACGCCGGCCGCGTCGCAAGGCGACAAGTTCAAGGGGGTCAGCGTCAATCTCCTGACCTTCAATGGGCCGCAAGTCGCCGAGCCGCTCCAGCGGCGCGCCCCAGATTGGGAACAGCTGACTGGTGGACACGTCAACGTCGTCGCCGTCGGCTTCCAGACCATCTACGACAAGGCCATCCTCGACGCGTCCACCGGGACCAACTCGTTCGACGGCTACGTGTTCGATCCCCAGTGGCTCGGCGACTTCGTCGGACCGGGCTATCTGCTTGACCTGTCCGACCGCGTGAAGGGCGACACCCAGCTGCAGTGGGATGACATCGGTCCGTTCTTCCGGGACTTCAACGCGACCTACAACGGCAAGGTCTACACGATCCCGCTCGACGGCGACTTCCACATGGTCTATTACCGCTCGGACCTCCTGCAGAAGGACGGTCTGAAGCCGCCGGCGACCTGGGACGACTACATGACGATCGCCACCAAGTACAACGGGCAGGACCTTAATGGCGACAATGAGCCGGACTACGGCTCCTGCATCGCCAAGAAGAAGGGTGCCCAGAGCTACTGGTGGATCATCTCGATCGCCGCAGGCCTCCTGCAGGGCAAGGGAACCAACGAAGGCGCCTTCTTCGACACGGGCAACATGAACCCGCTGTTCGGTCAGAACGACGCCATGAACAAGGCGCTCGACATGTACGCGAAGACCGCGACCGTCGGGCCGCCCGACGAGCTGAACATGGACGTCGGTGGGACGCGCGGCCTCTTCACGACGGGCCGATGCGCGCTCTCGATGGATTGGGGAGACATCGGCACGCTGACGCCGGGGACATACGCGCAGGACAAGACCGGCGCGACGATCACGCCTGGATGGAAGGAAGTCCTCGATCGTTCGAGCGGCAAGCTCGTTCCGTGTGACGCCAACACGTGCCCGAACGCCGTCGACGGCGTGAACTACGCGCCCTTCGCATCGTTCGGCGGCTGGTCCGGAGCCATCAATGCCGCCTCACCCAAGGCGAACCAGGACGCGCTCTATGACTTCCTGTCGTACATGAGCGCGCCGGCCCAATCGGGCATCGACGTCACGCTCGGCAAGACCGGGTACAACCCATATCGGACCTCTCACTTCTCCGACACGAAACCGTGGCTCGACGCCGGTCTGAGCCAGGGGGCCGCCGACAACTATCTCGGCGCGATCAAGTCCAGCCTCCAGAACACCAATATGGTCCTCGACATGCGGATCCCGTTGACCAAGCGTTACCAGCAGGACGTACTCGACACGGCTGTGTCGCAGTACCTTGCCGGCGAACTCGACGCTGCTGCCGCGGAGCAGGCGATCGCCGACGGTTGGAACGCGATCACCGACGAAGCCGGGAAGGATGCCCAGCTCGCCGCGTATGTCGCCAGCCTTGGCGTCCAGCGGTAACTCCGTCACCGCCGACCCCGATGGCCTGACCGCCGAGGGTCAGGCGTCCGAGACCCGTCCACCGCGCCGAGCGATCGCATCGCTCGGCGCGTGGCGTTCCGACGGCGCGGCCAGATGGCTGTTCATCTGGCCCACCGTCCTCTTCATCCTCGTCCTGTCGCTGTTCCCGCTCGTCGCATCGCTCGCGCTTTCGCTGTCGAAGCTGTCATTCCGCCAAGGCGGTATCGACCTCAAGTTCATCGGCTTCGCGAACTACCAACAGCTCCTGCTCGGACTCGAGCGAAGCCACTTCCTCGGTGTCCTCAAGTCACCGTCGCCACTCGGGTGGGCGATCGTGATCGGGACGCTCCTGCTCACGGCCTACGCGTGGACCCGCGCCGTCCGCAGCGGGCGGTATGGACCGTTCGGTCTGATCCTGCGCCTCTTTGCCGGCGTCCTGCTCGTCGGCTTCGTCTGGCTGCTCGTGCAGGCGATGGTGAGCGAGGGCGGCCGGCCGGGCTCCTTGATCGTGACGCTGATCTTCGTCGTCGTCGGCATCGGCCTCCAGTACGTCCTCGGCCTCGGGCTTGCGCTCCTTGCGGTCCAACAGGTGCCCGGCCGGCGATTCTTCCGGATCGTGTTCCTCATTCCCCTGACCATCACGCCGGTCGGCGTCGGCTACATGTTCCTCATGCTCACGGACACCTCGAAGGGGCCACTGGAGCCGCTGTGGGTGACGCTCGGCCTGCGCGACTTCACGTGGGTGACCGACCCATGGCTCGCCCGCGCGGCGGTGATCATCGGTGATACCTGGCAGTGGACGCCGTTCGTGTTCATCGTGTTGCTGGCGGCGCTCGAGAGCCTCGATCAGGAGGTCCGCGAAGCGGCGCTCGCCGACGGCGCCAGCCGCTGGCAGGCGTTCCGCCACATCACGTTCCCGGCGCTGCTGCCGGTCACGACGACGATCATCCTCATCCGCCTCATCGAGGGCTTCAAGATCATCGACATGCCGAACATCCTGCTCGGCGGGGGGCCCGGGACGGCGACACAATCGATGACGCTCCAGGCCTGGATCGACTGGAACACCCTCAACCTCGGTAGATCGGCGGCGGTCGCCTACCTGCTGTTGATCCTGGTCACGATCGTGGCCACCCTCTACGTGAACGTCGTACGGAGAGGAGTGACGGAGACGGTATGACGAATCCGTTCCGGCGCCGATCAGCCACGGATCTGTCGGCCCCCGCCAAGGTCGCAGCCTTCGGCCTGCTCGTGGGTTGGTCCGTCGTCGTGCTGTTCCCGATCTACTGGCTTGTCGTCACCTCGTTCAAGCGGCCGTATGACGTCGACAAGGGACCCTTCTACCTGCCCTTCGTCGACTTCCAGCCGACGCTCGATGCGTGGCGCTACATCCTCGTCGAGCTCGGGAACGACACGCTGCGCCCCTACATCAACACCGTGATCGTCGGGTTGACCAGCTCCGCGATCGCGCTTGTCATGGGATCGTTCACTGCCTACGCGCTCGTCCGGTTCACCTATCGGCCAAGGATCGGTCTCATCGCCGTGGCGATCGGCTCGATCGCGCTGGCGTTGGTGACGATCGCGCTCGGCGTCCCGGTCCCGGTCGCCCTCGCCGCGGCGATCGGCGTCTTCATCCTGCTCGCTCAGACGATCGGCCGCCGGTTCCGCCGTTCGCTCGGAAACAGCGACATCGCGTTCTGGCTGATCTCGCAGCGCATCCTGCCACCCATCGCGATCGCGATCCCGCTCTACGTGCTGTTCCAGCAGGTCGGGCTGCTCGATAGCCTCGCCGCGCTGATCATCACGTATGTCGCGGCGAACCTGCCGATCGTCGTCTGGCTGATGCGCGAGTATTTCGCCTCGCTACCGCGCGAGCTGGAGGAGTCCGCTGCGGTCGATGGCGCGACCGTGTACCAGATCGTGCGCTCCATCGTGCTGCCGATCTCGGTGCCGGGGCTTGTCGCGACGTTCCTCATCGTGCTGATCTTCGCGTGGAACGAGTTCCTGATCGCGCTGGTGCTCACGAGCGCGAACGCGCAGACGATGCCGCTCCAGGTCGCTGCGCAGAACGCCACGCGCGGCCCGCAGTGGTGGGCGATGTCGGTGCTGATCATCATCATGATCGCGCCGGTCGTCGCGATGGCCATCGCCCTCGAGCGGTTCATCACGCGGGGGATCCTCGTGGGCGCGTTGAAGGGCTGACGGATGAGCACGATCAGGGGACTCGAGGTCATCGACATCCGCTTCCCGACGTCACGCAACCTTGACGGGTCGGATGCGATGAACCCTGATCGTGACTACTCGGGTGCGTACGTGATCGTCCGGACCGACGCCGAGGACGGGCTCGAGGGGCATGGATTCACGTTCACCATCGGCCGCGGGACCGAGGTCGTCGTGGCGGCGGTCGGCGCTCTGCGGCCGCTGGTGATCGGCCGCTCCACCGACGACCTGTTCGGCGACATGGGCGCCTTCTGGCGCGATCTCGTCGGTGACAGTCAGTTGCGCTGGATCGGGCCAGAAAAGGGCGTCATCCATCTCGCGACGGCGGCGGTCGTGAACGCCGTCTGGGACCTCTACGCGAAGGTGTCCGGCAAACCCCTGTGGCAGCTCATCACGGAGATGACGGCGGAGGAGATCGTCGGGCTCGTCGATTTCCGATACATCTCGGACGCACTGCCTCCGGGACGAGCGCTCGAGCGGCTCCAGGCGCTCGCGCCAGGTCGCGCGGAGCGTGAAGCCGAGCTCCGGCGCGACGGGTACCCGGCGTACACGACGTCGGTCGGCTGGCTCGGATACGACGACGAGAAGATCCGCCGGCTGTGCCGGGAGGCGCTCGCCGAGGGATGGACGCGGTTCAAGCTCAAGGTCGGCGCCGATCTCGACGACGACCGTCGGCGGGCACGGATCGTCCGCGAGGAGATCGGCCCCGACGCGATGATGGCGATCGACGCGAACCAACGCTGGGACGTCGACGAGGCGATCGCCTGGGTGAACGCCTTGGCCGAGTTCGACCCCTATTGGATCGAGGAGCCGACGAGTCCCGACGACATCCTTGGGCATGCTGCCGTGGCGCGGGGTGTCGCGCCGATACGCGTCGCGACCGGCGAGCACGTCCATAACCGGGTCATGTTCAAGCAGCTGCTGCAGGCCGACGCGATCTCCATCTGCCAGATCGACGCCGCTCGGCTCGGGGGTGTCAACGAGGTCATCGCGGTGCTCCTCATGGCCGCGGAATTCGGCGTGCCGGTGTGTCCACATGCCGGCGGCGTCGGACTATGCGAGCTCGTCCAACACCTGTCGGCCATCGACTACATCTCCATCAGCGGCTCGCTCGAGGGTCGGATGATCGAATACGTCGACCATCTCCACGAACACTTCATCGACACCGTGGAGATCCGGGACGCGCGTTACGTACTCCCGGGCGAGCCGGGCTACAGCGCCGAGATGCGCCCGGACTCGCTCACCCGCTTCCGCTTCCCGGATGGCGCCGAATGGGAGGCGATCCGCGCCGAGGTAGCGGCGAGCGCGCGATGATGGTCCGGCGTTTCGGACAGCGCATCGGCGTCCGCCCCGACCGCATCGACGCCTACGAGCGGCTCCACGTGGCGGCGTGGCCCGCGGTCCTCGACCAGATCCGTCGGTCCAACATCCGGAACTATTCGATCTTCCGTGACGGGACCGACTTGTTCGCCTACTTCGAGTACACGGGCGATGACTTCGAAGCCGACATGGCGGCCATGGCCGCGGATCCGGAGACCCAGCGCTGGTGGACGCTGACCGACGCGATGCAGGAGCCGCGTCCCGATCGCGATCCGGGGACATGGTGGAAGACCCTGAAGGAGGTCTTCCACACGGACTGACGGCTAGAGCAGCTCCCCGTGGGCGGAACCCGTCGGTTCGCCGTCGCGTGGTCGCGGCTCCTCGCCGGGGGCGTACTCAGTCGCGGCCTCGCCGGACCCGTTCCCTGACTCGAGCACACGGAGCGGCCCACCGGCCGTCCCCTCGATCGCGCCCACGCCGAACGGCACCCACTTCGACGGATCCTGGAGACGATGCGCCTCGGTGTTGCCGCGAGAATGGATCTCCTGGAAGCCCTTGGGCTCGATCCACATCCGCTCACCCTCGAGCAGGCCGAGCACGCCGGACTGCCCCGGCTCAGGGCGCTCGTGCTGGCAGTAGGCGCATGCCCCCACATCGTGCTTGGAGTAGGTCTCCGGCTCCTCGTAGGTCGTGATGTAGCCCTCGTAATTGCGCAGCACGACCTTGTGATCCGAGTACGAGATCAGGTAGTTCGGCATGACCGGGATCTTGCCGCCACCGCCGGGGGCGTCGATGACATACGTCGGCACGGCGTAGCCGGACGTGTGACCGCGCAGCCCCTCGATGATCTCGAGGCCCTTCCCGACCGGCGTCCGGAAGTGGCCGGAGCCCTCCACGAGATCGCACTGGTATAGGTAGTACGGCCGGATCCGGTTGGCCACGAGCTGGTGGACGAGCGCACGTTGGATATGGACGCAGTCGTTGACGCCCGCAAGAAGCACGCTCTGGTTGCCGACCGGCAGCCCTGCCTTCGTCAGTTTGTCGACCCCGCGCGACACCTCAGGCGTGATCTCGTTCGGATGGTTGAAGTGCAGGTTGATCCACAGGGGGTGGTACTTCTCGAGCATCTCGCAGAGCTCATCGTCGATCCGCTGCGGCAGGAATACCGGGACCCGTGAACCGATACGGATGATCTCGATGTGCGGGATCTCGCGTAGTCCGCGAAGGATCGATTCGAAGAGCTTCGGGGCCAGGGTCAGGCCGTCGCCGCCGGAGATCAGGACGTCGCGGACCTGCGGAGTCCGTCGCAGGTACTCAAGCTGCGCCTCGTGCTCCTTCCGGTTGAAGTTCTGCGTCGGGTCGCCGACGATGCGCGACCGGGTGCAGTAGCGGCAATAGCTTGCGCACTGCGTCGTCACCAGCATCAGGACGCGGTCGGGGTACCGGTGGACGAGTCCCGGCACGGGGGAGTGGCGGTCCTCGGCGAGCGAGTCTTCCATCATCGCGGTGAAGGCTTCCTGCTCGCGGCCCGTCGGGATCACCTGCCGCCGGATCGGATCGTTCGTGTCCTTCGGGTCGATCAGGCTGATGAAGTACGGCGTGATGTCGACCCGGAACTTGTCGGTGGCGGACAGGCCCTCGCGTTCCTCGTCGGTCAGGTCGAGGATCCGCTCGATCTCCTCGAGGTCGTTGACCCGATTCGACAGCTGCCAGCGCCAGTCGTTCCACTTCTCGTCGGGGACGTCGTCATAGATCGACGCCCGGCGGCTGACGGCCGGCTTGCCATCTGCACCGAGGGCGCACGCGGGATCGGCGAGGTTCACGAACGGCGTCTCAGCGGCGGCTCGCTGGGTGTCCTGGTGCGCGACCGCGCTCTTGATCTCCTGGGCGTCCAAGGGCTTAGGACCCTCCGTTCGAGGCAGGCGATGCATAGAGTCTATGCAGTCTGCAAGTCGCCGGATGATAGCGTCGAGGTACCAGCCGGTCCAGCGTCAGTTCCGGATCGCGCCGATCAGATCGCTGTAGCGGTCCGTCC
>Ga0136846_1227674_pt1 | contig 14361 bp, 13 predicted proteins | sample HopSoiMetagenom2_FD_96841 | JGI IMG/M metagenome (GOLD analysis project Ga0136846, IMG submission 96841) | Grasslands soil microbial communities from Hopland, California, USA - 2 Assembly 2016 (version 4) | ecosystem: Environmental > Terrestrial > Soil > Grasslands | place: USA: Hopland...
CATCCGGTGGTACGTCGGTTGTGGCCGAAGCGCTGGCGGCGCAGCGACGTGTTCTACAAGATCGTCGGCTTCGAGAACCGGCACCACGTGGCGGCGCGGCTCAATCGCCGCCGCGGGCAGCCCGATCGTGAGCGGGTCATCCAGGACGTCGAGATCCCGGTCGACAGGCTGGCCGGCTTCCTGCGCTGGTTCGACGCGGAGGTCGGCATGCGCCCGGTCTGGTTGTGCCCGCTGCGATTGCGCGGCTCGGAGTCGTGGCCCTTGTACCCACTCTCGCCGGGCGAGACCTACGTGAACGTCGGGTTCTGGGGCACCGTACCGATTGCGCCGGGTGCCTCGGACGGCGATGTCAACCGGCGGATCGAGGCCGCCGTCACCGAGTTCGGCGGGCACAAGTCGCTGTACTCCGATGCCTACTACGACCGTGACACCTTCGACCGGCTCTACAACGTCCCGGCGTTGACCGAGGTGAAGAAACGCTACGACCCGAACGCCCGGCTCACCGGGCTCTACGAAAAGGCGGTGACGCGCCGATGACGACGCTCGCGACCCAGGTATCGATCGCTGACGCACTGACCACGGTGACTCCGGCCGGCCTGCCGTTCCGCTTCACGGCGTACGACGGCAGCGCGACCGGCCCCGAAGACTCTCCGATCCACATGCATCTGGCCTCCGAGCGCGGCCTGTCCTACATCCTGACCGCACCCGGGGATCTCGGACTGGTCCGCGCGTACGTGATGGGCGACCTGGAGATCACCGGCATCCACGAGGGCAATCCGTACGACCTGATGCGGATGATGCTGAACCACGTGAACTTCCAGCGCCCGACGACGGCCGAGGCGCTGCGGATCGTCCGCGGACTCGGCTGGAGTCACCTCAAGCCGCCGCCTCCCCCGCCGCAGGAGCACCTGCCCAAGTGGCGTCGTACCTTCGAAGGGCTACGCCACTCCAAGGCCCGCGACCGGGCGGCGATCCACCACCACTACGACGTGTCGAACCGGTTCTACGAGTGGATCCTCGGCCCGTCGATGACCTACACCTGCGCCGTCTTCCCGACCGCGGACGCGACCCTCGAGCAGGCGCAGTACGAGAAGTACGACCTGGTCGCGCGCAAACTCGACCTGCAGGCCGGACAACGGCTCCTCGACGTCGGGTGCGGCTGGGGTGGCATGGTCCGGCACGCGGCCCGCGAGTACGGCGTCAAGGCGCTGGGGGTCACGTTGTCGTCGGCGCAGGCGGAGTGGGCGACCGAGGCGATCAAGCGCGAGGGGCTCGAGGATCTCGCCGAAGTGCGATTCCTCGACTATCGCGACGTACCGGAGCGTGACTTCGACGCGATCAGCTCGATCGGCCTGACCGAACACATCGGCGTACGGAACTACCCGTCGTACTTCGGTTTCCTGCTCGACCGGCTCAAGCCCGGCGGCCGACTGCTGAACCACAGCATCACCCGGCCTGACAACCGCTTCCGCTCCACCGGCGCGTTCATCGACCGGTACATCTTCCCCGACGGCGAACTGATCGGCTCCGGCCGCATCATCGCCGAGGCCCAGGATGCCGGCTTCGAGGTCCGCCACGAGGAGAATCTCCGCGAGCACTACGCCCTCACCCTGGCCGGCTGGTCCGACAACCTGGTCGCCCACTGGGACGAGGCCGTCGCCGAGGTAGGCCACGCCACTGCCAAGATCTGGGGCCTCTACCTAGCCGCCTGCCGAGTGGGGTTCGAACGCAACAACACCCAACTCCACCAGGTCCTAGCCGTAAAACTCGACGCCGAAGCCAACGCCCACTTCCCCCTCCGCCCCACCTGGGGGAGCTGACGAGACGCCCCAGCGAGTCAATCGCTGGGGCTTCTCCGTGGGATTCCCGTCTGTGGCGGACCTGACTCAGGGATTGGGACGAGCCGCTAGCTTGGGGGCAAGGGCTAGTGGAGGAGGCGGGCGTGCGCGGTTGGGCTGCGGTGGCGGCTGTGGTGGTGGCTGCGTTGGGGTTGGTGGCCGGGTGTTCTGAGGCCACGCCCAGTAGCTCGGGGTCGGCCAGCGCGCCTAGTACGTCTGGGTCGGCCAGTACGCCTGGTGGCTCGGGCTCGGCCGGTGCGCCTAGTGGCTCGGGGTCGGCCAGTGCGCCTCGTGGTTCGGGGTCGCCGTCGGTGCCTGGAGGTACGGCGTCGGCTAATACGGGGCCGGTGGAGTTGGCGGTGGCATCCACGGTGGCTACGGGGCTCGACGTGCCCTGGGGATTGGCGTTCTTGCCCGACAAGAGTGCGTTGGTGGCTGAGCGGGACTCGGCGAAGATCAAGCGGATCGCCGGTGGAAATGTCACCGAGGTCGGCAAGGTGGACGGGGTGGATGCCTCGTCCGAGGGTGGGCTGCTCGGGTTGGCGGTGGATCCGCGGTATCCGGCCCGGCCCTACATCTATGCGTACTACTCGAGCGGCGATGACAACCGGATCGCGCGGATCACCTATCAGGACGGGAAGTTGTCGCAGCAGCAGGTGATTCTGAACGGGATTCCTTCGGCGGCGATCCACAACGGCGGCCGGCTGCGGTTCGGCCCGGATGGATATCTGTACGCCGGGACAGGCGACGGCTCGGATCGGCCGAACTCGCAGGACGACAACTCCCTCGGTGGGAAGATCCTGCGGATCACCACCGACGGGAAGGCGGCGCCAGGCAACCCGGACGGGCGGGTCTGGATCACCAAGGGCCACCGGAACGTCCAGGGTCTCGCGTTCGACGGCAACCAGTTGTACGCCGCGGAGTTCGGCCAGAACACCTGGGACGAGCTCAACGTGATCACCCCCGGCTCGAACTACGGCTGGCCGGCCGCCGAGGGGATCAGCGGGCTGGACGGGATGAAGGACCCGATCGCCCAATGGCACACCTCCGACGCCTCACCGTCGGGCATCGCGTTCGCGCAGGGCCACATCTTCATGGCGGCGTTGCGTGGTCAGCGGCTCTGGGCAATACCAGTTGCCGACGGCAAGCGCGTCGGTGAACCGCAGGCATTCTTCACCAACCAGTACGGGCGTTTGCGCACGGTCGAGCTCGCGCCGGACGGCTCGTTGTGGGTGACCACGTCGAACACCGACGGCCGCGGTGACACGCGGGACGGCGACGACCGGATTCTTCGCGTCACGATCAATCGCTGACCTGCCAACCGTTTCAGTTCTTCGCTCGTCTGGTACTTGTGAAGGGCCAGCACTTTGTCATGGCCACGACCTGAGGAGGAGATCGGTATGCGGACCGGCCAGGGGCCCGTCGTTCCCAGCGGTGTGATCGCTGCGGTGAGCACCTACGAGGATGCTCAGCGGACAGTGGATTACCTGCGAAGTTACGGGATGGACGGTGCGGACCTGGAGGTCGTCGGCGCCGGTCTACGCCAGGCCAGCAGACGCCAGCTCGTTCCGGTCGCGCGGCTCGCCGGGATGAACGCCCTGCTGGGCGCCGTGCTCGGTGTGCTCGCCGCCGTCTTCATCACCCTCGTCGCCGAGACCACGCTGACCGGTCTGGCCGTCGTGCTCTGGGGAATCGTGTACGGCGCACTGCTGGGAGGGCTCTGGGGTCTGTTCCGCGGACTCGTCCGCAACCGCCCGGACGCGATCACCACCGAGGTGCTACCGACCCGCTACGAGGTTCGTTGCCCGGCCGATGAACTGTCGGTGGCGCAGACCCTGCTGGCGGATGCCGCCGACATCGACGACGGCCGGGTCGAGCGCGAGGTCATCGCCGATGCCCCTCAGCTCGAGGAAGAACACCGGAACGCTGCGTGAGAGCTGAGGTGCCGGACCCAGGGCAGCCCGGGTCCGGCACCTCGACTCGGCGTCAGATCCCCAGCTTCGCGTTCAGGAGTTGGCGGACCTTCGCCGCGTCCGCCTGGCCGCGCATGTCCTTCATCACCGCGCCGATCAGCGCACCGGCCGCGGCCGGCTTTCCGGAGTTGACCTTCTCGACGACGTCCGGGTTGGCTGCGATCGCGCGGTCGATCGCCTCGAGCAGCGCCGAGTCGTCCGACACCAGCGCGAGCCCACGCTTCTCGATGATCTCCGCCGGCGTACCCTCACCGGCGAGCAGACCCTCGAACACCTGCCGCGCGAGCTTGTCGTTCAGCGTGCCCTCGTCGACGAGCTTCTGCACCTCCGCGACCTCGGCCGGACCGACCCCCAGCGCGTCCAGGTCCTGACCCGACTCGTTCGCCGAGCGGGCCAGCTCACCCAGCCACCACTTCTTCGCGGCCGCCGGGGTGACGCCGAGCTCGACCGTCGCCACGATCGGCTCGAGCGCGTTGCCGTTGATGACGTCGCGCATCTCGAGGTCGGTGAAACCCCACTCCTCCTGCAGCCGCGCACGACGTACCGAAGGTGCTTCGGGCAGCGTCGCGCGGAGCTCCTCGACCCACTCGCGGGACGGCGCAACCGGAACCAGGTCGGGCTCCGGGAAGTACCGGTAGTCCTCGGCGTCGGACTTCTCCCGGCCGGACGTGGTGATGCCGGTGTCCTCGTGCCAGTGCCGGGTCTCCTGCACGACCTTGCCGCCGGACGACAGGATCGCCGCCTGCCGGGTGATCTCGTACGTCACCGCGCGCTCGACCGAGCGGAACGAGTTCACGTTCTTGGTCTCGGTCCGGGTGCCGAGCGTGGACGAACCGCGCGGCTTCAGCGAGACGTTCGCGTCGCACCGCAGCGAGCCCTGGTCCATCCGGACGTCCGAGACGCCCAGCGCGAGCAACAGGTCGCGCAGCATGCTCACGTACGCCCGCGCGACCGCGGCCGCCTTCTCCCCCGGCACCTCGATCGTCTTGGTGACGATCTCGATCAGCGGGATGCCGGCGCGGTTGTAGTCGACGAGCGAGTGCGACGCACCGTGGATCCGGCCGGTCGCGCCACCGACGTGGGTGGACTTGCCGGTGTCCTCCTCCATGTGCGCGCGCTCGATCTCGATCCGGTACGTCTCGCCGTCGACCACGACCTCCGTCCAGCCGTTGAACGCGATCGGCTCGTCGTACTGCGAGGTCTGGAAGTTCTTCGGCATGTCCGGGTAGAAGTAGTTCTTCCGGGCGAACCGGCACCACTCGGCGATCTCGCAGTTCAGCGCGAGACCGATCTTGATCGCGGACTCGACGCCGCGCCGGTTCACCACCGGCAGCGCGCCGGGCAGACCGAGGCAGACCGGGCAGGTATGGGTGTTCGGCGGCGCGCCGAACTCGGTCGGGCAGCCGCAGAACATCTTCGACTTGGTGTTCAGCTCGACGTGGACCTCGAGGCCCATCACCGGGTCGTACTGCGCCAGCGCGTCGTCGATCTCGAGGACGTCGGCAACAGGTGCGGTCATCGGGTCACCTCCAGCTCCGGAGCCTTGGTCATCAGTACGCCGCCCCACTGCTCGGCCAGCGCCGCCTCCAGCGCGGCGCCGACGGTGTAGCACAGGTCGTCGCGCATCACCGGCGCCATCACATGGAAGCCGACCGGCAGGTTGTCCTCGTCGGCGAGCCCGCACGGGAACGACGCGGCCGCGTTGCCGGCCAGGTTCGACGGGATCGTGCAGAGGTCGTTCTTGTACATGGCGATCGGGTCGTCGATCCGGTCACCGATCGCGAACGCGGTCGTCGGTGTCGCCGGCGAGACGAGTACGTCGACCTGCTCGTAGGCCTTGGCGAAGTCGCGGGCGATCAACGTCCGCACCTTCTGCGCCTGGCCGTAGTAGGCGTCGTAGTACCCACTGGACAGCGCGTGCGTGCCAAGGATGATGCGCCGCTTCACCTCGGCACCGAAGCCGGCCTCGCGGGTCAGGCTCGTCACCTTCTCGGCGCTGTTCGTGCCGTCGTCGCCGACGCGCAGGCCGTACCGCATCGCGTCGAACCTGGCCAGATTGGACGAGGCCTCGCTCGGCAGGATCAGGTAGTACGCCGGCAGCGCGTACTCGAAGTGCGGGCACGAGACCTCGACCACCTCGGCGCCGAGCTTGGTGAGCAGCTCGACCGCCTCGTGGAACCGGGCCTCGACACCTGCCTGGTACCCCTCGCCGCCGAGCTCCTTGACCACGCCGATCCGCAGACCGGCGACGTCACCGTTGCGCGCCGCGGCCACCACCGGCGGGATGTCCTGGTTGATCGAGGTGGAGTCCATCGGATCCCACCCGGCGATCGCCTCGTGCAGCAGCGCCGCGTCGAGCGTCGTCCGCGCACACGGGCCGGGCGTGTCGAGCGAGGACGCCAGCGCGATCAGGCCGTAGCGCGACGTTCCGCCGTACGTCGGCTTGACGCCGACCGTGCCCGTGAACGCACCGGGCTGCCGGATCGAGCCTCCGGTGTCGGTGCCGATCGCCAGCGGCGCCTCGTACGCCGCGATGGCCGCGGATGAACCGCCGCCCGAGCCGCCAGGAATCCGGCCCAGGTCCCACGGGTTGTGGGTCGTGCCGTACGCCGAGTTCTCGGTGGAGGAGCCCATTGCGAACTCGTCCATGTTGGTCTTGCCGAGGATCACGATGCCGGCGGCCTTCAGCCGCTTCACGACCGTCGAGTCGTACGGCGGCTTCCAGCCCTCGAGGATCTTCGAACCGGCCGTGGTCGGCACACCCTCCTGGGTGAGCACGTCCTTCAGCGCCAGCGGGACACCGGCGAGCGGACCCAGCTCCTCGCCCGCCGCACGCTTGGTGTCGACCGCGGCGGCCTGCGCCAGCGCGCCCTCGGTGTCGACGTGCAGGAACGCGCGCACGTCGCCGTCGACGGCGGCGATCCGGTCCAGGTGTGCCTGGGTGATCTCCACCGAGCTGGCCTGCCCGGACGTCATCAGCTCCGCCAGCTCAGCGGCGGTCTTCCTGGTGAGGTCGCTCATCAGTCCTCCTCCAGGATCCGCGGCACCCGGAAGCGCTGCTCCTCCGCGGCCGGCGCACCGGAAAGCGCCTGCTCGGGCGTGAGGCACGGGACGTTCTCGTCCGGGCGCATCACGTTGGTCAGCGGCAGGGCGTGCGAGGTCGGCGGAATGTCGTCCGCCGCCACCTGGCTGACCTGCCCGACCAAGGTGATGATCTGGTCGAGCTGCGGCGCAAGGTGGTCGAGCTCGTCGTCACTGAGCTCGATCCGCGCCAGTCGCGCCAGGTGCGCGACCTCTTCGCGGGTAATCGATGGCATGAACTGATCCAATGGTTCGCGGGACTTCCGGGCGTGATCTCCCGGACCCGAGCCATCCTAGTGGGCGCCCGTGACGAGCGCGTTTCGTTGTCCCCCGAGCTGTGGACAACCCCGAGTCGGGATGGGCGCGCGTGTCCCCGGGTTCCGCTCTGTAACATTGGCTGCGACAGGGCGTTACGCGCATGCTGCTTGGCTGGGAGATGATCGTTCGGTGTTCCTGCTGCGCTTGATCATCCCGGACCGTCCCGGTTCGCTCGGCAACGTCGCGACGGCCCTCGGTGAGGTCAGCGCCGACATCCACGCGATCGAGATCGTCGAGCACCGCCGGGAGAACGGCACGGCCGTCGACGACATCGTGGTCGATCTGCCCCCCGGCGTACTGCCCGACCGGCTGGTCTCCGCGTGCAACGGTGTCGACGACGTCGAGGTCATCTGGTTCTCGCGGTACGGCGCCGGCGGCGGACTGCACATGGATCTCGAAGCCGTCGAGCAGATGACATCGGCCCCGGCGGACGCGATCGACATCCTGGTCGAGCAGTCGCCTGCGGTGCTGCACGCTGACTGGGCCGCCCTGCTGGACGGCACCGGCAGCGAGGTGAAGGTCGCGCTGGAAACGAGCGCGACGCCGGAGTTCGGTGAGGTCGCCGCGACGTGGCTGCCGATGGAGAAGGCGAGCACGCTGGAAGCGCCGGAGCACAAGGGCCTGTCCGAGTCGGTTCTGGTCGCCGCGCCGCTGGAGTCCGACCGTCGCATCCTGGTCATCGGTCGCCGCGGCGGCCCTGAGTTCCTGGGCTCCGAAGTGGCCCGCCTCTCCTACCTGGCGTCGCTGGCAGTAACCATCCGCGCCACCGCCTGACCCCGCTCACCCGGGATAAGCGAAAACCCTCGCCCGGGTCGGCGAGGGTTCGGGTCAGCATCTCCTGAGATCAGGTGAACTGGAAGTACGCGAGAGCCCAGAGTGCGGCGAGGATCAGGAGTACGACGGCGCCGACCAGGCTGACGATCAGGATGGCCTGGCTGTTGCTGCCGTTGCGGTCCGGGAGGTCGAACTGGGTGGGGCCCCACGCTCCGCCGCCGTCGACGCGCTGGGTCGCCTCGGGCGGTGGCGTGACCACCGTCCGTGAATCCCGTTTCTCCCGGGGGAACTTCATCCAACCTCCACGCTGCTCCGACCGTCCGGACCTCGGGCCAGCCGCTGGTCCGGACCTCGGGTGCCGCTGCTGCGGCTCGCCGAGATCTGGAACCAGCTGATTCAGCTACAGGGTACGGACGGTCCGTCGAGATCGGTCAGACGTAGAACGACTCGTACGAGATGTCGATTCGTTGTGAGGCGTAGTCGTCCGAATTGTTTCCGGTGATCTCCACTCGCCAGCCGGCCACATAGGCAGCGTACGACTTCCCGTCGCTGTGTGCCTGGATGTACGTCTTCAGCGCCGCGGCATCGCCGCCCTTGAGTACGCCGAACGCGTCGTTCACCGCAGTCGGCAGTGCCTTCTTCACGTCGGCCGGATCGCCCGAGGCGGTCAGTTCGAGGTCCTTGATGCCCTCGCCTTCGCTGGCGTAGAAGTACAGCCGCTGCGAGCCGTACTTACCGATCTGCTTGGTGCAGGAGGTGGTGCAGACGTACTGCTTCGCCTTCAGCGCCGTGATCATCTGCGGCTTCGTGGTGTCGAAGCTCTTCGGCGGGATGTCGAACGAGTCGGCACCGGACTTCCCACCCGACAGCTCCAGGGTGTCCCCGTCGTTGCGGAGCTGGAACTCTCCCCAACTGGAGCCGACCTTCTGCGACTTCTGGCCCGTCTTGACCGCGTCCTGGACCCGCTTCACCTGGTCGCCGCCGAAGGCGTCGTTGCCGATCGCTTGCAGCGCCTGGTCGAAGACGACCGCGGCGTTGTTGATGTTGTCCTCGTTCTGCGACTCGATCCGGACTCCGATGATGGTGCCGTCCGGCTGGAACTGGAACACCGCTTCAGCGTGCGCGTTGCCGTCGTACTTGAAGCAGCCGCGGTGCGCGCCCTGGCCGGTGTTGAACAGGTCGCTGCAGCCGAAGCCGTTGCCCTGCAGCTTCTCGGTCGCGGCCTTCGCCTGACCGGTCGCGTTGCCGAGCTCGCCGTTCTCGCCGTTCTCACCCTTCTCGCCGCCGCCGTTGGTCGGGTTGCCGGTCGGCTGCTGAGTCGTCGTCGGGTTCGACACGGGCTCGTCGTCACCGCCGAACGCGTGGATGCCGAGGAAGACCAGCAGACCGATCAGCACGATGCCGACCACACCGCCGCCGATGATCAGCGGCAGCTTGTCCTTGCTGATGCCGCCAGGGCCCTCGGAGCCGCCGGGGCCTGGCTGCCACTGCGGCGGGCCTGGCTGTAAGCCTTGCTGCTGGTGCCAGCCGCCCTGCTGCTGACCTGGCTGCTGAACGCGCTGACCCCACGACTGCTGCTGGTACGGTCCACCCTGCTGCTGCGGGGACCGCTGACCCCAGCCGCCTTGCTGCGGCGGAACCGGCTGCTGTCCCCAACCGCCCTGCTGGGGCGGCTGACCGTACGGCGGCTGGCCCTGAGGAGGCTGACCCGGAACGGGCCGGTCCTGCTGCGGCGGCTGCTGCGGACGCTGACCCCAACCGCCACCACCCTGACCGGGAGGCTGCTGTCCCCAGCCACCCTGCTGGGGCGGCTGCGGCGGCTGTCCGCCCGGTCCCCCGTGCTGCCCGCCTGGCTGACCCCCCGGCTGCCCAGGACCCCACGGTCCTTGCGGCGGCGTCGTCATATTTGCTCCTTCTGACCCACATGTGGACGTGCAAAGTTAACAGTCCGACGGCTCAGGACTGCCGTCGGATCCGCCCGGTTCGAATCGTTACGACTCGTCCGCTGACGGGGTGGTCGCCACCTCGTTGGCAGCGTCGGCACCCTCGTCCAGCAGCACCCGGAAGCCGGCCGCGTCCAGGATCGGTACGCCGAGTTGTACGGCCTTGTCGTACTTCGATCCGGGTGAGTCTCCGACGACCACGAACGACGTCTTCTTCGACACCGATCCGGCGACCTTCCCACCCCGCGCCACGATCGCCTCGGTGGCCTCGTCGCGGCTGAACCCCTCCACGGTCCCGGTCACGACGATGGAGAGTCCGGTCAACGTCTGCGGAGCGGTCGGACCGGTGCGCTCCTGGCGCATCACGACGCCGGCAGCCTTCCACTTGTCCACGATCTGCTGGTGCCAGGGAACCTGGAACCACTCGATCATCGCTTGGGCGATGGTCGGGCCGACGCCCTCGATCTGGGCCAACTGCTCCTCACTGGCGGTACGGATGTCCTCGATGTCGTCGTACACCTCGGTCAGCGCCTCGGCGGCGGTCGGCCCGACGTGGCGGATTGACAGCGCGACCATCGCACGGCTCAGCGGCTTGGCCTTGGCCTCGTCGAGGTTCGCCAGCAGCTTGCGCGCGTTCGCCGACAGGGCTCCGGCCTTGGTCGTGAAGAACGGGCTCCCGGCCAGCTTCTCCTCGGTCAACGCGAACAAATCGCCCTCATCGGCGATCAGACCGCCGCGGATCAAGGCGTCCGCGGCCTTGAAGCCGAGTCCCTCGATGTCGAACGCGGACCGCCCGGCCAGGTAGAACAGCCGCTCACGCAGCTGGCCCTGGCAGAACTGCGAGTTCGGACAGCGGATGTCGACGTCGGACTCCTTGGCCGGCGCCAGCACCGTGTCGCACCACGGGCAGCGCGTCGGCATCTCCCACGCGGGGAGACCCTCAGGACGCAGGTCGACGACCGGCCCGAGCACCTCGGGAATCACGTCACCCGCCTTGCGCAGTACGACGGTGTCGCCCGGCCGGACGTCCTTGCGGGCGACCTCCTTGGCGTTGTGCAGCGTCGCGTACTCCACCGTGGATCCGGCCACCCGGACCGGCTCCATGTGCGCGAACGGGGTGACCCGACCGGTCCGGCCGACGTTCACCTCGATCTCGATGAGCTTGGTGTTGACCTCTTCCGGCGGGTACTTGTACGCGATCGCCCAGCGTGGCGCACTGGAGGTCGAACCGAGCGCCCGTTGCAGATCGACCTCGTCGACCTTCACCACGACGCCGTCGATCTCATGATCGACGGAGTGCCGGTTCTCGCCGTAGTACGCGATGAACTCATTGACCTCTTTGAGCGTGCCCACCCGGCGGGCGCGGTCGCTGACCGGCAGGCCCCAGGCCTTTAGCTGGTCATACGCCTCGGAAAGTCGGCGGACGTGGTAGCCCTCGACCTTGCCCAGACCGTGCACGACGAACCGCAACGGACGGCTGGCGGAAACTCGCGGGTCCTTCTGCCGGAGCGATCCGGCCGCACTGTTGCGCGGGTTCGAGAACACGTCCTTGCCGGCTTCGACCAGCTGGGCGTTCAGCTCCTCGAAGTCCTCGACCCGGAAGTAGACCTCGCCGCGGACCTCCAGGAACGTCGGCAGATTCTCGCCTGTGAGCTCGTTGGGAATGCTCTTGATCGTGCGCACGTTCGGCGTGACGTCCTCGCCGGTCCGGCCGTCGCCGCGAGTCGCACCGCTGACCAGCTTGCCGTTCTCATAGACCAGGTCGAGGGCGAGCCCGTCCACCTTCAGCTCGCAGATAAACCCGCTGTCGTGGATCTGCTGGACCGTGACCTCGCGCTCCAGGCGCTTCGCCCAGGCGTCCATCTGCTCGGCGGAGAACGCGTTCGCCAGGCTCTCCATCCGCTGCGGGTGCTGCACCGGGGTGAACACTGTGGAGATCGGAGCGCCGACCTTCTGCGTCGGCGAGTCCGGAGTGCGGAGCTCGGGGTACTGCTCCTCGAGGCCCTGCAGCTCATGCATCAGCGCGTCGAAGTCCGCATCCGAGATGATCGGACTGGCCAGGTAGTAGCGCGCGCGGTGGTCCTCGATCTCCTTGCTCAGCTCCGCGTGCCGCTCCCGCACCTCCGGCGGCGCAGCCGGCTGCTCGGCAGGGGTCGCGGTCGTCTCCTCCGTGCTCATAGGCAAAACCTACAACCGACCGCCGACGTTTCCGGCGAACCGAGTCACAGCCCCCGCCGCAGGGTCCGCCCGGTTCCGTGCGGCCGCAGTAGGCGCCGTACCAGCCCCGGTCAGGCTTCGGCGGCCTCGCCGACGACCTCGACGATGCGACGGAGCAGCTCCAGGCGGGTTCTGGCGTCAGCCGGTGACGGAGCGGCTGCGAGACCGCACGCCGGGGTGATCACGACCTCTTTCAGCAACTCGGGGTCCAGACCCAGCTCGCGCCAGCGGCGGATAAGCGGCTGCGCCGCATGCTCCTTGTTCGGCACAGCGCCGGTCGTCGGCACCAGTCCGGCGTAGATGGTGGTGCCTGCCTCGGCGGCGACTGCGATTTGGTCCCAGGCGGGGGTGTTGAGGAGTGAAACATCGACTGCGACCCCGGTGGCTCCGGACTTGGTGAACACCTCGATCGGCGGCCGCGCGGCACAGCAATGCACAACAGTCGGCGCAGCCGTGGTGAGCAGGCTCAGAAGCTCAACAGCACCCGGCCCGTCCACCGACCGGTGCTTGCTCCACCCCGACGCCGTCGGCACAGCTCCAGCGAGTACGGCGGGAAGCCCTGGCTCATCCACCTGCAGCACGAGCTCTGCGCCTGGCACCCGCTTACGCACCTCGGCCACGTGCTGCTGCACACCATCAGCCAGCGCCTGCGCAAGATCCCGCCGGGCACCGTGGTCAGCCAGCACCTTGTCACCCCGCGGCCGCTCGACCGAGGCAGCCAGCGTCCACGGACCGGTCACCTGGACCTTCAGCGGACCCGTGTAGCCGTCGGCGTACTCCTCCAGCACATCCAGGTCTTCCTGCAGCAGCGCCCGCGCCCGCCGCTGGTCCAGGCTCGCCCGGGCATCGCCACCGCCGGTGAGCCGCCACCCGACCGGCTGCAGGTCAGCCACCAGTTCGGTCAGTACGGCGACGGACCGGCTCAGCATGTCTCCGTACGGACGCGCCGGAAGCTCAGGCAGGAACGGAATGTCGACGACCTCGAGAACGACCCGCATCCACTCCCGAACATCCTCGCCGGGAACCGACCCCAGCCCTGTGGTGGTCATGGGGCCTCCGGTGACCGCGCCGGCGCCGAAGGCCCGGCCAAAAGCACTGTCATGCGACTGCCGTGCGACGCTGGACCACGTCGATGGTGGCGGAGCCGATGACTCGGGTGCCGTCGTAGAGGACGACCGCCTGGCCGGGGGCGACTGCTGACGTCGGCTCGGTGAACTCGACCTCGACCTGATCGCCGTCAAGCCAAGCTGCGACCGACACCTCGTCGCCATGGGCTCGGAGCTGTGCCTTGACCTCCAACCGACCGGTCGGAGCCGGGCCGCACCAGCGAGGCTTGGAGGCGGTCAGGCGCTCGACGGCGAGCTCTTCGCGCGATCCGACGGTCACAGTGCGGTCGACCGGGCTGATGTCCAGCACGAACCGCGGCTTGCCGTCGGCGGCCGGGGTGCCGATCCGCAGCCCCTTGCGCTGACCGATCGTGAAGCCGTGGGTGCCGTGGTGCTCGCCGAGCTTGTTGCCCTGCGCATCGACGATGTCCCCGGGCGCCTCCCCCAGCTGCTTGCTCAGGAACCCCGGAGTGTTGCCATCGGCAATGAAGCAGATGTCGTGGCTGTCCGGCTTGGCCGCCACCGACAGACCGCGCCGCTCGGCCTCCTCCCGGACCTCGGTCTTGACCGTGTCGCCGAGCGGGAAGAACGCGTGCCGCAACTGCTCCTGGGTCAGCACCCCGAGCACGTACGACTGGTCCTTCGCCGGGTCGACGGCCCGATGCAGCTCCCGGCCGCTGTCGGTATCGACGATCCGCGCGTAGTGCCCGGTCGCGACGGCGTCGAAGCCGAGCGCCAGCGCCCGCTCCAGTACGGCGCTGAACTTGACCTTCTCGTTGCAGCGCAGGCATGGGTTCGGCGTCCGGCCGGCGGCGTACTCGCTGACGAAGTCCTCGACGACGTCGGCGTGGAACCGCTCGGCCAGGTCCCAGACGTAGAACGGGATGCCGATCACGTCCGCGGCCCGGCGGGCGTCGCGGGAGTCTTCGATCGTGCAGCAGCCGCGCGCGCCGCTGCGGTACGACTGCGGGTTCCGGCTGAGCGCCAGGTGCACTCCGGTCACATCGTGCCCGGCCTCGGCCATCCGCGCCGCCGCGACCGCGGAGTCCACTCCGCCGGACATGGCTGCGAGTACCCGCATCAGGTGTTCCTTCCCACGTTCTGCAGGCCG
>Ga0136846_1218993_pt1 | contig 14360 bp, 13 predicted proteins | sample HopSoiMetagenom2_FD_96841 | JGI IMG/M metagenome (GOLD analysis project Ga0136846, IMG submission 96841) | Grasslands soil microbial communities from Hopland, California, USA - 2 Assembly 2016 (version 4) | ecosystem: Environmental > Terrestrial > Soil > Grasslands | place: USA: Hopland...
CGCTACGATCCGACGCTGCCGCCCGAGAGCACAGACGACGACATCGAGCGTCGGGACTTTTTTTCGGAGATGAAGAAGCGCGAGTTCTAGTTGCGCGAGATCACCAACCTCGCCGAGATGCGGACCTGGTCTCGGGCTGAGCGTTCCCACCGCCAGACCATCGGCTTCGTTCCTACCATGGGGTATCTCCACGAGGGTCATCTGCGTCTCGTGGATCGCGCGCGCGAGCTGACCGGGCGCGCCGTGCTGAGCATTTTCGTGAACCCGCTGCAATTTGGACCGCACGAGGACCTGGCCCGCTACCCGCGCGACCTGAATCGCGACCGCGAGCTGGCGCAGGCGCGCGGCGTCGACTGTCTCTTCGTGCCCGACGGCAAGGCGATGTATCCGCGCGAGCCGGTGACGCGTGTCGTCGCAGGTCCCGCCGCCGAGACCCTGGAGGGCGCCGCCCGGCCCGGCCACTTCGCCGGCGTGCTCACCGTCGTGGCCAAGCTGTTTCACCTCGTCGAGCCCGACGTCGCGGTGTTCGGCCGCAAGGATTTCCAGCAGGCGATGCTCGTCAAACGGCTGGCGCAAGATCTCGATTTTCCGACGACGATCGAGATCACGCCCACCGTGCGCGAGCTCGATGGACTCGCGCTCTCCTCCCGCAACACCTATCTGACGCCCGACGAGCGGCGCACGGCGCTCGCCCTGTCGCGCGCGCTCCGTTTGCTGGAGCAGGGCTGGCGGGGCGGTGAAGCCGACCCCGCCACACTACAGCGCGCGGGAATGGATGCCATGCGCGCATCGGGCGCGCTGCCAGAGTACTGCGCGCTGATCGACGAGAACCTTCAGCCGGTAACGCGCGTGACGGCACGCACCGTCGCCGCGGTCGCCGCCCGCGTGGGCAAGACCCGGTTACTCGACAGTGTGGTGCTGGGCGAGGGCATCGGAGCCGACCCGCGGGTCTCGCCGTGAGCCTGCCGGCGTGGGCGCAAGTTTCGCCGCAGCGCCGCGCGCATGTCGAACGGGTGGTCGCGCAGCTCGATGAATGGGCGCGAGCGATGCACGTGCCGGCGCGCGAACACGACCGCTGGCGGCGCGCCGGATGGCTGCACGATGCGTTGCGCGATGCGCCCCTCGGCGATCGCCTCGCTCACGGACCGGCCGCCGCCGATCGCGCGCGCGCGGAGGGCGAGCGGGATCAGGGCGTCATCGACGCGGTGCGGTATCACACCATCGGCTTTGCGGGTTGGGACGATGTCGGCCGGATGCTGTTCCTGGCGGATTTCCTGGAGCCGGGCCGCGACGCCTCCGGTGCGCCATCGGATCGCGCCGAGCTGGCCCGACGTGTGCCGGCGGAGCGTGATGCCGTGATGCGCGAAGTCGCCCGTCGCCGCATCGAGTGGGTGCTGAGCTCCGGATGGCCGCTCCGTCCCGAAACGGTCGCGTTCTGGAATGGACTGGTTGGACGGTCGCCACCATGAAATATCTGCTGGTCTGCCTGGGGCTTGCAGCCGGCTGCGGAGGAAGGGCGAACGAGGCACACCTGATTCCGGGCGATCGCGGGCCGGCAATTACGGTCGAGGTCCTGAACGCGAGCGGCCGCGCCGGAGACGCGCGCATCGGCACGCGCGTGCTGCGGCGTGCCGGCATCGACGTCGTCTATTTCGGGAATGGACCGGATGGCGGACTCGACTCGACCCGGATCATCGTGCGGCGCGGCGGCGCCGACGTCGGCCAGCGTGTGCGCGCGGCTTTGGGGAGTGGACGCGTCGAACTGCAGCTCGACAGCGCGCGACTACTCGATGTGAGCGTGCTCCTCGGCGCGGACTTTCCGGGGTCGCGGGCCCTCGACTTCCACCCGTAGCTGGCCGCATGCCGCGCTGATATCGAGGCCCCGGCTGCGCCGCAGCACCGCCTCCACACTCCGCAGTTTCAACCGGCGCGCGAACGCGAGCATCTGCGCGCCGGCGCTCGGCGTCAGATCGGGAGCGCCGCCGGGATGCAGCGGCAGCAGATTGACGAGCGCTTCCAGCGGTCGCGCGAGCTGCGCGAGCTGATCCGCCGCCTCGAGCGAATCGTTTTTGCCGCCAATCAGCACGTATTCCAGCGTCACGCGCCGCCGAAATTGTTGCAACGCCTTCATCAGGTCGGGGAGTCCATATTTCTTTTCGATCGGCATCAACTCGCGCCGCAGGGCGGCGGACGGCGCGTGCAGCGAGACCGCCAGACGGAACTGCTCGCTGCGTTGCGCGAACTTGGCGAGGTTCGGGAGAATGCCGACGGTCGACAGGGTGATGTGGCGGGCGCCGATGCCCAGTCCCTCGGGCTGGTTCAACGTCGTCAGCGTCGTGTCCACGGCGTCCCAGTTGAGCAGCGGCTCACCCATCCCCATGAACACGACGTTCGTCGGCTTGAGCGCGGGATCGCGCAGCACCACCTCGCGCACCTGACCGGCGATCTCCCCGGCCGTCAGATTGCGGCGAAATCCCATCCGCCCGGTCGCACAAAAGACACACCCCAGGGCGCAGCCCGCCTGTGAGGAAATGCACAGCGTGCGGCGCTTGCCCTCCGGAATCAGCACGGATTCGATCGCCTCACCATCGTCGAGCTTCCACAGAAACTTCTGCGTGCCGTCGCTCGACAGCTGATGGGCACGCAGCTCGAGCCGGCGCAGCGGAAAGGCCTCGTCGAGCGCGGCGCGCAAGGGAGCCGGCAGATCGGTGGCGTCGCTCCAGCGCGCGACCGGACGTTGCCACAGCCGTGGCAGGATTTGACGCAACCGGTAGGCGGGCTCGCCCCGCGCCGCCAGCCATTCCATCAAAGCGACACGCGCCGCGGCCGGCGTAACATCGAGGAGGTCGACGGTCATTTGAAGCGCGCGTCTATGCCGACGCGATACGCCGCGCCGACGTCGTTGACACCGCCATCGCGCGCGAGCGTGAGATTGTATTTGCCGATCGCGATGCGTGCTCCGGCCACGGGCCGCCAACCCGATTCCGCCCCGTAGCTGCCTTCGTGGGCGACGAGAAAATCAAATCCGAACGTCTTGGCAAACTGCGCACCGATACCGAGCTGATGGTCGGCCTGGAAGCCATGCGCGAAGGCGATACCATAGCGCAGGCGCACGACCACGGGCTCAGCCGATAGCGCTCCGCGCCACACGCGGGCTTCCACTCCGGCATAGATGTCCTGCGCCGGATCATCCACGCGCAGCGATGAAAAGAAGTGCGTGGCCGCCGCCAGGCGCACCACGTCACCGGAAAACGAATGGCTCGCACCGACATCGAACGTCATGCGGTCGCTGCGTTGGATATCGAGACGGGTCTCGTGAAATGCCAGCGTCGCGCCGACCGTGGTCGCCCCGAGACGCTGCGACCACGTCCCGCCCAGCGCGAACGTATAAACCGGCACGCTGCCGGTGGGGTCGGGACTATCGATTGTCTGGCTGATGTCACTGAGCCCGACTCGCCCATAGATCAGTCCAAGCTCGCCGATCTTCGTGGTAGGGAGCCGAATCGCCGCGACGATGCCATTCGCATCGATAGTCGGCGGCGTTTGAATCGCCTCGAGCGCGAGTATCAGATGAGCGCTGTCCGATTCCTGCGCGGGATTCCACAGCGCGGCCGCCGGACCCGTTGCGAGGGCGGCCGGAAGGGGCAGGGTGGCACCGGCGACTCGCCAGAGCGTTGCTCCCGTCGCGTCCTGAGCCGCGATCAGCCCGATGGGTAAGGCAGCGAGCGCCAGCAGCAATACGCCAATGCGTTGCATGCAGAACGTTTACTCGGGGCCGTGGCGCAGTCAACTCAAGTCAACTATCTTCAATCGGTTACGGCACTTGGAGACGCACCCCATTGCGGCTGTCCGAACTGCTCACGCCCGACCGAATCCGGGTACCATTACGGGCCCATAGTAAGGAGGGCGTGCTGCGCGAATTAGCGGAGCTCCTGGTGGACGGCAACGGGACCGAGGCTGGCGCAGCTAAGGCTATGTGGGGCGCGGGGGTAGAAGACGTGTTTCAAGCCGTCCTGGAGCGGGAGCGACAGTTCCCGACCGGCATTGGATACGGCGTAGCGGTACCGCACGGCAAGACTCCCGCGCTGCCGAACCTCTTGGCAGTCGCGGGGACGACACAGAGTCCGGTGCCCTATGAAACGGTTGATGGCGAGCCGGTCCGATTGTTTTTCATGCTGGCGGGACCCGAGTCACAAGCGGGGGTGCATGTGAAGGCGTTGAGCCGCATCTCGCGGCTCGTGCGACGCGAACCGATCCGCGCCCGCCTGCTCGCGGCGGTCTCACCGGATGAGTTCTATCGCATTCTGCGTGACGCTGAAGGGGGAGGACCAGCATAGACGCCAGTGTGACACGGACCACTCTGCGAACTCATCGCTGCGGCGCGCTCAGGAAAGAACATGTCGGACAGCACGTGCGATTGGGAGGCTGGGTCCACCGGCGCCGCGATCTTGGAGGCATCGTCTTCCTCGACTTGCGTGATCGCGAGGGGCTCGTGCAGGTCGCGCTCGGCCCCGGATGGGCTGCCGCCGATGTGCTGGCCCGCGCGCAGACCGTCGGTCCCGAATCAGTCCTACTGGTCGAGGGCGAAGTCGCCGCACGGCCGCCTGCGATGCGCAACGCCGACCTCGTCACGGGAGACATCGAAGTCCACGCCACCACGCTCGCGGTCGTCGGGCCCGCCGAAACGCCCGCGATCCCCGTGGCGCGCGGAAAAGCTGAAGAGCTTCCCGCCGAGGAGCTGAGGCTCAAATACCGCCATCTCGATCTCCGCCGCCCAGAGCTGCAGGGGAATCTCATGCTGCGCCATCGGCTGCTGCAGCGCGCCCGGAGGGCACTGAGCGATCTCGACTTCCTCGAGATCGAGACGCCGATCCTCACCAAGCCGACGCCCGAGGGCGCGCGAGACTATCTCGTGCCCTCCCGGGTCCACGACGGCGAGTTCTACGCGCTGCCGCAGTCGCCGCAGATCTATAAGCAGCTGCTGATGATCTCCGGGTTCGATCGGTACTTCCAGATCGCTCGCTGTTTCCGCGACGAGGATTTGCGTTTCGACCGGCAGCCGGAGTTCTCGCAGATCGACATCGAGGCATCGTTCGTCGGGCAGGACGATGTCATCGCCGTCGTCGAAACGGTATTGGCCGCCCTGTGGGAGGAAGCGGGCCAGACCGTCAGCCTGCCATTTCCGCGGCTGAAGTGGCGCGAGGCGATGGAGCGCTACGGCACCGACAAACCCGATCTACGGTTCGATTTCCCGATCACCGATTGGACGTCCCAGGTGCAGCCGCTCGGGGTGCCCTTCTTCCAGTCCGCGACCAATGGCTCGCGGGTCCGCGGCATCGCCGTGCGCGGCGGCGGCTCGCTCTCACGCAAAGACGTGGATCAGCTCGCCGAGACGGCGAAAACGCATGGCGCTCCCGGCCTGGCATGGGTCAAGCGCCAGGGTGAACAGCTTTCGGGATCAGTCGGCAAGCATTTCAGCGCCGAAGCTCTGGGCCGGTTGGGTATAGGCGATGGGGATGTGGCCCTGATGACGGTCGGTCCCGATCCCGTGACGTCTCCCGCGCTCGACAAGGTGCGGCAGGAGGTCATCCGCCGGCTCGCCCCGGCGCCGAAGATCGAGCATGCTCACTGCTGGGTGGTCGATTTCCCGCTGTTCGAGCCCGATCCCGAGACCGGAAAGCCTGTCTTCGCGCATCATCCCTTCACGGCGCCGCATCCTGAGGACGTGAACAAGCTCGACACCGATCCCTTCGCCTGCCGGGCGCAGCACTACGACGCGGTCTACAACGGGAACGAGCTGGGGTCGGGGTCCATCCGGATCACGGATCCCGCGGTGCAGCGGACCGTATTCCGGCACCTCGGTTTGACGCCGGCCGAGATCGACGCGCGGTTCGGCTTTCTGCTGACTGCGCTGGCGGCGGGCGCGCCGCCGCATGGGGGCTTTGCCGTAGGGTTCGATCGCACCACGATGTTGCTCGCGGGCGCCGGTTCCCTGCGCGATGTGATCGCATTTCCCAAAACGACTGCGGCACGGGCGCTGTTCGAGGGCGCCCCGGCCCCGGCGCGGCCCGAGGATCTCGCCGCTCTTCATATCAAGGTGGTGCCATGACTGATGACGTCGTCCACCGTCTCTCTGTCGAAGGTGTGGATCCACTGTCCCTGGCCGGCGTGAACGATGCCAACCTGCTCGAGCTCGCGCGCCGGCTGGGCGTGCGCGTCTCCCTGCGCGGTGACAGCCTGTCGCTGGCCGGCCCTGCCGCCGCCATCGAGCGCGCCAGTTCCGTCGCGCAGGCGCTGATCGATCTCGCGCGCATGGGCGAGAATCTCGACGTGCACGACGTCGAGCGCGTGGTCTCCGAAGACGGGCAGGGAGAATCGGGTCGAGCACCAGCGGATCCGGTGAAAATCATCCTTCCCGGTCTGCGGCGGGTGATTCAGCCGAAGACCACGGGCCAGCGGGAATACCTCCGCTCAATCGCGGACCACGACATCGTCATCGGCATTGGGCCCGCCGGAACGGGAAAGACCTATCTCGCCGTGGCTGCCGCGGTCGATGCGCTCGCGCGCAAGCGCGTCCGGCGCATCATCCTGGCGCGCCCCGCGGTCGAAGCCGGCGAAAACCTCGGCTTCCTGCCGGGCGACCTTCAGGAAAAGGTCGACCCCTATTTGCGCCCGCTCTATGACGCGCTCGAAGACATGATGCCGCGCGAGCGGGTGGAGAAGGCGCTGGAAACGCGCACGATCGAGATCGCCCCGCTCGCGTACATGCGCGGGCGCACGCTCAACGACGCATTCGTCATTCTGGACGAAGCGCAGAACGCGACCGGGATGCAGATGAAGATGTTCCTGACGCGCCTGGGCGTGAACTCCCGCGCCGTCATCACGGGCGACAAGACGCAGATCGATCTGCCGATCCGCGAGGACTCGGGATTGCTGCAGGTCGAGCGCATTCTGCCGGGAATCGAAGGCATCGGGTTCGTCTATCTCGGTGAGGGCGACGTGGTGCGCCACCGTCTGGTGCGCGACATCATCCGCGCCTATGCCGAGGATGCGCAGGGTTGATGAAACTCCCGACGCAGGAGAGAGTGCGGTATCACACCGCGCGCTGGCTGTGGGTGCCGATCATGGCGCTCGCAGCCCATCTCGCCTTCCCCTCGAGCGCGGCGGACGTTGCCCCGCTGCTCGAGCCCGGCGCGCGCGCCGACAAAGAGGTCGTCGCTCCCTTCAACTTCGTCGTGAACAAGTCGGAAGACGAGCTGCAGCGCGAAGCGGAGGAGCTCGCGGCGTCCGCAAAGCCGATCTACGAGTTCCGGCAGCACGCCTACGACAGTACCGCCACCACGATGGCGGCGTTCTTTAGCGCCGTGGATGCCGCGGCCGACCAGGGCCCGCAGGCGGTCATCCATGCCGCCGACGACTTCGGCGTACCGATCACGCCACAAGAGGCTGCGTATCTCGCGAAGGGCGGGAAGCGGCGGGCCCTGCAGCAGGCGCTGCAACGGCTGTTCGATCGCACGCTGGCGCAGGGGGTCACGGGACCCGGCGTGCTGCAGGTGGAGCAATCGCGCGAGCTGATCATTCGCCGCGGATCGACCGAGTCCTCGGTGCAGCGTGATCAGGTGCTCACCTTTGCGCAGTACTTGAACCGGGCGAAGCAGCTGCATCCCGATCCTGGCTCGAGCGTGGGCGACGTGCTGTACATCAAGCTCCAGCGGCAGTTCTTCCGGCCGACGCTGATCCCCAAGACGCTCGAGACGGAGCGGCGGCGCAACGAGCTGCGCGGCAGCGTCGATCCGAGCAAGTACATCGTCCGCGCCGGCGATCGCATCGTCGCGCCGCACGATGTCGTCACGAACGAGGCCCATGAGCGGCTCGTCGCCCTGCATCAGGAGCTGCTGCGCCGCGGCGCCGCCACGACGTACTCGATCCGCGGCGTCGTGGGCCCGCTGCTCCGGGACTCGCTTCTCCTGTCGATTTTCTGGGTGCTGCTGCTGTTCTATCGCCGCGAGACCTACCGCGAGCTGCGGCAGGTGGCGCTCATCGGCGGGCTGTTCTCCGTGCTGCTCCTCCAGGCCGGTATCGTCGCGCGGTCCTACCCGACCCATCCGGAAATCGTCTTCATGCCGTTCGTGGCGATGATGATGACGGTGCTGTTCAATGGCCGGGTCTCGATGATCGCCGCGATGATCCTGGCGGTCGTGGTCGGGCTCCAGCCGGTGTTCCACGACGTGCCGGCGCTCTTCCTCTGCGTCGTCGGAGGCGTGACGGCCGCGCTGTCCGTCCGCACGCTGCGCAGCCGCAGCAACTTCTACGCGCCGGTGCTCATCATTGCGAGCGGTTATCTCGTCGGAGCCCTCGCACTGGGTCTCGCAAGCGGGTGGCCGATCGAAGAAGTCGCGCTGCGCGGTCTGCTCGGCGCGGTGAACGGCCTGGTCTCGGCCGGACTGACCTTCTTCCTGCTGCCCGTGGCGGAATCGGTCACCCACATCACGACCGATCTGACGCTGCTCGAGCTTTCCGATCCCAGTCGTCCGTTGCTCCGCCGGCTGTCGCTCGAGGCGCCCGGCACCTACGCCCACAGCGTCGCCATGGCTAACCTGGTCGAGGCGGCCTGCAATCGCATCGGCGCCAACGGACTGCTGGGACGAGTCGGGTGCTATTACCACGACATCGGCAAGGTCAAGAACCCGATGTTTTTCGTGGAAAACCAGATCCCCGGCAACAATCCGCACGACCGGCTCAAGCCGCTGCAATCGGCGCAGATCATCAAGGCACACGTCACCGACGGTCTCGTACTCGCGGGAGAAGCCGACCTGCCGGACTCGGTGGCGGCGTTCATCCCCGAGCATCACGGGACGACGCAGATCACGTACTTCCTCGACAAGGCCAAGAAGGATGGCGGCACGCCGCGCGATCCCGAGGACTTCGTCTATCCAGGTCCCCGTCCGCGCTCCATGGAGACCGCAATCGCCATGATCGCCGATTCCGTCGAGGCCGCGCTGCGCGTGCTCGACGATCTCACGCCGCAGAAAATCGAAGAGGCGATCGACCACATCGTGCGGACCAAGGTGAACGCCGGGCAGCTCGATGAAGCGCCGTTGACGCTCCAGCAAATCGAACAGGTGAAGGCGGCATTTCTGGTGGTGCTCAGCGGGATGTATCACAACCGCATCGATTATCCGGAGTCCAGCGGCGGGATTGGTGCAACCTGGCAGCCCGCGACGGCGCGCTAGCCTGCAGCGTGTCGCACACCGAGTGTTGGTATGGGAGCGCGCGCCCGCGCATTCGCACGTGGATATCACCCTGCTGTCGGCTGCTGACATGCGTCGCCTGAACCGCCGCGCGACAGGACGGCGCGGCATCACGGACGTCATCGCGTACCCGCTGCCCCAACCCGACGGCCGGCTCGTCGGGGATGTCTACATCTGCCCCGCGGCCGCGCAGCGCGTCGCTGCGCGCGGGACGGCTCTCGACGAAGAGCTCGTGCGGCTTGCCGTACACGGCACGCTGCACGTGCTCGGGTACGATCACCCCGACGGCTCCGGTCGCACGCGGTCGCTGATGTGGCGGCGTCAGGAGCGCTACGTGCGCCGTCTGCGCCGCGCTCGCTAATGCTCCCCGAAGCCGCGCTGCAAGTCGTCGGAGTCGTGGTCGCCTTCACGACAGCCATCTGGGCCGGCCTCCTCGCCCTCGCGGAGGAAGCGGCGGTGGGCGAAGCGCTGCACACCCTCGGTGATGCGCCGCCGGCGGCCGCCGAAAGCCGCGTCCCGTTGCATCGCGCCCTGCACGTTGCCCGTCTCGCCCTCCTCGTCCTCGGCGGCGTCGCCGCGGCCAACGCCATCGCCTGGTGGACGCGTCCGTGGGCCGGGGCTCTTCTCGCGCTCGTCGTCAGCACGCTGCTCCTCTTCGTCGTGGGCGATGCGCTGCCGCGCAGCGTCGCCCGGCTCGCACCCGAGCTGTCGGACGCTGCGTTACCGCTGGCCCGCCGCACGCTCGCGCCGTTCGGGCCGCTGCTCTGGCTGCTGGCATGGGCGGATCGCGCGCTGCATACCCTGGTCCAGACGCCGCGTCCGCTCCAGCCGGCGCTGGGCATCGCGCAGCGCGACATGCTGCTCGGCGTGTTCACGCTGGCCGACACCACTGTCGACGAAGTCATGACGCCGCGACTCGACATGGTAACCGTGGATCTCAGCGCTTCCAACGAGGAGGTGCTCGAGACATTCCGGCAGAGCCAGCACAGCGGGCTCCCCGTGCTGGACGGATCGCCCGACAATATCACCGGCGCGGTGTTCGCCAAGGACCTCGTACCGATGGGCATGGGCCTCGCGGAGCCGGGAGCCCGTTGGCAGTCGCTCGTCCGCCCGACCGCGTTCGTACCCGAGACCAAGACCCTCGACAGTCAGCTGCGCGATTTTCAGACGACGCCGGCCCACATCGCGATCGTGGTCGATGAATTTGGCGGCACGTCCGGCCTGATCACCCGCGAGGACATCCTAGAGGAAATCGTCGGAGAGATCCGCGACGAACATGACACGGAGGCCGCTCCGACGATTCGACGCGACGGCGCCCGCGTCTGGGTCGATGGGCGCGTCAGTCTCGATGAGCTCTCGGCCGTGCTGGGCGCGACGTTTGCTCATGCCGAGGTGTCGACGGTTGGGGGTCTGGTCTATTCGGTGCTGGGCCGAGTGCCGCACGCCGGGGATGAGCTGACGATCGACGGCCATCGCGTCGTGGTCGAGCGCGTGGATCAACGGCGCGTCACGCAGGTCTCGTTCGAGAAACGATGAGCGTCGCGCTGATCGTCCTGCTGGTAGGCCTGGCGCTCGCGGGAATCGCGGCCGCGATCGGCGTCGCCGCGGCCACGGTGAGCCAACACGAGCTCACGCGCTGGGTCGCCTACAAGCTACGCGGCTCCGCGGCGACCGCCGGCGTGCTCCAGAATCCTGGACGCATGCTTGCTACCTCGAATACGCTCACCACGCTGGGCGTCGTGCTCGCCGGCGGGGCAATCCCCGCGCTGCTCGCCGCGACGACGCCAACGTTCCTGGGCATCTTCACCCTGGCGGTCGGCGTGCCGCTCTTCATCGGCGCCGCCTACCTTGTGCCGCGCGTACTGGGACGGCGCTGGGCCGAGTCGCTCGTCAACCGCGCCGTGCCGTGGCTGGAACGCGTGGGTGTCGTGCTCTCACCGTTCATTCCGGGTCGTGAAGCCTCGACCCGTACGACCCTCGCGGCGTTGCTCTCGGGCGCCGAGACCGACGCTCTCGCCGGCACCGATGAGATGGCGGTTGTCTCGGGCGTTCTGGCGTTCGCCGACCGTCCGGTACATGAGCTCATGGCGCCACGAACTGCAATCGTCGCATTCCCCGAGGGAATGCTGGCGGCCGAAGCGGCCCACGTGTTGCAGCAGTCGGGATACAGCCGCTATCCCGTCTACCGCGGCTCGCTCGACGAGGTCGTAGGGGTAGCGCACACGCTCGACCTCTTGGCGCGTCAACCGGAAGACCCGGTGTCCGTGCGGGCGCCGTTGAGCGTGCCAGGCAACATGCGAGCGGCGGATCTGATGCTGGAGATGCAGCGCGGGGGGTTACACCTGGCCGTTGTCCTGGACGAGTTTGGGGGCACTGCGGGACTCATCACCTTTGAGGACCTTCTGAAGGACCTGGTTGGGGAGCTGTTCGAGGTGCCCACGTCCGGTGGCGCACCTATGCCCTCGTCGACGCGAATCGTCGAAGTCGACGGCAGCACGCTCGTGACGGCTCTCGCGGAGTCGCTCGGCACGAATTTGGGGTCCCGGGGAAGCGCCCAGACCGTCGGCGGCCTGCTGATCCAGGCCCTCGGACGCATTCCACGCGCCGGCGAGCGATTCTCGCTCTACGGGCTCGAGTTCGACGTGCTCGCGGCCAGCGCTACACGTGTCGAGCGCATCGCTGTGCGTCCGGGGCCGGTGCGGACGCTCGCGCTGGGCGGCGGCGGGGGGGCCGGGGGAGGCGCCACGGCATGACCGATCCACTGAGCGGGCCGGATCTACGACTCGATGAGCTGAAGGAGCTCGCGGAGCGCGACAACCTCAGCGAGTTCGTGCATCGCGCGCTGAATGTCCATCCGTCCGATCTGGCGGATGTTCTCTCCGCGCTCGACGAATCGACGCGCGTCCGTGCCATCGCCGAGCTGCCGACGGAGCTGGCCGGTAGTGCCCTCGCTGAAATGGAAGCGGCCGAACATCCCGAAGAGATGCTGCTCGCGCTCGGGCCGGAGTATGCCGCCGAGCTGGTCGAAGACCTCCCCACCGATGACGCCGCCGATCTCATGGGCGAGCTGTCGGTGGCGGACCGCGAAGCGGTCATGGCGGATCTCACCGATCGCAAAGAAGTCGAAGCGCTCCTTCGGTATCCGGACGATTCCGCCGGCGGATTGATGTCGACCGACGTGGTCACCGTGCACGACGACGCCGACGTGGCCTCGGCCATCGAGGCGCTGCGTCGCCAGTGCGAGGATGACGAGAGCCAGCTCTATCAGGTGTATGCGGTCGACGGCTCCGGCCATCTGCGCGGCATCGTGCCCGTCGCGCGGTTGATCGTCTCGTCGCCCGGGCGGCTCGTGCGGGACGTCATGGAGCAACCGATCGTCGAGGTGCAACCGCAGCAGGATCAGGAAGAAGTGGCGCGTCTGATGGCGCGCTATAACGTCGCCGCGGTCCCCGTCGTGGATGCGCAGGGCAAACTGCTGGGTCGAATCACTTTCGACGACGTCGTGGACGTCGTCGAGGCAGAGACGACGGAAGACATTCTGAAGTTCGGCGGCATGGAAGCGCTGGACGCGCCCTATCTGAAGATTGCGTTCAGTCGCATGGTGCGAAAGCGTGCCGGGTGGCTCGCGGCGCTGTTCCTGGGCGAGATGCTCACTGCGACGGCGATGGCGTTCTTCCAGCAGGAGATTGCGAAAGCGGTAATCCTCGCGCTGTTCGTCCCCCTCATCATCTCGAGCGGGGGCAATTCGGGGTCTCAGGCGTCCACGCTGGTCATCCGCGCGATGGCGCTGGGCGAGGTCAATCTGCGCGACTGGTGGCGCGTCATCCGCCGCGAGCTCGCGGCCGGCCTCGTCCTGGGAACCGTCCTCGGCATCATCGGCTTCTTCCGAATTACCCTGTGGCACGCCATTACCGGCATTTACGGCGAGCATTATCTGCTCGTCGCGATCACCGTCTTCGGCAGCCTGATCGGCGTAGTGACGTTCGGAACGATGACGGGATCACTCCTGCCGTTCATCCTTCGACGTCTGGGGTTCGACCCCGCCAGCGCCTCGGCGCCCTTCGTGGCTACGCTCGTCGATGTCACCGGCCTGGTCATTTACTTCACGATGGCGAGCATCGTGCTGCGCGGAACCCTGCTGTGACCGCCACGCCGCCGTTATCCTTAGTCATGCGGCTCGATGTCCTGCTCGAAAGCCTGGAGCGCGGTGAGACCGCCGCGCTCGCCCGCGCCATCAGTCTCGTGGAAAACCAGCGCGACGGCTTCGAGCGGGTGCTGTCGGCCGTACACAAAAAAGTGGGCAAAGGCGGCACGCACCGCATCGGCATCACCGGACCTCCGGGCGCCGGCAAAAGTACGCTCACGGAGCAGCTCGTGCGGGCTTATCGCGAGCGCGGTCTCAAGGTCGCCGTCATTGCAGTCGATCCCACCAGCCCCTTCACCGGTGGAGCGCTGCTGGGCGATCGGATCAGGATGGAGTCCGTCAGCCTCGATCCGGGGGTCTTCATTCGCTCGATGGCAACGCGCGGAGCGCAGGGCGGGCTCGCGACGACGACCGAAGAGGTCGCAGATATTCTCGAGGCATTCGGGTTTGATCGCATCATCATCGAGACGGTGGGCGTCGGGCAGACCGAGCTCGACATCGCGGCGACCGCGGAGACCACAGTCCTCGTGCTCGTTCCGGAATCCGGAGACGGCATCCAGACGCTCAAAGCCGGTGTCATGGAGATCGCGGAGCTGTACGTGATCAATAAGAGCGACCGTCCCGGGGCGGACAAGTTGAAGCAGGAAGTAGAAGTGATGCTGGGCATCCGCAAGGGCAACGCGTTCGTGAATGTAAAGGCGCACCACGGGCCGACGGCGGCGGCGAAGGACGGCGCAGGTGCAAGTTCGTGGGAGCCGCCGGCCTTAACCACCATCGCCTCCAAAGGTGAAGGCATCGACGGGCTCGTGGCTGCGCTGGACAAGCATCACGAGTATCTGAAATCGAGCGGCAAGCTCGTCGAACGTCGCAGACGAAGGCTCGCCGCCCGCACCCGCGCAGTGCTGAACCGGGCGATTCGCCAATGGGTATTGGATGAGACACAAGCCGAGGACCTTCTGGCGCAG
>Ga0136846_1224895_pt1 | contig 14360 bp, 15 predicted proteins | sample HopSoiMetagenom2_FD_96841 | JGI IMG/M metagenome (GOLD analysis project Ga0136846, IMG submission 96841) | Grasslands soil microbial communities from Hopland, California, USA - 2 Assembly 2016 (version 4) | ecosystem: Environmental > Terrestrial > Soil > Grasslands | place: USA: Hopland...
AACGTGATCGTCCGCGACACGTTCGCGGTTGCGCGCGGCGTCGCTTGGCGCCAGTTGCACAATGCCGTGCTGAACCCGGCGGTGTTCTTCCCGTCGCTCGCATTTCCGCTGCTGAACTTCGCGGCGTTCGCCGGCGGCCTCGCACGCGTGCGCGAGGTCCCGGGATTCCAGTTCGCCGGCAGCTACACCGAGTTCACGTACGTGTTCATCTTGCTGCAGTCGGCCGCGTTCAGCGGCGTGTTCTCGGGGTTCGGGGTCGCGCGCGACTTCGAGACGGGTTTCACGCGCCGTCTGATGCTGATCGCGCCGAACCGCAGCGGCCTCGTCCTGGGCTATGCGCTCGCATCCGCGACGCGCTGGTTGATCACGGGGTCGATCGTGACTGCGGTTGCGTTCGCGGTCGGGATGCGCATCGGCGGCAACGGCGTCGACCTCTTCGGGCTGTACACGCTCGCGCTCCTGGTGAACTTCGCCGGGACACTTTGGGCGACGGGCGTGGCGATGCGGGTCCGTTCGCAGCAGGCGGGCCCGATCATGCAGATGCCTGTCTTCCTCGTGCTCTTCTTCGCGCCGGTCTACGTTCCGCTCGCGCTGCTCAAGGGCTGGATCCACGGGGTCGCGACGCTGAATCCCGTCACGCCGATGATGGAGGCTGCGCGCGGCTTCATCACCGGCGCACCCTCACACGTCGCCGTCGCGTACGCGGTCGGCGCGGCGCTCGTCGCCGGATTCGGGCTGTGGGCGATCCGTGGGCTCCGAAAGGCCGAGGCCGCCGGGTAGCGGCATACTGGGCGCGTGAACCAGGAAGCCTGGCCCACGCCGCAAGATCCGTCGCGCGAGCCGTTGCCCCGCGTCGAAGATCTGCCGGTCGCCGAGCAGGGGTACGAGCAGGACAGCGTCCGTGCAGCCTTCGATTCGTTCTACCGGCACGCGGCGCAGCTCGATGCCGCGCTCCGGACGCTCGAGGCCGTCGATTCGTTCCACCGCCAGGCCGCGGCGCTTCGCGCGGACATGCGAACGCTGCGGACCGCCGGATGGACGCAGCAGCCGTGGTCGGCGACTCCCGCCTACGGATACGCGGGGCGCGGGCCGCGCGAGGGCGTGTCGCCCGCCGTCTGGCGGATCGCCGGCGAAGCGGCGTTCCTGATCGCGGTTGCCGTCGTGCTCGGCGTCGCCAAGCTGGACTGGTGGCTGATCGTGCTCGTGATGGCGTTCGCGTGGCTGCTCGTCGGCTTGATCGAGTGGGCGGCCGCGCGCGATCGCTTCGCGGCGCCGCGTGCCGTTGCAGAGCCGCCGCATCCCGCGGTCGTGGAGGCCGTGCCGCCGGGCGACCGGACGGAGGAAGAGCCGCTCGGCTGGGCAGCGTACGAGGCAGCCGACGAGCCGTCGGATGCGATGACGATGATCGGCGCGCCGCCCGCCGTCGAGGAGGCGGCGCCCGTCGTGGAGTCGCCGCCCGACGCGGAACCAATCGCGGACGCCGGGCCTGAGGACCGGCCCGAGCTCGAGCCCGCCGCGGACGAGCCCGAGCCCGCCATCGAGGCGGTCGCGGCAGAAGCCCTCGAGGAACCCGAGCCCGCGCCGGAACCTGAAGCTGAGCACGAACCGGAGCCCGAGCCGGAGCCGGAGCCGGCCGCGCCGGCAGCCGTCGCGGACGAGCCGGCAGCGGCGGCCTCTGAGGAGCCGAAGCGGCACTGGTGGAATCGCCGCCGCGACGACGCGGAGGCGCAGGGCGAGGTGCAGCCGGATCCGTTGCCGCGGCACGTGCGTGTCCTCGCGGCCGAAGAGCACGACGCGCCGCGCGTGCTCGATCCGTGGGAAGCCGGCTTCGACGACGAGCCCGGCGTGATCGGCGAGCCGTCCGGCTCGGCGCCCGAACCGGACGAGGAAACCGGCGAGGATGCCGCGCCCGTCGCGGCCGACGGCGACGACGCGGTACGCCGTCGCTTCCGTCGTCGCTGACGAGCGTCACGCGCCTCTAGCACCCCCTTCCCTCAGACGAGGGATCTTGGCGTCCGTGCCCCGTTCGGGTGAGGTTCGTTTCCTGCGGCCGCACTAGCTTCCGGCGTGGAACTGCGGTCCGCGCTGGGGTGCGCGGTGAAAAGGGAGAGAGGCTTCCACACGTGAATTCGAAGAATCGGAACGACATGCGGAACAACGCGCTCTGGGGTCGTAGCGGCGAGTCGCGCGCGAACGCGATGTGGGGCCGCACCGGGAAGAACCGCGCCAACGCGCTGTGGGGACGGAGTGGGCGCGGCATCGTGCTCGCACTCGTCGCGGCGCTGACGGTCGTGATTCCGCTCGGCGCGAGCGCCGGTGGCAACCGCGGCCCGAGCAACGCCCATACGTTCGTCGCACCGGGCCTGCTCGACAGGGCGGAGAAGAACCCGGGCCAGAGGTTGCACCTGATCATCCAGAGCAGTGCCGGCACGACCGCCGCGGCGTCAAGTGTCCGCGGTCTCGGTGACGTGCGGAAGCAGCTCGACGTGATCGGTGCGGTTGCGGTCGACGTACCGGCGGCGCGCTTGAAGGAGCTCGCGAGGAACCCGGGCCTGACGATCACCGCGGATGCGCCCATCAAGCTCAGCGGGACGGCGACGCCGTACTCGAACGAGATGTGGCCGTACGAATCCGGTGTCGCGAAGCTGTGGGGCAGCCCCGGCTCGCCGGCGCCTGCGACCGGGACGATCGCGATCGTGGACTCGGGCATCGACGCGACTCGCGCGGACTTCGACGGCGGTGCGCGTGTGCTGCCGCAGGTCACGGTCACCAGCCGGACGCCGAACTCGCCGGGCGACGGCCGCGGACACGGCACGTTCGTCGCGAGCATCGCGGCGGGATCTGCGCCGGGTCACGCGGGCGCCGCGCCGAACGCGCGGATCCTTCCGATCGACGTCATGGACGACTCGGGCACTGCGCTGACGAGCGATGTCATCGCTGCGTGCAACTACATCCTGCAGAACAAGGCGGCGCTCAACATCCGCGTCGCGAACTTCTCGCTTCACTCGGGCGCGAAGAACAACTTCTACAACGACCCGCTCGACCGCGCGGTGGAGAAGCTGTGGTTCAACGGCGTCTTCGTCGTCGCGGCCGCCGGCAACTACGGCAGCCCGAACGGTCCGAGCGGCGTTCTGTTTGCACCGGGCAACGATCCGTTCGTGCTCACGGTGGGCGCCGTCGACATCGGCAACCGGCCCGCGCTGAACGACGACAACACGGCGCCGTGGTCCGCGTACGGCTACACCGAGGACGGCTTCTCGAAGCCCGAGCTCGGCGCGCCGGGTCGCTACATGGTCGGCGCGGTGCCGACCTCGGCGACGCTGACGAAGGAGCGTCCGGATCACGTCGTCTCGCCCGGCTACATGGAGCTGTCCGGGACGTCGTTCGCCGCTCCGGCGGTCGCGGGGACCGCGCTGCAGATCATCGCGCGGCACCCGGCGTGGACGGTCGACCAGATCAAGGGCGCGCTGATGCTGACGGCCAAGCCTGTGTCGAACGCGCCGAAGGGCTCGACGGGCGTCGGCGAGCTGAACGCGGCGCGCGCGGCGCAGTACGCGGGCACGCCGCCGAATCCGAACCGTGCGATCGACAAGTTCCTCGCCGCCGACACGACGGGCACGCTGAGCTTCGACTCCGCGAGCTGGAACACGGCCGTCAAGGCGAACGCGTCCTGGATGGCGGCGTCGTGGGGCGATGCGTCCTGGGGCGAAGCGTCGTGGAGCAGCGCATCCTGGGGCGATGCTTCCTGGAGTGCGGCCTCGTGGGGGGATGCCTCCTGGGGTGCCGCCTCGTGGGGCGATGCGTCCTGGGGCGATGCCTCGTGGGCAGACATGTCGAGTGAAGATGCGGCCGAAGGCGATGCAAGCGGGCCGGCGCCCCCGATGGACGCCGCCGCCTCCGCGGAGATCCAGGCCGATCCCGACCTCGCGCTACCGCTCGACCAGGTCGTAGCGGATCCGAGCGTCACCGACCCTGCGTCGGTGGCCGTTTCGGCGCTTCCCTAGCGCGGTCGGTCCGAGGACAGCGAAACGGGGCGCGGAGACGCGCCCTGTTTCTGCTCGTCCGCGATGTGCTGCTCCTGCTCCTCGTCGAGCAGGCGAATCAGGAAGTACGCGAGCGCGGCGAGGAAGACGAGCGTCTGCTCGACGTTCATCAGGATCCCGCCGAGGTTCTGGTCCTTCGCGGCGGAGAAGCCCCACAGCCGCGGCGCGTTCTCGTAGAACGCGTAGAAGACGGTAGACGAGAACGTGAACGCGAGCCCGAGAAACATCGAGCCGATGAATGCGATCCCGAGGTAGGCGAGTGTGCCGGGCGTCGACAACCGCCGCGCGAACACCGGCAACCAGAAGAGCAGGCCGGCGAAGATCAGCAGCGCGTGCTCGACGTTCAGCGCCCAGGTGTGGCGAAGGGCGTAGTCGTAGAAGGCCGGCAGGTGGACGAGATACCAGATCACGAGCCACACGCCGAGCGTCAGCCACGGACGCATGAGCGGCGCGACGCGCGCGGCGATCGCCACGCGCCTCGCGGGCGTCAGCCCGAGCACGAGGAGCGGCGGAGCCCAGTCGGCGATCATCACGTTTCCGAGCAGGTGGAACAGGAGGAGGTAGTGGCGCGCGATCGTCTCGAGTGGTGAGCACAGCGCCGCGACGACGAGGGTGAGCCCGAGCGCGAAGACGGTCACACGTGCGCGTGACGGTCGGTCGACGCGCGCAGCGTGGGCGTACGCCACGGCGGCCGCGACGACCAGCGCGAGGAAGAGCGGTTCCCAGCTGAACGACGAGGGCGAGGGCGTCACTGCGGTCCCGTACCGGGGACGGCGCGCCAGAGGCGCTTCCGGAAGCGGAACGCCGCGAGCCCCGCGAGCAGCAACGCCGCCGCCACGACGATGATCACGCGGTCCGTCGACGTGCTCGATCCCTTCGGCTTCGCCGGGATCGGAATCGGATGACCCGCTGCCGCTGCGAGCCGCGCGACGGCTCGAACGGCGGAGTCGGTGAGGCCGGCGGGGCCGGGCGTCACCTTCAGGCCCGCGAGCGTCGACGCCTCCGGCGTCGCCTTACCGCCGCGCGAAAATCCGTAGCCGTTCGGCATCACGACCAGGAGCCGCCCCTTGTAGAGGAACACGAGCTCCTGACCGAGGAAGCGGGAATACTGCTGCGGCTTTCCCCACAGCGTGAACGCCGAGCCGAGATCGGGAGGCGCACCGATCAGCGCGACCTTGATCGGATAGCCGTTCCGGCGCGCGCTCTCGATGACCGTGTTCAGCCGCTCGACGTCGGCCTTCGGAATCGGCGCGTTGAACGGCACGAACAGCCATCTGGTGTAGAGGACGTCACTTGCGGGATCGCCGTCGGCGTGCGCGACGGCCGCCGCGACGAGCGCACACGCGGCGGCGGTAATCAGCGCCGCGCGTCTCAGGCCCGCCCCTGCGCTGCCACACGCGAGCCGCTCCTGTGCCGCAGCAGCGGGACCAGCTGAACCGCGATGAACGTGCCGAGCGTGAGCAACTGCTCGACGAGCATGATCGAGCCGGCGAGCTTCTGGTCCGTCAGCGTGCTGACTCCGAGAAGCCGTTGCTGCTGGTCGGCGTAGGCCGGGTAGACGGCCGAGGGCGAGAAGAGCAGGACGTCCATCACCGGGTGGCCGAGCGCCAGGAGCCCGAGCGCGAAGCCGATCTTCCCGCCGCGCGTCAGCCGGCGGTGGCGAGCCGGATCGATCAACTGCGTCCAGACGAGGGTCCCGGCGAGGACGAAGGCCGCATGTTCGACGTCGTGCACGAGCGGATGCGCGAGCGCCGCGTCGTACGCAGCCGGGACGTGCCACGCGAACATTGCAGCGACCCACACGACGAACGAGACGACTGGCCGCAGCAGGAAGGCCAGCATCGCGCGAAGCGGCCGCAGCGATGCGAGCGGCTTGAGAATGAACGGAGGCAGCAGGAAGAACACGAGCGGTCCGCGCACCGCCAGCACGAGGAGAAGCGGTGCCGCGTCGCCGATGAGCACGTGCTGCAGCATGTGCGCCGACAGGAGGTAGTCGTCACCGGCGGCGTCGAGCGGCGACACGAGCGGAAGGACTGCGAGGGCGAGGCCCGCTGCGAACAGTGCAGGCCGCGTCCAGGGCGTCAGGTCACGGCGGCCGCGTCGGCGAAGCCGGATGAATGCCTGGGCGAATAGTGCCGCCGCGAGCAGCGCGAACGCGATGACGCCGACGGGCGCGTGCCACTCGCCCGCGAGGTCCGATGCGGAGACGGAGCCGGCGTGGGCGAGCACAGCGCCGAGCGTAGCGGAGCGGCTCTTCGCCGGACGAGCCGGACGCTGTGTCTATCCTGGCACGCGTGCTTGGCGGGGTGATCGCCGCGATCGTGCTGTCTCTCGTCGGCAGCGACCACGCGACGACGCTGATCCCGACGCCGATCGGGGTCGGAGCGAAGTACCGGCTCTCAGCGGCTCCCCCTGCTGTTTTGCGAGGCGTTCCTGTGCGTTCGATGCGATGCCGCGACGCGCGCCACTGGGCGTCGGCACATGTGGAGGTGTTCGCCGCTCGGCGAGTCGTGATCCTTCCAGCCGGGATCGGGATGGCGAAGCCGGTCCAACGCAACGGCGCGTACGTCACCGGGGCGCGCTGCTCGTACCCCGTGAGGACCGTCGCTCCGACCGGGGTCGTCCAGTTCGCGCCCGGGACGCGCGCAACCGTCGGCGATCTATTCGCCGTGTGGGGGGCCAGACTGACGAACCATGCGCTCGCGGGATTCCGCGGTCGCGTGTCCGCGTACGTGTCCGGTCGCGCGTGGCGCGGCGACGTGCGTGCGATCCGCCTCCGCCGCCACGCGCAGATTGTGCTCGAGATCGGCGGCTACGTGCCGCCTCATCCGTTCTTCCTCTTCGGAGCAGGCCAGTGAGGCGCGCCGTGCTCGCTTTCGTGCTCGCTGGAGTTGCGGCCGGGTGCTCGTCTTCGTCGCACATCGCGACACCGACGATTCAGGCGGCGAGGACGTTCGCGCTTGCGCGGTTCGAACCGAGCACGCCCGTCGAACCGGGACGCCCGACAACTGTCGCGTTCACGATCAGGCAGCCGAACGGGACACCGCTGACGCGCTACCGCACCGGCGCAGGTCCGCATACGGGCGTCCATTTGATCGTCGTCCGCGACGATCTGTCGGCGATCATCCACGAGCATCCGCCGATCGGCTCCGACGGGCGTGTCTCCACGCAGGTCACGTTTCCGTCGCCCGGGAAATACCGGATCCTCGTCGACGCGTATCCGGCCGCCGCCGGCGCGCTTCCGAACTTTCAACTGTTCCAGAACGTTGTGGCGAAAGGCGCGGCGCGTGCGGCGCCGCTGCCGCCGTTCAGGACGGTGGACACGGTCGGCGGGTATCGCGTCGCCGTGCGGGGGAAGCCGTCGCTCCGTGCATTGGAGGCGAGCTTTCTCGACGTGACGGTGACCGACGCGAATGGCCGGCCGGTGCGATTCACGCCGTGGTTCGGCGCGATCGCGCACGCGATCTTCTTCCGCGCCGGCTCGCTCGCCTACTTCCACACGCACGTCTGCGGCGCTGCGACGCCTGCGTGTGCGGGCTCGTTCGGCGCGACGCGCGTCAGCGGCACGTCGACGCGCCCCGGTCGCCTTCGGGTCGGCGTGCTCGTGCCGCAGGCGGGGACCTGGCGCCTCTTCTTGCAGTTCAAGGCCCATGGGCGCGTGGTGACGGCGCCGTTCACGCTGGTGATCCGATGACGACGCGCGCGATGCTCTGGGCAGTGCGATGCGCGCTCGTCGTGCTCGCCGGACGGACGATGGCATACGCGCTCGCACCTCACCCGCAGCTCGTCGGCGCGAGGCTCGAGCAGGCGGTCGGCGGCCCGCGTCTCGTAGTCACGGCCGTCGTCGCGTTTGTCGGTGCGGTCGTCCTTGCAAGTGCGCTTGTCTGGCTCGCGACGCTGGGTGTGCGCGAGCGGCACGTGCTCGTCGGCGGCCCCACGCCCGAGCCAGTTCGCGCCGGTCGCATCGCGCGCGAGTTCGTCGGTCTGTGGCTCGCCGCTTCCTTTGTCTTCACAGTGCTCGAGTCGTATCTCCACTGGCGCGCGGGGCTCGGCTTCCACGGCATCCACTGCCTCGTCGGCCCGGTGCACCGCGATGCGATCCCGGTGCTCGGTGCCCTGTCGCTCGTCGCGGCCGCAGCAGGAGCGGCAACGAGACACGTCTGGGCGTGGCTGCGGCGGACGTTCGAGGCGCTGACGTGCGCCGAGCCGCGCCTCGGGATCACGCTGCGGATCGTCGCCGAAACGATGCATGAGCTTCGGTTCCATCTGCTTGTCGCCGACCGCCGGACGCGTGGGCCTCCGGCGCTCGCCGTCCCTCGCTGAGACGGGGCGGGGCTCGGCTCCGCCCGTGACGAAAGGACCAACTGAATGCGATACCTCGGTGCTGCCGTGTCGGCAGCAATTGTCACGCTCGCCTTGCCCGGGCTTGCGTGGGCGCACGCCGCCGTCAGCCCGGCGGTCGTCGAGAGCAAGGCCGCGCAGGAGTTCACGCTCCTCGTGCCGACGGAGAAGGAGGACGCGCAGACCACGAAGGTCGAGCTCACGCCGCCGAACGGGTTCGCGATCGACTCGTTCGTGCCCTCGCCCGGCTGGCAGCGCGAGGTTGCGAAGCACGGGTCCGGCGAGGAGGCCGTCGTCGAGAAGGTGACCTGGTCCGGCGGCTCCGCGCCGACCGGTGAGGACGCTGCGTTCCGGTTCCTCGCGTCGGCCGACAAGGACGGGGCGTACACGTTCGGCGTTCGGCAAACGTACTCCGACGGCTCCGTCGTCGACTGGTCGGGGGACGAATCCTCCGACACGCCGGCGCCGACGATCGACGCGGTCGGCTCGATCGGAGGTGGCCGTGGTGGCACATCCCTCCTCGCGATCGTGGCACTCGTCGTCGGCGTCGTCGCGCTGGTCGTTGCGGCGGTCGCGCTCCTGTCGGGAGGGAGACCGCTGACGTGAAGCCGCGGCGCCTCCTCGTGGCGTTTGCCGGCATGGCGGTGGTTGCGGCGGCCGCTCCGGCGGCCGCGTCGGCGCACGCGGCTCTCCTGCGCACCTCCCCGGTCGCCAGCGTGATCACGAACAGCGCGCCCGGGCGCGTCCTCCTGACCTACAGCGAAGCCGTCGAGCCTCGCTTCGCGATTGTCTCGGTCACGGACGCCGCCGGGCACCAGGTCACGACGGGGCCGCCGTCGCGATCGGCGACGGATCCCGACACGCTGGTCGCGCCGCTCGCGCGCATCCCGAGCGGGTGGTACCTCGTCTACTGGCGCGTCATCTCCGCGGACGGCCATCCGGTGCGCGGCGCGTTCACATTCGCCGTCGGGCCGAACCCGGGGCCGGCGCCGGTGTTTCCCGTCCCGTCCACGAGTGAGACTGCGGCGACGGGGCGGCTTCTCGTCGCCCGGTGGATCGTGTTCTTGGCCGCATTGAGCGCTGTAGGTCTGTACGTCTTACGGGTCCTCACCGCGCGCCCGGTCGTTCGCGCCGTCCGGGGCTCATCGCTGCGCGCCGTGACGTGGGCACTGTGGATCTGCCTTGCAGTTGCGCTGATTGCGACGCCGATCTACCTCGACCTCTCGACTGCGCAGTTCGCGCTGCGCTCACCGTTCGCGGTCGGCGCGATCGTTCCCCTCGTCCGCGCATCCGCGTTCGGTCGTGCGTTCCTTTGCTTCGAGGTCGTGCTCGGTCTCTTCGCGCTGTCGGCGCTCGTGACGGTCTGGGTCGATCGACCGGATCGGCAGCGGCGGTCGATTGCCGAGCTCCTTGCGGTCGCGGGGGGACTCGGTTCGGCCGGTGCGCTTTTCCTCGTTCCAGGCATCGCCGGGCATGCGAACACGACGTCGCCACGCGCCTTGTCGCTTCTCTTCGACTGGGTCCACCTCGCCGCGGCCGCGGTTTGGGTCGGTGGCCTCGTCGGCCTGCTCGTGCTGTGGCGCAGCACGCGTGATCTCCTGCGTGTCGCCCTGCTGTCACTCGTCGTGCCGCGGTTCTCGCGGATCGCATTCGTGTCCGTGGTGCTGCTCATCGGCGCGGGGACCGGCGCGTCCGTCCTGCACATGCCGACACTGTCGGCGTTCTGGCAGACGTCCTACGGGCAGGCGCTCGGTATCAAGATCCTGCTCCTCGCTGCCGCGCTGCTGCTCGCGGCCGTGAACCTCGCCCGGACGAAACCGCGCCTCGAGGCAGCGGCGAGCCGGCCGGAGCTCGCGCGCGGGGCGGCCGTGCTGCTCCGACGGCTGGTTGCCGGGGAGACGGTCTTCGTCTGGGGCGCCGTCTTCGCGGCCGCCGTTCTCTCGAGCCTCGCTCCTCCGTCGAAGGCGCTCGGCGAAATCAACCGCGCTCTTGCGCGCGTCGGGCCGGGACCGGTGAACGAGGTGGTGCACAAAAGCGGCTACACGGTCGCAGTCGGCATCGCGCCCAACCGCGCGGCCGCGCCCGCGACATTCAAGGTGAGAATCACACGGAACGGAGCGCCGGTGACCGGCGCCTCGCTGATCACACAGTTCACGATGCTCGACATGGAGATGGGTCAGCAGCAGTACGCATTTCGCGAGACCGCACCAGGCGTGTACGAGCGCTCGGCGCCGGCGTTGGTGATGGCAGGCCACTGGGCGTTGTCGTTCCAGGTCGTCCCGCCGCGGCACGCGCCGTTCGACGTGCTGCTCGTCGATCGGGCGCAGGGATGAGGACGCCGCAGCTCAAGCTCCTCGCTGCGTTTGGGGCGCTCGTCGCCGGCGTTGCCGCCTGGACGTTCGTGATCCTCCTGCTCACCGGGGGGATCGCCCTCTAAAGCACGCGGAGCGTCTCGCAGCTCGCGATGCCGCGGTTTCCCGAGCCGTCGGTCGAGACGACGCAATACCGCAGCTTCCCCCGGGCAAGCGATCTCGGCACGCGCCACGTCGCCGAGGTCGGCTTCGAATACAGGACGTGCCGCAGCCTCGTGTGGAGCCTCGCGACGAGCTTCCGCCCCCGCTTGAGCGTGATCGTCTCCTTCGCGTACTCGCTGTCCTCCAGCACCGTGTAGCCGATGCGCGCCGTCTTGCCGCGGCGTGCGCTCGCCGGCTGTGGATAGACGATGGGCGCGCGGACATCCTTCGACGTCAGCGCATTCGCACTGGCGAGCTTTTTCACGGCGTCCGTCGCCGCCCGCGTGAGGTCGTCCGGCGACGACCCGTCGACGTCGAGCGGCGAGAGGATCCGGTCCGCGGCCGGCGTCGCTCGGTTGAAGTCGGCGATGCCGAAGCCCGACGGCATGACCACGAGCAGCGGCCCGACGTAGAACGTCGCGATCTCCGAGCCGAGGAACTTCGCATACGCCTTTGGCTTGCCGAAGAGGGACGGGACGGCGCCGAGGTCGCCCTCGTTCGCGATGATCGCGACCTTGATTCGACGGTGCTTCGCGTAGACCGACGCGACAGCCGACTTCAGCGGGGTCGCAACGGACGGCGTCGGTGCGGGGAACGGTAGGAAGACGTCCTGCCCCGGCAGCACGTCGCTTGCCGGGTCGCCGTCGGCGCGCGCGCCCGCGGCGAACGCGAGCAGCAGCGCCGTCATCGCTCCGGCGAGCGCGATCGTGCGACCCCTCATCGACGAGAGCTTAAGCGTCGCCCTGGCCCGCCGGTAGCCCGTCACCGGTCTGCGTGTCAGCACTCGACCACCGCGCCGCGAGCATCAGCGCGCGCGCGCGAAGCGGTGAACCGCCTCTAGAAGCTCCTCCGCTTTCGTGTGCGCGTCGGCGTCGTCGCGCGACGTGAGAGCGCCGGCGACGCAGTGTCGGACGTGCTCATCGAGGATCTTGAAAGCCAGCGATTCGAGCGCTGTGTTCACGGCCGAGATCTGCGTGAGGATGTCGATGCAATAGCGGTCGGTGTCGACCATCCTCTCGATTCCTCGGACCTGGCCTTCGATCCGGTGGAGGCGTTTTACGAGCGCTTCCTTGTCCTTGGTGTAGCCGTGGTGTTCGGCGGCCGCGGTCACATCGATCTCCTTAGGTTTGGCGTGCGCTTCGGAAATTCCGCAAGCGAAGGCTGTTGCCGACGACGAACAACGACGAGGCCGCCATCGCCGCGGCCGCGATGATCGGGCTCAGGACGCCCGAGACGGCCAGCGGTAGCGCTGCGACGTTGTAGGCAAACGCCCAGAAGAGGTTCGCCTTGATCGTGCGCAGCGTCCTGCGGGCGAGACGGACCGCGTCGGCGGCGGCGCGCAGGTCACCCGAGACGAGCGTGATGTCCGACGCTTCGATCGCCACGTCGGTGCCGGTCCCGATCGCAAGGCCGAGGTCGGCCTGCGCCAGCGCCGGCGCGTCGTTGACGCCGTCGCCGACCATTGCAACGACCTTCCCCTCGCGTTGGAGGCGCGCGATCTCTTCCACCTTGTCTGCCGGGTCGACGTCGGCCAGAACGCGATCGATTCCGACCTCGTCGGCGACAAGCTCGGCCGCCGCTTTTGCGTCACCTGTGAGCAGGACCGGTGTCAGCCCGAGCTCCTTCAGTTCCCGGACCGCTTCGGCACTCGAGCGTTTGACGGTGTCGCGCACCTCGAGGGTCGCGCGCGGCATCCCGTCCCAACGGACCACGATCCGGCCGTCGTTGCGTCCGACCGACACGTCGTGGCCGTCGACAACGCCGCTGACTCCGACGCCCGGCTCGTTGCGGAACGAGCGAACCGCGGGGAGCGCGCCGACTTCGCCCCGCGCTGCCCGCGCGACCGCCTGCGCGACAGGATGCTCGGAAGCGCTCTCGACCGCGCCGGCGAAGCGCAGCACGTCGGCGCGGCTTGCGCCGTTCAGCAGCGCGACCCCGGTGAGCTCGAGCTCGCCTTCTGTCACGGTGCCCGTCTTGTCGAGGAGGACCGTGTCGATTTGCCGCGTCTGCTCGAGGACCTCCGGCCCTTTGATCAGGATGCCGAGCTGCGCGCCGCGCCCGGTCCCGACCATCAATGCCGTCGGCGTCGCCAACCCGAGCGCACATGGGCAGGCGATGATCAGCACCGCAACCGCCGCAGTGAATGCGGTCGCAGCGCCTGCGCCGGCGAGCAACCAGCCGCCGAGCGTGAGCAGCGAGAGGACGATCACGACGGGGACGAAGAGACCCGAGACACGGTCGGCCAGCCGCTGCACCCGAGCCTTGCCCGACTGGGCGGCGTCGACCAGGCGCGCGATCTCCGCAAGCGCGGTGTCGGCGCCGACGCGCGTCGCCTCGACGACGAGTCGACCGTGGCCGTTGATCGTCGCGCCGGCGACATGGGATCCAGTGGTGACCTCGGCCGGGAGCGATTCGCCGGTCAGCATCGACTGGTCGACCGCCGACTCGCCGTCGACGACGACGCCGTCGGTCGCGATCTTCTCGCCGGGCCGCACGACGAAGCGATCTCCGACCTGAACCTGCTCGATTCCGACGACGACCTCCTCGCCGTCCCGCCAGAGTCGCGCGTCTCTCGCGCCGAGCTCGAGCAGGGTCTTGATCGCCGCGGACGAGCGCCCCCTGGCCCGCGCCTCGAGATAGCGGCCGAGCACGATCAGCGTCGTGACGACGGCACCGACCTCGAAGTAGGTGTCGGTTTCGAGCCCGCCGATCAGCACGACAGTCGACCACGCCCATGCGGCGACGGTGCCGAGTGAGATCAATGTGTCCATCGTCGCCGTGAAGTGGCGTGCATGTCTCAGCGCCGCGCGGTGGAAGCCGATTCCGGCATAGAAGACGACGGGCGTCGAAAGGCCGAGCGCGAGCCACTCCCAGCCCGAGAACTGGAGCGGCGGCACCATCGCCAGGAGTGCGACGGGCACGGTCAAGACGATCGCGGCGAAGAGCCGTCGTGTCAGCACGCGCAAGGGCTCGTCGTGATGGTGCTCGCCGGCGTCGGCGTGCGTCGTCGGCGTCAGTCGCGCTCCGTATCCCGCCGATTCCACTGCGCCGACGAGTTGCTCGACCGGAACGTCGCCGCCGGCACTCACGGTCGCCTGTTCGGTGGCGAAGTTGACGGTCGCGCGGACACCGTCGACCTTGTTCAGCTTCTTCTCGATGCGCGCGGCGCACGCAGCGCACGTCATCCCCTCGAGGTCGAGCCGGAGGGTCCGCTCCTCGGTCGCAGTCGCCGTCATCGTGTCGCTCGCCTAGACGGCTTCGTAGCCGGCCTCTTCGATCGCCGCGCGCAACGCCGTGTCGTCGAGAGCGCGGCCGCGTACTGTCACGAGCTTCGTGTCGAGGTCGACCTCGACGCTGTCGACGCCTGAAACCTGCGAGAGCTCGGAGCTCACCGCCTGTTTGCAATGGGCGCACGTCATGCCGGCGACGGTGTATGCGATCTCGGTCATCGGTCTACCTCCTT
>Ga0136846_1232725_pt1 | contig 14359 bp, 5 predicted proteins | sample HopSoiMetagenom2_FD_96841 | JGI IMG/M metagenome (GOLD analysis project Ga0136846, IMG submission 96841) | Grasslands soil microbial communities from Hopland, California, USA - 2 Assembly 2016 (version 4) | ecosystem: Environmental > Terrestrial > Soil > Grasslands | place: USA: Hopland...
GCGAGCTGTCCTTCGCGGGGAGTCGCCAGGGCGCTTGCGGCCAAAGTGAAGGTTCCGGCGGACGGATTAAAAATTTCCGCGGAAGCCAAATTCATGGACGCTGGATCCGGCGAACCGTTATTCCCGCCGGCCACCAAGACCTGACCGTTCAGCAGTGTTGTGGCCGAGTGTCCGAAACGCGGAACTAACAGGCTCGGACCAACTGCCACGCTTCCTGCTATTGGATCGAAAATGTCGGTGGAAGAAACCGGGATTGTTCCGTTGAATCCGCCAATAATCATTACCCGGCCATCAACGAGCAGCACCATAGCATGTTGCGCGCGCGGTGAGGAAAGCACTCCAGCAAAACTGAAAGCGTCAAGGGACGGATCAAACACTTCGATCGTGGAGCTCACGACGTTACCGTTCTGACCGCCAGCGATCACCACGCGTCCATCTGGCAGCAGCGCGGCGCTGGCTCCTGAGCGCGCCTCCATCATGCCGCCCGCAAGACTCGTCCACGTGTCTGCAATGGGATCGTAGATTTCTGCCGCATTGGTGCTTCCTCCACCGGGAACCGTTCCGCCGGCAACCAACACGCGTCCGTCTTGTAAGGTCACAGAAACGTGCTTGCTTCGAGCGCCGCTCATTGGCGCTGCGGGGGAGATGCTTCCATCTGTGTTGAACAAGTCCGCGCTCACCAGTGAACTACCACCTGCATCGCCACCGGTGATCAGGATGCGGCCGTCCGCCAACAAAGTAGCAGCGGCGTTCTGGCGTGGTTCGCTTAAATTCCCGGTAGGAGCCCACATACCGCTCGAAACCTGCGGCATCGAGCCCTTTAGCGCGAGCACCGCGCACACGAGTACGACGACGCCCAAGAGGGCAGTCTTAGCTGCGATTCGCATGGATATCCTCGGTAGAGCGAGCTTTGCTTGTAACGACCACACCAATGCCAACCTCGTTGCGGGGACTGGATATGCCGCCCGAGAGCGATCAGTTCAAGGAATGAACTCCCCCTCGACGAAACTGGGGGATGCTGTTGCGGAGGACAGTTAGCTAGGAGGGAGCAATCGAAATACCAATATGGCGAGCTTAAACGGAAGGTCTAGAAGTACCTGCTATCGGGCTATAGAGGCGTTAACGTGTATCGGTGAGGTCGTGAAGAAAACCAAAGATTTATTTATAAAATAGTACTACGACTCCTACTAACGCGCGTCTCGCGATACCGATGCTTGGGGAGCACGGATCGGTGCCATCTCAATTTGAACGTCCGCAAGAATGGCCACAGGAGACAAAATGTGAACGAAAACGGGAACGGTCTTGCCACCCGAACGCGCAAACTGCAACGGCCCTACCGCGACAAACCTCGGCAAGTTGGCAGAGACTGCATGCAGCGTATGTGGGGCCGGGAGCGCCTGGAAGGTACAAATAAGAATAAGCGTTACTAGTAAGGCATCCATATGCGTCACGGCGTACGGTTATGTCCGGCGCCACTGGCTCGACAACCGGCAGGCATGGTGCTCTCAACGTCGCGATTACTACGATTGTGATTGAAAGAATGGCGGGGACGACGAGCCTCGAACTCGCGACCTCTGCCGTGACAGGGCAGCGTTCTAACCAACTGAACTACGTCCCCACTGAAGGTAATTCGTCACTATGGTGGGCACTGAAGGATTTGAACCTTCGACCTTTCGGGTGTAAACCGAACGCTCTAACCGCTGAGCTAAGCGCCCTACTGAGTTCATCGTACAGGAAGCGGCAGCAAGCGTCAACGCACAGAAACCGCTGTAGCCTGCATCCAGAGCGGTGTGACACGATCTTTTTGGCCGACTATTTTGTGAACCGAGAAGTAACATCTAGCAAAAATCAGAGTGCCATACATGGCGGTCATTTAGGCGCAGGAGCTTGTAGATAGCGGCCGGCGAAGGTCAGGAACGTCGGCCAGTTCGGACCCGTTGTATGTCCACCGGAATGCTGGCGAAAGGCGATATCTCCATCGATCAGCGGAGTCTCCATCGGCGGAAATTCGGTGGTGCCGAGATCTTTCTTTCCGAGTAAGCGATACACCGGTCCAGCGCCCACGCCACCGAGGAACATGCCTTTCGCGTCGATCCAGCCGCCTTCTACTTGCAGCGAGCCACTGCTGATAAACACAGGGCGTGGCGCGCACAACGCAATCAGTTCGTGCGCATCGACTGGCAGATCGTTTGGCGTCAGCGGGCCGGCATATTTCAGGAAATTGCCGGCCATCCAGTGATACTCCGAAGTTGACGCGACGTTCTCGACCTGCTCGCCAAATTTGCGGCGAAGAATTTTCGCGCCGCCCTCACCTGAAGAGCCGATAAATCCGATGGCGAAGCGCGGTTCGTAAGCCATGGCGACCAATGCGGCTTTGCCATAGCGCGACAGTCCTTCGATGCCCACGTGTTTCGCGTCAACAGATTTATCCGTCTCGAAGTAATCGAGCGCGCGGCTGGCACCCCACGCCCAGGCACGCAGCGCGCCCCAATCATCGAGATTGCGCGGCTGCCCTTTGTTGACCACACCTATGATGCCCTGCGTCAGACCTTCGCCGCTGTCGGCCTGCACAGAAGTGGGAATCAGCACGGCGGAGCCCCAGCCCTTGGCGGCAAGTTGTTGCTGCCAATTCGGTCCTGTTCCGGTGAAATTGGCCCATTGGGCGTCGGTGAAGCGTTTGCGAATTGCGGCCAGCGCCTCGGCGCTCAAACCAAATTCCATGATCACCGGAACAGGTCCGGCGGCATTCGCTGGAACGGTCAGCATCAACTGAATATCTACAGTGATCGGCGAATACGATGAGTTGTCGACGTGGCCCACGAGTTTCTTTGTGACTACTGCTACTTCCCCGCTCTTCTCACTTGTTGTGCTCAGAAGTTCCCATCGCACTGTGGGCGTTTTCGCGGGCATGCGTCCATAAATTTCGCGATCGAAGTCTTCCACAATTTCCGGGCGGCGCTGCTTCCACCACATCTCGGCGGTGGTCACCTTCTTTCCGTTTTTCAGCACCAGCGGATCGGGCAGCGAATACGGAGGAACCTTCGATTCGTCAACGTTTGCCGCATTGGGCGACTTCGGATCCCCATCGGGACCCCGGCGCAGTTCCGAAATATGCAGCAGGGCCATCAAGCGCTGATGGTCCTGTTCGGAGGTCAGGTGCACGGGAGCTGGCGGAGTGTCCGATGCCTGACCGGCGAACGTGCGCGCATTCGCAAGGACAAACATGGCGACAGCGAGCAGGACGCCGCTGCAGTGGCGTGACAGAACGCATAAAGACATCTGCAATCTCCTGTCCGGTTCATGACTGCACCGGACGGGAGGATTCTAGCAAGCCTTACTCCTTTGGTCTCTTCCGTAGGTCTCTCGGCTTCGTGATGCGACTTCCGCTGATTCCCTGATTTTACATGCGCCAACGATGCTTCAATCCTTGGACTCGGCTCGCAGGATTTTGCCGCTAGGCCTTTGAATAGAGCGTCCACACCTGCATTTGCGTGGGTTCGCGGTTGGCCCAAGCGTAGTAAGGGATCATGGTCAATTTTTGGGACCGCATTTTAGGTGTGTCGAGATTTGCGGGTATATATAACCCTTCGCTGGTGGGGGAATTCTCGCGTGCTGCTCCGGTGTGATGCAGCACGGTCACGCCGTCCAACAGGTCCGCTTTGTGCTCGGGCTGAAAAACTTTGGCCGGCGAAGCAGCAGCGGCCAGTTCTACGTCGGCGAGCGCCGGAGCATTCGGCTGATCGGACTGCTCGAGGCAATACACGACGGGACCGCGCTGCACCGCGACGCGGTCGCGATTTTCGGTCACGCGAGGATTCGAGGCAAGCACCTCGGTGGGCATCGGGAAATTCATGGTGAGTGTGTCGCCTGCCGCCCATTGTCGTTTGATGGCGAGGTACTGCCCGGCCTGCGCGCCTTCCACGTTCTTTCCATTCACTGAAACCTTCGCGCCTTTCACCCATCCGGGAATTCGCGCGAATAATGTGAACTCAGCGGGCTGTGCGGGCGTAACCGTCATTCTCACGTCGCCGTCCCACGGATAATTCGTTTTCTGCACGATCTTCAATCCCGCGCCGCTTTCCAGATGCCAGTCCAGAGTAGAGTTGTCGTACAGATGGACGTAAACGCCGTCTTTACTGGTGCTGTAGAAATACCCCGGCAGCGAGGCGAAAGTGCGTTCCAGATTCGGCGGGCAGCAGGTCGTGTCGTACCACGGATTGCGAATGTGCTCGCCAGATGCTGGATCAAACGCCAGGGGATTGCGATAGCAGTACAGCGTGCCTTCCAGGGACATTCCAGAGTTGATGCCATTGTAGAGCGCGCGCTCAATGACGTCGGTGTACTTGGCTTCCCCGCTGGCCGCGAGCATGCGCCAGTTCCACATCATGTTGCCGATGGCCGCGCAGCTCTCGCCGTATGCCTGTGCGTTCGGCAGTTCGTAAGGTTCGCCAAAGGCTTCGCCAGCAGCACGCGCGCCAACTCCGCCGGTGATGTACATCTGGTGCTGCGATAAATCTTCCCAGAGGTGATTCAGCGTCTTCCAATACGTTGGATCGCCGGTCTCCAGGTAGTAGTCGGTGGCGCCGCAGCACGCATACATGGCGCGAACCGCGTGACCTTCCAGTTTGGTGCGCTGCGTAAAAGGCGTGCCGCTGTACATATATATGGTGTGGCGGGGCTCGATGCCCATGCGGCTGTCACCTTGCAGAATGTAGCCGGCAAGCTCGACGTACTTCTTGTTCCCTGTCGTGCGGTACAGCTCGATCAACGACATCTCTATTTCCGGATGGCCGGAAACGATGGGCTTCTTGTCGGGTCCGGGGCCGAAGTTGGGAAGCAGGAAACCGTCGACCATCTTCGCGCCGGCATCCATGAGCGTGGTGTCGCCGGTGGCGCGGTAATAGGCGATCGCGCCCTGAATCATGTGACCGAGGTTATAAAGCTCATGGCCGACTTCCTGGGTGTGGGTCAGCATGCGCTGCGAAACTTTGTCTTCGACGTAGTAGGTGTTCAGGTAGCCGCTGGGCTCCTGGATCGCGACGACGTCCTTGATCATGCCGTTGGTGACGTTGCGCAGATCCGGAATGTCGCCGGACTGTAAGGCAAATCCGACAGCTTCGGTCCATTTATATATGTCGGAGTCGGAGTAGACGGGTCCCTTTTGCGGCTCTTTGCTCTTGCCAACCAGCCGCAGGTAGTTGTCCATGCGGCCGTGCTGCACCAACTGCTCGCGCATGGTTGGGATGCTGCGCTCGACGTTGGTCTTGCGGCGCTTCGACCAAAACCCTTCCTCGATAGTCACGGCGCGCACCGGAACTGATTGCAGTTTGGCGTACGGAGAATTCGTGAGGTTCAGGACGCCCTGATCCTTCCAAGGCAGCGATTTACCATCCACACCAGCGAAAGCGCTGGCCTTGCCTAATGCCAGCGAGGGATGTCCGAAGTACGACACGGCGGCGGTAGCCGCGGCGGTGCCCAGAAATTCGCGGCGCGATACGTTGCCGCGCGATACGGTGCGATTGGATTTCATGTTCTTGCCCTTCCCGCTTGGTCTGGCTTGGACCTAGTTAGGTCCTGCCAGAAGCTGCTGCAAATTGCTGAATACAAACACAACGGCGAGCCGAAGGGGTGTGTTCGGCTCGCCGCGAAAGACCGGATTCGCGGATGGCGAATCCGGCAACTGCAAACTGAAAGAAAGAGACGATCTGAGGGCTGAACAGGGTTGTCGCGCTGCAAACTGCGCTGACTTTCGCCTGGGTTTCGCTTTCAGGGGGTATACCCCCGGTGTTTGCAGACAAAGAGTGCGCAAGACGTTGATTACATGGATGTTGCGCGAAACGAGACTGCAAAAGAGTGCGCAAGTTGTTGATTCTACGTGGCCGCATTGCTGCGTTTGGAGCGGTTTGTATTGCGCCCGGAGGATTTTGCCAGAAAGGGAAAATGCATGAGACGGCCGCGTGGTGTAACTCACAGGTATAGTACCATGGATGTCATCAAAGGTCAAGCAATAACACGGATGCTTGAAGAGCTATGTCAATGACGAAAAGCTGGGCCGAGAGGAACAACTCTCGGCCCACCTCGGTCGGTTTTCGGCAGTTTCCGTCGATTCTGATCGCGATTCCGCACGTTTTCGACGGTTAAAAGGTGATCTTGGCTCCGAGTTGCCACCACCTTGGGAGGGTCTGGTAACTGACTTTCCCGAAGTTGCCGCTTGCCAAGTCGTCGCCCTGGAAGTGCTGAACCTGGAAGTTGGGATGGTTGAAGAGGTTGTAGAACTCAAACCGGAACTGGAAGTTCACGCGTTCGGTGATGTGGGTGTCCTTATACAAGGTCGTGTCGGTCTGAACATAGCGCGGACCACGGAACTGGTTGACTTTCTCGTTGCCGTTGGTCCCAAGAGTGGGCGGAGCGAACTGGCCGGGGGCGAAGATACCGGTCAGGAAGGCGTTCTTGGATTTTCCCTGATGGTAGGAGCTGACATCGGGAAAGTCTAGATTGTCGCCGTCCGCGTTGAAGTCGCCGCCGCCGGTAAAGGAGGCGTCAGTGAAGACGGTGAAGGGGTAACCGCTCTGGACGATGCTGGTGCCGCTGATTCCCCACCCTCCGGTAGCCCTGCCGACGAAACCTTGGCCACCATTGAGGCCTGGCAATTCGTAGTTGGCGGTGAGAGAGAAACGATGGGGCACGTCCCAGGGCGAGTAATTGTAATACTGACCTGGATTGTCTGGGCTGGGGTACACCGCGGCATCATCCTTCGATACCGAGCGTGTGTAGGACGCGTCGATAAAGGCGCGGCGGAAGCGGCCGCGCAGGTTGAACGTCACGCCCTCGTAGTTGCTGTAGCGGTCATTTTGTGTGTAGTTGATGGCACCGAAGCTGATGTTCGGGCGGTTTGGCAGTGAACCTGGTGGAAGTCCAATAAGTCCTCCCGCCAAGGCATTGATGTCCTGACCGTAGTTGACTTGGCCAGACTGATTTCCACCCGACACCAAATCCTGCGAGTGCGATCCGCTGTAGAGAACAGCGGCCACGAAGCGGCTACCCAACCGGTGCTCCAGGGTAGCAGCCCAAGTATAGGTCGTGGGAGACACAATGTTTGGGTCAATTCCGCCAATAGTTAAGCCAGCGTTCGGAATTCCGCCAGCAGAATCCAGACACGGTACAGCCGGACACAAAGGTGTGCCCGCCAGGGCGGGGAAAGTGAACCCGAATGGCGGTTTATCGCCGCTTCCCTGGACAAAGATAGGCCGATTCGCTGGATCGTTGGCGGATACGAATGTAGGCAAAATAAGGCCCGGCGGGTTGCCTCGGAACTCTTCCTGAATGTTTGCAGGGGTGAGCCAGTTTGAATAGAGGCCGAAGCCACCGCGAAGCACCCAGTCACCCTTGCCGTCGATGTCCCACGCTGCGCCGATACGTGGCTGGTAGGCGCGCGGCGTGTGTTTAAGAGCGTGGTTTGTTGGAGTAGCAACGCCGGTGGCTACCTGTTCCTGCAACGTCGAGCCGGTTCCCAAGTAGAAGTTTCCGAACACGGTCGTGTCCGAACGCGAGTAGGGATTGCCCTGATCGTCGAAGCGGAAGCCGAGGGTCAAGGTCAGATTGCGACGCGCCTTCCAAGTGTCCTGGGCGAACAAGCCCCAGGTTTTGGAGGCGGCATTCCACGACCACAGCTGCTGCTGGCCGGTGATGGGGTTGTACATCACGTTGCCCTCGCTGAGAGGAGCATCCTGCGCGAGGGTCAGCAGGTTATCGAAGTTGAATTGGGGATGGGACCAGGGTCCCTGAAAGGGCTCGACGTCATCCCCGAACCAACCTTCATATCCAACCTTGAGGACGTGGGCGCCGCGAACGTGGGTGAGCACATCGCGCCAGTGATAATTATGCTGAATGAAATCGCCTTGGGCGAAGCCGACACCGTAACCTACGGATTGGCCGGTGACGCTGATGTTGGGAATTGTGAAGTCGCCGGTTTCGCCGAGGAAGCCCTCGATGCGGTTCTGCGCGAAGATGGCTTCGTTGAAGGTCGTCGGGCTGAATGTGTGGGTCCAGTTGGCCTGAAAGGCGCGCTGCACGGTATGGCTGGTGGTGGTGAACTGCGGAATAACGCTGCCGGTGCCGTTGTGCAGGAGCGTGCGGAAGAAACTGCCGTAGATGCGGTCGTTCTTGAAATATTTGTCGACCCGGACGAAGTATTGATCTCCATTGCGGAAATTCGTGGAATTGAAGACGCCGTTGTCGATCATCGGTGTGTCACATGGCAAGCCGCTGGTGGCCGCAGTTCCACAGGTGGTGGGAAAAATATCGGCTGCGGTCTTGGAAATGCCGCTGACAGTCGCGCCGCTCGGCGTGAAGGTATTCAGGATCTGCGTTCCGAACGTGTTCGGGAAGTTTGCCGAAGCGAAAGCAGCAAACGCCGGATCCGGGAAGGTGATCGATTGATTTCCAGTCGCCGCAGAAGAGCGCAACGGTTCCACGCCGAAGAAGAAAAAGAACTGGTGGTGCGGAATGATCGGTCCGCCGATGTTCGCCGAGAAGTTGTTGCTGTGAAAAGGCGAATACTTGTGGTCCGAGCCCGGCAGAGAATACTTCGCGTACATGGACTGGTAGTTGAAGTAATCGCTGGCGAGGCCATGGAATTGATCGGCGCCGGACTTGGTGGTCATCGCGAACTGGATCGAGCTGGCGCGGCCGTACTCGACGTTGAAGGTGTTTACTTCGGTGGTGGCTTCCTGCACGAAGTCGGGGTTCGGCGTAAGGTTCACGACGCCCTGACGAATGGCACTGGTGGCGTCGAGGCCGTCAACGATCCACATGTTCGCCACGGTTCCCTGCCCGTTGGCGCTCACGTCCACCGCGGTTTCGGTGGAGTAATTGTCCACGCCGGAACCCGGGGCGTTGCTGGTCTGCGTGCCCAATCCGGAGACGCCGGGCGCGAGGGTGACGAGGGAAATCATGCTGCGGCCGGCAAGCGGCAGTGTGGTCAGCTGCTCAGTTTGCAGCGTCTGCTGGTTGCGGGTTTCGGAAGTGTTGAGCAATGGTGCCTGATCGGTGACGGTGATCGCTTCGGTGGCCGCGCCCACTTTTACTTCCATGGGAACATTCAGCGTCTGGTTGTATTCGAGGTGAACGTTGGATTCGGCGGCCGAAAAGCCTGAGGCTTCAACGCGGATCTTGTAATCGCCGGGCGCCAGGCTGAGGAACCGATAGTAGCCGGATGCGTCAGCGGTGGTGGTTGCAGAAACGGACGTCGCGGTGTTGACCAGGGTGACTTTTCCGTTGGCGACAGTTCCGCCGCTTGGATCGGTGATCACACCCTCGATGTTTCCAGTGAACTGAGCGTTTGCCGAACCGGCGAATGCCAAGATGCCGACAAGGAACGCAAGGGACCACAACAAGGACAATCTGATTCTCATTTTCTCCTTATATCCTCCCCTCGACCCCAAGCACGCGTTCTCTGAGAGGCGAGCGTATGCGGGCTCTCAGTAAACGTTTTCTCTGAATGCATGGGTTATACGCTGGGGGAAAAGGAGCTGTCAAGCACATTTTATTCTGTATCCAATCTGAATGTTTGGGGATGGCTTAGCTGATAACAGTGCGGAAGAGGTTGGCCGTGGCCGGTGCCGCGCTGGGGGAAGATTTTGACGAACTCGCGGACGCAATTGCCGGCGGCCGGGAGCTAGGGATGATTCGGCGACGTCGATTGAGGGTCATCGCCCTCGACCAGCTTGTAGCGACTGCGCTCCCGCTCTTCCTGGGCGGCCTGTTCACGTGCTTTGGCCAGCCGATTGAGCAGGTCAGGGATTTCTTTCTTCTCGCCGGTCTTTTGCAGGGCTTGAATGAGGCGGTAAAGAGCGGTCTGATCCTTGGGGTTGAGCTCGATGGCTTTGCGGCATTGCTCGATGGCTTCGCGGGTCTGGCCGGAGTCGAGATAGAGCCTGGCGAGAACGGAGCGCGCTTCGGCTAGATTGGGTGCCGACGCGACAGCTTTGCGAGCGGAGCGCAGAGCTGACTGGAACTCGGAGGTGCCGGGATTTGCGCCTTTTTGCGACAAAATGTCAGCTTTTAGATAGAGCAGGTACGCGTCATTGGGTTTGCGGGCGAGTTTGGTTTCGACGGTGGTGAGAGCACGATCGAGGTCGTTTGCCTGCACCGCGGCCATGCCTTGGGCGGCGGCGCTGAGAGATTGATTGGGATCGAGTTGGTGAGCTTTGTCGAAGTCGGCCTCGGCCTTGTCGTAGTCGCCGAGCTGGACCAGGAGGATGCCGCGGGCTATGTAGAGTTGGGCGGAACTGGGCTGCTGGGCGATGCCGTCGCTGACCACGCTGATACCAACCGGAAAGGACTGATGCTGATAGGAGAGATGGGCGAAATCGAGATAGAGGCTGGTATTTTTGGGGTCGAGAAGGATGGCTTGGCGGAGGGCGTTTACCGCGGCAGGTGTGTCACCGGTATCTTCGTAGGCGGAGGCGGCCAGTTGCCACGTTCCGGCGTCGGCGGAGGTGCCTTGCAACAGCGGCTCCAAGGTGACGATGGCGTCCTTGGGGCGACGGCCCATCAGTTGGACTGCGGCGAGCAAACGACGCTCCCGGGGATCGTCGGCCCTCAAAGTAACCGTTCTCTGGAAAACATTTACTGCGTCGTCGAGACGTTTGAGCCTTACGAGGCAAAGAGCGTATGCGTGGAGCGCGGCTGGTTGAGAGTCGAGGATCGAGCCAGCCTTTGCGAAGTGGGGGACGGCGGCGCCGCAGTTCCCTTCTCGATAGTTCACGACGCCTAGCATGGCGTGGCTGATGGGGTCATTGGGGCGCAGCTTTAGAAGGCGATTAAGTAAAGTTCGGGCGTTGGGACTTGCTGACTGAAATTCGAGTTGAGCGGCACCTTGTAGCGCGCTGATGTTATTCGGAGAGATCGCCAGCGCGCGCTGAAATGCGGCGAGAGCTTCGGTGGCTTTTCCCTGGCTGGCGAAGGCGATGCCTTGCAGCGACCACAATTGTGGGTCATTGGGGAAATCTTTCAGTGCTGCGCGGGTGAGGTCGGCGGCGGTCTCGAACTGATTCGTTGTTAAGGCGGACGTGATGGGCTCGATGGAGGATTGCGGCGCGTGGGCGGATTCGGAGGTTGGCGGGGATTTAGTGGCTTGTGAAGATTGTGAACCCTGCGAAGGTTGCGAGAAGGACACCGACGCCGGCGCGATGGAGAGTGCCAGAGCTATGCCGAAGATGAGGTGACGCGCGAAGCTCATCGACATCATCGGCCGGATGCGCCGGGCTTTGCGGCTTTGGACCAGCCCTGACCGGTTACGATGCCGCTACCTTCTTTTACGACGATCAACTGATCGGCGGCGACGGCTTTGAGCTCTTCGTGGGCGCCATTGGGCCAGCGGATGCTGATGTCGGCAATTTTCTCGGCGCCCAGACCGAAGTGCAGGCGTGTGTCGTTGGTGGAGTAAAAACTGGATTGGCTCAAGACTTCCTGTGCCTGCAATTTCTTTCCGTAGCGCACCACGACGCGCGCGCCAATGGCGCTGCGATTGGACTTCGTGCCGACCAGCTTAAGTTTGAGCCAGTGATTGGCGCCTTTCATGTCGTTGCGCAGCAGGGATGGAGGCTCGTTAATGTTGACGATCAGCACGTCGAGGTCGCCATCGTTGTCGAAATCGCCGAAGGCGCAGCCGCGGCTGGAATGGCGCTCGGAGATCGCGGGGCCGGCTTCGCTGATCAGCTCTTCGAATGTTCCGTTGCCTAAATTGCGAAAGATGGTGCGCGGATTTTTGTTCGGATATTGCGTGAGAGTTTTTTCGAGGTGCGGGTAGACGCTTCCGCTCACGAAGAAAATATCGGGAAGGCCGTCGTTGTCTAAATCCACGATGCCGGTACCCCAGCAGATGTAGCGAGTTTCGACGCCGATGCGGGCGGTACGCGTTACGTCTTCAAAATTCGCTTTGCCATCGTTTCGATATAAGCCGTTGGTGTCTTCGCTGAAGTGCGTCTTGAACAAGTCGATATGGCCATCGAGATTGTAGTCGCCGACGCCGATGCCCATGCCGGCTTGCTCCTGGCCGTCTTCGCTGAGGGCGACGCCGCGCACCACTCCTTCTTCGCGGAAGGTGCCATCGTGATTGTTCATGAAGAGGAGGCTCGGCGTGGAATCGCAGGCGACGTAAATGTCGGGCCAGCCGTCCTCGTCAAAGTCGGCGGAGACAACGGTCATGCCGTAGCTGCCGCGCTGGGAAGCGATTCCGGCGGCGGCGCTGATATCGGTGAAGGTGCCGTCTCCATTGTTGCGATAAAGGGAATGGACGCCGCGAGGGAGCCCGCGAGGGCCGCACTCGACGGGAATTCCCTTCCAGGTGCAATTCACGTTCGCACCGGGCTTGGGGATGCGATTCATGTCGAACTGCAGATAATTGGAGACGAAGAGATCGAGGTGGCCGTCGCGGTTGTAGTCGACCCAAGTGCAGCCGGCGCCCCAGCGGGTGTCATCACCAAGCAGGCCGGCGGCTTTGGTGATATCGCTGAAGGTGCCATCGCCGTTATTTTTGTAGAGCTTGTTCTGGCCGTAGTAGGTGATGAACAGATCTTCGAAGCCGTCGTTGTTGTAGTCGCCGACGCAAACGCCGCAAGCCCATCCAGTGTCATGCAAGCCGGATTTTTCGGTGACATCGGTGAAGGTGCCATCGCGATTATTTTTGTAAAGGCGATTGGTGGCGCCTTCGGGGTTGCCTTCGATACGTGTGCCGCTGAGGACGAACAGATCCATCCAGCCGTCGTTGTCGTAATCGATGAAGGCGCAGCCGCAGCCAGTGGCTTCAAGGATGTAGTCGTTGTATTCGGGCTTGCCGTAGATGACCGGTGCGGTGAGGCCGGCTTGTTTTGCGACGTCGGTGAAATGGGCGTTGAAGGGCCGACCGGAAGGTGCGAGTTTGGGTTGCGCCTTGGCGGTGTGAGTGGAGACACCTTGGCCTAATAGGCGCGACGCGTGGGCACTGACAGAAGCAGCGATGGAAAGATTGACAAAGGCCCGACGGCTGATCTTCATGAAGCTTTACGTTAACATGCGGCGCACGAACGTGCATGGCGCTGGTTTGCTTGACACTTCGCGCTGGAGCGCAGTATAAAGCCAGCGTAAAACGTTTACCAAGAGATTTGGATTTTTTGCTCGCGCTCGAACGAAATCACCCGCAAACGCTGGTTGGATTTCAGGCGCCACATTGGCACGGTCATTCGTGATCACTGGCGCGACGGCGCGATGGCCCGTGTAGACTCTAGAGGCGAAGGAGAATCATGCGGAGAACAACAAAGATTGCAAACGTGATCGGGGCAGCCGTACTTTTGCTGACAGCAGCGGCAGCAAAGCCCGATCCTAATAAAGGGGCCGACTCAAAAATGCAAAAGCAGGATTTCGGGAAACTTTCGGATGGGCAGTCGGCTGATTTGTACACGCTGGCCAACAAGCACGGCATGGAAGTGACGATCACGAATTTTGGCGCTGCAGTGGTGAGCCTGAAGGTGCCGGACAAGGCTGGAAAATCAGCCGATGTGGTCCTGGGCCTCAACAATGCCGGCGAATATCAGGCGGGCAAGGCATATTTTGGCGCCATTGTTGGACGCTACGGGAATCGCATCGCGCACGGACAATTCTCGCTAGATGGGAAGACGTACACGCTGGCAAAGAACAACGGGGAAAATTCCTTGCACGGGGGAACGGTTGGATTTAGCGGCCATTTGTGGTCGGCGAAAGATGTTTCCAGCGCGGCGGGGCAGGCGCTGGAGCTGACATATCTCAGTAAAGACGGCGAAGAAGGCTATCCGGGGAATCTGACGATTCATGTGACGTATTCGGTGCCGGCAAACGAAAACGCGTTGAAGATTGAGTATTCGGCGACGACGGACAAGGATACGGTCTTGAATCCGACGAATCATTCTTATTTTAATTTGGCGGGCCAGGGGAACGGCGACAACTTGAAGCATGAATTGGTGATTCATGCCTCGCGTTTTACTCCGGTGGATTCAACGTTAATTCCTACCGGTGAGCTGAAGAAAGTGGCAGGGACGCCCTTTGACTTCACGAAACAGACGGCGATCGGCGCGCGAATCGATGCGAACGACGAGCAGCTGAAATTTGGGAAAGGCTACGACCACAACTGGGTGCTGGACAAGACGCCCGGCGGCTTCGGGCTGGCGGCACGGCTGCGCGACCCGGGCTCGGGGCGGGTGGTGGAGATCCACACCGACCAGCCCGGCCTGCAATTCTACAGCGGCAATTTCCTCGACGGCACGCTGGTCGGCCCCTCCGGCCGTCCCTACCGGCAGGGCGACGGCCTCTGCCTGGAGACGCAGCACTACCCGGATTCGCCGAA